>ERZ767114.17-NODE-17-length-161703-cov-90.008582_pt1 | contig 161703 bp, 146 predicted proteins | sample MGYA00374952_ERZ767114 | MGnify/ENA primary metagenome ERZ767114 (study PRJEB28939, sample SAMN06267156) | marine metagenome | isolation source: Columbia River Estuary | place: USA:Columbia River Estuary, USA | collected 2012-05-05 ... | reverse complement strand
CTGCGATCTGGGCCTGCGCCACACGCACCTTAGACAGCTCGGTAATGTCCTGACCAATACCAATAACACCCGTCACTTCGCCCGATGGGCCACGGCGTGTGGTTGCGTTCAACAGTACGTCAACGCGGTCACCGGCCTCTGTAAACAACGGGAATTCGTAGTTGGCGGTCTGCTCACCTGCGAGAGCCTTATCCAGTACCTCTTTTACCGCTGCCTTATAGTCATCGGTAATATAGGTGGCTACCAGGTCCTGACCCATTACCACATCTTTGGTAAATCCAGTAATACGTTCAGCGGTCTGGTTCCATTCGTTTACCCGACCATTGGCATCAATACCAAAAATAGGGGCGTTCGCGGTGTCAATCAGGGTGGTGAGGTCTTCTGCGATCTCTTTCTGACTCTGTCGAGCCTGAAGCAGTTCAATCGAAATAAGCGCCTGTTTTTTATTGTCTCTCCTACCGGCAATGACGAGTACCGCATTACCAATACCAAGTGATACAAGCACTAGCAGTGAGATAGTATCTAATATTAGGGTGTATACAGCGTTACTACGTATTACAGATTGATTATGCGTTTGGATACGCACTAGGGCAGTCTCAATAAATTTAATGGTTGCATCAAACTCAATGTCTAAGTCACTACCGGCCTTATGCAATTGGGTAAATTCAACACGTACTTGCGCGACTTCATCTAGTATCTCTATATTTTTTACTATTAATGCTAATTCATTTCGCACTGGTTCGGGAAGCTCTATAGCTATAAATTTTCCTTTATATTCTCCACCATTAAGCAACGTTTTTACTAGATAGTTAGCCCGATGGCTGCGTTCCAATATGCTTGTTATGTCAACTGTTCGGTCACCCGCTATATGCTCCTCTAGCCCTACATGAAATCTAGAAATATTCAAATCAACATCATCGATTATCTCCAACATAGGATAAAAGTTACGATTTATGTTCATCGTATTCAATGCAGAAAAACCTATTGCGCTAGTTGCAATAAGAAAAAGAATAACAACAAGGACATTAGAGCGCGTTAGAAGCACTTCTTTTTTATCCGGTATGGTTTGAGTGTTTATATGATCACCTTTCACGTTAATTAGCCAAGTTATCAACAAATTTTAAGAGTTTTCTAGCTTGCATTGGCTTGAACATTAGCTTCACGTTGTCAGGCAATCCACCGCGCGCGCTGATTTCCTTTTTATTAAGTCCAGTAATAACGACCGTGACCTTGGGTAACTCGATATCAGCGTTGTAAAGCGCCCGAAGCATTTGAATTCCGTCCATTTCTGGCATATCAATATCGGTGACTAAAATGTCAGGTGAAAAATGGCCAATTTCAAGCAATGCCTGAAACCCGTTTGCAACTAATTTCACCTCTGCATCTGGGTGCCTCTGTTTTAGGATGCTTTCGTAAAGTGCAGACAGTGCTACATTGTCTTCAGCAATTAAAATTCTAACATTGCTCATTCTTGCGTTTTTAATTTTGCGAGGTTTAATTGCCTGACTTTGTGCCAATTTTTCAGTCTGAAACACATCTAGCGCTTCTTGGGTTATCCTAATGTGACCGCCGGCTGTTCTGACTGCAGGAATAATGCCATCCGTAACCCAGTTTTGAACTGTCCGTCCAGTGACACCCATTTGCTGAGCTGCGCCACGACTGGTATAGACTTTTGGGCGGCGATTTTCATTTTGTGTTGTACTCATTCCAGCTTCTCATTATTTCCGAATTTTCTTTGATTTTATTATCCACTTTTTCCGATGCGTGTCAATTTTCAATACTTAGGTGTTTTTGTGCGAATGAACTCTTGCGAAATAGGGAGCCGATCGGTAGGGGCGTGTAGTATTGTTGTATGAAATAATGTTGCGTTCATATATTATTCTTATCTAATATACAGCAGCAAGCATGACGCTCTCCGTTTTTTCACATTCGGTGACTATTCAAATTTGTAGGCTTGGAAGATCGAAATGAAATGGTTTTTGAATAACCTAACAATTTTACATTGGCTGCCCCATTATCAACGTTCTGATTTCAGAGGTGATTTGACGGCTGGTTTAACCGTAGCAATGATGCTGATTCCGCAGGCGATGTCTTATGCGATGTTAGCTGGTCTGCCAGCAATTCATGGTCTTTATGCAGGTATATTGCCCATCTTTGCCTATGCTATTTTTGGAACGTCTAGGCAATTGGCGGTAGGACCTGCCGCCATGGTGGCTTTGTTGGTGAGTAGTGGAATTGGAGGCCTAGGGGCATTAACGACAGAGAATTATATTTATCTGGCGATAATTTTGGCCGGTATGATCGGTGTTATACAGTTGGGTATGGGTTTGTTTCGGTTAGGGTACTTAACTAACTTTTTGTCACATCCAGTCATCAGCGGTTTTACTTCAGCGGCTGCACTCATCATCATCGTTTCACAAACTGGCCTGCTGCTGGGTATTCAAATTCCAAGATCAGAAAGTTTAATAACACTGTTGTCGGCGTTATATGATCAAGTGAATCATACCCACGCGATGACACTGATAATCTCGACGTTGTCATTAGGCCTTATGTTGTCGCTGAAATATTGGGCCAAAGGGTTACCAAATTCTATGATACTGCTGTTGGTGGCTACTGCAGTAGTGTGGTTTTTCCGACTAGATTTGGTAGGGGTTTCCGTTGTTGGGAACATCCCGCAGGGCTTTCCAGATTTTATTGTTCCCAGTGTATCTTTGACCCAAATACAACAATTAATTCCAACCGCGTTGGCCATAGCCTTTATTGGTTTTATTGAATCTATTGCCGTTGCCAAGAAAATGGCACGCGAAAATCGATATGAGTTGGAACCCAATAAAGAACTGATTGGACTGGGCATGGCCAACATAGTCGGCTCGCTGTTTCAATCAATGCCTGTTGCAGGCGGTCTGGGCCGCAGTGCGGTTAATAATGCAGCTGGAGCTCGCACGCAATTGGCCTCGATCATCACCGCAGTGTGTATCACATTGGCCTTGTTGTTTTTAACACCGATGTTTTATTTCATTCCCAAAGCTGTTTTGGGCGTTGTGATTGTAGTAGCAGTATATGGGCTCATTGATTTCAAAGAAGTGACGCATTTATGGCGGGTAAAAAAGGAAGACCTTGCGTTATTAGCACTCACTTTTGTGTCCACCCTGATCGTTGGTGTGAAAGAAGGTATTTTAATTGGCATCGCGGTGTCTTTATTGTGGTTTTTAGCGAAAACAACACGACCACATTTTGCGGTGATGGGGCGCGTAGGCCAAACCACTGACTTTCGGAATATTAAGCGATTTGCTGTCGAAACTGATCCAACAGTCTTGATATTGAGATTCGACTCACAGTTCTATTACGGAAACGTGTCCTTTTTGAAGGAAAAGATCCGTGAATATCAGAACATAAAAGGTAGTGAATTGAAGGCGATTGTAATTGACGCCTGTTCCGTCAATCAGTTGGATTCTTCTGCTGACACTGCATTGCATGAGTTGATTGAAGAGGGGCGGCTAGAGGGTATCGAATATTTCTTTGCTTCTGTAAAGGGTCCGGTATTAGACGTTATGAAGCTTTCTGGTTTCTATGATCTGTTAGGTCCGCAGTTTTTCTTTTTCAATGTCCATGATGCGGTCACTGGCGCAAAAAATTGGATAGACAAAAAAAACGAGGTTATTGATGAAAGTTGAACATTTTTATGACCAAGAAACCAACACACTCACCTATGTGGTTTGGGATACGCAAACGCGAGATGCAGTCCTGATAGATCCAGTGTTGGGATACAGCCCAATTACAGGAAAAATTGACATCAACCAGTTTGACGCTGTTTGTTCGCTAATAGCGGAAAAAGGGCTTCAATTACGTTGGATTTTTGAGACCCATGCACACGCTGACCATATCAGTGCATCGCAACTGTATAAGCAGCGATTTCCGCAGGCTATATTGGGTATTAGTGAGCATATTGTAGCCGTTCAACAGGTATTCAAGATTGTACTGTCTTTGGATGCAGCCTTTGATACCAGTGGCTCACAATTTGATGTGCTCATTAAAGACGGTGAATGTCTATCTGCAGGTACGCTCCAAATTCAAGCGCTGCCTACGCCCGGCCATACACCAGCTTGTTTATCCTTCCATATTGGTGACCATGTTTTTACCGGTGATGCGCTCTTTATGGAAGATTATGGTACTGGCCGTTGTGATTTTCCTGGTGGCAATGCGGCGGCGCTGTATCATAGCGTCCACGAAGTGCTATACAGCCTTCCTGACGAGACCCATGTTTGGGTAGGGCACGACTATCAACCAAACGGACGTGAAATGCTGTGCCAAACCACTATTGGCGCGCAAAAGAAGGCTAACATCCAATTGTCTGAGGCAACGACAGAAGACACATTTGTTGCTTTTAGGCAGGGTCGTGATGCTGGTTTATCTACGCCACGATTGTTATACGCTAGCATACAGGTGAACATCGCTGGTGGGCATTTACCTGAGCCGGATGATTCCGGTAAACGATATCTCAAAATGCCATTTAATGCTGATGCATGGGTCAGTGTAGCGGGTTAAACAGCAGCCCTAGAGTTGAGCTGCTGTTTAACTGGTTCGCTTACAAGAATCGCGCGGTAAGTAAGGATTCAAGGGCGACTTGGTCTTGAATAAAGCCGCGAATACCATGCGCCAACTTTTCTGTCGCCATTGCATTACTATTCATACCCAATCTGAAATCTGCTTCAACCTGTGCATCTAGTGCTTCAGCAGGAGCAGTGGACGGGGTCAATTGGCGTGTCAGTGCACCATTGTCTTGCGACAGCGCATCGATCAACGCAGGGCTGATGGTCAATTTGTCACAACCTGACAGGCATTCAATTTCTTCTGCGGTTCTGAAGCTTGCACCCATCACAACTGTCGAAACGCCATGTTGTTTGAAATAGTGGTAAATTTCAGTTACGGATATGACGCCGGGATCTTGCATGCCAGTGAAGTCAGCTTCTGGCGACGCCGCTTTATACCAGTCTAGAATTCGACCGACAAAGGGGCTGATTAAGGTGGCGTTAGCATGTGCGCAAGCCAGTGCCTGTTCAAAAGCAAACAATAACGTCAGGTTGCAATGTATGCCTTCCTTTTCAAGCACTTTGGCTGCCTGTATGCCTTCCCAAGTTGACGCTATTTTTATCAATATTCGATCTTTACCGATGCCCGCTTTTGCATATAAGGCAATAAGGTCATGGGCCTTATCGATGGTTTTGGCAGTGTCAAAGGACAATCGGGCATCAACCTCTGTACTCACAAAACCTGGCACATGCTGGAGAATGTCCACACCAAGGCTCACAGCTAATGCATCAGCGATATTACCAGCAGTGAGCGCCTCATTATTGCCGTCTTTGGCCAGCAATAATGCCTTTTCTATGACGGCTTCATATTTACCAGACTCGATGGCCTTTAATACCAGGGTTGGGTTGGTAGTCGCATCAATTGGTTTTAAACGTGCAATTGAATCGATGTCTCCTGTATCCGCAACGACGGTGGTCATTGTTTTTAACTGGTCTAGTTTTGACAGTGTCATGGGTTTTATCCTTAGGTTCACAATGTTAAGCAGGTTACGCCGTGGTCAGGTGGCTAGAAATTGCTTCGAGTAATAAGTCACTCGTCGTGTCGGGCTTGTGCATGTTTTCGCTTAGATGTCTTCTGAATCCACGTGCGCCTGGCACACCTTGAATAAGACCTAAGCAATGCCGTAATACGAATTTGGCTTGTCCAGAATGCGCAACCACATTATCGATATAGGGTACGAGGTCGTGTAGCAAGTCGACAGCAGACTCATAGTCTGTGTTGCCCCCAAATAATTCTCGGTCTACCTGAGATAGTATCATTGGGTTCTGATAGGCTTCGCGGCCAATCATAACACCGTCCACATGCCGCAGGTGTTCTTGCGACTCGCCAAGGGTTTTTATACCGCCATTAATGACGATTTCTGCGTCTGGAAAATCTCGTTTTAGTTGGTATACCGATTCGTATTTAAGTGGGGGTATTTCTCGATTTTCTTTAGGGCTCAGTCCATTCAGTATGGCTGACCTGGCATGCACAATGAATACGCGACACCCTGCATTGTATAAGGTGCTGACGAAATCCTGTGTATAGCCATAATCGTCTTTGTCGTCGATACCTATGCGGTGCTTAATGGTCACGGGCATATTGGCAACGTCAGACATGGCTTTAAACACATCGGCTACTAATGGGGCGTGCCCCATCAATACTGCGCCTATCATACCCTGTTGTACGCGGTCACTTGGGCAGCCAACATTGAGGTTGATCTCGTCATAACCCCATCGATTTGCACACTGCGTAGCCGTCACCAGCTCGTTGATTTGAGAGCCGCCTACCTGCAAGGCTATAGGGTGTTCTTGATCAGAATAATCAAGAAATCGGTCAATGTTGGGTGCATGACAAATTGCAGCACTGGTAACCATTTCTGTATAAAGCAGGGTGTTTTTACTTAACAAGCGCCACATATACCGACAATGTCGATCGGACCAATCCATCATGGGGGCGGTTGAAAATGTTCTGTCTAGTGTCATGTGTTTCAATGGGTAGGGATTGTGGCGCGCACTTTATCAAATTTCTAGCAATCTGTATATTCAACGGAATCTGAAGCTGATACGACTTGGGGCATAAAAAAGCCCCGGATTCGGGGCTGATGTCATTCAATGGCAACCATTGGCTACAGTAGATACATGACTGCCAAAAGGCCAGTGGTGGTCATCACGATGGTGTAAGGCAATGCCATAATCACCATGCGGCCGTAGGACAAGCGTACCAGAGGCGCAATTGCAGAGGTCAGCAGGAATAGAAATGCAGCCTGGCCATTGGGTGTCGCGACAGACGGTAAGTTTGTTCCGGTATTGATGGCAACAGTCAACAGATCAAACTGTTCACGAGAAATGGTGCCATGCTCTAAAGCCAATGCAGCTTCGTTGATATATACCGTAGCAACAAACACGTTATCACTAATGGAAGACAATAATCCGTTAGCCAAGAAAAACATCGCTGGCTGAATGCTAGCATCCAATGTCAATACGTAATTAATGACCGGTGTGAACAAGTGCTGTTCATGAATGACGGCCACAACAGCAAAAAATACGACCAACAAAGCAGTAAACGGCAGTGCTTCAGTGAATGCTTTGCCTATGGCATGTTCATCAGTAACACCGTTGAACGTCGTCAATAACACAATAACTGATAGACCGATGAGACCTACTTCAGCCACATGGAAAGCCAAACCGAGGATTAACAACACGGCAGCTATGGCTTGAACCACTAGGTGAACGCGGTCTTTGATATCTCGTTTCGCTACTTGTTGCGCTTCAAAATCATTGAGAATCCTTCTCACTGACTCAGGCATTTCTGCGCCATAGCCAAACCAACGGGTCTTTTCCAATATAACGACTGTTATCAGACCCATAACGAGTACAGGCATGGTCACTGGAGCCATGTGGATAAAGAACTCAAGGAAGTCCAAGCCGGCTTTTTTAGCGATCAGCAAGTTTTGAGGTTCCCCAACCAGCGTTGTTACGCCGCCCAGTGCAGTTCCTACCGCGCCATGCATGAGCAATGAGCGTAAGAAAGCACGAAACTGCTCTAAATCAGTCTTGTGATTGGCACTCATTTGCTCATCAGAGCTTTGATCATGATCATGATCATGATCTTTTCCGTCGGAGGCAACCCGGTGATATACCGAATAAAATCCGACCGCCACGCTGATCAATACAGCCGTTACCGTTAGCGCGTCTAAGAATGCCGATAGAAATGCCGCCATAATTGAAAATAACAAAGACAGCAAGGCTTTGGATTTAACCCGAAGAAAGATTTTCGTGAACACGAATAACAATAAATCTTTCATGAAATAGATGCCGGCTACCATGAACATCAATAGTAGTATGACTTCAAAGTTAGCCAATGTTTCATGAAATACATTCGCAGGACCGGCTAGCTGCCCCTGTTCGTTGACGCCCTTTCCCGCGAGGCCCAGTACAACTGCTTCGATTGCCAACAGGCCACCTGGGAGCAGTGGGTAACACTTTAGAGCCATGGCTAGGGTAAAGATGAATTCACCGATTAAGAGCCAACCGACCAATGTAAAACCAGCGTCGCCTAGCGCAAGTACCAGGACGAAGTTGAGGATTAAGAATCCTATGATCGTTTTTTTGTACCAAGCGGGAGAGTTCCCCATAAAATTGGAAATTAGCGCTTGGCCAACGGTAGTTGCCATAAACTGCTCCTGAAAAGCGTTTGAATAAAAGGAATTAGTGCCTAACTCATGCCTCAAAATGCGCTGTTTTAGGTGGCATAGGAGGGTGCTGAGTCTGCGACTATAAATTTTGCGCGGCATTATAGACCAATAAGACGCAGGTTCGAGGATAATTTACGTATTCGATGTAATTTTTCAGTAATTTAACCGTCAACTTTTCTGCATTGGTGAATTTATTGTTGTTTTTGATTGCCATTTCTCGTTACCTTTGAAATGAATAAAGCAGAATTGCAGTTAAGGCTTGCGTGGGCCATTTATATATCAGTCGCTTGTTGTTAAATCTCGGGTTGATTGGTAGCTTTAAAGGCATCATCGTAAAGTAAACAAATGATTTACCGTGCCATGGACTAGGCACTGCCGCTAACATTTCAGGATAAATAGCATGGGCAACACCTCAACGCTTAAATACGTCACACAGGAATTAGAGAAAACGGTTCAAGAAGCCCAGAATGATTTCAATGCTTTTCTGGTCGATATGAGTCAGTTTTCGTCTTTGGCAAGCACCATAGAAGCGGTGAATCAGATCCGTGGCATTTTTATTGTTTTAGAGGATAGAGCTGCGCAGCTATATTGTGAGGAATTGGGAAAATTACTCAATGAATTCCCTACGGATGAGGCGAACCATCAAACAGAAAAGGGCCAGCGAATCAGCGAGGCCATAGTTCAGTCATTGGCATTTATTAGCCGTTATTTGGAATTCCTTGATGTTACTGTCCAAGTGTATCCTGAAACATTGATTTCAGAGATCAATCGGATTCGAAGGGCGCGAGGAGTCAGTCACCTTCCGGACAGTCACTTTTATACCTATGTCGTGCCGCAACTTAAAAAGCCAAAGGCCGCTAATGACTTCAAATGGAATGATACTGTTGAATTGGAACTCAAACGACTCCGAGGTCTTTTTCAAAAATCACTGTTAAATTTAATGCATGGAAAGCCGGTCAAACCAGCTCTTACCAATATGCGCTTTGCACTGGTAAAAATTGATCGTATCGCCGCCAACACATCAATTGCTGGGTTATTTTGGCTAGCTTCTGTGGCTGTGCACGCGATGATCTTGGTTGAAGCGACAGTGCATGCCAATCGGCTGCTGCTATTTTTTAAGTTAGACAAACAAATTAAACGGTTAATCGACACGGGTAAACCGGGATTCAACAAGCGTCCAGCCAAGGACTTGGTACGTGAAATTCTTTACATCATTGCCCTGTGCCAGCGGGCATCGCCGCAGATTCAAAGAGTAGCCATGTGGTATGGCATGCCAGTGCCTGAAGCATTAGAAAATATGCTCGCTGAACAAAGCCGCATTTTGACCAGTCCTGGCCGCTCGGTAATGCGGTCGGTATCTACGGCAATAAAAGAAGAGCTAGAAGTGATAAAGACCCAAATAGATGCTGCGGGTTTTGGGGCTTCTGATTCTCGCTTTCATGCGCCAACCTTACACATAGGTATTCGGAAAATATCCGATATTCTTATGGTCATTGGACTTACCTCTGCCAGCAAATTGTTGGGCGTTCAAGCGCAGAAATCAGTTGCTTGGGTTGACAGCACCATGCCAACGAACGTTCAGCTAAATGCCATTGCTGATGCCATCATGTATGCTGAAAGTGCAGTGAATAGATTGCTGATGGGTCAAAAGCAGTCAACAAATAATGATATTTTGCAGGGTATTGGCCAATCTCATGTGCAAGCCGCACGGGTGGTGTTGCTAGAAGAATCAGAAAATGGCGTGGCACTGTGTCGAAGAGCTGTCACTGCCTTTGTCGATTCCAATTACGACTACGAGCACCTAGCCGAGGTCTTGACTACTTTAGATGCCGTGAGGGGTGGTTTGATATTTTTAGAGTATGCGGAAGCAGAGACGGTGATCGAGCGCTGTATGTTGTTTGTCGAAAAACGGTTGTCTACGAATGCAACGGCTTTCAACAGCAAGATGCTGGAAAATTTTGCTGAAGCATTATCACGAATCGAAATGTACTTAGGCAACATGCTAAATGGATCCAAAGAACATGATAATTTACTAGAGGGAGCAACATTGGCTGCAGGTAATCTACCGATGTCTGGTATCCACTAGGTCAATGTATTGGGTAAACCTAATTGGGGCGCCAGTGAACTGAACTATACTGGTAGTCTGGTGGGTGAGACTGGTAACAAAAGAGGTGTGATATGTCATTAATGATCATCATGGTTGTCATGGGTGCATTGGCACTTGTGATGGCACTATTTGCGTTAAAGCTGTTGTTTCGATCAGGTTGGTTTTTTGGCTGGTTAAAGGGCACTTTTGGATTGCTGTTGTTGGCTTGTACCGCCATTTTGGGTGTATTGGTATTCCAATTAAAAGATTTTAATGTGCAAAAAGGCGATCTATCTTTGGGCCACGTTGCGATATCAAAGGTGAGCGGACAACAATATCAATTGAATGTCTCCGTGGCTAACCAAGCAGCTGAAGGCTATCCCGTTGAAGGGGATTTTTGGACCACCAGTTACCGCATTATTGATTTTACCGGTCTGCCTGGGGGTGAAAAGCTGCCCATTCTATTTCAGCTTGAAGGCGCTTCTGGCCGTTACATGACCCTTGAGCAAGAGCTTAAGGCAAAGGTCAAACCACCCGTTATCGGTACCATGAGTCAGAGAATCTGGCCTGCTATGGTGTTGCTCGATTCGATTGGACTCATTGACGCCTATATCGCTGAGCTTGAATTTGTACCCTTAATGGACGGGTCTTTGTTTGATGTGCACCTGACGGCTGGTGAAATTGGACTATCTCCATTAAATGAACCTGCAGAGGCGGCGTTACAACCCTAGGGAGTAAGCCGCCACAGCGACAATTACAGGCCAAATAATGCGCTCAAACGGGTAGCCAACATGATATTGCCTTCTGCCTTGAGTTTGCCCGTCATAAAGGCTTGCATACCGTTAAGCTCGCCATTCGCTACCTGTGACAATGTCTCTTCAGACATTTTCAAGGTAACGGTCGGGTCGTCGTATTCACCTTCTATCAATTCACATTGCTTGTCAGCCACTTTCAAAGTGAAAAAAGCATCGTCATCAATGCAGAACTGAAATACAACATCTAAGTCTGCTGCCGCTTCTGGGTTAAATCGACCATGAATGGCGTTGAGAATTTCTGCTACAGTGCTCATATTATTTCCTTTAATTCAAAGTGGTAAAGGCAGTCTCTAGGGGTTTTAATCAGTAGAAAAACCCTTATATACAGTCTACAACCAGAGTGTAGATACATAGTTCATTTTAGGCATGGAAACCCAGTATGCAATCATTGCTTAATATTATTGATTTTTAGTCATAAAAGACTCTAAATCGACGCATAATACCAATTCGAGAGGATAATCACTTGGCAGAATACGGACTATTTTTATTAAAAACTGTGACCATCGTACTGGCTATCTTAATTGTGATCGGGGTTTCTGCGGCGCTGAGTATGCGGCAGAAGAAAAGCGACAAAGGTCATATTGAGATCTCCAAAATAAACGATCGTTTTCGCCAATATCAGAATTTGATGTCAGGCTTCTTTGTCAATAAGGCCACGTTGAAACAGCAGGCTAAAGCTGAGAAGAAGGCACGCAAAGCGAAAGAAAAGGCCGGTGATCATTCTGATAACAATGTCTTCGTTTTGGGGTTTAAAGGCGATATGCAAGCCAGCGCAGTCGCGTCACTTCGCGAGGAGGTGACTGCAATATTGTCCGCACCTGAGCTGCCTAAAGAAGTGGTATTGCGACTAGAAAGTCCAGGAGGCGCAGTCCACGGCTACGGATTAGCGGCCTCGCAGTTAGTGAGACTGAAAAACAAGAACATCCCACTCACTGTCTGTATCGATAATGTGGCTGCCAGTGGCGGCTATATGATGGCGTGTGTGGCGGATAAAATATTAGCGGCGCCATTCGCTTATGTCGGTTCGATCGGCGTATTGGCGCAAGTCCCCAATATTCATCGCTTGTTGAAAAAGCATGATGTGGACGTGGAGTTGCATACCGCTGGTGAATATAAGCAGACGTTGACCCTAATGGGCGAAAACACCAAGAAAGGTCGCGAGAAATTTAAACAAGAGCTCGGTGAAATACACGAACTGTTTAAAGGGTTCGTGTCTGAAAATAGACCCAATCTCGACATTGAGGCAGTAGCTACTGGAGAGTTCTGGCTGGGACTAGAAGCCAAAAAACGCCATTTGGTGGATGACATTATCACCAGTGACCAGTATTTACAGGATCTCAGTGAAGAAGCCACCCTTTACGAATTATCGTACAAAGTGAAAAAGACTTTGGTAGAAAGAATGGGAAAAACGGCGAGCCAAAGTATGAGTAGTGCGTTTGAGTCGGTGGCCAATCGACTACCTTTCTAATCTACATCACTAGAACCCATCCGACACTGTCAGTTAGTGTCGGATTCGGAGCTGGCGTCAATAGCATTAGGATTGACGCTTTCTAATGACTTTTGATAGGCCGACTTTAGCCGGTGCTTGTGTTTAGCAAGTTTGTTTTTACTCGGAATTTTTCCCATGTCATTGTCCAGGATGAAATTCTTTTTGGATCCCGTTTTTACGTTTAATTTGCCTTTTAATCGGCGGGTTTTCTTATCACGACTCATGTCGATTCCAAATGGTATGGGTTTTGCGGGCATTATATGTGAGGTTGGGACCAAGAACCAATGGAGAGCGCATGAAATATAAAAAATTAGGTACCTCTGAACTATCAGTAAGTGAGATTTGCTTGGGTACGATGACGTGGGGAGAACAAAACTCCGAAGCAGAAGCCCACGCGCAAATGGACTACGCCTTGGCACAGGGTGTCAATTTTTTTGATACTGCTGAGCTATATCCAGTGCCGCCTAAGCCTGAGACTCAGGGTCTAACCGAAGCGTACATTGGTACCTGGTTTAAACGCACTGGGCGGCGTGAAGATGTTGTGTTGGCGACTAAAGTCGTTGGCAGGTCTGACATGGCGTGGTTCCGTGGAGAGCAGGCTCGGTTATCCGAGCGGCATATATTTGAAGCTGTTGATAGCTCGTTAAAAAAATTGCAGACCGATTATATCGATCTTTACCAATTACATTGGCCTGATAGACAAACCAATACCTTCGGAAAATTAGGGTACGAACATCAGGTGCAGGAAGATGAAATTGCGCTTGAAACCACACTCGCTGCCTGTAAAGCTTTAGTTGCAGCGGGCAAAATTCGGGAAATTGGTGTCAGCAATGAAACGCCCTGGGGCTTAACAGAATATTTGCGGTTGTCAGCCCAATTGGATTTACCCCGGGTACAGTCGATTCAAAACCCCTACAACCTTTTGAACCGTACATTTGAAATTGGTCTTGCTGAAGTGGCTTGCCGATCAAATGCTGGGTTATTGGCTTATTCACCATTGGCGATGGGCATGTTATCCGGAAAATACGCTACCAAGCCTTGGCCGCCGGAAGCCCGACTGTCTATATATAAGCGGTTTTCGCGGTACTCATCGCCAATCGGTCAGGCCACAGCACAGCGCTATGTCGATGTGGCGTTACATCATGGCCTAGACCCATCACAAATGGCATTGGCGTGGATTAATCGCCAGCCGTTTGTGACCTCGAATATAATTGGCGCCACTAATCTGACTCAGCTGAAGGCCAATATAGACTCAGTAGATCTGCAGTTATCAGACGATGTGATTCGGGATATCCAAGCGATTCACGATAGCCAATCTAATCCCTGTCCTTAAAGGGTTACCATTGGTCGCGTAAGTGACGTAATGCACGAAATACATCAGCGGGAGTGTCGAGAGAGGCTGCCGTTTTTTTATTGAGTTCCCGCTTTAAAGTGCTGCTATCCAGTCTCAAGAAGGGATTGATTTCTTTTTCTAATCCCCAGTGAGTGATCGCTCTTTGCTCTGGCAATACAGACGCATTGTCTGCTAAAACGTCTGAAATGCGTTGGTTATCAGGTTCTAATAAAGCGGCAAACCCTAGATTGTGACATAGGTAGTCATGCGCGGGATAAATTGCCGTGTCATCCGACAACAGCGTATGCAGGCGACAGATGCTGTTATACAGCTGTCCAACATCGCCGCTGCGGCAATTGCCCACACCCCCATTAAATAGTGTGTCTGCACAGATTAGAAACGGCCCAGATTGGGCAGATTGCCCTAAAAAACAAAAATGTTGGAATGTGTGGCCGGGTGTGAAAAGTGCAGTAAGCTGGTGGTTCCCAAGCGCGATTGGATCGCCATCTGCGATGGGATTGCTGACACCGGGTATGTCCTTGTGCCCCCACACTGGCACATTATGCACGGCCAATAGATCGGACAGGCCTCGAATATGATCGCCGTGTTCGTGTGTGATTAAAATGCCAACCAGGGTCGCGTCCAATTCAGATAGCCATCGGGTTGCCAATGTCGCGTCAAACGGATCGACAATTAAGGCCTGCCGAGTATCAGGGCATAGTAAAATATGATTGTAGTTTTCATAGGAGCCGGGAACATAAAATCTTATAACGTTCATGGTAAAAGATTCCTACAGGTATCTGGATGGTGGGCAATTTATTTTGGGCAACAGTCTAACCTGTTCGCAAGCTGAATGGATAGCCAACTATTAGCCTATATTCAACGGCTGAGGTTGCTATATCGTCTGCGGCACACTAATTTAGGTGGTATCTTCGAACTGTCATTTTTCGGGTTATGCACAGAATGACGTCAAATACATGTAGGAGCATTATTGTGAAGTATATTTTGGCATTGTCCTTGGCGTTGTTGTTGGCTGGTTGTGCGAAATCGCCACAGCAAGTTACTTTTGATGCTCAGGTGTCGGAAGGGTCTGTATGGGTAGGTAAAGGTAAGCGCGCTGAATTACAGGTGGTTGATGCTCGGTCAAGCACCAATATCGGCAGCCGTGGGGGCATCTATCAATCGACTAGCACATTGTCGTTGGATAATCGTGCTACAGAAGATATGAGTATTTATTTGCAAACCCGCTTACTGACGGCTGGGTTTAAGCTGAGTAATACCGAACCTTTCAGCAAGTGGACGGTTAAACTAACTGACCTTACTTATGACTATAAAAAGGTCAAGGGTATGAGGGATCAAGTTGAGATCACTAGTGGGATTTCGGTTGAGATCGTTAGCGGTTTGTCTACCTATACCAATGAGTATTCAGCCTCTAGTGTCAACGAGTTGGTGACCTTAGCGTCTGATGCCCAGAACCAAGAATGGATTAATACAACGTTGAATGCGGCATTGGATCAATTGTTTGCCGATGCAGGGATTAACGATTTCTTGAAATAGCCATAGCGTTCTGTCTATCGTAAAAAAACCGCTCTCAGGCGGTTTTTTTTCATCTGGGCTTTTTGGATCTCTGTCGTCACATTTATAAGCTATAAATTGAGTTCGTTGGCGGTAAAGTACTCGGCCATAAAATCGACAAAAGCGCGGCTTTTCGCTGATAGATACCGATTTTCTGGATACACCACATGAATGGTTCGGCTCGGAAAATTAACCTCGGGTAATACGTGTTCCAACAAACCATTTTCAATGTGGCTTTTGACCATATATAAGGGCAGTGCCGCAATACCCATGTTGTTTACTGTTGCTTCACACATGGTGTCTAAATCATTCACCTTAAATCGTGGCTCTTTGTTTTGTAGCCCAGCCTCTTTAATAAACCGTTTGATCCAGCGCGGTTCTGCATAGTCAATTCCAGAAACCATTAGCATGTGGTGGGTGGCGAGCTCCGCCAAATTTTCTGGTCGCCCAAATTCGTCCAAGTAGGCTTTGGTAGCCGTTAGGATGACTTTCTGACGTGCGACGGGGCGTGCAACGAGACGCGAGTCTTGCAGTGAACCCAGGTGAATGGACAGGTCGATGCCTTCCTTGACCAAATCAAGGTTTTTTTCAGCCAAAACCAAATCAAAATTCACATCAGGATAATCGCGTAAAAAGGCAGCAAATATTTTCATCAGCATACTGCGACCGAAAGTCGGCGTTGCCGTGATGCGTAAAACTCCACGAGGTGTAGTTTCTAAGTCGCGCACCATGTGCTCGGTTTCTTCTAAATCTTCTAATATCCGACTGCAGCGGTTGTAAAACAACTGACCTGCTTCGGTAGGACTGACTGATCGAGTTGTTCGGTTCAATAAGCGAATACCGAGTCGGTCTTCTAACAAAGAGATTTGCTTGCTGACAGCAGAGGGCGTGAGGCCCAGTGAATGCGCCGCATTGGTGAAATTATTGGCTTTTACAACACTTGTAAAAATCACAAGAGAGTCGAGTCTTGCCATGGTTCTGTCCTAATTGCTGGGGATGGGTGAACATGATTATCTATGATAACCCACATAATGCGCTATATACGAATGCAGCTGTGAGATAATTTCTCAAAACGAAGCAAGCTTGATGTCGGACAATTACTTATAATGGCCCAATCAACCCGTGTTTATATAACCAAAAGGATTCGTGATGCCAATCCAGGTCGTTTTTTACCACACAACAGATTGCCACCTCTGCGATCTTGCTGAAGCCATGGTGACGCCATTGTTAACGCACTATGGATTAATCGCGGAAGCTATTGATGTTGCAGAAGATAGCGATGCTTTCGCGGCCTATGGAGAGCAAATTCCTGTGCTGTATTTTCCCGCCACCAATGTGGCGATTACGTGGCCATTTGACCCCTCAGACATCGCCGCTCGCTTTGAATTGTTAGCCACATAGGTAGCCTAGATTGTATTGCTGTCGACAGTAATGGCGTGCGACGCGGTTCCATGTAAAGCCACGAATACATGGAATTATCGGCAAACAAGATCGGGCCTATTTAAAGGTAAATTCCTACTCTATAATCGCGACAAAATTTATTCCTGTGACTGCCTTCACCTCAGTGGTAAGGCGACATCCGAGTGATGGCCATGACGCATTCTCACCAGGTTCAACAACACAGCTACTGGCTGCATTCATTTTGGATGGTGTTGGTCTTGCTGTTGGTCATGAGTTTCTCGTCACGACAGTCAGTTCCGCCCTCAGATACGCCCATCAGCATTGAATACGCGACACTATTTAGCCCTAGTATTGAAAGCGTCGATGATGTTGATTTGGATATGCTGTCTTTTGAATCCTATACTGATAAATGCCGCTGTGTTGACCTGGTGTATTCTGGTCTGAAGCCGCATCCGCTGGTGTATGTTCGCAGTCATACTGCGATCCGGGCACCGCCAGCATGGCATAGATCTGCTTAGACCTATTGCCCAGCGGTTTTCTATGGGTAAGTTTCGACTACATTTCTTTTTGGAGACATTTCCGTGTCGATAGAACTCATTATTATCAGCATCATTTTCGTTTTCGGATACATCGCGATTGCGACTGAACACAGCATTCATATAGACAAGACCGCTTCTGCGTTACTTACAGGCGTTTTGGTTTGGACCGTTTACATTCTTTCGTCTAGCACGCTTGTAGATATTTCGAGTTTGCCACAGTGGTTTTTGGAAGAGCATAGCCTAAAAGACGCTACCGAAATCGCAACGACTTGGGTGAGTCACCATCAGTTAATTGAATCCTTGGGCGAGATATCTAGTATTTTGTTCTTCTTGATGGGTGCGATGACCATTGTAGAGCTGGTGGATACCTATGGGGGCTTTTCAGTTATCACTGACCGCATCAAATCAACAAGCACCGTAAAATTATTGTGGATTGTGGGACTCATTGCATTTTTCCTATCAGCTGCATTGGACAACCTGACTACCACCATCGTCATGATTTCTTTGTTGCGCAAGCTAGTTTCCTCTAGAGAAGACCGACTGTTTTTTGCGGGCATTATTGTGATTGCAGCAAATGCTGGTGGTGCATGGTCTCCTATCGGTGATGTCACCACCACCATGTTGTGGATCGGCGGGCAAATTAGCTCCCTGAACATCATGAAAGCCCTGATTTTGCCAAGTTTAATTACCATTATAGTACCCTTGGTATTCTTGTCATTTACCCTACGGGGTAAGCGGGTGACTACTCCTGAAGCGTTGCCAGAGAACATCCATTATCAGGTGAGCGCTGGTCAGAGAAACCTGATTTTTTCGATGGGAATGTTGGGTTTGTTGTTTGTTCCGGTGTTTAAGACCATTACACACCTGCCGCCGTTTATGGGCATGCTATTCAGTATGTCTGTGCTATGGGTGGTCAGTGAGCGTATGCACAAGAAAAACTGTGAAGAAGTGGTGAGTGCCGGCCTTCACTTTGTGACTGTCTTGAAGCGTATTGATACGGCCAGCGTGTTGTTTTTCCTAGGTATCTTGTTGGCAGTTTCTGCCTTGCAGGCCACAGGATTATTGGCGTCAGTTGCACTTGGGTTAGACAAATCTGTTGGCAACATGGACATTATCATCTTTTTGATTGGCCTGTTGTCTTCTGTCGTAGACAACGTGCCATTGGTTGCGGCCGCAATGGGCATGTATGACATGGTGACATTCCCAATGGACCATGAAATGTGGGAATTTTTGGCCTATGCAGCTGGTACTGGAGGTAGCGTACTTATTATTGGTTCTGCAGCTGGCGTTGCTGCTATGGGCATGGAACGCATCAACTTCTTTTGGTACATGAAAGTGATGTCGCCACTTGCCCTGATGGGGTATGTAGCAGGTGCGGTGTTCTACCAATTCGTGTTATAACAAAGCGTGATTAAAAAGGGCCCTAGGGCCCTTTTTTTATGGTTAACTGCCTGTGTAGAAACGCATTATCCGTTGCCGCGATTGTCATGGTTGAACGACATGGTTGAACGACATGGTTGAACGACATGGTTGAACGACATGGTTGAGCGACCCCGCCGGCCACCCATTAATTGATCCTAGAATGAATTAAGCGATATCTGATTCTTTAATAAAGCACATTTTCCGGGTAGAACGACTCAGGCCCCTTACTGCCAATGAATCACACAAACAGGTAGGAACGGGATGCATTGATCGGGTGGTCTAAGCCAAGCATGTGGGTAATCAGTAAGGGCGGTCGGATTTGGGCTGCCTGCTTTGCTGGCTTCCATGCCCTACCTACGGCAGGCAACCCGTTTAAGACGAGGAGATAGGTCATTGAAATGACTGGAGGCGTAGGGTGGCCATTAAGGCGCACCCTAGCTCCGAGATCAGCTATGCCTTGCTTGCGCGAGCCGCTTGTCCTTGCGACGCTCCTTTAACACCAACAGGGTTGGGGTCAAAAATAGGGTAAGTATCGTGGTGTAGGTGAGTCCACCGGCAATGGCAGTTGAGAGCTGTGTCCACATTTCTGAGGATGGTGCACCCACTGTAAAGTCGCGGGATACTAAATCAATGTTCCATTGCAGCACCATGGGTACCAAACCGAGAATGGTGGTGATCGTGGTCAGGAAGATTGGACGTAAGCGCTGCGCACAGGTGAGCAATGCCGCCTCAAATGCCGGTACATTCTGACGTCTGATAACGTTAAAGGTATCGATCAATACAATATTGTTATTGACGACAATGCCGGCCAAGGCGATTAAGCCAACACCGCTCATCACCACGCCAAATTGGTCGCCAGTGATTAAGATGCCAAGTAATACACCTGCTGAAGAAAACAGAATAGCCGATAATATCAGGGTCGTTTGATACAGGCTGTTAAATTGTGTCACTAGCACAATGATCATTAAGAAAATCGCGACACCAAATGCCTTGCCGAGGAAGGCACCTGTTTCAGCTTGTTCTTCTTGGTCGCCTACAAATGACACGCCCACGTTTTCAGGAATCTCGCCATTGGCATACGATTTTTTAAACGCTTCAGTGAGTTCGACAATGACCTTATCAATCTTCATCCCTTCTTTGACGTTCGCATCTATCTTGAAGCTAAGTTTGCCGTCAACCCGATAAATTTCGCCCTGCTTGTCCCGTGCATTACGGGTAATAAAGTTGGATAGCGGAATCTGCTGTCCACGAACGGTCAGGCTGAGGTCATCAATTTGGTCAAGATCGCGCTCGTTGTAGGGATACCGTAGCCGAATATCCAATTCATCATCTGTGTCATCTGGACGATAAGTGCCGACCTTTAAGCCATTGGTAATCATGCGAATAGATGACCCTACTGATGCAACGTCGGCTCCGTAGCGACTGGCAGCTTCACGATCAACAGTGATTTGCCATTCAATACCATCGAGGGGTAAGTTGTCAGAAACATCTACCAAAGAGGGGTGGTCTCGCAATTTTTGACTAACCATCAAAACCGTATCGTGCAAGACTTCTAAATTGTTAGACACAAACTGCAATTGTATGTCGATACCTGATGTAGGGCCCATAGCGGCTTCGGATTTCTCGATAAAGATGCCCGGAATATCTGCCGTTTTGGCAACAATTTCTTCTAAAATCGGCCCACTCTTACGTCTGAATTTCCAGTCAACCAATTCAACCTGGATCACACCGATCGCGTCGGCTGCATAATCGCGTAAGGGTGTGGCTGAGGTCTTGGTAAATACAGTGCGCACTTCTGGCAAACCGAGAATCCGCGCTTCTACCGTTTTCATGATGACGTCTTTTTCTTCAAGCGACAGGTTGCCACGTGCGCGCACAGCAACACTGCCGAAGTCGGCGCCCATGTCTGGGAAAAACAAAACGCCACGATCGGCTTGGATGAACAATCCCAATACGGAGGCAGCGAATGCCAATACCAACATAATGGTGGTAATGGGGTAGGTAAGTGCAATCCGCAAGACACGAATATAAGTTTTGGTAGAGCCAGTTAGCTTGGTTAGGTCACCATGGGCTGTGCCAGTCAATGCTGCTCTTTCTTTAACGCTCAACGGTGATGGCTTGCCGAAGTAGAAGCCAAGTGTGGGTACCACTACCAATGAAATGATGAGCGAAGAACCTAGCGTAGCGATGACGGTGATGGGTAGGAATTTCATAAATTCCCCCATGATTCCTGGCCAGAAAAGCAACGGCAGGAATACGACCAGCGTAGTCACGGTTGACGAAATGATCGGCCAAGCCATGCGAATTGCCGCTTCGCGATAGGCTGACTTGCGGTCTGCCCCTTCGTTCATGCGCCGGTCGGCAAATTCAGTCACAACAATCGCCCCATCGACCAACATCCCAACCGTGAGGATCAAGGCAAAAAGTACGACCATGTTGAGGGTGTATCCCATTGACGACAGTATCAAGATACCGGCAAGGAAGGACGAGGGAATGGCGATACCCACCAAAAAGGCGGAGTTAGGACCCAATGCCCAAATGATGACCACAAATACCAATACGGTAGCAAATAGAACATTGTTAAACAGATCTCTGAGCTGCGATTTCACAGAGATAGACTGATCTTGGAAATAACTGACTTGAATACCATCAGGCCAAAAGGGTGCCACTTCGGTGATGACTGCCTTCACAGAGTCGACAGTGTCGATGATGTTTTGACCTACGCGTTTTTTGATTTCCAAGGTAACCGCTTGTTTGCCTTGAACCCGGGAAATCACCGTTTTGTCGAAATACGCACGCTGTCCGTATGCCACATCTTTAAAGCGGACAACGGTGTTGCCATCCACCTTGATGGGGAGGTTTAGAATATCTTCCTCAGACTCTAGTAAGCCTGGCACTTTGACCGAAAAGCGGCCTGCTCCCGAGTCCAGATTACCTGCTGTCACTAACTGGTTATTGCGGGACACCAAGTTGATTAGGTCAGATTGCGAAAGATTATAGGAGGCCATCAATTGTGGGTTTACTACAATTTCGGCTACTTCTTGACGGGTGCCACTGATAGTGGCCTCAAGTACCCCGGGCAACGCCTCCAGTCGGTCTTGCAAATCTTCTGATACCGCCTTGAGTACGCGTTCATCTATGTCTCCAGCCAGTGCGATACCAAGGATCGGGAATAGCGCGACGTTGATTTCGTTTACTTTCGGATCCTTTGCGTCAGCAGGTAGCTGTCCTTTGGCGGCATCCACAGCAGTCTGTGTATCGGCCAATGCGGTATCGATATCGACATCGGTATTGAATTTCAGCATCAATGATGCATGACCTTCACTGGCTGTCGACGTTAATTCATCTAAGCCATCAATCCCTTTAAGCTCTTTTTCTAACGGGCTCACCAGCATGGAGTCAGCGTCGTTTGGAGAGATACCTTCAAGTGATACAGATACATAAGCCATGGGAATCGTGACATCAGGAAACGATTCTTTAGGAATGGAATTCAGTGAAAAAATACCGGAAGCCACTAGCAAGAAAAACAAAAGCAATACGGTACGTGAACGTGATAGCAGAGCCGTAATTAATGCATTCATGTGTTTGGTCCTATCGCGACTGTGCTGGTTTGGCACCAGCAACGGCAACCGCTTTCTGACCGGTTGTTACAAATCCTTGTCCAACGGTTATCAGATGAACCCGCTCTGGGAGACCCGCTACCCAAATACCCTGAGGTGTTGACTCGATAATGTCGATGTTATGGAACATGACAAAGCCATCGTCACTTAATGCCTTGAGCCCAAGCTCACCGTCATCATCCAGTATCAATAACGCAGGTGACACGAAATGAGCGAATTTTGGTTTGAGTGGCAGTTTCACAACAGCTGAGGCACCCGCAAGTGGGCGGTCAACCGGTTGGTTGATTTCAAATTCAACAGAGAATGTTCGGGTTGCCGCATTTGCCATCGTGTCTATATAGGTAGCAATACCGACCAGTTGCTCGCCCTGTACCAGTTCGATGGAGGCAGTCTGACCGATGGCAATATAGGCAATGTCGTTTTCAGACACATCGGTAATGACCTTCAATGTTGAAAAATCAACCAACTCGACAACCGGGTCTCCATTTCTGATGACGCTGCCGGCTTCTACCAATGAACGATTGATAACGCCGTCAAATGGTGCCCGAATATCGGTGTACGCGAGCTGGTATTCAAGACCCAGTGTTTGCGCCTTGGCTTGTTCTAATTGTGCTAACGAAGCGGCTGATTGGCTCGCGTTTTGAAAGCCTTGCTTCACCAATTTTTCAGTGGACAAGTATTCTTGTAACCGCTGTTTTTCGAGTGCTTTTGATGCGGCGATACGCGCAGGTAAATCGGTAGTGTCCAATCGGGCAAGTAGGTCGCCACGCTCGACACGTTCCCCTTTAGCAAAAGGCACCTTGAGTACCTTTCCGCCAGTTTCTGATTTGACGGTAATACTGCGTTTGGCTGCTGTTTGGGCATTCAGAGTAAGGTATTGTATTACCGATTCAGCGTGCATTATCTCGGTCTGTACGCGAGGTAGCAAAGCGGTGGGGGCTGAAGCGCCGACTTCAGGCGCGATTTCGCCGCGCAAAAAAACGCCCGACCAGATCCATGCAGTAACAGATAATGTGAGCACCCAGGCTAAAACAACACCGATTCTAATTTTCATTGACGACTTCTTATTCTCTATGTGCGGCTAGGCGTAATGAATTTTGGCCTAATCTCGTTGAAAGTGATTATTCGTTCTAGCAAGTTATTGTACGGTTATTATGGTAAAAAGGGTTAAATTAATTCTCATTTTAAAGACTTTGACAGAGATTAACCTGTCACCTTGTAGCTAGGTATCCCATGTCCCAATTAATATTAGAAAACCTGTCGTTGTCTTATGGCAATAGTGTGTTATTAGATCGTGCCAATCTGGTTGTTGAATCTGGAGAACGGCTCTGTTTGGTCGGAAGAAATGGCGCCGGTAAGTCGACATTGTTGAATCTCATCGCAGGTAAAATCCAAGCAGACCACGGTGTGGTCGGCCGATCCGAATCGTTGCGTTTGAGTTTCCTTGAGCAGCAAGTGCCTCAGGGAATTGATTTGTCAGTCAGAGCGGTTGTCGAGCAGGGGCATGAGATTTTATATCCTGTACTGACCCAGTGGCATGCACTTATCGAGTCACACAGTGAAGACTATGACCAAATTGATGTATTGCAGCGGCAAATTGAAGCCCATGATGGCTGGCGTTTTGAGCAACAGGTCGATCGGGTGCTGTCGCAATTACAATTAGATGGCAATCGGTCATTTAAAGATCTGTCTGGTGGCTGGCGCCGCCGTGTGCTGTTGGCGCGCGCGTTGGTTAAGCAGCCCCATATACTATTATTAGACGAGCCCACCAACCATTTGGACGTCGAGGCCATTGTTTGGTTAGAGCAGTTTGTAAAAGACTATGATGGATCTGTCATTTTTATATCGCACGATCGCTCGTTTATTGATGCTATTGCTACCCGCATAGTCGAATTGGATCGCGGTGTTATTAGGAGCTTCCAAGGCGATTACCAACACTATTTAGACCAAAAGGAAATGCTATTAGAGCAAGAGGCCGTCCAGAATCGATTATTTGATCAACGGTTGGCTCAAGAAGAAGTGTGGATACGTCAGGGCATTAAAGCCCGCAGAACCCGCAACGAAGGGCGTGTAAGAGCACTAGAGGCAATGCGTCTGCAACGCAGTCAACGCCGCGTCAGACAAGGCAGCGCGGGATTCTCTATCAGTCAAGCTGAACGTTCAGGAAAATCGGTATTGGAAGTGACCAACCTTAATTTTGGATATCCTGACGCAGCGCCATTGGTAACCGATTTTAATTGTTTGGTAGAGCGCGGCGATAAAATTGCATTGATCGGCCCTAACGGGGTTGGCAAAACCACTTTGATCAAGTTGATCTTAGGCGAGATTGCGGCAAACAGCGGTGAGATCGTGCAGGGCACCAAGTTACAGGTGACCTATTTTGACCAAACCCAAGAAACCCTTGATCCAGAGCGTAGCGTGTTAGATACCGTGGCTGAAGGCAATGATCAGGTTCAGTTGGGCGACCGTAGTATGCATATCTACAGTTATTTACAAGAGTTTTTGTTTACGCCTGAACAAGCAAGAGCGCCAATAAAGTCTTTATCGGGCGGTGAGCGTAATCGCGTGATGTTGGCCAGACTTTTCACCAAGTCATTTAACTTTTTGGTGATGGATGAGCCGACCAACGACCTCGATTTGGATACCCTTGAGTTGCTCGAAGAACAGCTCAGTAACTACACCGGCACATTGTTATTGGTCAGTCACGATCGACATTTCATCGATGACGTGGTGACACAGTCTTGGGTCTTTGAAGGGGGTGGCAAAATCACTGAGTGGGTAGGGGGCTATACTGATTGGCAGCAACACAATTTATCCAGAAATGTGATTCAATCGAAAACAGCTGATGCGATTAAGGCAGACAATAAAGCCGGTAAAAAATCCCATGCGCAGGCACCTGCATCGGTGCCTGAAAAAGCGTTGGGTAAAGCGACAAAAGCTAAAAAGCTCAGTTACAAAGATCAGCGAGAATATGACCAGTTACCGGGTGACATTGAAAAGTTGGAAGCCGCGATTGCCGAGATTGAAGCAGCGATTGCTGCGCCCGATTTCTATGATCAGTCGAGCGAAGTGACCATGGACAAGCTCAATGCGCTCTCTGCAGCCCAGCGTCAGTTAGATGTCAAAGTAGAGCGTTGGTTAGCAATAGAATTACTACTAGAATAGAAACAGACGCGTTGTTGTCTCAACCCCATTTAGGATATGTCGTTTTATGTTAATTGAATATCGTTTTGAATTTGATGGTGACCAAGATGCTTTGGCCTATACCATTGACACCGAAAACCCCGAAAACGGTACGACACAGAGCAAGGTGGCAGCCGATTGGACGTTGCTCAGTAACTGCCAATGCAGTAATTGTCCGTTGAAGAAGTCCACCGAAAATCGCTGTCCTGCTGCCGTCGATATGCAACAAGTCATCGAAGATTTCGGTGAGCGCCCTGGGTTGTCTCAAGTAGACGTCTACGTTATTACTTCAGACCGTGATTATCATAAAAAGACCGGTGTTGAAGAAGGGCTACGTTCACTGATGGGCTTGATTATGGCCAACAGTGAATGTCCTATTTTGACTGAGCTGAAGCCGATGGCCTATACACATTTGCCGTTTTCGAGTCAGGCAGAATTTATCCTGCGGTCGGTGGGGAGCTATTTGGTCAAACAGCATTATCTCAGTCAGAACATTAAACAACCCGATTGGGAGCTAAAGGGATTGATTGCGCTGAATCAAGAGCTGCGTTTGGTTAACCAAGCGATGTGGCAGCGCATTCACGGTGCCTGTAAAAAGGATTCCAACCTCAAAGCATTGTTGAGCTTTTTTGCTATGTCGTCGTCGGTGTCCTATAGCCTTGAGGCGCAATTGTCGAAAATCAAACACGCCTTCCTACCGGCAGCCCAAATTGATGACTTTGAAGGGTTTCGTTAATGGCATTTGGTATTGTCATTTTGTCAATTTTAATGGTCTATGGCACGGTGATGTGGGTGAAGCCAAGCGCCAAAGACCGTCGTTTGGCTGAATTGCGAATGAATGCGCTGAAAGACGGCATCAAAGTTCAGCAAGGGCACATTGACGATCTGTCTATTGACGGCCGCGTTAATCGCGCTTCTCGCCAAGTGTTTTTCTATCGGTTGTTGAAAAATAGCGCTGACCGGCCGACGGTTACCCTATTAAGAACCACGGGCGAATCGGGTATCTATTTGCCAGATGGTTGGGCGTGGGAACAAAACAAACGGTTACCGCCTGAACGGATTCAGCCGATGACACCGTTTTTGCTGTCATTACCAGAATCAGTGTTTGGCATCGAAATGTCGCCCGGTTACGTCGGAATCGCATGGGATGAGCGTGACCCCAGTCAATTTGATCAAGTGAAGCAAGACTTAAGCACTTTGCTTACATTAGGTTAGTACAGGGGGTTTTTTGGATCCTATTGCCCCCGTTAATGACCGTAATCCCTGCAACATCACAGTGATTTTTTCCAAATGAGAAACAGACGGCTAAATTTGATGAAATGCTTGCCTGTTTCTTTGTAAGGCGTTAGTTTTAACAAAAATTCAAACAACTGTTTGAAATGGTTTCTTATGTCCTTAGGGATGTAATTCTTGTCACCCTTTATGGAGGCTCATTGGATGATATTCCAGAGTGAAGCGTTTTCAGTCACCCTTGGTACCGAAGGTATAGCGGAACTGAAATTCGATTTTCAAAATGAATCCGTCAACAAGTTTAACAAGCGTGCCATCCTCGATTTAAAGGCAGCCGTGGAAGTTATCGGCGCCAATAGCGAGATCAAAGGCTTGGTTATTTCCAGTGGAAAATCAACCTTTGTGGTAGGCGCAGACATTACCGAGTTTGGTGAAATGTTCGCTGGCCCTGAAGATGCGTTGATCGCTGACATTTTGACGACCAATGAAATCTTCTCATCTCTTGAAGATTTGCCAATTCCAACAGTAGCCGCGATTAACGGTATTTGCTTGGGTGGTGGTTTTGAATTTGCACTGGCTGCTGACTTTCGCGTGATGTCGACGTCTGCTGTAGTAGGCTTACCTGAAACCAAACTGGGTCTATACCCAGGATTTGGCGGTACCGTGCGCTTGTCGCGACTAATTGGTGCTGATAATGCCATCGAATGGATTGCATCTGGTTCAGAAAAACGTCCTGACGCTGCATTTAAAGATGGCGCAGTTGACGCGGTTGTAGCGCCGGAGGCTTTGGCTGACGCAGCGTTCAATCTGGTGAAATCAGCCATTAACGGCAAGTTTGATTTTCTAGCCCGTAAGGCTGAAAAGAAAGGCCCTCTTGATATCAACAGTATCGAAAGCATGATGACCTTTGAAACGGCTAAAGGCTTTATCGCTGGCAAAGCGGGTCCTCATTACCCGGCCCCCGTTGAAATGGTTAAGACCATTCAAAAGCATGCGACCCTCACTCGCGATAAGGCGTTGGCGGTTGAAGCTAAGGGTTTTGCCAAGTTGGCAAAAACCAAAGCAGCTAGTAACTTGATTGGCTTGTTCTTGAATGACCAGTTATTGAAAAAGACTGCTAAGCAGTGGGAAAAATCAGCCAAGCCAGTCAATATGATCGGCGTATTGGGTGCCGGTATTATGGGTGGCGGTATAGCCTATCAGTCAGCATCTAAGGGCATTCCTATCTTGATGAAAGACATCAATGAAGGTGGTATTTCTCTAGGTTTGGCGGAAGCCGCTAAGTTGACCGTCAAGATGGTTGAAAGTGGTCGTATGAAGCCTGAAAAAATGGCTAAAATTCTAAACGACATTCGTCCAACACTAAATTATGGTGATTTCAAAAACGTTGACGTGGTGATTGAAGCCGTTGTTGAAAACGTTAACGTGAAGAAAGCCGTATTAGCGGAAGCAGAAACCATGCTGCGCGACGATGCCATTTTAACGTCAAACACCTCGACCATCTCGATTACGGAATTGGCTACGGCCGTGAAGCGTCCTGAGCAATTCTGTGGTATGCACTTTTTCAACCCAGTACACCGTATGCCGTTGGTAGAAGTCATTCGTGGTGAACACACCAATGATGAAACGGTTGCCACGGTAGTAGATTTAGCCCGCAAAATGGGTAAGTCACCTATTGTTGTGAACGACTGCCCAGGATTTCTGGTCAACCGCGTGTTATTCCCATACTTTGGTGGATTCGCCCGCTTGCTACATGACGGTGTGGACTTCCAGAGAATTGATAAGTTATTAGAGCGTTTTGGCTGGCCAATGGGCCCTGCCTACCTGATGGATGTTGTCGGTATTGATACCGGTGTTCATGCGCAGGCGGTCATGGCGGCTGGTTTCCCTGACCGTATGGCTGAAGATTTCAAATCTGCCGTTCAGGTGATGTTTGAAAATCAACGTTTTGGTCAGAAGAACGCGGTGGGTTTCTATCGTTATGAAACTGACAAAAAGGGTAAGCCTAAGAAAGTCGTAGATCAGGCAACCTATGATCTCATCGCGCCTGTGCAGGGTGAATCGGTAGAATGCAGTGATGACGACATTGTCAATCGCATGATGATTCCGCTGTGTTTAGAAACGGTCCGTTGTTTAGAAGACAACATCGTGGCGTCAGCGGCTGAAGCAGACATGGGCTTGATCTACGGTATTGGCTTCCCTCCACATTTGGGTGGCGCGTTGAAATATATCGACGATATGGGCGTGGCAGCATTTGTTGCCCTAGCAGATGGCTATAAGGACTTGGGTGCGTTGTATCACCCTACTGAGAAGCTACGTGACATGGCCAAATCTGGCGCAACATTTTTCGGCAAGAAATAGTAGGAGGAAGTATTCATGAGTCTTAAAGATACAGATGCAGTCATCATCGATTTCGTGCGATCACCAATGGGTCGCTCTAAAGGCGGTGCTTTCCGCAATCTACGTGCCGAAAATTTGTCTGCCATCTTGGTTGATGCTTTGTTTGACCGCAATCCCAATGTTGATCCGGCGGAAGTTGAAGATGTCATTTGGGGCTGTGTAAACCAAACCATGGAGCAGGGTTGGAACGTGGCACGTATGATGTCGTTATTGACACGTATTCCACACACCGCCAGTGCACAGACGGTTAGTCGCTTATGCGGTTCATCAATGTCGGCATTGCATACGGCAACGCAAGGCATCCAAACAGGCTTTGGCGATGTATTTGTCATCGGTGGCGTCGAGCATATGGGCCACGTGGACATGATGCACGGTGTTGATCCAAACCCAATGCTGTCTAAAAAAGCCGCCAAGGCGTCTGGCATGATGGGTTTGACCGCCGAATTGCTCAGCAAAATGCATGGCATCAGCCGTCAGGCACAGGATGAGTTTGGTTATCGTTCGCACCTACGTGCACACCAAGCCACACTAGAAGGCCGCTTCGCCAACGAAATCGTTTCGATTCATGGACACGATGCGGCGGGCGTTCCGATATTGGTCAGCCAAGACGAGACCATCCGTCCTGAAACAACGGTTGAGGGTTTGTCACAGCTACGTCCAGTTTTTGATCCTAAAAACGGTACCGTTACTGCCGGCACCTCAAGCCAGATTTCCGACGGGGCATCTGCCATGTTGGTCATGAGCTATGGCCGCGCCAAAGCGTTGGGTTTAAAGCCTCGCGCAGTCGTGCGTAGCATGGCAGTGGCAGGGGTTGATCCTTCTATCATGGGCTATGGACCAGTGCCGGCTACCCACAAAGCGCTCAAGCGTGTCGGTATGTCGATGTCTGATATCGACCATGTTGAGCTGAACGAAGCCTTTGCGGCGCAAGCCTTGCCTGTTTTGAAGGATTTGAAATTGCTGGATCAGATGGACCAAAAGGTCAACTTGAATGGCGGCGCTATTGCATTGGGCCACCCATTTGGTTGTTCTGGTGCGCGTATCACGGGTACGTTGCTAAACGTCATGGAGCAGCAAGATTCTCAAATTGGTTTGGCAACCATGTGTATCGGTTTGGGTCAGGGTATTTCGACCATTATCGAACGCGTATAAGCCTCATAGGCTGCGCGAATGTGCGCCGTCTTATGAACATGATCAGGTGCTGGTGCATACCAGACACCTGATTTTTTTTTGGTGCTTGTTTCCCAATCTAAGCCACTTATTGGGATTGTTTCTTATTGTGATACCCGCTTGGTATTGGTTCAAACCGCGCGACTGATTGTTGCTATCGGATAGACTAAAAATTTTGTGTCGGGATGACATCCGATCTAAGAGCAGTCATTTTTGAGCATCTGAGTAAATGGCATTTGGTTGCGATAGTGCAATAAATTGCGTTTTATCAAAGGGTTAACGCCAATAGTGGTTGACTAACCTTGGGTTGATCGGGCATAACATGAGGCGAGGGCGATGTTGGTAATTGATGACATTCAACCCAGCAATTAGGTTTTGCTTCACTTGACCTGCTGCTGTCAACGCGATATACCTGCCCCGCATTCGCAGTCTCACTGTACCGTTTTTCTTAATTATCTTCAGGACATCTAAACATGGGCAAAGCATTGGTCATTGTGGAATCACCCGCAAAAGCCAAAACGATCAACAAGTATCTCGGCTCTGATTTCGTGGTCAAAAGTTCAATTGGTCACATTCGAGATTTGCCGGTTAGTGGGCAAGGTAAAGTGGTTGACGCCAAAGCACGTGCTAAGGCAGCCGCAGAGACCCGCAAGTTGTCACCTGAGCAAAAGATCGTTCAGAGGCAAAAAAACACCCGCAAACAGTTGATCGGTCGCATGGGCGTTAACCCAGAAAAGAATTGGGATGCGCGCTATGAAATATTGCCTGGCAAAGAAAAGGTAGTAGATGAACTGCGCCGTCTAGCCAAGTCTGCTGACACCATATATCTCGCAACGGATTTGGACCGCGAAGGGGAGGCCATTGCTTGGCACCTGCAGCAGGCCATTGGTGGCGACGAAAAGAAATACCGCCGTGTGGTATTTAACGAGATTACCAAATCAGCTATTCAAGAAGCATTTAAGTCACCCGGTACCCTAGATATCAATCGCGTTAATGCCCAGCAAGCCCGACGATTCTTAGACCGCGTGGTGGGCTATATGCTGTCACCCTTGTTGTGGTCGAAAATTGCCCGAGGTTTGTCAGCCGGACGCGTACAGTCGGTAGCGGTGCGTATTGTGGTTGACCGAGAGCGCGAAATCCGTGCTTTCAATCCAGAAGAATTTTGGAAATTAGGCGCTCAAGTGTCTCATTCCGTTGGTGGTATGCAATTAGATGTCACCAAGTATCAGGCTAAAGAGTTCCGTCCTTCAGATAAGGCAGCGTCAGATGCGCACGTTCAACGGCTTCAAAATGCAACCTTTGTATTAGAATCTCGTGAAGACAAGCCGACGAGCAGCAAGGCGGCTCCACCGTTTATTACATCGACACTGCAGCAAGCGGCCAGCACGCAATTGGGTTTCAGTGTTAAGAAGACCATGATGATGGCACAGCGTTTGTACGAAGCGGGTTATATCACCTATATGCGTACCGACAGCACCAATTTGAGTGCAGATGCTGTCACCGCCGCAAGGGCCCTTATTGCTTCGCAGTACGGTGATTCGTACCTGCCCAAGGATCCAGTCCAATACGGCAGCTCCAAGTCCGCACAGGAAGCCCACGAAGCGATTCGTCCGTCAGATGCTGACGTTAAATCGACCCAGTTGGTAAATATGGAGCGGGATGCCGAGCGCATGTATGAGCTTATTTGGCGTCGATTTATCGCGTGTCAGATGGTGCCGGCACAATACAAGAGTACCAAAATAAAAGTCGCTGCCTCTGAATATCAGTTGTCGGCCAAAGGCCGTATCCTGGTATTTGATGGCTATACGCGAGTCAATAAAGACCTTAAAAAGCAGGGCGATGACCTAGACTTGCCCGATATTCCGGTCGGTGCAGAGCTCATTCTCGATAAATTGAGTCCTGTACAACACTTCACCAAGCCGTCGCCACGATTTACCGAAGCCTCATTAGTGAAAGAATTGGAGAAGCGGGGCATTGGGCGTCCGTCTACCTATGCGTCTATTATCTCCACCATTCAAGACCGTGGTTATGTTTCTCTAACCAATAAGCGTTTTTATGCCGAAAAGATGGGCGACATTGTTACCGAGCGATTGGTTGAAAACTTTGACGACTTGATGGACTACAATTTTACAGCGCACCTAGAAACCGACTTGGACGCAGTAGCGACTGGCAAAGCCGATTGGCTCAACGTTCTAAACGAATTTTACAAAGGTTTTAGTGCCAAGTTGGGTGCCGCCGATCAGAATATGCGGTTGAATGATCCAGTTGAAACCGACATTGACTGTCCTTCTTGCGGCCGAAAAATGGGCATTCGCAATGGCAGCACCGGCGTCTTCTTAGGATGCTCTGGCTATGCATTACCACCAAAAGAGCGTTGCAAAACTACCATTAATTTGGTGCCCGGCGATGAAGTCATCAGTGCCGATGCAGACGACGAGGCGGAATCACGCTTATTGATTACCAAAAAGCGTTGTACGATTTGTGACACTGCAATGGAAAGCTACTTGCTCGACGAATCGCGTAAGCTGCATATCTGTGGTAACAACCCAGATTGCGGTGGCTATGCAGTCGAAAAGGGCGAATTCAAGATTAAGGGTTATGACGGCCCTGTCTTGGAATGTGATAAGTGCGGCGACCAGATGCAGTTGAAAACGGGTCGATTCGGCAAATATTTTGGCTGCATGAGTGACGACTGTAAGAACACCCGTAAACTGTTGCGGAGCGGTGAGCCTGCGCCACCAAAGGCAGATCCTATCCACATGCCTGATCTAAAGTGTCAGCGTGTTGATGACTACTATGTATTGCGTGATGGCGCTTCTGGCATATTTTTGGCCGCCAGTAAGTTTCCGAGAAATCGCGAGACGCGTGCGCCGTTTGTGAAAGAATTGGTGCCAGTGCGCGATCAGTTAGACCCAAAGTTAACCTATTTGGCCAGTGCGCCACTCAAGGATAATGACGGCAATGACGCCCAAATTCGCTATAGTAGAAAGACCAAAGAACAATACGCCATGACAGAAAATGAAGCAGGTAAGCCTACGGGCTGGCGTGCGTTCTATGACAATGGTAAGTGGGTCGTAACCGGCAAGTAAGCTGGTTTAGAATCTACAGCAGAAGCCGTGCGTGTCACGGCTTTTTTGTGCCTACAGAAAACGTATCATACCTTGGTAGTCTGGCGTTACGCCTACGTGGATTGTATAAATAAGCATCAATGTAATGGGTCGCAGATTTTTATTAAGCCGTTGTGAGTGAGGCTCATTGAATTATCAGTCTATATGGCCAGGGGCGACAGTCATGCTACAAAAATACCGCGGTGACTTATTGGGTGGTGCTACGGCCGCTATTGTCGCCCTGCCGTTGGCATTGGCTTTTGGTGTCGCATCTGGCGCGGGTGCTGCAGCTGGTATGTATGGTGCTATCTTTGCTGGATTTTTTGCGGCGCTATTTGGTGGTACTCCCGCTCAGGTAACTGGTCCCACTGGTCCCATGACCGTGGTCATGGCCTTGGTGATTACCCATTTCTCGCCGAATATCACTGCGGCTTTTACGGTCGTCATGCTAGCGGGCTGTCTCCAAATTCTATTCGGTAAAATGGGCTTCGGCCGGTTTATCAAATTGATGCCACAGCCGGTTATTTCGGGCTTTATGAGTGGCATTGGCATTATCATCATTCTACTGCAAATGGGTGCGTTGACCGGAAATACGTTGCCTGATGGCAGTGTTTTGACTCAGGCGTTGGCCATTCCAAATATGGTGGCCCATATTAATGTTGAAGCCTTGCTGTTGGGGCTGGTGACCCTGAGTGTGATGTTTTTCTCACCTAAAAGGCTCACACACTATGTGCCGCCACCGTTGCTGGCCATTGTGGTTGGCTGGCTATTAGCGGCTTTATTTGCGCCCAATGCACCAGTGATTGGGCAGATACCAAGCGGTCTTCCGGTCTTTCATTGGCCGGCCATCTCAATCGCAGATCTGCCGTACATTCTGCGGTTTGCATTGGTGCTCGCATTTCTAGGTGCAATCGACTCCCTGTTGACCTCATTGGTGGCTGATGCGGTAACGCGCACCTCGCATGACTCTAATAAAGAGTTGGTTGGTCAGGGTCTTGGCAATATTGCCTCAGGTTTAATGGGTGGTTTGCCGGGAGCCGGTGCCACCATGCGGACCTTAATAAACGTCCGATCTGGTGGTAATAGTAGACTAAGTGGCGTGGCCCATTCGCTAATTTTACTGTCTATATTGTTGGCCTTTGGTGATGTGGCGGGATCGATTCCGCTTGCCGTATTGGGTGGTATTTTGGTGAAAGTGGGCATCGATATTATCGATTGGCGTTATTTGTTGCGCATTCATCAGTTACCCAAGTCGGGTGTGGTGATCATGCTGACCACGTTGGTAATGACCGTGTTTGTCGACTTGATTACAGCGGTTGCCGTGGGCTTTGTGATGGCATCCGTGCTATTTGTGTCCCGCATGGCGGATGCCCAAGTCAAAAGTGCTAAGTTCATCTATGGCGCTGATCAAATGCAAGACGCGTTACCTGAAGAGGGGCAGTTGTTGGAAGCTCTTGAGGGCCGTGTGGTCTTGTTTTCAATAGAGGGCCCGCTCAGCTTTGGATCTGCAAGAGACGTTGTGAAGATGATTCAGAACGACGTTCATAAAGATGTGTTAATCCTCGACTTTTCGCACATTCCCTTCATTGACAGCTCTGCGTCAGCCGCGCTTCGGGATATCATTCAGCGGCTAAACGACGCAAAAGCGAGTGTGATTGTTTTTGGGGTTAAGGAAGACGTATTAGCGGTGTTACGAAAGGTCGACGTTATTCGCATACTGGGAGAGGGTCATGTTACTCAAACACGTTTAGAAGCGCTGAGATTGGCTCATGTTCTCTGTACGGGAGCCTTGTATGAAACCCCACCATCCATTTAATGTCCGCACCTTACAGCTGGGCTGATTCAGGTAAAAATTGCGCAAAAAAAATCCCCGATACGTCGGGGATTTTTGTGTTACCGAAAAGGGCTTAGCCTTTCTTTGGATAAGAACGCAGAGTCTCACCCGTATACAGCTGGCGTGGACGGCCAATCTTGTAAGATTCGCTGACCATTTCTTTCCAATGTGAGATCCAGCCTGGTGTACGTCCTAAGGCGAAGATCACAGTAAACATTTCTACTGGAATGCCAATCGCTTTTAGGATGATGCCCGAATAGAAGTCGACGTTGGGGTATAGTTTCTTCTCAATGAAGTAGGGGTCTTCAAGAGCGATTTGCTCAAGACGACGTGCAATTCTAAATAATGAGTCGTTTTCAACACCCATGATTGGCAAGACTTCATCGCATGCCTTTTTCATTACGGTAGCGCGCGGGTCATAGTTCTTATAAACCCGGTGGCCAAAGCCCATAAGACGGAACGGATCATCTTTGTCTTTTGCGCGCGCAATGAATTCTTCGATGCGAGACTCGTCGCCAATTTCATTCAGCATGGTCAATACTGCTTCGTTCGCGCCGCCGTGTGCAGGACCCCACAACGCAGCAATGCCGGATGCGATACATGCAAATGGGTTGGCACCAGACGAACCAGATAGACGTACTGTAGACGTTGAAGCGTTTTGCTCATGGTCTGCATGCAATAAGAAGATGCGGTCCATAGCTTTGGCTACGACAGGATTGGGTACATAGTCTTCGGCTGGTGTGCCAAACATCATATATAAGAAGTTTGATGCATAATCGAGATCATTACGCGGATGCATAAAAGGTTGGCCAATAGAGTACTTGTATACCATGGCAGCCAAAGTAGGCATTTTAGAGATCAAGCGGTGTGCGGTAATATCGCGGTGACGCTCGTTGGTAATGTCCAGTGAGTCGTGATAGAACGCAGACAGTGCACCGACTACACCGACCATCACAGCCATTGGGTGTGAATCACGGCGGAAGCCTTTGAAGAACTGGTGGATTTGCTCATGCACCATGGTGTGGTGCGTGATGAGGTCTACGAATTTGGCCTTTTCGGTAGCGTTTGGCAACTCTCCATACAGAAGCAAGAAGCAGGTTTCCAAGTAGTCAGAATTTTCTGCCAAGTCGTCAATCGCGTAGCCACGGTGTAACAGCTGTCCCTTGCCGCCATCAATATAGGTAATTTTAGATTCACAAGCGGCGGTAGATACAAACCCGGGGTCGTACGTAAAATAGCCTTGGGCTGTTAAACCAGATACATCGATGACATCAGGACCTAAAGTTCCTTGATAAATCGGAAGATCGATAGGGTCTTTGCCTTCGATGATTAACGTAGCCTTTTTATCAGCCATATAGCCTCCTTTAAGTGTTTTTTCCCACAACAAAGGGATCCTTTTGCTGGGAACATAATGCTCAGTACGGAATTTATTCACCAATCCCTTAAAACCTAGAGCAAACTATAGAGTCTTAAGAACTTTTGTCAATTTAACCAAGGTATTAGGTGATGCAATAGCGAGTTTACAACACCAGAAATTGGCCTAAATCAATCTTATAGAAAAAAAACGATAATCGGCAGATTTTGGGGTTCATTGATTTGTAATTGAAACCACTGGACTTTATAATCTCCGCCCGATTTCCCGCAGTTAGCGCATGCGTGACAAATGCTTGAAAACCGCCGCTTATATTGATGACAAAAACTCATTAATAGCAGTGGTTTGCATTTAACTTTTGTCTACTGTAATTGAAATCAAGGGAAACGTAAGATTACCTTTCATTCGGGCTAATACTTAAAAAGAGTGCACTGCTGTGAACAGAAAAAGACCTGTTAATTTAGATATTATGACCATTAAGCAGCCGCTAGCGGCTATTACGTCCATATTGCACCGGGCGTCGGGCATTTTCCTATTGGTCGGTGTTGGCTTCCTAATCTGGATGCTGAATCAATCATTGGACTCTCGTCAAGGTTTTGAGGCCGTGCGTAACCTGCTCCAAGAGCCGTTTGCACAGTTCTCACTGTGGGTGACGTTGTCCGCTGTTATCTATCATTTTGTGGCTGGCATTAAGCACTTGGTGATGGACATGGGCATTGGTGAAACCAAAGAAGGCGTCAAAATGATGTCAATTGGTGTTATTGCGATTGCAGGTGTATTGATTGTTCTTACGGGAGTTTGGATATGGGCATGATGGTGCGTAGCGTGACCAATTGGGGTCGCAGTGGTTTGTCAGACTGGCTCGTTCAGCGCATGTCTGCAGTGGTATTAGCCGCCTATACACTTTTTATGGCGTCTATATTTGTACAAAATCCGGACCTGACATTTTCTGAATGGCAGGCCTTTTTCGACGTGACGTGGGTGAAGCTCTTTACATTGCTTACTGTTTTGTCAGTCGTCGGACACGCCTGGGTAGGTTTGTGGACAGTTGCCACAGACTACATTAAGCCAGCGATTATACGGTTTTTCTTTCTTATCGTGGTGGGTGTTACGTTATTCGTATACCTCGTCACCACAGCTACAGCATTGTGGGGATAACATAGCATGTCGAATATGAAGACTATGAATTTTGATGCCATCGTTATTGGCGGTGGTGGTGCAGGTATGCGTGCATCGGTGCAGCTTGCACAGTCGGGCTTACAAACAGCCGTTATCTCTAAAGTATTCCCAACCCGTTCACACACGGTCTCTGCACAGGGTGGTATTACCTGCGCAATCGCCAGTGATGACCCGAATGATGATTGGCGCTGGCACATGTATGACACCGTAAAGGGTTCAGACTTTATTGGTGATCAAGAAGCCATTGAATACATGTGTTCTGTTGGCCCTGAAGCGGTCTATGAGCTTGATCACATGGGTATGCCGTTTTCTCGTACAGAAGCGGGACGTATCTATCAACGTCCTTTTGGTGGTCAGTCAAAAGATTTTGGTAAGGGTGGTCAAGCTGCTCGTACCTGTGCTGCTGCTGACCGAACGGGTCACGCATTGTTGCACACCCTATATCAAGCAAACTTGAAAGCTGGCACCAAGTTCCTGAACGAATGGTTTGCTGTCGATTTGGTGACTAATGCTGATGGTGCAGTAGTGGGTGTTATCGCTATTTGCATGGAAACGGGCGAGACCGTTCACATTAAAGCCAAAGCAACCGTATTTGCAACGGGTGGTGCAGGCCGTATTTACGCTTCCACTACCAATGCCCATATTAATACCGGTGACGGTGTTGGTATGGCGTTGCGCGCTGGCTTGCCTGTACAGGACATCGAAATGTGGCAGTTCCACCCAACCGGCATTGCTGGCGCGGGTGTATTGGTTACTGAAGGCTGTCGTGGTGAAGGTGGTTATTTGGTCAATAAAGACGGTGAGCGTTTCATGGAGCGTTATGCGCCGAACTTTAAAGATTTGGCGGGTCGTGACGTTGTTGCCCGTTCAATGATTCTTGAAATTCTGGCTGGCCGCGGCTGTGGACCAGACGGCGATCATGTTTATCTGAAGCTCGATCACTTGGGTGAAGATGTGTTGAACTCGCGCCTACCTGGTATTTGTGAGTTGTCCAAGACCTTCGCACACGTCGACCCAGTTAAAGACTTGGTACCGGTTGTTCCAACCTGTCATTACATGATGGGTGGTATTCCAACCAATATCAGTGGTCAAGCATTGACGCTAGACGACAAAGGCAATGATAAAGTCATTGAAGGCTTCTATGCCTGTGGCGAAGCCGCTTGTGTATCGGTACACGGTGCTAACCGTCTAGGTGGTAACTCATTGCTTGACTTGGTTGTATTTGGTCGTGCGGTGGGCATTCAGATTGAAAAGGCAATCAAGGGCGGCGTAGAGCACCTTGAAGCAACAGAATCTGATGTAGAACGTGCCATGGCCCGTTTGAACCGTTTGAATAATTCTACCGGTGGTGAATCGGTTGATCAGGTCCGTAAAGACCTTCAGAGCTGCATGCAGTTACACTTCGGTGTTTTCCGAAGTGGCGACAGTATGCAAGACGGTATGAAGAAGTTGGTCGACATTCGTGCACGTGTAGAAAATCTGCATTTGCAGGATAAGAGCCAAGCATTTAATACCTCACGTATTGAAGCATTAGAACTTGAAAACCTTCTGGAAGTGGCAGAAGCGACAGCGGTTGCTGCTGAAAAGCGCGAAGAAAGCCGCGGCGCGCACGCCCGTGAAGATTTCCCAGAGCGCGATGATGAGAATTGGTTGTGTCACTCTGTTTACTTCCCTGCAGACAAGTCTGTTGTGAAGCGTTCAGTGAACGTCACCCCCAAAACTGTTGAAGCTTTCACACCTGTTAAGCGTAGCTACTAGGAGAGAACCTGTAATGAAAGTCAGTATTTATCGTTACAACCCAGAAACTGATAAGAAGCCTTATATGCAGGATTACGATGTAGTCATGCCTGAAGGTAAAGACTTGATGGTTCTCGACGTCATGCATTTGGTAAAAGAAGCGGACACCACAGTTTCTTTCCGTCGCTCATGCCGTGAAGGCGTGTGCGGTTCCGACGGCGTGAACATGAACGGCATTAATGGTTTGGCTTGTATTACCCCTGTTTCAGAAATCGTGAAGCCAGGTGGTAAATTGGTCATTCGTCCACTACCGGGTCTGCCTGTCGTGCGTGATTTGGTCGTTGATATGTCTGTGTTCTACAAGCAGTACGAGAAGATCAAACCTTATTTGATCAACGATTCATTGCCTCCAGCGACTGAACGTCTTCAGTCACCTGAAGAGCGTGAGAAGTTGGATGGTTTGTATGAATGTATTCTGTGTGCTTGTTGCAGTACCGCCTGTCCTTCATTTTGGTGGAACCCTGACAAGTTTATTGGGCCATCAGGCTTGTTGCAGGCGTACCGTTTTCTTGCGGATAGCCGAGATACAGCCCAGGCAGAGCGATTGGCTGACCTAGATGATCCATTTTCAGTGTTTCGTTGCAGAGGCATTATGAACTGTGTTGCGGTATGTCCTAAGGGTCTAAACCCGACAAAGGCCATTGGTCACATCAGAAACATGCTGTTATCGACCGCAACCTGATACACTGAGCACATAAAGCGAGCGAAACTGGGCGCTCTTTGCCCAGTTTCTTCATTGATATCTTGATGAAGCCGAGGCTCAAGAGTTGTTATTGCAGATGTTACCGGGCATCGCAATCGACTCAAGCATAGGCGGAGTAGTTAGGAAACACACCATGCACGAAAGTATCATGGAACAGCTTTGGGGTACGTCGCATCTCGATGGTACCAATTCTGCCTATTTGGAAGAATTATACGAAGCCTACCTGAAGGATCCAAATTCAGTCTCTGAACAATGGCGTAGCGAGTTTGATCGGCTGCCACGGGTGAACGATTCCGTTCATTCTGAAACACCCCATTCCCCCATTCGCGATCACTTTTTGTTGTTGTCTAAATCGCAAGCCAAAATTTCTGGCGCAACTGTGGCTCCTGTCATCAGTAATGAACACGAACGCAAGCAAGTGCGGGTTCATCAATTGGCGACAGCCTACCGGTTCAGAGGCCACCAAAAAGCCCAGTTAGATCCTTTAGGGCTAGTGCAGCGCCCTGAAGTGCCCGACTTGGCATTGGGATATCATGAACTTTCAAAGGCAGACGAAGATACCGTTTTCTCTGCTGCTTCTTTATATTTTGGCAAAGACAATGCACCACTCAAAGAGCTGGTGGCCAACTTAGAAAAGACCTATTGTTCGAGCGTTGGTGCTGAATTTACGCATATCGTTGATACCGGCGAGCGTCGGTGGATCGAACAGCGCATGGAATCAGTGAAGTCGCACCCAGATTACAGCCCGGCAGCAAAGCTACATATTTTGGAGCGTCTGTCTGCAGCTGAAGGTTTAGAAAAGTATCTACAAAACAAATACCCTGGGACCAAACGATTCGGTCTTGAGGGAGCAGAGTCGTTAATTCCTTTGATGGATGAGTTGATTCAGCGTGCTGGTTCTTATGGCACCAAGGAAATCGTGGTGGGCATGGCACACCGTGGTCGACTGAATATGCTGGTTAACATTCTGGGTAAAAATCCGCGAGAGCTGTTTGACGAGTTTGAAGGTAAATCTATCTTCGCTCAGGGCTCTGGCGACGTAAAATACCATCAGGGTTTTTCATCTAACGTGATGACAACCGGTGGTGAAGTACACTTGGCTATGGCGTTTAACCCAAGCCACCTCGAAATTGTTTCCCCAGTTGTTGAAGGCTCTGTGCGAGGTCGCCAAGACCGTCGTAACGATACAACGGGTGATTTGGTGATCCCAGTTTCTATTCACGGTGACGCGGCATTTGCAGGCCAAGGCGTGGTAATGGAAACGTTCCAAATGTCTCAAACCAACGGTTTTAAGACTGGTGGTACCATCCATATCATCATCAACAACCAAGTCGGTTTCACCATCAGCAAGCAAGAAGATGCGCGCTCGACTGAATACTGTACCGATATTGCGAAGATGGTTCAGGCACCTATTTTCCATGTGAATGGTGATGATCCAGAAGCGGTTGTCTTTGTTACTCAGCTAGCAGTCGACTACCGTCAGCAGTACAAAAAAGACGTGGTTATCGACCTCATGTGTTATCGCCGTCGCGGCCATAATGAAGCCGATGAACCGGCTATGACCCAGCCTGTCATGTATGAAAAAATCCGCCGCCAAAAGACCACGGTTTCCCTGTATGGAGACGCGTTGGTTGAACAGAAAACCCTGACGCAAGATATTGTGAATCAGGTGGCAGAAGATTATCGCACGGCGTTGGAAGCTGGCAAGCATGTAGCTAAAGCCTTGGTTTTAGAGCCGAATCGTACGCTGTTCGTTGACTGGTCACCCTATTTGAATCAGCCCTTTGTTGATGAATTCGACACATCAATGGACATGAAGCGTTTGCAGGAGTTGGCGGTACAGATCAACTCAATTCCAGACGGTTTTGTGCTGCAGCGTCAGGTGTCTAAAATCATCGACGATCGCCTCAAAATGGCCGCTGGTGCTATGCCTGTGAATTGGGGTTTTGCTGAAATGTTGGCATACGCCTCAGTCTTAGACAATGGCAACCCGCTGCGTATTACCGGTCAAGATGTCGGTCGCGGTACCTTCGTGCACCGTCATGCTGTCTTGCACCATAATAAAGATGCATCAACCTATACACCACTGTCGCACTTGAGCCCTGATCAGCCGCGTTTTTCTATGTACGATTCGTTTCTGTCAGAAGAAGCGGTATTGGCATACGAATATGGTTACGCCACGACATCGCCAGAAACCTTGGTGGTGTGGGAAGCGCAGTTTGGTGATTTCGCCAACGGCGCTCAGGTGGTCATTGACCAGTTCATTACCAGTGGTGAGCACAAATGGGGCCGTCTCTGTGGCCTGACCATGTTATTACCACATGGCTATGAAGGTCAGGGTCCAGAGCACTCATCTGCGCGTCTTGAACGCTACTTACAGTTGTGTGCTGAACAGAATATTCAAGTCTGTGTCCCAACAACACCGGCGCAGGTCTATCATATGATTCGCCGCCAAGCGCTACGCAATCTGCGTAAGCCGCTTATCGTCATGTCACCTAAGAGCCTGTTGCGTCATAAAGATGCAACCAGCAGCCTAGATGAGTTGGCAACGGGACAATTTCAGACAGTTATTGGTGAAACCAAGGCCGACATCGCTGCAAGTAAAGTGGATCGCGTGGTGTTGTGTAGCGGTAAGGTTTACTACGAGCTGGTAGAACGTCGTCAAAAGGAAAGCATTGAAAACGTTGCTATAGTGCGTATTGAACAGCTTTATCCGTTCCCGGAAGCTGCATTGGATGCCGCGTTAGCGCCATACAAAAACGTGAAAGATATCGTGTGGTGTCAGGAAGAGCCAATGAACCAAGGTGCTTGGTATAGCAGTCAACACCATATTCGTCGTTCATTGCATCGCATTTCTCCTACATTGTACTTAGGTTACGCAGGCCGTGAAGCATCTGCTGCACCGGCTGCAGGTTATATGGCGTTGCACGTGTTGCAGCAAAATCAATTGATTGAAGAAGCCCTGTTTTACAAGCCGTAAACAGGTCCGCACTGAGAAGATTAAGGAATACATCATGGCCATTGAAATAAAAGCACCCCAATTTCCTGAGTCCGTTGCGGACGGCAGTATCGCTACGTGGCACAAACAGCCAGGCGAGGCGGTCAAACGCGACGAGTTGTTGGTTGATATCGAAACTGACAAGGTCGTACTTGAAGTTGTCGCACCAGAAGACGGTGTCTTGGTGAGCTGTTTAAAAGGCGAAGGCGATACCGTGCTGAGCTTAGAAGTGATAGCAACATTTGAAGCAGGCGCCGCAGCGGCACCTGCACCAGCGGCAGCTCCCGCTGTTGAAGCGGCAGCCGATTCTGGCGATGCTGCCATTAGCCCAGCTGCCCGTCGTTTGGTTGACGACAACCAAATAGACGTAAGCAAGGTTGCTGGATCAGGTAAGGGCGGTCGTATCACCAAAGAAGATATCGTTGCCTTTATCGATAAGCGTGAAACTGCAAAGCCAGTGCAGGCTGAAGTTTCTAGCCCTGCAGTAGTGGCAGTACCTTCTGCCAACGGCAAGATTGAAAAGCGCGTGCCAATGACTCGCATGCGTAAGAGCATTGCTAAGCGTTTGCTAGATGCGCAAAGTACGGCTGCCTTGTTGACCACTTTTAACGAAGTGAACATGAAGCCAGTTATGGATTTGCGTACCCAGTATAAAGACCTATTTGAAAAGACCCACAATGGCACACGCCTAGGCTTTATGTCCTTTTTCGTTAAGGCCGCCAGCGAAGCATTGAAACGTTTCCCAGATGTTAACGCATCCATTGATGGTGATGATGTGGTCTACCACGCTTACCAGGATATCGGCATTGCGGTGTCTTCAAACCGTGGATTGGTTGTACCGGTATTGCGTAACTGCGAAAGCATGAGTTTGGCTGAAACTGAGGCTCAGATTCGTGATTTTGGTGGCCGTGCTCAGAAAGGCTCATTGGGCCTAGAAGAATTGCAGGGCGGTACATTCACGATCACCAACGGTGGTGTGTTTGGTTCTTTGATGTCGACGCCTATTTTGACGCCGCCACAAACCGCTATCTTGGGTATGCACAAGATTCAAGATCGCCCAATGGCTGTCAATGGCAAGGTTGAGATCTTACCAATGATGTACTTGGCGCTAACCTATGATCACCGTTTGATCGATGGTAAAGAAGCAGTGCAGTTCCTGGTAACGATCAAGGACTTGCTGGAAGATCCAGCCCGTATCCTGTTAGAAATATAATGATTCGTCTGTCCAGACTCTCGGGGTCTGGGCTAATTTGATTTTATAACGAAGTGAGAAATGTCATGGCACAACAGTTTGATGTCGTAGTGATTGGTTCTGGTCCTGCAGGATATATTGCTGCAATCAAAGCAGCGCAGCTCGGCAAATCAACTGCCTGTATTGAAAAATGGGTAGACCATTCAGGTAAAACATCTTTGGGTGGCACTTGCTTGAATGTGGGTTGTATTCCATCAAAGGCCTTGTTGGAGTCTTCTGAAAAATTCCATCAGGCGCAGTCTGAATTTTCTGACCACGGTATCAACATCAAGGACGTTAAAATTGATGTTAAAGCCATGATGGCGCGTAAAGATGCGATCGTTAGCAACCTAACGGGTGGTATCGCTGGCTTGTTCAAAGCGAATGGCGTGACCAGTATTGAAGGCAAGGGTAAGTTACTGGCTAACAAGAAGGTAGAAGTCACCAAGCATGACGGTTCAGTTGAAGTCATCGAAGCGGGAAGTGTGGTTTTGGCAATGGGTTCTGTTCCTATTGAGATTCCACCTACGCCACTACACAAAGACATCATTGTAGACTCTACTGGTGCCTTGGCGTTTGATCATGTACCCAAGCGCGTGGGTGTTATTGGTGCTGGTGTCATCGGTTTGGAGTTGGGTTCTGTTTGGAACCGAGTTGGCTCTGATGTGATCATTTTGGAAGCCCTAGACAAGTTCCTTCCTTTTGCTGACCAGATGATTGCAAAGTCTGCTTTAAAAGTATTTGAAAAGCAGGGACTGTCTATCCGGTTGAGTTGCCGTGTGACAGGTTCTGAAGTCAAGGGTAAGACTGTAGTCGTGACTTACCAGGATGCTGAAGGCGAGAAAACTGTCGAATTTGATAAGTTGATTGTTGCAGTTGGCCGTCGTCCCTATACCGAAGGGTGTTTCAGCGACGACAGCGGCGTGACAATGGACGAGCGCGGTTTCGTGTTTGTTGACGATCAGTGCCGTACGACCGTTCCTGGTGTTTATGCTGTAGGTGACTTGGTTCGCGGACCAATGCTTGCGCATAAAGGCATGGAAGAGGGTGTCATGGTTGCTGAGATCATCGCTGGCCACAATGCCCAAATGAATTATGAAACCATTCCTTCAGTCATCTATACCCACCCTGAAATTTCATGGGTTGGTAAAACTGAAGAGCAACTAAAAGCAGAAGGTGTCGAATTTAAAGTCGGCAAAATGCCTTTCGCAGCAGTGGGTCGTGCCATGGCGCAAAATGATACCACCGGTATGGTGAAGATCATCGCTGACGCCAAGACTGACCGCATTTTGGGCATGCACATATTTGGCTTGTCATCGTCTGAATTGATTGCCCAAGGCGTTATCTCAATGGAATTTGCAGCAAGTGCAGAAGACCTGCAGTTGACTTGTTTTGCACACCCAACCCTGTCTGAAGCTGTTCATGATGCAGCGTTGGCAGTAGACGGTAAGGCATTGCACATACCAAATCCAAAGCGTCGCAAATAAAAGTTTTAGAAATTTAGCGTTAAGGTGATGTAAGTAGGTCCTTGTTTCAAGAAAAGGGTGTATAACGCCCCTTCTTGCACAAAGGCAGACCCAATTGCCTTTATTTTACCCAACCGTTGTCGTTCGAATGTGTATGTGCATATTCAATTATGAACGACTGACATGCAGTGAGCGGAACAGAAGATGAACCTTCACGAATACCAAGGAAAATTCCTTTTTAAGCAATATGGCTTACCAGTATCTGATGGTATTGCTTGTGATACGCCAAAAGAAGTTGTCGAAGCTATGAAAAGCATCGGTGGCGATACATGGGTTGTTAAAGCCCAGGTACACGCAGGCGGACGCGGCAAAGCTGGCGGAGTAAAGTTGGTTAAGTCAGCTGAAGAAGGCAAAGACTTCGCTAAGAAATGGTTAGGTCAGCGTTTAGTGACTTACCAGACCGACGAAGCAGGTCAGCCTGTTTCTAAGATCCTAGTTGAATCTTGCACCGATATTGCCCAGGAATTATACCTCGGAGCGGTCGTTGACCGTGCAAGCCGTCGCGTTGTCTTTATGGCATCTACCGAAGGCGGTGTTGAAATCGAGAAAGTTGCTGAAGAAACACCTGAGAAAATCTTGCGCGCAATCATCGATCCTATGGTTGGCCCACAGCCTTTCCAAGGCCGTGAATTGGCATTCCAGTTGGGTCTTGAAGGCGAACAAATTAAGCAATTCACCAAGATCTTTATGGGCTTGGCGAAATTGTTCCTAGAAAAAGATTTGGCATTGGTTGAAGTGAATCCATTGGTGATCACAGAGCAGGGTAACCTACACTGCCTAGACGCCAAAATCTCTCTAGATAGCAATGCGTTGTACCGTCATGCCGATTTGGTTGCCATGCGCGATCATAGCCAGGAAGATGTACGTGAGTCAGAAGCCGCTAAGTGGGAACTGAACTATGTCGCATTGGAAGGCAATATTGGTTGTATGGTAAACGGCGCTGGTTTGGCAATGGGTACCATGGACATCATTAAGTTGTCTGGTGGCCAACCTGCTAACTTCTTGGATGTAGGCGGCGGTGCGACAAAAGAACGTGTTGCTGAAGCATTCAAAATCATCTTGTCTGACGACAATGTGAAAGCGGTTTTGGTTAACATTTTCGGCGGCATCGTACGTTGTGACATGATTGCTGAAGGCATCATCGGCGCAGTGGAAGAAGTCGGCGTTAAAGTACCTGTCGTTGTACGTTTAGAAGGTAACAATGCTGAGCTAGGTGCACAGAAATTGGCTGAAAGCGGCCTAAACATCATTGCACCTAAGTCATTGGCGGAAGCTGCTCAGGCAGTTGTTAAAGCAGCGGAGGGCAAATAATGAGCGTCTTAATTAATAAGGATACCAAGGTTATTTGTCAGGGCTTTACCGGCTCACAGGGTACTTTCCATTCGCAGCAAGCGATTGATTACGGTACGCAAATGGTAGGTGGTGTTAGTCCTGGTAAAGGCGGCACAACACACCTAGGCTTGCCTGTATTTAATACAGCCAAAGAAGCTGTTGCAGCTACTGGCGCCACTGCCTCTGTGATCTATGTTCCAGCACCTTTCTGTAAGGATGCCATCATTGAAGCGGCTGATTCAGGTGTTGAATTGGTTGTCTGTATCACTGAAGGTATCCCGACGTTGGATATGCTTGAAGCCAAAGAATATGTCGACCGCAAAGGCGTTCGCATGATTGGTCCTAACTGCCCAGGTGTGATCACACCGGGTGAATGTAAGATTGGCATTATGCCTGGTCACATTCACCAGCCAGGCCGTGTCGGTATCGTGTCGCGCTCAGGCACTTTGACCTATGAAGCCGTAAAACAGACAACTGACTACGGTTTCGGCCAGTCTACTTGTGTGGGTATCGGTGGCGATCCAATCCCAGGTGCTAACTTCATTGATATCTTAGAATTGTTCCAGAACGATCCTAAGACTGAAGCAATTGTCATGATTGGTGAAATTGGTGGCACAGCTGAAGAAGAAGCAGCTGCTTACATCAAAGCCAATGTAACCAAGCCTGTTGTGTCTTACATTGCTGGTGTGACTGCACCTGCTGGTAAGCGTATGGGTCATGCTGGTGCGATCATTTCAGGTGGCAAGGGTACTGCAGATGAGAAATTTGCGGCATTGAACGATGCGGGTGTTAAAACCGTTCGTAGCTTGGCTGATATCGGTGCAGCATTGAAAGAAGTGACTGGTTGGTAAGTCCAACTGGAATGTAAAAAGGCAGCCAATGGCTGCCTTTTTTGTCTACATCGGGCGAGCAAACCCAGTGATCGCGAAGCGTCGCTGGGATGAGTCGCTATCCTTGTTCCTCGATATACTGCCTCATAGTATCGGCTGTTATTGGGCTAATGCGCGTTTTACCGACAACGTTTTTATTGCCTGTGCCACCAACACACCCTGTGTATCGATGATATCGACGGTAAATACAGGTTCACAACGCTGGTTCTGAGCCATCGTCTCCTTAATATCGTCAATTTCCTTTTGGGATACCCGAAATTCAGCGATTACGTGGGCTCGGCCAGGAGTAATAAAGCGTATCTCACCATGCTTGTCCCACACCACATAGTCTCGCCCTAGTGATTTCATCACCATCAGTGCAAAGAACGGATCGATCATAGAATACAGAGACCCACCGAATGCGGTATTAAAGTAATTGCTGTTATACCAGCGTTTCTTTAACGAAACCTGCACATACCGCCAGTCTTTACTGATGGTATTCACGTGAATGCCCGCGCCAAGATAGGGCGGCCAAAAATTCAAAAACCATTTGATGGCATTGTGGTTGAGCCGATGTTTCATGGGGAAGGGTTACTCTCGAACAAAACAATAACCGCCAGTGGCCTACTGGCGGTATACGGGATTACAGGGTGTCTAAATCCGGCATAGATTTAACCAAGTCGTCTAGATCCTTGAGCTGCTGTAAAAATGGCTTCAGTTGGCTCAGACGCAGTGCACAAGGCCCATCACACATAGCGTTGTCTGGATCAGGGTGCGCTTCTAAAAACAAACCTGCGATCTTTTGCGAAATGCCAGCACGTGCTAACTCTGTTACTTGCTGTCGACGTCCTCCGGCACTATCAGCGCGCCCACCAGGCTGCTGCAAGGCATGGGTTACGTCGAACAGAATAGGGTAGCCGAATTGCTTCATGACACCGAAACCCAACATATCTACTACCAAGTTGTTGTAGCCAAAGCTACTACCGCGTTCGCATAGGATCAGTTGGTCGTTTCCACCCTCAACAAATTTGTTGAGAATGTGCTTCATTTCTTCCGGCGCTAGAAACTGGGCTTTCTTAATGTTGATCACCGCTTGGGTGTCGGCCATTGCTTTGACCAAATCAGTTTGGCGGCTCAAAAAGGCCGGTAACTGGATAACATCGCAGACTTCTGCGGCAGCCTTGGCTTGAAAAGGTTCGTGAATATCTGAAATGATTGGAACATTAAATGTTGTCTTAATTTCCTGTAAGATGCGCAAGCCTTCTTCAAGACCAGGTCCACGAAACGAATTGATCGATGATCGGTTCGCTTTGTCAAAGGAGGCTTTGAAAACGTAAGGAATATTGAGTTCTGAAGTTACCTTGACGTAGGTTTCTGCTACTGTCATTGCAAGATCGCGCGACTCCAATACATTCATGCCACCAAACAGCACCATAGGGCTGTCGTTGCTGACTGGAATGCCACCGACAGGGATATTTTTTTGCAACATGTTCGTTTCCAAAGTTCGAATAAGTAAGTGTCATTATGGCATATCAGTGGAAATTCGAGAATAAGAGGTTCAGAAAGAATCGTGGCAATTGATGAAGGTTTGCGTCAAGACATACAGACTGCGTACAGCACGTTTTTACAACAGAAATCGTTAACGGCCCGGTATGGCCAGAAATTAATGATTGCTGAAATTGCGCGCGCGTTGTCTGCCATTAAGCCCGATGAACAAGGGCTACGAAGTAATGACGCAGGCTTCGCCGCGATCGAAGCAGGTACGGGTACCGGTAAAACCGTCGCCTATATCATCGGTGCATTGCCTTTTGCACGGCATTTTAAGAAAACCATTATCGTGTCGACTGCAACGATAACCTTGCAAAGCCAGATCATTGAGAAAGATCTACCCGATATCCTTAAGCACTCTGGGATGTCATTTAAGTTCGGATTGGCCAAAGGGCGTGGCCGATACCTCTGTCTGAGTAAGCTAGATACGCTGCGTGAAGCACAGCGTGGCGTGTTAGCCTCGCTGCCCCTATTTGAAGAGGGTCTTAGCGCAGACCAGCAAGCCCTGAAGTTTTTTGACACCCTAGAAGACGATTTTAAAAACGGCGTTTGGAGCGGTGACAAGGATTTACTTGAAGGCGACGTTGATGACCGCCTTTGGTCAATGGTAACCGCAACCCACCGTGAATGCAGTAACCGCCGTTGCCCTCATTTCAAAGACTGTGCCTATTTTAAATCTCGGCAGGCTTTAGAGGATGTCGAAATTATTGTGGCGAACCATGACTTGGTACTCGCCGATTTGGCCCTTGGTGGCGGTGCGGTTTTGCCATCTCCGGGCGACAGTATCTATATTCTTGACGAAGCGCACCACCTTGCCGATAAGGCGCTATCCCATTTTTCTACCGCAGCGGACATCAAAGGGTCATTGCAGTGGCTAGAGCAGTGGCGAAAGACCCAACGTCGATTGGAAACGGATCTGAGTGCAGCCAGTTCTTTGACAGCAGTTTACGTTAAAAACGAACAGTTGATGACCGAAGCTGAAGCCAGACTGCGTGACCTATGGCTGTTAGTCCAACAGGTGGCAGTGTTCGATGTGGGCAATGGATCGCAATATGACCAACCACAGTTTCGGTTTCCACACGGGAAAATACCAGAGCCAGTGCGTGAATTGGCTGCAGTTCTTCAAATATTGTTTGCGTCATTGTTATCCGGTTTTGACACCTTAGATCAGGCGCTCAAAAAAGGCTTAGCGGATGATCATCAGGAGATTACCAAAGACATTGCAGAGCGTTGGTTTGCCATTGTCGGCACCTATCATCTGCGGTGCGAAGGTATTCTGGGATTATTTCGGAGCTTTGCAGCGCGTGATGACCAGAAGGCCTTGCCCATGGCGCGATGGGTAGAACAGCGACTCCATAATGGCGATGAGGACTTGCGGTTGCAGGCATCACCCATATTGGCCGCTTCAACCCTGCAACAGAATTTTTGGCGTTCTGCATTTGGCGCTATTTTGACGTCAGCCACGCTCACCGCTGCCTCTTCATTTGATCGATTAAAAATGCAGGCGGGTGTGCCAGACTGGGCGCTATTTAAGCAGGTGCCCAGTCCGTTTAAATTCTTTGAATGTGCCAAATTTATCGTACCCGATGACGCAGTGGATGCCAGTCATCCGATTCTGCACACCAAGAGCATTATCAAGCTGCTACCGGAGTTGATGAATGAGTCAAAGGGCACCCTGGTGCTGTTTTCGTCGCGGCGTCAAATGAATGAGGTGATGGAAGCGGTTGATATTGCCACCCGTGATCGTTGTTTGGTCCAGAACCAAGCGGCACGTCATCGACTCATTCAGCAGCATAAAGACCGTATTGATGCCGGCAAACCGAGTTGCTTGGTAGGTCTGGCCAGTTTTGCTGAGGGGGTGGACTTACCTGGGGATTATTTGCAGACCGTGATCATTGCAAAATTACCCTTTGCGACGCCTGACAACCCCATCGACGCAGCATTGGCCGAGTGGATTGAAACCAAGGGTGGCAATCCTTTTATGCAAATTACGTTGCCAGACGCGAGTGTGAAATTGGTTCAAAGTTGTGGCCGTTTGATTCGGACCGAAACGGATGAAGGCATCATTTATTTGCTCGACAACCGCGTTTATACCAAGCGGTATGGGCAAATATTACTCGATGCCTTACCTCCTTTTCGAAGACAAGGACAAGATTGAGGAGCGGTAGAACGCCAGTGTCCTGCCTACACTGTCCCCTTTACGGTGTCTTTTCATAGCAATGGCTTCCGCGCCATCTGTTTCTGTTTACAATGTACATAATTGTCATTTAGCCAACCTACAGAGAGGCATTCAGTGCTCTGTGGCTTTGTATATATAAGGAACAGGTAATGGCATATAAGACTCAAGGGATCGCATTGGTATTGCTCATGTTGGTAGCCGGTATGAGTATCGCTAACCACCAAAATGGCCACGTAGATGTCACTGTTGATACGGATCAGCTGTCAGACAGAGCGCTAAAGGGGCAGGAAGTTTTTAACATCCGATGTGCCGTCTGTCACGGCACTAACGGTTCTGGAACGCCTGCAGGTCCGCCGTTGATTCATACTATTTATAATCCCAATCACCATGACAACAATTCGTTCTCGCGCGCCGTAACCAAAGGTGTGCAGCAGCACCATTGGTCTTATGGCAATATGCCCGCTCAGGCAGGGGTCGGATTTTCAGAATTGTCAGCGATTTTAGCCTTTGTGCGAGAGGTTCAGGTGTTCAATGGTGTACTGCCCGCAGCGCACAGCATGTAATACGCGCGTGGCGTTCGCAATAAACGGGCCGTTCCCTTCAGCGGCCCGTTAAATAACCTATCTAATCGATCAAAATCGTTGGGCCAGGAAAGGGTCCAAGGCAATTTCAGTTGGCCTATTAAATACCAACTGTTCAATTAGCCGCGCTGTGATCGGGCCTAATGTTATACCCAAATGCTGATGCCCAAAACCAAGAATCACATTCTTTAGTGCAGGCGACCGCCCAATGACTGGCAGAGAATCGGGCAGTGATGGCCGATTGCCCATCCAAATGCTTTGTTCTCTCACATCTATTCCTGGTGCAAATTGCTTTACCAAGGGCAGTAAATGACGGTGCAGCACATAATTAGGTTTTGCGTCAGTTTTTGCCAATTCCACCTGTCCCGTCATACGGATACCCTCTGTCATGGGGCATAGCAGAAAAGACCGTTCGCCAAAGGCGACTGGACGCTTGAAGCCGCCAACCTCAAGGGATGGCAGCATAATGTGATAGCCTCGTTCAGCAATGAGGGGTAGGGTGCGGGACACACCGCATTGGGTCGCTAGTCCCTTGGACCATACCCCCGCGGTAATGATGTACTGATCAGCAAAGTAATTTCGGTCGTTAGACTTTACCGATTGGCAGATACGTCCGGACGGATCGGTCACCACCGTGGTGATGCGGTCTTGAATAATCTGACCGCCAGCTGCGGCCACACACAGTCAATGTTGGCCAGCCACCTAGTAACAAAGAGAAAAGCCTTATCTCACTGGACTGTTTTAGTTGGCCACTACAATGTGTTTCATTAGCAGTGTATGCTATGATTAGCACCTATTTATAATAGGCGGTGTTATAGCCAAATAAATCATCTTTAGTGAGTATTTATTTTTTAAAATATCAAGCTAAAAACTTATCCATAAATGCGTATTTAATTATTTTAAAGTCTAGCACTATGACAGAAAAAAAATATTTAAAATCACTGAATTGGTTTAGGGGGATAGCCATAATATTTGTATTTCTATCTCATGTTCCAAAAGGTGAAATTAATGGAATTACAGCTAATTTTCTGCATTCATTTTTCGGAAATGGAACGTTCTACTTTGTTTTTATTTCTGGATATTTATTTTGGCATTTAAAAGATAGGTTTGAGTATATTGGTTATATAAAAAACAAAATTAAGAATGTTATTCTTCCATATTTGTTTGTTCTTACTCCTGTTTTGATTTTGTATGGAATTTTGGAAGTTAACTTAGATACACCAAACGAAGTTTTATTTTCCGGATTATTAATTAAAAATGGATTAATATGGCATTTATTAGTAGGCGGCATGGCGGCAAACCCCCCGCTATGGTTTATACCTATGATTATTATATTTTTCATTACTTCACCAATAATATACTCACTGTCTGAGTCGAAATACTTTAATATTTTACTTTTAATTACTATTGTTTTTTCAATCCTTTCATTTCGTCCTGACACACTTCAATATCCTTTATATTCATACTTCCATTTTTATGGTGTTTATTTGTTCGGTATCTTTTGCAAGAAAAATGAAAGGTTAGTTTTTTATCATTCAAAAAAAATAGCATTAATTTCATTCTTTTCTTACTTTGCATTCGTGATTATTGACGTTAATTATGGTGTATTTGGTTCTGGTGCACCTAAATTTGCTCCTATGTTTACAGATGGAATGTCTCTTATTTATATAAATTATAATCAAATACAAAAATTATTTGGTGCAGTGTTCTTTTTGTCTTTTCTTTTTTATATAGAAAATAAAAACGAACTTAATATTATAGCTTTAGATACATGCGCTAAATATTCATTCGGTATATTTTTTATTCATTACTATTGGATTGTTATATTAAGAAATTTATTTAATGGAACGCACTTATCATATATTATAATTTCTATCGTCGGTTTTATGGCATCTTTGATTAGCCTTTATATATTTAAAGGCATTGTGGCAAGAATGAAGCTTGATTCTAGAATCTTTGTTGGCTGTTGATGATTGTGATAAATCTTCTCATAATTCAGTTGGATAGCAGTTTTTAATTATGCTACGACTATGTTGTAAAAAGAAATTCCGGCCCAATCGAGTAGGGATTATTCATGCGTGCAAGATTTAACATTTCCATAGCATTAATGGGACTGTGAAAAGATAAAAATAAACGTACTCATCATCTTCACAGTATTTTTTATATATTTTGCTTATGGGTTTTTGGTAGGAAACAATCAAATAAAAGTGACACTCTCGGGGTTGGTTCCAAATGTGAGTTTTGCAGGCAAAATAAAATTTGGCAATACAGGCTAAGCCAATTCAGATTGTGCCAGTCAAAAGGTAAGTACGTGATGTTTGGTGACCCTATGTTGTTCATCTGGTGGAATTAGTGAAATATAAAGATGAGCGCACGAATGAGGGTAGAGGTTTATGGAATGAATATCAGTATCGTTAATTTGTTTGTAGAAATCGGTGCTACTTCACCTTTATGTGGAGCCAGCGCCACCTGTAGCCCTAATTCAATTTATGATCCCATATAGAAAAACATCCACACACGATCCCAATTTAAATAAAAAACAACACAAAACAACCAACAATTTATATTTAAAGTTTGTCCAATTTAGCATTGGTCTTATGGCAATATGCCCGCTCAGGCAGGGGTCGGATTTTCAGAATTGTCAGCGATTTTAGCCTTTGTGCGAGAGGTTCAGGTGTTCAATGGTGTACTGCCCGCAGCGCACAGCATGTAATACGCGCGTGGCGTTCGCAATAAACGGGCCGTTCCCTTCAGCGGCCCGTTAAATAACCTATCTAATCGATCAAAATCGTTGGGCCAGGAAAGGGTCCAAGGCAATTTCAGTTGGCCTATTAAATACCAACTGTTCAATTAGCCGCGCTGTGATCGGGCCTAATGTTATACCCAAATGCTGATGCCCAAAACCAAGAATCACATTCTTTAGTGCAGGCGACCGCCCAATGACTGGCAGAGAATCGGGCAGTGATGGCCGATTGCCCATCCAAATGCTTTGTTCTCTCACATCTATTCCTGGTGCAAATTGCTTTACCAAGGGCAGTAAATGACGGTGCAGCACATAATTAGGTTTTGCGTCAGTTTTTGCCAATTCCACCTGTCCCGTCATACGGATACCCTCTGTCATGGGGCATAGCAGAAAAGACCGTTCGCCAAAGGCGACTGGACGCTTGAAGCCGCCAACCTCAAGGGATGGCAGCATAATGTGATAGCCTCGTTCAGCAATGAGGGGTAGGGTGCGGGACACACCGCATTGGGTCGCTAGTCCCTTGGACCATACCCCCGCGGTAATGATGTACTGATCAGCAAAGTAATTTCGGTCGTTAGACTTTACCGATTGGCAGATACGTCCGGACGGATCGGTCACCACCGTGGTGATGCGGTCTTGAATAATCTGACCGCCAGCTGCGGCAAACAAATCGGCTAAACCAGATACCACCGCATGCGGGTTACTGAGACTAAGTGCATCGTTCTGCAGCGATCCGCCCACAAAACAACGTGCCAGATCAGGCTCAAGGTCTGCAACGAGCTCAGCAGAAAGCACATCAATGTCTATTCCCTGTGAGCGCATAAAGGCCACTTCTTTTTTATGCTCAATGAACATTTTTTGGGTTTCAAAAACGTGTAGCCAACCCGTGGTTCGGACAAACCGGTCTAGCTCTGTGCCAGCAATAAGATCCTGCCATCCATCGACAGCCAATCTTGATAGGGAGTGCAGGTTTTTTCCATTGGCTTCAGCCCGCTTTGGTAAGGCCTCGAAAGCAAATTTCATTAGCCAAGGGAGGGTAGTGGGGAGTTGTGACCACTGAATCGATAGCGGACCGGTCTTTTCAAACAGCATCTGGGGTACTTTTTTGAAAATACCGGGCTGTGCGTTGGCCGAGCAATAGCCCTGCGCGATCAGGCCGGCATTGCCAAATGAGGTTTCCATACCTGGTGGTTTTGGGTCAATAAGGGTGACTTTGCATCCTTTTCGCTGCAACCTGAGTGCAGTACTGACGCCTACAATGCCAGCCCCAATAACCACTATTTTATATGACATCATGATCTCCGTGCGATGCCCTTGTTGACCTACAGTGCTTTGCCGTTAAAAACCGTTGTGGGCAACGAGAAAGCGTCTACTGAATCAACGCATCCAATGTTGACTCGGCAATGCCCCGGCATGCGCATGGTTTCGTGAAACGTATAGATACCGCATGTCTTACAAAAATAATGTTTGGCTACGGAGGTTCCAAATTGATAGGTGGCCATGGCGTCATTTTTAATCGTCGTTTTGATGTCTTCAAATGCCACAGTAAATGGTGTCATTAAGGCACCTTTGCGTTTACAGAGCGAACAATTGCAGTGCAACCCCTTATCGATAGCTGGACCATCAAATGTAAATGCAATGTCACCGCAGTGACAGCTTCCATGGTAAGTCTGCATACGCTTGCCTCTATTTTGTTTTTGTTTTTGTTTATCCATCAATCTGAATCAGAATCTGTTATTGCACCATTAAAATCAAGTGCGTTTTTTGAAATTGTTACACACTTCCAGCATGAGACGGTTTATAGTCTAGGGCGCATAAAATATCCCAACGGTGAACGAATATGACTAAGGCACCAACGACTGTTCGACTCTATTATGTCCACGATCCTATGTGCAGTTGGTGTTGGGGATATCGGCCTACGTGGGAAGCGATAAAAGCTGCTTTACCCTCAGATATTGAAGTGGTTTATGTTGTGGGCGGGCTCGCACCAGATTCAGACAGTCCCATGCCTGAAACCATGGCGTCGGGACTTCAATCTACTTGGCATCGTATTGAAGCCATGTTGGGCACTCCCTTTAATCATGCATTTTGGACGGAAAATACCCCTAGGCGATCAACCTACCCAGCCTGCCGGTCAGTGATCGCGGCTGAAGCCATTGCGGGTAAGGGTGTAGAGATGATTGTTGCTGTGCAACAGGGCTATTATTTGCATGCGAAAAACCCGTCAAATCTGTCGGTGCTATCGGACATGGCCAATAGCATCGGCGTAGACGGTGATCGTTTATTAGAGTGGATGCGCGTACCAGAGCATGAGCAACGCTTTCAGCAAGAGCTGGCGTTTGCCCATTCATTGCCAATTTCAGGCTTTCCATCGTTGGTTTTAGAGGTGGATGGTCTGCGGTATCCCATCGCGTTAGATTACCAAGTGCCGCAGGTAGCCTTGGATGATATCAAACGCGTACGTGCCGACTATTAATGCTGGGTTAAGACGGTTTCACTGTAAATCGCTTGAATCTTACCGACCCGTGCGCCCACAGCGCAGCCACTATCTGCAGGCCGATGACGCATAAAAAAGCCGTTTGAAAGGCATCCAAGGGATATTGGTCAAGGCTGTTTTTACCCCATAGGTTTATGATCGCCCCCATCCCCCATTGCAACGCAAAAGACATCACAAAGATGAGCAAATTGTAACTGGTGGTGACCATGCCACTGTTGTGTTTGGGATAGTGTGTTACCAGACCGGCAAATACCAAGGTTCCCGAGGTGCCAAAAAAGCCAAACAAAAGCCACAACCAACTCTGGTTAAGACTGGGGACCAAGAACAATGTTGCTTGGATTCCGATGAATATCCAGGCGCCAATTTGACTGAGGGTAATGGTGCTTATCCCGCGAATTTGTAGCCAGGTACTGAGTTTACCTAAGGTCAAAAACCCCAGCATCATGCCAAAAGATGAATAGAACAGCAGCTCAGACAGGTGTTGAGAGTTCAAACCAACGCCTTGTTGTAACCAGGGGCCAGCCCAAAGCCCTTGTATTGATGCGAAACTGGCTTGGGACAATACTGAAAACGGCACAATGGACAAAAATAACGGTGACTTAAAAACGGCGGATGTGCCTTTCATTGCTGCTTTGAAACTCGGTTGTGCTGTAGCACCCGATGGTGGCGTTAAATCAAATGAGGGTACGCGGTATCGAATAACGACACTGGCCACGACTGTGAGGATGGCCAATCCCATAAACAAACCACGCCAACCCAAGGCCTCCAAAGCGAGCGCTGAGGGTGTTGTCGCCAACAACGCACCCAGGCCACCGGCTGCCAGTTGCATGCCATTGGCAAAGGGGAGTTGATCGGTAGGCAGTTTGATAACAAAGGCTTTAAATGCGGCCATAAGGCACGCCGATACGCCCAAGCCAATGAGTGCGCGACCTATCAGAAGTCCCGTCATTCCGGTGCTCATTGAAAAGACTGCGGCGCCAACAGCCGCAATGAGCAGCAATCTAGATGTAATCACATGAGGCTGATAACGATCCAATAGGGCTCCGAGCGGAATTTGAAATGCAGCAAATGCAATAAAATAGGCACTGCTTATCAATCCGAGTTCAGAGGCGCTCAAGTCAATGTCTTTCAAAATAGCAGGTGCCGCAACCGCATTGACGATGCGAAAGAGATACGAAACCAAATAGCCCAATGCAAAAGGCAATATCAACTTGATGTAACGAGAGAACGGTGTTTTTGGGCTCTGGTTATCGACTGGTGGCGATGCTTGCATGTGGCGTTCTCAGGTTTGTGTGGTGCAGCCTCAAGCCTGTCTACTGAGCTGCTGTGTGCAAGTCTGCAGGCACAAATGCGCCATTGATATGCCATGATTTTGCGTAACATCCTATTCGGTTTGGGCAGGGGATTCAATTCTGAATGCACTGAGCTGCACCGAGAGTATTCAATACACAAATCCTGTGTGGATGACTGGTGATAAGGTCGGTTAACCGTTAGTATGTTTCGGTGCTTTTATATCGCTCATTTGCTGTGGCAAACGTCATCAAGGACATCAAAACATGCAATCAAGGTTACTCCTCACTGCCTTTCTTTTTGCCCTCGGTGCGAATTTTTTCTGGGCTGGTAATGCTGTCGTAGGCAAACTCGTTGCTACTACAGTGCCTGCTTTTTCCCTCAATTTTTGGCGATGGGTTATCGCATTTTTGATTCTGCTACCGTTTGCTGGTCGACAGTTTATGCGGCACCGTCAATCGTTGTGGCAACTCAAGGGTTTAATAGCCTTATTGGCATTGCTCAGTGTTACGCTCTATAACGCGATGCAGTATTTGGCCTTGCATACGACCAGTCCGGGTAACGTGGGCATTGTGACTGCCACCATGCCGATGTTTATTTTGTTCTTATCGTTTCTCATTAACGGCACCACCATTCATGTTAAGGATGTTATCGGTATGTCACTGGCGCTCACCGGTATCATTTTTATGATGGTCTTTAGTGGGAAGTCGTTTTCAGGACCCAATGTCGGCGACATGGTGATGTTGTTTGCCGTTTTGGCATTTGCTGTGTATTCGGTAAAACTCAAACAGGTGCCGCACCATATTCCTACCCCTGCACTGTTGCTGTCGCTGATAGGTATTGGGGTTGCGTTTTCCTTGCCTTTTTACATCTGGGATTTGGCCCAAGGCAATACTGTAGATTGGTTTGCGGGTAATACGCCTTGGGCGTTAGGCTATGTCGCCATTTTCCCGTCACTTGGTAGCTATTTCTTATGGAATATAGCAGTCAAGCGCGGTGGGCCAATGGTGACTGCGACCGCCATTAATATGCTGCCGGTTTTTGCTTTGTTTTTATCCTACGTTTTTCTGGATACGGGCATTTTAATCGAGCAGATCATTGCGATGCTGTTGGTGTTTACTGGCACCATGGTGTCGCTGTTTATGCCGCAAAGACAGTCCGCGGCAGTGTAGCCTCAGATATAAGACAAAAAAAATGGTGGCCAAGGCCACCATTTTTTGTGCTTTAACGATTAACTGTCAGCACGTGCATTCAAGTAAGCACGCTCAGATACGTCATGCCACTTGATGGCTTGCGCACGGAACTTATTGAATGACTCAAATACGCGCTTGCTCATGTCATCGTTAGCCGCAGTTTCCTTCAAGACTTCTTCAGAAGCTTTGCGGATGTCTTTCAGTACGACATCTGGAAGGCGACGTAACTGTACATTGTGCTCATTAACCAAAGTTTCTAGTGCAGCGTTGTTACGCGCAGTGAACTCAGCCAACATGTCTTGGTTAGCAACGCGAATGGCATTACGAACGATAGCCTGCAAGTGCTTAGGCAACTCTTCAAGTGCGGCTTTGTTGATCATGCACTCAAGGGTTGTACCTGGCTCATGCCAACCTGGATAGTAGTAGAACTTCGCTACTTTGTGCAGGCCGAAAGCCATGTCGTTATATGGACCTACCCATTCAGTTGCGTCGATAGCACCTGACTGCAATGCTGGGGCAATTTCGCCACCAGGCAAGCCAACAGGTGTGCCGCCTAGCTTTTTCAGAACGTCGCCGCCCAAGCCAGGTATACGCATTTTCAAACCTTTCAGGTCTGCACTGGTTTTGATTTCTTTGTTAAACCAACCAGCCATCTGAACACCGGTGTTACCCGCTGCGCCAGGAACCAAACCATACTTGGCATATTCTTCTTCCCATAGCTCCATACCGCCGCCATGGTACAACCAGCTATTCATTTCCTGTGCGTTCAGACCAAAAGGTACGGCAGCAAAGAACTGAGAAGCAACTGTTTTACCCTTCCAGTAATACGCAGCACCATGGCCCAACTGTGCAGTACCCTGAGATACGGCATCAAAGGTTTCCATTGCAGGAACCAATTCACCAGCACCATAAACTTTAACGTTTACTTCGCCATTGGTGAGTTCTGTGATTAAGTTGGCTAGGTAGGTTGCACCGGTGCCTAGTCCAGGGAAGTTAGCAGGCCAAGTGGTTACCATTTTCCAGTTGTATACTTTGTGATTTGTTGCGGCTGAAGCCAAAGAGCTTGCGCTCAATGCTGCTGCGCCTAGACCTATCGTCTTTATGACGTCACGACGTTTCATCGATTCTTCACTCCTAGATATTTGTTTTTGTTATTAAAACGCTCATTTAGCAAATGCGAAAACAGGTGTCACATTGCATTTGTGGTATATAAATTAATTGATACTGGTCATAATGGCTAGAGATTTTTTGCATTTTGGAATCGGGCTCACATTAGGTAGACGTAATATTCGCAATAGATTGAGAATCAGGGGCTTCTTTGCCACAATGTCGCTGCATTTTCATTTAATAATAAGAAGGGTTAACAATGCGTACTGTGTTTAGCACTCTGTCTCGGTTGATTGATTCATTAAACGACAAGGTGGGTAATCTGGTTTCATGGCTGTGCTTCTCTATGGTCATCGTTACCTTTGGTGTGGTGGTAGCTAGATATGCTTTTAATGAAGGTAGCATTATGGTCCAAGAAACCGTGATCTATATGTATGCCTTTGTGTTCATGTTAGGTGCTGGTTATACCTATTTGAATGAAGGTCATGTGCGGGTCGATATCTTTTTTAAAAACCGAACAAGGAAGCAGCAAGCCAAAATTAACATCTTAGGTAATCTTTTGCTGCTGCTACCAATGGTGTCAGCTATTTTTTGGTACAGCTTTCCCTATGTGAAGTTTTCTTGGAGTCTTTTTGAAGGATCAAAGGAGGCGGGTGGTTTTGACTATGTCTATTTATTAAAATCTGCCATCCCAGCGTTATGTATCTTGTTAGGCCTGCAAGCCATTTCTGAGATCATTAAAAACTACAACAAAATGATCGGTAAAAAATCGACTTCTTAATTTAGGAACCCACGATGGAATATATGTCGTTAGTGCTGTTCGTCGCTGTATGTTTGGTGATTATGATTGGTTTTCCAGTTGCATTTTCACTTGCAGGTACGTCGCTTATAGTTGCAGGTATTGGTTATCTTACTGGGACCTTTGATGTCTCGATGTTGGGCTCAATACCCAACCGTATTTATGGCATTATGACCAACGAAACCTTGTTGGCTGTGCCACTGTTTGTTTTTATGGGCGTGATGCTTGAAAAGGCTAAGATTGCTGAGGAATTACTCGACACCATGGCGTCCTTGTTCGGACCCATGCGAGGTGGCATGGGAATATCAGTAGTCATTGTCGGCATGCTACTGGCTGCCAGTACCGGTATTGTTGGTGCTACCGTGGTGACCATGGGTCTATTGTCGATGCCAGCGATGATCAACCGTGGCTACGACAAAGGCTTGGCTGCTGGTGTGATTTGCGCATCCGGCACGCTCGGACAAATTATTCCGCCATCTATCGTTTTGGTAATCCTAGGCGATGTGATGAGTACGGCATTCCAGCAAGCGCAGTTGAAGCAGGGTATCTTCTCGCCTGAAACCGTATCTGTAACCGATTTGTTCTTGGGAGCCATTGGCCCAGGCATGATGTTGGTGAGTCTTTATATTCTGTACATTGTGGGATTGGCTATTTTCAAACCAAAAATGGTACCAGCTATGGACAAAGCCGACCGTGCTGAAATTGCTGCACAGGGCATGCTGTCTAATATCTTGAAGGTTCTAGCACCACCTTTGCTGATGATTGTCGCTGTATTGGGTTCAATTTTAGCCGGTGTTGCCACACCAACTGAAGCGGCTTCGGTCGGTGCTGTGGGTGCGATGGTGTTGGCGCTGTCAAAACGCCAGTTGAATTTGAGTCGTATCAAAGAAGTGTCTTTGGCTACACTCGAAGTCACCAGCATGGTATTTGTCATCTTTATTGGTGCCTCAATATTTGCAGTGGTATTTCGTGGCTTCGGTGGCGATGATATGGTACATGACCTACTCACCAGTATCCCTGGTGGCACATTTGGTGCGGTATTTGCGGTCATGGCAGTGATGTTCTTGTTGGGCTTTATTCTCGACTTTATTGAAATCACCCTAGTGGTTGTACCACTCGTAGGCCCAGTGTTGTTGATGATGGGTCTTGATCCAGTGTGGTTGGGCATCATGATTGCACTGAATCTGCAGACATCGTTTTTGACCCCTCCGTTTGGATTCGCTTTGTTCTACTTACGCGGTGTTGCGCCAGAGTCGGTCACCACCGGCCGTATCTACAAAGGCGTTATTCCCTTTATCATCATTCAGGTGTTCGTGATCTTTATCTTGGCGATGTGGCCTGAACTTGCCACTTGGTTGCCACATAAAGTCTATGGCTAATATCGATTAGTCAATTAGAAGGGTAAAGTGGTCGCTGATGCGGCCACTTTTTATTTGTAGCTACCTATTTCCCTTTCCCTAATGGCAACGGCTCTCCATGAATTTTTTAGATCGTACGCGGCAATTCACACCCTTGGTTTGGGTCATCATTTTTGGTACGTTTTTAACCCGTACCACATTCTTCATGGTGTGGCCTTTTTTAGCGATCATTCTGTATGAGAAATTTGCGCTGTCACCCGCACGCATCGGGTTGATTCTCAGTATGTCAGGTGCGTCTGGAACCCTGTTGGGCTTTTGGATTGGCCATCTGTCGGATCGAATCGGTCGCAAACGCATCATGTTGGTGGGTACAGCTATCAATATGTTGGGGTTCTCCGTAATGGCCGTAGCGGATACTGTCCCCTTGTATACCACTGCCGTTATCTTGGTCGGCATGGCACGGGCGTTCCTTGAGGCGCCAGGTAAAGCATTGATTTCCGATGCATTGCCCGAGCGGTCTGTGCGCGAACTGGCCTTTCACCTGCGGTATTTTATGTTGAACGTGGGTGCCGCCATTGGTCCACTGGCCGGGTTAAAGCTCGGTTTAACTGCACAGCAACATACCTTTTGGATAACCGCCAGCACCTATTTGTTGTTGGGATTTGCGTTGACCTGGGCTTTTCGTCGATTTGTGTCGACCAATAAAACCACCTTGGTGGTCGAGCGATTCTCAGATACTGTACGGATTTTACGATCGGACAAAGCCTTCTTGGCTTTGATAATCGCTAACTTATTCATCATGCTGACCTACTCGCAAATTGAAGCTACTCTGGTGCAGTACATTCAGTTGTTGCATTTTGCGGATGCGAAAGTGCTCTATACCTGGTTAATCACCACCAATGCGGTCACTATCGTGGTATGTCAGTTCCCCGTGTTGCGCCTTATTGAACGCTTTGAGCTGCACGTCAGGGTCATCATGGGTGTCACTCTGTTTGGCGTCGCATTTTCGGCCTTTGCTGTCATACCCGGGGATGCTACTTGGCTTTGGATTGCCAACATGGTCGTGCTCAGTGTGGGCGAAACCATTTTATTTCCAACCCTGAATATCCAAATAGATCGCATGGCACCCAGCCACTTAAAGGGAAGTTATTTTGGCGCTGCTGCGCTAGCAGGCTTTGGCTTTTCATTAGGACCCCTTGTGGGAGGGCTATTATTGGGCTATTTCCAATCAGGGGTTATTTGGTGGCTCTTTGGTGCGACACAGGTCGGCGTCATCCTGCTGTACTTGAAAGCGGTACGAGTTGCCCGTGTTGAAACGTCAGTTGGCCACATTTAATGACAATCCAACACCCTAATGTCGGTAGTCTCCTACTATTTTACGTTGGGAATAAATGGATGTATTCGTTATATTAGTAATCACTGTTTACTTGGCATTTTATTGATAGGTCAGCCGACACGATTTAGCCCATACAATTTAGCCCATAGGATAGAGGTATTACATTGGAATTCAGAAGGCATGGGGAATACGAAATCAAGGTAATGGATGACCTACTGTTTATTGATGCGAAAGGCCCCTTCAACAGTGAAGCTGTTCACGACTTTCAAAAAAGCCTTCATCTGGCCACGATGACCCTCGAAAACCTGCCTCGCTGGTACCAACTAGCCGTACTGCATGAGGTCAGCATATTTACCCCAGATGCCATGGATGAGCTATTCAAGGTGACCCAATGGCGCATGACGAAGGGCCTTGCTGCCTCAGCGGTTGTTTTTGTTGGCACGATGAGTAAGCAATTGTCCCGAATCCAGATTGGCGCGATGTATCAAGAGCTGGGTCTTAAGCATGAGTTCTTCGACTCGGTTGAGGCGGCGACCAGTTGGATCGACAACCTGCGATCTGAGTCACCCTAACGGGGTGTTATTCGCCTAAATCAATGGGATTTAGCCCGTTGCAGCAACGATAATCTACAGATGACTTTATAGTTGGGGACTGCACTATGTCTGAACGATCAATGTCTGAACGATCAATGTCTGAACGATCAATGTCTGAACGATCAATGTCTGAACGATCAATGTCTGAACGATCAAAGTCAGCACAAGCAAAATGGCGCGATACCGAATTTGTCCAAGGCTATTGGCGTTTGGCTGATTGGGGAATGTCTACGAGACAATTAATCGATTTTATCGAGGCACATATTGACCTTGGTATTACCACTGTTGACCATGCAGACATCTATGGTGATTACCGATGTGAGGCACTATTTGGCGAGGCAATGCAGCAAGCGCCGCACCTGCGCAACCAATTGAAGCTAGTGACGAAATGCGGTATCGCATTGGTGTCTACTAACTATCCCGACCGAATCGTCAACCACTACAACACCACACCTGAGCATATTCGGCAATCGGTTGAGAACAGCCTGCGTTTGCTAAGCACCGATCACATTGATCTGTTACTGATTCATCGTCCCGATCATTTGATGGATGCCGATGCTGTTGCTGAAGCATTTAATGCCATTCAGAAATCTGGAAAGGTTGGGCAATTCGGCGTGTCTAACTTCACGCCGATGCAATATGACTTGCTGCAGTCGCGCTTGGATACGCCACTTCACACCAATCAAATCGAAATAAACCCTTTGTCACTGGGCGTATTTCAGGATGGCAGTCTTGAGCACCTACAGCTACATGGGGTTAGGCCGATGGCTTGGTCGCCACTTGCCGGTGGACGGATTCTGCACGAACAGAGCACACAAGCGCAGCGTGTCCGAGCTACGCTAGCCACTGTCGCGCACGAACTTGGTGACTTTAGTCTTTCCCAAATGGTGTATGCATGGATTCGACAGCTGCCTGTGAATCCTATGGTAGTGATAGGCTCTGGTAAAACGGCACGGATTGCGGAAGCGCTAGCGTCAAAAGATATCCAGTTGTCACCTGAACAGTGGTACCGTATATGGGTGGCTGCAACCGGCACCAATGTACCCTAATTCGGCGGACGCATGAGGTTGCAGGCACGCGTTGTGGTGTGTTTGAATGCCGCTTAGTTATTCATCAATGTGAGACCGCTATGAGTTTACAGCAATCCCTGACCGATCAAATGCAGTCGTTATTTCAACCGCTCTATCTTGAGGTCGTCAACGAGAGCCACCGGCACAGTGGTCCGAAAGACGCCGAGTCTCACTTTAAGATCACCTTGGTGTCGGATGCCTTTGAAGGATTGCGACGCGTGCAGCGCCACCAAAAGATTTATGGTGTTTTAGCTGACGAATTGAAAACGCGCATCCACGCATTGGCGTTGCATTTATATACCGAAGCTGAGTGGCATGACAAAAACGAACAAACACCTGACTCAACCAACTGTATGGGCGGCTCTAAAAGGGGCTGAGCATTAGGGTCACTTGCTGGGAGAGGCACGAGTAGGAAAGTAGGCGTGTCGTGCAGGATCAGCCAAACTTGTGTCTAGCTGATTCTGAACGACTACAAGCTTAGTGCTTGGTTTTGGATTCTGGCTTGGCATTGATCAACAAAAACAAATCCACCAAAATTTCAGGGATCTGACCGATGATGCTGGCGTGTAGTGCTTTGTTGTCGATGATGTCTTTGAAATCTGGTTCATCATCAAACAAACCAGAGCCTGTCTCGATGGGTAACATCAAGGTAGCGATCGACTCTTCACCGTGTTGAAACCAAGCATCCTGATCTTCAAAAACCAATTCTAAAAATCCAGCACACCAGGCTTGTTGTTCCAATTCATCTTCTTTTTCATTGGGCACAAAAGGCATAGCCATCTGTTCTTCGTCAGCCAGTTCAACACCGATTTGCGATTCAAGGCGTACTATGAGATCTGTGATGTTTGCTGCGGTCGTATCATCAGCAAAATCTGGCATGCCATCAAAAATTTTGTGTAAAAGGGCTTCAGCGTCTTTTTTGACCGGTCCAATGACATGCGCTGTCAAAAAGCCATGAAGGCCGTAAAAATCCAAACAGTCGTCGCTGCGTGCTTGGTCATTGAAGTAATCAAAAAGTTGGTCGAGTTCAGCATCATGTAAAGGCAGCATCGGAAGGTCCGTTTTTCAGTGTGTGACTGGGTGGTCAAAGCGGCGCCACAAGAAACCATTGGCAATCATTTCCCACTTTGGCTTTTAACAGGCACCAGGTTAGGCACCTATCTCTAGGCGCCATTATGCCGTTGGCGTTTCGGAAAGCAATTTTTTAGATCAAAAGGCCATTCCACAGGCGTTTATGGCACGATACATGGATCCAGTTGGATCGGTTCAAGGGGTAGGTAAGTCATTAAAAACACTGTGTTTATAGGGTACTATCAGCTACACTGCGCGGCACTAATTTAACGGTTTATGACTGTTTCCAAGGGATATGAATGAACGGAAAGCTAAAAAATAATGAAAAGCAGCGAGCTGCTGAAAGAAAAACGGCTTGGAGTCTAGCTGAATTTGAAGTCGCCCCTCAAGAAGGGCATGTGCGTTTTCATGATTTGTCGCTACCTGACGCCTTGATGCGTGGTATTCATCGCCTAGGCTTTGAATTTTGCAGCCCCATTCAAGCCAAAACGTTACCTATTACATTAGACGGCGTTGATTGTATTGGTAAGGCACAGACTGGTACTGGTAAAACCGCGGCATTCTTAATTACCATTATTACTGACCTGTTGGAAAATCCCCTCGATGAGCAGTTTGATCGAGAACCACGCGCTTTGATCCTAGCCCCGACGCGCGAGCTTGCGTTGCAGATTGCAGACGACGCACGTCATCTAACCTATTTTACCGATCTCAATGTGGCATCTTTGGTAGGGGGTATGGACTATGATACCCAAATTAAACAGGTTAAAGGCAAGATCGATATCGTGGTGGCGACTCCTGGGCGCTTAATCGATTTTATGCGCAAGCGTGAAGTATTCTTAGACCAAATCGAGACGCTGGTTATTGACGAAGCAGACCGTATGTTGGATATGGGTTTCATACCCGATGTGAAGTCTATCGAGCGAGCGACGCCGACACCTGAAAACCGTCAAACCCTGATGTTTAGTGCAACTTTCTCCTATGACGTATTGAATTTGGCCAATCGGTGGACACGCGATCCGGTGACCATTGAAATTGAGCCAGAAGTGAAATCGTCAGATGCAGTAGAGCAAAAAATATTCCTTGTGAGTGCTGATGAAAAATATGGTCTGCTCAAACACTTTTTGCAGCACGACGATATCGAACGGGTCATGATTTTTGCCAACCGCAGAGACCTGGTGAAAACCCTGTCTGGACGACTCAAGCGAGATGGCTTTGATTGTCTGATGTTGTCGGGTGAAGTGCCACAAGCCAAGCGCACCTCGACACTAGAGAAGTTCAAGCGCGGTGATCTGCGTATATTGGTCGCCACTGACGTTGCGGGCCGCGGTATCCATGTAGACGGCGTGAGTCATGTTGTGAATTTCACCCTGCCTGAAGATGCTGAAGACTACGTTCACCGTATCGGCCGTACCGGCAGAGCGGGCGCCAAAGGCAAATCGATTTCGTTTGCGTGTGAAGACGACTCTTTTCAAATTCCAGCATTAGAAAAATACATGGGTGCGAAAATTGTACTTGAGTACCCACCTGAAGAATGGCTCGATAAACAAAAAGGCGGCTAAATCGTGTCTCTGCGAATCTTAGCAGACGAAAACATGCCTATGGTTGACGCCCTTTTCGGGGGCGTCGGACATTCAATAAAAACCCTTCCTGGACGTCAGATTACCCGTGCAGACGTGATCGATACGGATGTCCTATTGGTGCGCAGTATTACACGCGTTGACGCTGCACTTTTAGCCGATACTGCCGTTAGGTTTGTAGGCACGGCCACCATCGGCACCGACCACTTAGACATTCCATGGTTAGAATCTCAAGGCATCCGCTGGCACAACAGCCCAGGCTGTAATGCAGAGGCAGTGGTTGACTACGTCATCGCATCACTGGTCTATAGGCAGCACACACAGGGCACAAGCTGGCGTGACAAGACAGTGGGTGTCGTAGGCTGTGGCAACGTGGGTGGTCGGCTGGCGAATCGACTCAGCGCTGCTGGCGTGCAGGTAAGGCGATTTGATCCGCCAAAGCAAGCGGATAGGGTTCAGGATCATAGCCGCAATCCGACCCTTGATATGCCCGAATACAGTTCATGGGCATCGGTAATCGACGCCGATATCCTGTGTTTTCACACGCCGCTCACGCACTCTGGACCACACCCGACCCACCATTTGTTAAATGCAGCGGCAATCGCGCAACTAAAGCCGGGTACGGTCATCATTAATGCCGGCCGTGGACCTGTCATCCAACAAGATGCCTTGGTGAGGCGCATGGTAGCCGAGCGGGACCTGACGTTGATTGTGGATGTCTGGGAAACCGAGCCCAATCCCGATGCGCTGTTGATGTCACACACGCTGCTGAGCACACCCCACATCGCTGGATACAGTTTAGATGGTAAAATTCGGGGGACTTGGATGTTGCATGCTGCCTTCATGGCATGGATGGAGTCTGAAGCCGTTCCTGAGCCAATCTCGGATATACAACTGCCACAACCCTATCAATGGCGTGATGATCAATCGATAGATGCCAATCTGTATGCGGCAATCAATCAGGTGTTTTCGATATCTAATGACAGTGAGCGCATGCGACAGGCGCTTGCTGAGGTAACTGAGGCAGCAGCGAGGGGACAGGTCTTTGACCAACTAAGGAAGCATTATCCGGTGAGACGTGAGTTTTCTTGTTTGGTATTGCAGGGTGTTCCAGAGCAAGATTCTTCCTGGATTCGTGCTCTAGGTTTTCAATGCGTGGCTGCTTCATCGGTCTGAAGGAGTTCTTCACAGGCATCAGCAATCATGTTTTCGGTGATTGGCACTTCTTCACCATGCTCATTTAGCAGTGTAGCGCCATGAAATACATCAGTTGCAGTGTCGGGGGCGGCTTCTTTACTTTTCTTCATGCCTTTTCCCCTTTTCTAGTCAATGAATGGTTCATCATACTCGGAAAATACAGAAATTCAATTGGGTTTTTCCGTCAAGCCTAGGGGCACATCCGTATCAACAACAAGTTCTATGTGTGTAAGCGTGATGGCAGGGGCGCGACATTCGCGCTGTGTGCGCAGACTGATCAATGACAGGGCATGGATGGAACCCGGCAGGAATAGCAACAGATTGCGCTTTTTCTTTGCAGAAATGACCAAATAATAGCCATCTACCGCTACTAACCCCGCCATATTTCCGCTAAAATTCTCGCCCTTTACCGAGCGGTGTCTGCATGATGGCAATGACGCCGGACCGATCGACGACACAGTCGTTTTTACCCTACGTATTTTGGGAACACACAAGTGGAAATCAACGCACTACGAGAATTGATGAAAGACCTCCAGAGCCGCACTGACGTGCTTAGGGGGTACCTTTGACTACGATAATAAGAAAGAACGGCTAAACGAAGTTTCCTTGTTGCTAGGCGACGCCAAGGTATGGAATGACCCAGAGCAGGCACAGAAATTGGGCCAGGAGCGGTCGTCATTAGAAGGCGTAGTCGAAACCATTGATGAATTAAACACGGGTGTATCAGACAGCAGTGAGCTGTTAGATATGGCCTTCGAAGAAGACGACGAAGAAGCGGTTGTTGATATCGAAGCTGAGCTCAATCGGCTCGACAGCCTACTGGCAAAACTAGAATTCCGTCGCATGTTTTCTAATCCTATGGATCCTAACAATGCCTACCTCGACATTCAGTCTGGTTCTGGCGGCACTGAAGCCCAAGATTGGGCTGAAATGTTGTTGCGCATGTACCTGCGTTGGGGCGAAGCCCATGGCTTAAAGACCGAACTGTTAGAATGTTCAGCGGGCGATGTTGCTGGCGTAAAGTCGGCCACGATCCATTTCCAGGGCGAATATGCTTACGGCTGGTTACGTACAGAAACCGGTGTCCACCGTTTGGTCCGAAAATCACCATTTGATAGTGGCAACCGACGTCATACGTCGTTTTCATCCGTGTTTGTGTCACCGGAAGTCAATGAAGATATTGATATTGAAGTGAACCCTGCCGATTTGCGCATCGATGTGTATCGGGCCTCTGGTGCGGGTGGTCAGCACGTCAACAAAACCGAGTCGGCAGTGCGTATTACCCACATGCCATCGGGTATTGTGACCCAATGTCAAAACGACCGGTCGCAGCACAAGAACAAAGACCAAGCGATGAAACAGCTGAAAGCCAAGCTCTATGAAGCCGAAGTGTTACGCAGAAACGCGGAGTCGCAGGTACTGGAAGACAGCAAATCGGATATCGGTTGGGGCAGTCAAATTCGCTCCTACGTGTTGGATGACGCACGGATTAAAGATTTACGAACAGGCGTGGAAACGGGCAGTACCCGTGCCGTGCTAGATGGCGACATCGACCGCTTTATTGTAGCCTCATTGAAGAAAGGCTTATAACCCATTATTTAATCGGAACAGACCATGACTGATCAACAGATGCCACAGGATGAAAACCATATAATTGCCGAGCGCCGCCAGAAATTAGAGCGCTTGGCGACTTTGCGTGGCAACGCTTTTCCTAACGACTTCAAACCGACGCATCAGGCCGGCGCGTTGCAGGCAGCTTACGCCCATTTAGAAAAGGCCGATATTGAAGCGCAGTCGATTGCGATTGCAGTGGCCGGCCGTGTCATGCGTCGTGGTGGACCCTTTGTCGCTTTGAAAGATGTGACGGGCACCATTCAAGCCTATCTAGGTAAGCAAGATCAAAAGGTGTCAGATGATTGGGATTTGCTCGACATCGGTGATTGGGTTGCGGCTACGGGTACGCTGAGTAAGTCTGGGAAAGGCGAGTTGTATGTGAACATCACCGATGCCAAAGACTTCCGCATCATGACCAAGACGCTGCGCCCTTTGCCCGACAAATTCCACGGGTTGGCTGACCAAGAAGCCAAGTATCGCCAGCGTTATGTCGATTTGATTATTAATGATGAAACCCGTCGAGCCTTTATCGTGCGCTCTAAAATCATTGACGGCATCCGCGAGTTTTTGAAAAAGCGTGACTACATGGAGGTTGAGACCCCTATGTTGCAGGTAATTCCGGGTGGCGCCACGGCGCGGCCATTTGTTACCCACCATAACGCAATGGATCTTGAGCTATTTCTGCGCATCTCGCCTGAGTTGTTTTTGAAGCGATTGGTGGTGGGTGGTTATGAGCGCGTGTTTGAAATTAACCGAAGCTACCGCAATGAGGGTGTTTCTACCCGCCATAACCCTGAATTTACCATGATTGAATTTTATCAGGCCTATGCGGATTATAAAGACTTGATGGATCTGACCGAAGACATGCTGCGTGAATTAGCGACCAGTATTCTAGGCACCTTAGATATTGAGTACCAAGGCCGTCAGTATGATTTTGCCCAACCCTTTGAGCGGGTGAGCATGTTTGACGCCATTTTAAAGCATAATCCAACCTTGACCGCTGACGACATCAACACCTTTGACGGCGCAAAACGGGTTGCTGAAGGTCTGCGTATTAAGATTGCCGACAGTTGGGGTATTGGTCGTCTGCATACTGAAATCTTTGAGGAAACAGTAGAGACGCATTTATTTGGTCCGGTATTCATCACGGAGTATCCTGCGGAGATATCGCCGTTGGCACGCCGTAATGATGAAAACCCATTGATTACCGACCGTTTTGAGTTTTTCCTGGGTGGTCGAGAGTTGGCCAACGGATTCTCAGAGTTAAATGACCCTGTCGATCAAGCCGCACGTTTCCGTGATCAAGTAATGGAAAAGGACGCGGGTGATGACGAAGCCATGTTTTACGATGCTGACTACATTACCGCACTGGAATACGGTTTGCCGCCGACGGCAGGTGAGGGTATAGGCATCGATCGCTTGGTGATGTTCTTTAATAATACCGCAACCATCAAAGACGTGATTTTATTCCCACACATGAAGCCTGTTCCAGTGGTTACTAAAAAGCCACAGGATGCAGCGGACGCGTAAAGCGTTACTCGGATGGGGCTATGCAGTTATACATGGCCCTAAGATCACATGAACGGCTCTAATGGCCTCCATTAGGCCGCTGTATTCAGTGTAACTTGCGAACGTACCATGCAAACGACGCCAAAAGCACAGGAACCAACACCTCATGCGCCGCATCGGCGTTCTTGGCTTCGTCGTACCCTGGCTTTATCCCAAAAAGAAGCCCTTGCCTCATCTACGATGACGGCGACCAGTGATAATTTCTTTAACGCTTATGCCATCTTCTTGAATGCCAGCCTGTCTCAAATGGGATGGGTTGCTGGCTTACCTCAGTTATTTGGCGCCTTGGCACAGTTGATCACCGTGTGGTGGGCGAGTTTTTTTCATCGCAAAGCCTTTATTGTGGTGTTGGCGACCGTTCAGGCGGTCATCATTTTTGCAATGGGTATTTTGGCCTTTTGGTCTGATTCTACGGTGATCTGGGTCTTTATCGCCTTGGCCGTGTTGTATCACAGTTGTATGAACCTGATACAACCGCATTGGCGTGCATGGATGGGCAGCATCGTGCCTGAACGGCGCAGGGGCACCTTCTTTGCCTCGCGTACGCGATTGACCATGATGGCGTCACTCGGCGTATTTTTTGGCGGTGGTGCTATTTTGACAGTGACTGACGATCACCAAGTCACTTGGCTGGGGTTTTTTCTGATGTTTCTGGTTGCTGCGGGTGGCCGATTAGTGTCAGCGCATTTCCTCAAGCAGATGCACGACCCAGAATTAAGTAAACCCACCGAACCCCGTGTGTTTGTTCAGACCCTGCACCAGTTTCGCGCTGCGTGGAGCGATAAGGTATTTCGGCAATACAGTCTATTTGTAGGATGCATGCAAATGATGGTCGCGATATCGGCACCCTTTTTTGCGGTCTATATGCTCGAAGTGCTCGACTTTACCTATCTTGACTATGTGTTATCCAGTGTTGCTTCAATTTTGACGCAGTTTTTAACTCTGCGCTTCTGGGGGCGGTTCAGTGACCAGTTTGGTAATCGTCTGGTGATGATTGTGACCAGCTGTATGATTCCTAGTTTACCGCTGTTATGGCTGTTCTCTGATAATTTCGCCTACATTTTGTCTATTCAGATGTTATCAGGATTGGCGTGGAGTGGTTTTACGCTGAGTACCGCAAACTATCTTTACGACATTAGACCCTTTAGATCCGATTTTGCTACCTACGCTGCGTTACAGGCATCACTGGGTGCCGCGTTGGTATTTGTGGGTGCGATGGTGGGCGGGCAAATTGCCGCCAACGCAGAAAACCTGCTAAGCGTGACCTGGCTAGGACATTGGATTGCGGAACCGATATTTGTGGTTTTTCTGACGTCGTCGGTTTTAAGGGCAGGGGTGACACTGTGGTTTGTACCGCGGTCTGTTGAGCCAAAGATTCGGCCGCGGCCCAAATTTCTAACCGTGGTGTTTCGCATTGCGCGGTTTAATGCCATATCGGGTGTCGCACTTGATTGGATGACGGTAGCAAAGCGGAAAACCAACGCTGTCAATCCGCCATCCGATTCTGATAACAAGCCATCAGAAAATTAAAAAGCCCACAACACGCCTAAAACAGGCGAATAGTTAAAGCCATTATTGGGTATGTAGAGTGTTTTGACAGATCCGAAAAAGGTCAGGTTGTTCGACGTGGCCTGTTCATACCCTAAGGCTGCACTGAATCCGATGTCTGAATTATTGCGTTGGTCTACAAGTGCCACACCAAGCTGGTAGAAAAGCCCTTGAGATAAGTCTGCCGCTGGTCTTTTTAATCCGACTTCAAACATAAAGTCATCATTGTCGGCAAGCGCCAGATGAAACACCATGGTTTTACCCGTCTGGGTTGGTCGTTGAAACATGACGTTAAAGCTACCACCTACGGGTTGGTCGTGGTCTAGCATACGAATAAAGTCAGTACCCAGTGCTCTGCCAGCAGCCTGTGTAGATAGGCTAATGACCACTAAAGCAACCCCTATCAAAACCTGTTGAAAAGCTTTCATACGTTAACTCCTTACGCAGTTTCAGACCGATTATTCGGTATTGTTCTCCATGCGCTGTTTTAGCACATCATCGGAATATTGTCGTCTGACTCAGTCTGGTTTAGTACGGTATTTTCTGCAATAAATAGGCAGTGGACGACATAGATTTTTTTAATAGTCTGTGGTTTGATGGATGCTGGCAATTTACGCGCGATGGCATTGGCCATGGTAGCTTCGACAGGTGGTTGGAAGTGCGCAGTTTGGCGATGCCACGCATGAATTGGACACCAGTGATAAACTTTGGAGCAGTATGTTAAACCCCATCCTTACCCTAAAAAGAATCCTGCAAGAATCCGCGAAAGTAGAACGCCAGGATCATATGGTCGATGGCGTGGTGCGGCAAATTAGCAGTGCCATGAAGGTTGACGTCTGTAGCCTCTATTTAACCGAAAACGATGAAATGGTGCTGTCAGCAACCGTCGGGTTGGCACATAGCGCGATCAATAAGATTCGAATGCATGCTGGCCAAGGATTGGTTGGTACCATTTACCAATCACAGCATTTGCTCAACTTAGAAAATGGTGCATTACACCCAAACTATTTATATTTCAAAGAAACAGGCGAAGAACAATACCAAGGATTTTTGGGTGTCCCTCTTATTTTTCAAGGATATACCATTGGTGTTTTGGTCGTTCAGGTATATGCGACCCGCAGATTCAGTGAGGAAGAAGAAGCCTTCTTGGTTACTTTAGCAGCGCACTTGGCCGGTAATCTTGGCCATTCAGGGCGCAGTTCCCGTTTGCGAAAAGCAGCTTCGGAATCAGGTGAGGCCCATATCACGGGTATAAAAGGTGCCTCGGGTATCGCCATTGCGCCGGTGATGTTGTTAGTCGATGAAAAGCAATTAGAAGACATTAATGACCGCGATTATTTGGGCAAGGCAGAAGAAACCAGCCGTTTATTTGACGCCATTCAGGCGACATTAGAAGATTTTGAATCCCAGTCAGACAGCGGTCTTGGACATGCCAGCGATACGTTGAACGCCTTGTTAGAAGTCTATAGCCTGTTGTTGAAATCGCCTGAATTGACGCAGGCCTTTCACGATGGCTTAAACAGTGAACTCAATGCCGCGATGGCACTGAAGCAGGCATTTGAAACACAGGTCGCCTACTTTTCTGCTATGGAAGACCCTTATTTGCGCGCCCGTTCAGAAGATTTCCGTGCCTTGGCCGCTAAAGTATACCGACACGTTGCCAATGACCATGTGCATCATACCGTGGTCGACACGCCCGTAATTTTGGCAGGAAAACATATTACTGTGTCACACCTTGCCCGATTTGATGCCAAATTTTTAGCGGGCATTATATCCAGTGAAGGTTCTGCTTTGTCTCATACCAGTGTGTTGGCCAGTGCGCTGGGCATTCCTGCGGTTATGGGTGTAGAAGCCAGCCAACTGAAGTACTTACATCAACAAACGGTTGTTTTGGACGGTAACCAAGCGCAAATCGTCGTTAACCCGCCAGAGCCAGTTTTGTCGGCCTATCAACGGTTGCTTGAGCAAGCTAAGTCGTTGGATATGGATCTCAGCGTCTTGAAGCAAATGCCGTCAGAAACCTTAGATGGCGTACGTATTGCACTGCATTCCAACACAGGTTTGCTGGCTGACATCAAACCAGGATTAGAACGCGGATCCGAAGGTATCGGACTGTACCGCTCAGAAATCCCGTTTATGATGAACTCGCATTTTCCGACTGAAGAAGAGCAGGTAAAACAATACCGCGAGATTTTGCAGTCTTATGCGCCATTGCCTGTCACCATGCGCACGCTGGATGTCGGCGGTGACAAGCCGTTACCCTATTTCCCCATCCAAGAAGCAAACCCGTTTTTGGGCTGGCGGGGCATTCGATTTACCCTAGATTATACCAACATCTTGCTAGAGCAGATTCGAGCCATGATTCTGTCATCAGCCAATACCAACAACCTGAAAATCATGATGCCGATGTTCAGCAGGGAAGATGAGTTGGTGCGGTTCACCAAAGTGGTTGATCAGGCGATGGCCCAGTTGCTGGGTGAAGGCTATGTTGTAGAGCGGCCCAAAATAGGCGTTATGATTGAAGTGCCGTCATCGATATGGCTGATTAAACGCATCGTTCATGACATTGATTTTATCTCAATTGGCTCGAATGATTTGACCCAGTATTTATTGGCTGTTGACCGTAACAACAGCCGTGTCGCGGATATGTTTGATTATTTCCACCCGTCGGTATTGTTGGCGCATAAAATGGTCATTAAAGAAGCCAATCGCCTCAAATTGGAGGTCAGTGTGTGTGGCGAGATGGCGGGCGATCCTTTGGCGGTTGTGCTGTTGATCGGCATGGGCTTAAAACAATTGAGTATGTCGGCGTTCAAGCTGCCACGTATTAAAGCGGTGATTCGTCACTTGAACACATTAGAATGTCGGGTCCTGTTAGACCAAGTGATGGAGTTGAGTGACGAGAAAGAAACCCGTGATATTTTAAGGCGGCATTTGATTCAGTGCGGTGCGGAACGCTTTTTATAGGCACCCACATCTCGTTTTTTTTGGTTTTCTGTCTCCAGCTAGGTTCCGCTGGTTTCTCTGCTTTTTCGCATCTGCCGCTTAATTCACTGCTATCCCAATTGCTCAGGCTGGCCCAGATGAAACAGCTGTAATTCACCTGGGGTCATCTTATGCCACTTCTCATTGCTGGTTAACGGGCGGGTGGCAATAATTGAGACAATGTCGTGTTCTGTCGTCACCTGTTTGAAATCGATATTAAGTGAGACATCATTCAAGTGGGCCACACCGAACGGTGCTTTTCGGGTGATCCAGTGTAAGTTGTTGCTGCAATGAGATAGCAGGTATTTGCCGTCGCTGATAAGGAAATTGGCAATCCCCATAGCGTTTAATGTTTTGGTCAAGGTCGCAATATAGCGAAATACGGTTTTTGCTTGTTTGGGGCGCTTTGGAAATCGCGTTTTAATGCTAGACAGAATCCAGCAAAAAGCATGTTCACTGTCGGTGGTGCCCACGGGGTTGAAGTGGGCAGTAGGGTGCTTTTTGATGCCCTTTAATTGCCCATTGTGTGCAAAAGTCCATTCGGTACCCCAGAGTTCACGGGTAAAGGGATGGGTGTTCTCTATTGCTATGCGGCCCCGGTTTGCCTGTCGAATATGACTGACTACGCAGCAGCTCTTAATCGGATAGTTGGCGATTAATTTGGCGATAGAAGAGGTACTGCTGGGCTGTGCATCTTTAAAGGTTCTGCAGCCATTATCTTCGTAAAACGTGATCCCGAAGCCATCTTTATGTTCAGCGGTTTGGCCTCCACGTACCATGAGTCCAGAAAAGCTGAAGCAGATGTCAGTGGGTGTATTGGCACTCATGCCGAGCATTTCGCACATCAGAAAATCTACGTCGTTAATGGGGCTGAAATAGTAATTTTCTGAGGTTGAAATAACAACCAATATGCTGGTTTTGTTTTGGAATTGCATTAAAGGCAGGCCAAGCAGCAAAGCCAGTCCTGCCTGAACAGGCGAAAAGGTGCGATAAACCACTGTGCCCCACAGGTGTAGGGCCGGTGTTAAATCAGACAAGGTTCAAACAGCCATAAACAAACCGCTTGCACAGTAAACGAAGCTACTGACAGGGGTTGTTACTGCAGTCAGATTACCTGATGTTAAGTGGGTCGTTTAACGAAGATCGTCAACCACATGGTAAATAGCTGTTAAAAAATCACGACCTAACAAAAGACTTCTTGCGTCTGACCAACCGACACTTGGATCTGGTAATAAATCATTATCTTTAAATGGCATTTCTACAGTGTAAGCCAAACATTTGAACTGGTTACCAACCCAGTTCGTTCCGACGGTTAAATTCGCTTGGCCTGGTGCATCTTTGTCATAGCCTTGGTCATCTTGGAATTCAGGCGTAATGGCCAATAAGATATTTTTAAATTTGTCTTCTAATCCTCGATGGCGTTCATCATAGGCAGGTACACCTTCACAACCCGCTACGAAGTTAAACGGCAGCGCTTCATCGCCATGAATATCAAGGAACATATCGACACCGGTTGCGAACATTTTTTCACGAACGAGGTACACTTCAGGGCCTTTTTCCATCGAGGGTTCAGCCCATTCACGGTTAAGATTTGTGCCACAAGCGTTGGTTCTTAAATGGCCTCGAACCGAACCGTCAGGATTCATATTAGGCACGACATAAAATACGGCCTTATCTAATAAAGCCCGCGCAACACCATCGTCTTCATCGAGTAAACGATCAATAAAGCCTTCCATAAACCACTCGGCCATGGTTTCGCCTGGGTGTTGTCTCGCCGTTAACCAAATGACTTTTTTGCCGTCGCCTGCTTCACCAATCTTTAGCAATGATATGTCGCGACCATCTAGTGTTTGCCCGAGAACCTGTAGCTGACAATCAGCATCAAGTTGCGCATTGTGAATGAGGTCCTGATGGCGTTCATAGCTATAAGGCACAAAATAAGCGAAGTAGACGGCGTCATATTCAGGCGTCAAGGTGATAGAAAGTTGTTTGCCATCGAAGTCTGTGGGAACACGGAACCAGTGTTTGCGATCGTATGAAGCTACTGCCTGATAGCCCTGCCAACCGGCAACATAAGCTGATTGCCCCGCATTGGTTAAATGAATGACATGCTCGATACGTTCATTGTTATGAAGTTTAAAATGAAACCACTGATAAAAGTCAGATTGATTGTCTTTGACGATCTCTAGCTGAATGTTGTTTGCTTGTGTCGCGTCGATAACACGAATATTACCGCTATCAAAATTTGAAGAGATTTGCATAAATGACCACTATTTTATTATTGATAGCGATGAGTGTACGCAATCATAGAAAAAAGCAGAAGTGTTAAAAGGTGCTGATCATTGGGGCAAATTCAATGACATGCCCAATCGATTTTGCTGTTATGACGACTATTTGCATCAAATATACAATCGCTAGGATAAGCAACGGCGCTGCAGGGTGCTTTGATGGGTTCATGCCCAAAGGCACAGGGTTATCAAAGAGAGGGGTTTGGTCCGCCAACAGTCTTAACGCTAGGGCGGTGACTAGCGCTTACTTTGATTAATGCACACGCAAGGTAGTAGCAGGCATGGACATAAATTCTTGCAGATGGTCGTGTTTCACGCCCAATTTTAAATCGTATAACGGAATATGTGACAAACGCTGGTGATTGGGTGACTGCCACGTCACGATAGCTGCCGCTGTTTTACAACGGTGGAACTCAGCAATAATACTGTCAACAGACCGCGTTCGTGAGCTTCGTACCACCAAGAAATGCTGTGGATTGAGGCCATAAAACTGACACTGATGGGCTGAGGGTACTGCTTCTGGGTCTATCAAAACAATCCATCCCTGACCTTTATAGGAATGGGCGATATCGAATCCAACTGCCGACAACCAAGAGGGTGATAATGGTCGCGATAAAGGCTGTGTCATCTCGTTTGTTTCAATGTTCCAAGCGTGCATGTGCATAAAATCACCTCAGTATCTAAGACTGTGCAGACGGTCTGTCGTCATTGCCAAGTCTGTTTTTGTTCGTTTTGTCTGAAATTCATTCAATGTATGTTTATACAGTACCTGTAAGAGTATACAGGTTATTTTGATGTTGCAAGTTTTACTGTATAAAAAAACAGGGTATTGGATAGGTGCAGCTAATGGGTGGTGCCACTGGCTAGTGGGTCTTTCGATAGGCGGCCTTAGTGGATACACTGTAGACATGCAAACAACAATTCCAGATGTAGACACAGCATTACGCGCCATCAGTGGTTATCCCGAGTCACTGCAACAGCAAGTAAGGTCGCTCATTACCCAGGGTAAGTTGGCGGACTATTTGTTGTCGCGGTATCCGACGGCGCATGCTGTTCCTAATGACAAGGCATTGCGTAGTTATGTATTGGACATCAAAAACCACTATTTAAAGCAATCGTCACCCCTGAGTAAGGTGATTTATGATCCGACCATACATGTGGTTAATCAGGCGCTTGGACTGCACTCCACCGTATCTCGTGTGCAGGGTGGCAAGTTAAAAAGTAAGCGTGAGTTGCGGGTGAGCACCCTATTTAAGAAGGTGCCAGAGCCCTTTCTCAACATGATTGTGGTGCATGAGCTTGCCCATTTAAAAGAGCGCGATCACAACAAAAATTTCTATAAACTCTGCCACCACATGCTGCCTGAATATGGCCAGCTAGAGTTGGATACCCGTCTGTATTTGATACAACTAGACATCGGGACCAGCTTGTATGGCTAATGGCACCTGTTTACCGATTGGTATGAATGGTGGTTCTGACAGGTTAGGATGAAGACCCATTGCCGATATTGGCAGGCACTACAGGAGCATCAACGATGAATGAATACATCATGACTTATTTTGGTGGTGAGCACCCATCCACTCCCGAAGCAGGCAAGGCACATTTTGCAGCCTATCAAACATGGTTGTTGTCATTGGGCGATGCAGTGGTGAGTGCCATGAATCCTTTAAGAGGCACGGTTTCTATTGCCCCAGATGGTTCACAGGTACCTGGAAGCCAATCGGGCATGTCTGGCTATACTATTTTGCGGGCGCTGACCATTGAAGAAGCAGTTGCAATGGCCAGTAACTGCCCGTTCTTAGAGATCAAGGGCCGATTAGAGATAGCAGAACGCGTCAATATGTCCCAGTAATCCAAAGACTGCTGTTTACGCAGCACCGCACATAAAGAGCCTGTGCGGTTTTTTCGTTAGACATCGGGTGTGATTTCATTATTATTACCCAAGCGAATTGGTCTGGTATAAATAGCCCACAATTTCGCCCCTCAAATATAATAATAAGTGAGCAATCGTTATGAAGCTGTTTTCTCGAAAAGTGGGTTGGTCCCTATTTGCACTGTTACTACTGCTACCCATCGCCGGTTATTTGGGCGCAGGCTTTTATATCTATAGCACCCTAGTCGAGTCTACCAGCGGTTGTGGCCGGGATTGTGACAATACCCCCGCACAGTTTGAGGAACATTGGAGCGAAACCGATTTTCCGTTTGACCAATACACCGTGAACTACTGGGAATCCGTGCGCTACGCTGGTGGCGATGAAGGAATCGAAATAGACGGATGGTGGGTACCTATTTCTGAAACCGGACCAGGTGATGCGCCCGTGGTCATGTTGGTGCATGGCATTAGAGGCTCTAAAAATGACCCTGACATGCTAACGGTGTCGGGTATGTTGCACCAAGCTGGTTTCAACGTGTTGATGTTCGATTTACGCGACAACGGCGCTTCTAGTGTCGAAGATGGAAAAGCCAGTATTGGAATCAAGGAATATAGAGACGTCATGGCCAGTGTGGATTGGCTGATGCAAGAAAAAGGCTTTAACGAACACCGCATCGGATTATATGGCGACTCAATGGGCGCAGGCACTGCAGCCATGGCATTTGGTATGGATCCACGTATCCAGTCTGTTGTACTCGAAAACGGCTATCTGCATTTACCGGTATTGGTGCGTGAGGAGTTAGAACGGTCTGGATATCCGGGTTGGTTAGCACCTGCAGCTACGTGGTCTGCCCGCCTGTTCGATGGTATGGATTTGAACGAGATTTCACCCACGATAGCGTTTACCAATCACCGTGACCGACCGATTTTCGCCATTCATGGTACGGCTGACACCCGCGTGTTAACGCATCATACCCGTGACATGGTGACATTAGGTGCAGAGCAGGGGGCGAATGTGACCGCTTGGTTTACCGAGGGGGCAGTGCATTCTGGCAGCAAATATATGTATCCTGAGGAATTCAAACAGCGCGTTGCAACATTTTTTAGCAATTCATTGGGTGGCACTGTCACACCCTAGTAACAGGGTTATTACGCACTGTCTTGCTCTAGGCGCCGCCTAGAGCAAGGTTGACTGTAAACAGAATGGCAACCACCAGAAACAGCGTGAACCCTATGCCTCCGATGATGAACTTCCAAGGCGAATCGCTGGCAAAATCTCGTTTTAGATTGCGTTGGCTTTGCACCCCAAAGGCCGCAGCGGCTAATGACAACAGCAGTTGGAAAAAGCGTTTAATCAACGATTTCTGTGGTTCTTGTGGCGTATTAATGGCGCTACTCCTAGCAGTGTTGTTATAGCAGTGTCGTTCAAGTGATGTCTCAAACAGGGGAGCCTAACCCCTACCTATCAAGTTTTAGCGCCTGCAGTGACACCTGCTTACTGCCACCACCTAACCACTGTGATCCTAACGCTTCAAAGCCCCACTTGCTGTGGAAACGCGCCGATATAAGGTTAGGCGGCTGAATATTATATTCACAGGTCAGTGCCAATGCACCCGCTAATTGGGCCGCTTTTATGACATCTGCATACAACAGACTGCCTATCTTTAGGCCGGCGAAAGCGCTGTCTACAACAATGCGGTCGATATACCAGTAGCGCGGGAACTGTTCTTGGAACCACAAGAAATTGTCGTTTTGATAGTCAGCGTCTTGCTGCATCACCAATAAAAAGGCCACCACCTGTTCATCGACTACCGCTACTTTCAAATAGACAGACAACTGGGCCAAAACGCCTAAACGCGCGATATCCATGTCACTGGTGTGGGCGACTTCAGCATGATTCAAAGCCACAATAGCGGAGTAATCATCGGGTGTGGCGTCTCTGAGCGTGACCGTTGGCATTGTTGACGTTGGCATTGGATTAGGTTCTCTTGGGTGTCCAGGCCCATAACATGGCACACTGCACAGGATTTTTATTGTCTTCGTCGGTAATGGTCACCGCTACCAATACTTCGCCTTTCTCTTGGGTCTGCATGCTTTCAATCTGCTCAGGCGTCAGGTGCGCCTTGGCAATGATGCTGCCTTTGGTGCGTTTTTCAAAAGTCACCGACAGTTGTTTAATCACTGGAATCTTGCCGTTGGGCACATTCATACCTACCAGATAACCGGTGGCAGATTCGGCAGCCAAAGCCATGGCAGCAGCATGTAAGGTGCCGATGTGGTTTTGGTTTTTCTTACGATTAGAGAGCTTTATCTCACAGCGTTCATGGTCAAGATGTTGAATCCGCAACGATGCCCGACCAGCAAAGGGAATCTTAGAACCAAAGGCCTTGCTCATGAGCCAAGAGCGCATAAAAAGCGGCGTTTTTTGCATTGAATAGACCATTTTGGCCAGACTATTTGGTTTTTCAGGACGGTAGGGGTGTGACATGCAGCTGGCTCCAATGCTTTGTAATTTGTACAGCAATCATAAAGGATCAGTGGTCAAACTGACACCTAGAAACTAAAATGGACACCCATCCTAAGGCTTCCCGAAAAAGGCGTCTGGGCGACGAATGTATCAATGTCATGCGTGGAAAGTAGATATGGATAAGGTTTATAGCATTAAGCATTTTGGGCTATTTTCAACCAAACTTTTGACCATCAAAGATGATGGCTTTTACTATAAAAATAAACGTTATGACCATGACGATATAAAAATGGTCAACGTGGCCGTAGGCAGGGGCAGATCGCTTGTAATGGGCGTAAAGCTCAATGATGGTAACGTCATACTTGTAAATGCGGGTGCGCTAGAACTTAACGGAACACAGTCAAAAACCGGCTTCTTTTCTGGTAATAATGCGATATTTGATGAGCTTAAGGATTATTTTGTAACCCCTGCCACATAAACAGTGCACCAATCTAAAAGGGACAATCTAAAGACAATCTAAAAGGGACACCCATCATAAGATCTTATATTCATTAGAAATTGGATGGCTGCAGTAATTCCTATTTGCAGCCTGCCTGGAACAGGTAAAAGCACAGGCGCCATTTTTCACCACAGCAGTTGCTATTGCACTCAGGCCTCGTTACGCTCGGATTACTCCACCAGCCTAAGCGCGCAATCAGCACCATGAAAATACGCTACCTATTTCTCTTGCTCCTATTGTCCCCATTCACCCATGCCGAGTGCGTCATCCTCTTGCACGGGCTGGCGCGCACAGACAATTCAATGGATAAACTGCAAGCCGCCTTGGTAAAAGAAGACTTTACTGTCATTAATGTCCGGTATGAATCCACAAAGAATACAATCGAAACACTGGCCCCAAGTGCCATCGATCCGGCGCTTGAAAAATGCGGTGTGGGCATTGGTGTGAATTTTGTCACCCATTCGATGGGTGGCATTTTGGTGCGGCAATATTTGAGTCAAAAACCGTTACCACAACTGAATAAAGTGGTGATGTTGGGCCCCCCCAATAAGGGGAGCGAAGTGGTCGACGTATTGGGGCAATTCCCAGGCTTTCATTTTGTTAATGGCGATGCTGGCTTGCAGCTTGGTACAGGGCAATCTAGTGTCCCGAACACATTGGGTGCAGTAGATTTTGATCTAGGAATAATCGCTGGCTCTCGCTCCATAAATCTCATTTTATCGGCCATTATTCCAGGACCAGATGATGGCAAGGTCACAATAGAAAATACAAAAATTCAGGGCATGACAGATCACATTGAGATGCCCGTGACGCATCCGTTCATGATGAGAAATGAAGACGTTATCAATCAAGTTATTTACTACCTGCGTCACGGCAGTTTTAGTCGCGAAGCAATCCAGTAGGGGTTTAAGTTGCGATCACTGGGTCTTCTCGCCCGATGTAGATACAGGCGAACAAAAAGAACTCCCGTCGGAAGGTTTGCACCCTTAATGGGTGGCCACCTATACAGCCTTCCACCCATGCCACAGGTCTTTGTTTAAAAAAGTGTTAGTATCGATGATCGCTCGAAAGCAGGTGGCTCGATAAATCACACAATGCTTGGGGAAATTTGCGCACCTTGTTTCAGCGGTAGGCGGAGATAATATGAAAAAACGACCACAGTTTGTTCAAACGATATTTCTTCAGGCGGTCATTGTCCTAATTGGCATGGTTGTATTAGCGCTCATGTTATGGGAACCGCACCTTGAAGGAAGAAACGCTGAGGCTTCACTCTTTGAAATTTACTTCAATGATCCATTTCTGGCCTATGCGTATGTAGCCTCGATACCCCTCTTTGTAGGGCTATACCAGGCAATAAAAGTGTTGGGATATATTGGTCACAATAAGGCATTCACACCGCTCACGGTGAAAGCCTTGCGGACGATAAAAGTCTGTGGGTTAGCCATTATCGGGTGTGGTGTGCTGGGAGAGATTTTCCTATTTTTGAACGAGAGTGACGATAGAGCAGGTGGCGTCTTTATAGGCATCCTCATCACCTTAGTTGCTGCTGTTATCGCCACCACAGCAGCGATGTTTGAACGGATATTTGAGGATGTCGTGATGTCAGAAAATGAGAACAACTCATAACAACAGTAGCGGGTCGTTTTCATCCTTGACCGGTACAGCTTCATTTTACAGGGCTGTAAAATGGCCAGCGTTAGACAATTATTAAAGGTATTCAATAGAATGCATGATCCAATGTATGGTGGTTGTCAGTGCTTAAACATTCGGTTTGTTGCACATAGCCTGCTTGATAACCCCCACGTTTGTCATTGACGTATGTGCCAAAAAGCGGTTGGAAATTTTTTTGCTGCCTTGGTGGGTGTGCCATTGAAAGACTTTGCATGGACACGTGGAACACCTGCTACATTTAAAAGTTCAGCACTCGTAGAACGGGGTTTTTGTGCAGACTGTGGTACCCCATTGTTTTTCAAGCATGCCGAGAACAAGCACATATCGATCACCATGGGTGCATTCGACCGTCCGGAGGTCATTCCTCTTGAGTTTCAACTCGGAATGGAAGGTCGGCTGCCACAAATCGATCAATTGGCACATGTAAAGGATGATGGCACGACCGAGGAAGCTGATGCGGAGGGTACCCCAGGTATCAAGACGTCAAATAGGCAGCATCCCGATCATGAAACGACGGTTTGGCCTGAGTAGTTGTGAATATTGATGTGTTTACCTAGGTTTAGGTGTCTATAAATGCGTTAGGCAACATCGGAGTGGGTTATGGATCAGTCAGATAAATTTTGGGACAAAATCGCAGAACGTTATTCGAAGCAGCCCATCGCAGATGAAGCGGCGTATCAGAAAAAACTGCAGGTAACGCGCCAATATTTCCGTCCTGACATGGCGGTTTTTGAGTTTGGCTGCGGAACAGGGTCAACCGCCATTATCCATGCGCCCTATGTAAAACATATTCTAGCGATCGATATCTCATCAAAAATGATCGACATCGCACAAGGAAAGGCTGACGCAGAAAACATCCACAATATTACTTTTGAACGCGCGACCATCGATGAATTTAATGTGCCCGATGGCAGCTTAGATGTCGTGATGGGCTTCAGTATTTTGCACCTTCTGGACAACAAGGAGCAGGTGATCAGTCAGGTCCATAAAATGCTCAAGCCGGGCGGTATTTTCGTCACTAGCACGGTATGCCTTAATAATTGGATGAAACTCATCAAATTTGTCGTGCCCATTGGAAGGCTTTTGGGTGTGATGCCTTTGGTTAAGGTCTTTACCGCAGAAGAATTGGTTGCCAGTTTTACCTCAGCCGGATTTGAGATTGACTATCAATGGCAACCGGGGCAAAACAAAAGTGCTTTTATTGTGGCGAAGAAACCGGAATAGGGCGTTGTGCGCCACCTATAAACATCACTAATGCGTTTATTAGACTACCTCCAACCATTGATTCAACTGGCTTATGCGCATTACCGAGCAGTACCGAGCAGTATCTAGCAGTGCCGCGCAAGCCTGTGAAGTTGATTTTTAGCCTTCTTGCAGGAAGTGGATATGAAGAAACAAGCAAAAAACACGATATGTATTTGGTACAACGGTGGTGCAGAAGCAGCAGCGCGCTTTTACGCGACAACCTTTCCTGATTCATCCGTTGATGCCGTACATCGTGCCCCTGGAGACTATCCGGCCGGAAAAGAAGGGGACGTTTTAACGGTCGAGTTTACAGTTTTGGGTATTCCGTGCCTCGGGCTAAATGGTGGCCCTGCATTTAAGCACACTGAAGCATTCTCATTTCAGGTTGCAACAGCTGATCAGGTGGAAACTGATCGTTATTGGAACGCAATCGTTGGCAATGGCGGTGTAGAAAGTGCGTGTGGTTGGTGTAAGGACCAATGGGGAATCTCATGGCAGATAACGCCAGTGGCCTTATCTGAGGCGATTGCTGATTCCGACCCTGTCGCAGCCAAACGGGCTTTTAATGCGATGATGGAAATGCGAAAAATCGACATTGCGGCAATTGAGGCGGCACGCCGCGGTGATAGCAACTCATGACGCCTGCCAATCAACTGAGGTGTGTTTTTAAGACCCGATGTTATGCCTTGAGATGAAGGCTATTTCATGACGTTTTATGGCGCTTATTTGAATGTCTATTCAGCGCCGCCATTCGCCCCAAGCAATTAGATTGTAGAGTGGTGACGGGTAAGCTAGGCTGTCAAAAAACGTCCTTTGGAGTTCGTCATGGTTACGCTCTACTATTATCCTGGAAATGCCAGTTTTGCACCGCACATGCTATTAGAAGAAATAGGCGTGCCTTTTCAGCTATCACTGGTTGATAAAAAGAACAAAGCCCAAAAATCGCCTGAATACTTGGCACTGAATCCTGCAGGTCGAATCCCTGTATTGGTCGATGATGGCCAACCACTATTTGAAGCAGCAGCCATCTGCTTACACCTGTGTGATAAAAACCCCAAAGCCGTTCTGTTTCCTGCGACAGGCACGCGCGAGCGAAGCTTGGCCTATCAATGGTTGATGTACTTAACCAATACAGTACAAACCGAGCTGGTGATGTATTTCTACCCAGAACGTTATACCACCCATGTTGTTGAGGCGCCTCATATTGTGGCTGCGCAAGAAGTCCGCATTACCGAGATGTTTGCTTTGCTTGATCGTGCTTTAGAACACAAGACCTATTTGGTAGGCAGCACACCGACCGCCTGTGACTATTATTTGTTCATGCTGGCCAGTTGGGCTGACGAATTCCCAACACCACCTTTGTCATTTCCCAATATCAAAAGGGTATTAAAGGCGTTGACGAATCGCCCCGCCGTGCAGCGGGTCTGTTTAAAAGAAGGGTTTGATCTGACACCTTATCAGTAATGGGTGTCACCGTTAGCCATCACCGCTAACCATAGCGCCCTGAGACTTGTTCAGGGTGCACCGCATTTATCTCGGCCAGTACGACACGACAAAACTAAGTGCTACGGGAATGCTACCAGCCAATACGGCTAAGCGTGCCGACAGCCACACATCCTGACTTCTTTCTGCATCATCTTCAGTTGCTTCCAATGGTTTTTCTGGATTAATCCGTACTTTTCGCTGGTGAATCGACAGGCCAAACGCCACGATCCAAGGCATGAGTCCGAGTAAAAACAGGAAGTCGGCAAGCGGTAGCGACCGTTGGTTACTGCTCAGAGCCATATAAATACTGACTGGTACGGCGGACACCAGCAGGATGATAATAATTTTTTTCCAAACGGGCATGACAGGCCTCTAGGTGTTTTATTGAGTGACACAGGGTGGATGTGCTGTGTGATTGTAAGGGAGTTTGCCGAGGCCATTCAAGCGGACGGTTAAAACGGGCGACAGGTGCCTGTAATGTCGCTATGCCAATAGTCCGTGTGGCTTGCTAGCGCCTCATATCACCAATCTATTGGTCACAAAGTAGCCTTAGGTGTTCATCAACACCACGGCAGCAACCATAGGCAACAAGCCGGCTACCACCAACAGCGTAATCCATCGATCCAATGTGTGGGATGGGCTGGCATCTGCATCGGCATCGGCATCGGCAGGCTTCTTGGAGAGATAGAGGTCAAACTTGGCACGTTCAGGTCGCTTGGCAATCATGACCGCTGCAGCAACCCAGGGTAATAAGCCCATATAAAGCAGACTGTCTGACAAAGGCATCGTGGAAAATTTATCGGTGCTGACGGTCAATAGCCACAGAATGAAAGCTGATATACCCAATATGAAGGTCATTTTTAAAACGGTTTGCATGCCATGTCCTCTACCGGCCGATCATTCGAATGTGAGTCGCTTAGGCGGGCAACAGCCACGCCTGTAATGCTTGTAGGCTAGACACCTCAGTGTGTGGCGTTATGTCCCTGGGCTTTTCAGCATTGATGGCATTGTACCAACAGGTATGTATGCCCGCATTGATACCACCCAAAATATCAGAGTGGGGGTTGTCACCCACCATCAGTATGCGGTGTTTTTCTGGATGCTGCATACGTTCAAAGGCATGTTCAAATATCGCGCTGTCGGGCTTGGCAACACCCACTTCTTCAGAAATAACCAAGAGATCAAATCGGTTTATCAGTCCGGTGCGTTCCAATCGAATGGTTTGCAGTGCGGTGAAGCCATTGGTAATGATGCCCAGTTTGACTTTACCCTGTAAGGCATCGAGTAAGTCTTGCGCGCCGGGTAGCAGCTTACAGATGTCGGCCATCGATTGCAGGAAGGCATCGTTTAGTTGCTGTGCCGATACTGACAGGGTTTTAGCCCAGCCATTAAAGCGCGTTTCTTGTAACTCCCGCGCGGTAATTTTGCCATCTTGGTAAAGCACCCACAGGGGTTTATTGATGCTTTGATAGTGAGTGAAGTCATCAGGGCTAAAATCGACGTTGAAGGACGCAAACATGCGCCGCAATCCCTCATAAGCATCGAAATGAAACAGCGTTTCATCGGCATCAAACAGTATCCATTCATACTGCATCATGCTGACCCCAAACGCGGGCAGTGACCCTAGCCGTCATGGCTCATAACCTAGGGCCGGTGACAACCAACGCTCAACTATGGGTAAGTCCACTTTTTTCCGCCGTGCCAACGATCGAATCTGGTCGCGATCGACTTTACCGACACCAAAGTATTTAGATTCTGGGTGGCTAAAATACCAACCACTCACCGATGCAGCAGGCAACATGGCCATGGATTCAGTCAGGCTCACACCCGTGCCATTTTCGGCATCCAGTAAGGAGAATAGGGTGGTCTTTTCGGTGTGGTCTGGGCAAGCAGGGTAGCCCGGCGCAGGTCGAATGCCACGATAGGATTCTTTGATGAGTGCATCGTTGTCTAGTGATTCATCACCGGCATAGCCCCAAAATTCTTTTCTGACCCGTTCATGCAGGTGTTCGGCGAAGGCTTCAGCGAGACGGTCTGCCAAAGCCTTGACCATTATGGCATTGTAGTCGTCATGCGCTGCTTCATATTCTTTCGCAATCTCATCAGCACCCAGGCCAGCAGTGACCACAAAGCCACCGATATAGTCCTGTGATGCAGATGCCGGCGCAATGTAGTCTGCCAGTGACAGATTTGGCTTGCCATTTGGCAGCTCAGTTTGCTGGCGCAAATGGTGTAGCACGGCCAAAGGTTGGCCATCGCCGATCGTTTTGAATACCGCAATGTCATCGTCATTCTGGCGCTGTGCAGGCCAAAAGCCGTAAGTGGCATTGGCTTTAATACGGCGGTTATCCACCAAATCCTTGAGCATGGCTTGTGCATCAGCAAAGAGGTTTTTGGCTTCTTGTCCGATTACTTTATCGTCAAAAATGCGCGGATATTTGCCAGCCAACTCCCAGGTCATAAAAAATGGGGTCCAGTCGATATAGGGCACTAACTGCTCTAATGGATAGTCTTCAAGCGTGAATACGCCCAATTGCTTGGGTACGGGTGGTTGATAGTCACTCCAGTCAAAAGACAAACCATTTTCAACCGACTGTTGATAAGGGCGTAGCGTCTTCGCCTTGCGATTTTGGTTACGTAGACGAACCTGCTCATATTCTGCACGACGCTCTGCCACGAACGCAGCCTTGGCGTCAGGGCTGGTCAATTGTGCCGATACGGACACGGCGCGTGATGCGTCGGCTACATACACCACGGCATCATTCTGGTATTGGGGTTCTATCTTAACCGCAGTGTGTGCTTTAGACGTGGTCGCGCCGCCAATCATCACAGGGATGTTGAAATTCTGGCGCTGCAGCTCTTTCCCCACATGCACCATCTCGTCCAGCGACGGCGTGATCAAGCCACTGAGGCCAATGATATCAACGTCATGGGCAATGGCTTCTTTCAGAATGGTTTCTGCGGATACCATGACGCCAAGGTCAATTACCTCAAAGTTATTGCACTGTAATACGACACCGACAATATTTTTGCCTATGTCATGCACATCGCCTTTCACCGTGGCCATCAGGATGCGGCCCTTTGAACGGTTGTTAACGTCTTTTTCTTCTTCAATATAGGGAATGAGGTGGGCAACCGATTGCTTCATCACGCGGGCTGATTTCACCACCTGAGGCAAGAACATTTTGCCGTCGCCAAATAAGTCACCCACGCGGTTCATGCCAGTCATTAATGGACCTTCAATCACTTCGATTGGGCGGGCATAACCCAGACGGGCTTCTTCGGTGTCTTCAATAATGTGTGTGGTGATGCCTTTGACCAAAGCATGGCTGATGCGGTCTGCCACGGGCCAGGTCCGCCATTCTTCGGTTTCTTTGACAACTTCAACCCCGTCGCCACGGAATTTATCGGCGATTTCTAGCAGTCGATCAGTGGCATCAGGCCGGCGATTCAAAATCACGTCTTCTACACGGTCACGGAGTTCCAACGGAATGTCTTCATAACCCACCAATTGGCTGGCATTCACAATGCCCATGTTCATACCGGCTTTTACGGCGTGGTACAAGAACACGGCATGTATGGCTTCGCGCACCGGGTTGTTGCCGCGGAATGAGAATGACACGTTGGATACGCCGCCACTGACTGATACGTGGGGTAGGTTGGCACGCAAATAGCGCGTCGCTTCAATAAAGTCGACGGCATAGTTGTTGTGTTCTTCAATCCCCGTGGCGACCGCAAAAATATTGGGGTCAAAAATAATGTCTTGTGGTGGGAAACCGATGCCTACTAGCAGGGTATACGAGCGTTCACAGATCGCGATCTTTCTTTGAAGCGTGTCTGCCTGTCCAGTTTCATCAAATGCCATCACGACGACGGCGGCACCATACCGCAAGCATTGTTTGGCTGCGTGTAGGAACGGCGCTTCACCTTCTTTTAAAGAGATGGAGTTGACGATGGACTTGCCTTGAATACATTGCAGTCCGGCTTCAATGATGTCCCATTTTGACGAGTCGACCATGATGGGTATGCGCGCAATATCGGGCTCTGAGGCAATGAGACGACAAAAATGCGACATGGCATTCTGTGAATCCAACATACCCTCATCCATGTTGATATCGATCACCTGTGCGCCATTTTCAACCTGCTCAAGGGCAACTTCCAATGCCGTATCAAATTCACCTTCTAAAATCAGGCGTTTGAAACGGGCAGAACCCGTTACGTTGGTGCGTTCACCCACGTTGATAAATAAACTGTTTTTGTCTGCCCTAAAGCCTTCAAGGCCACTCAAAACAAGCGCTGGTTCTGGGGTAGGGATGGTGCGTGGCGCAGTGTCGCCAATCGCTTTTCGCATGGCGCGAATGTGCTGTGGGGTTGTGCCACAGCAGCCACCGACAATGTTAAAAAATCCTAGCTGCGCATATTCGGCCATGATTTCTGCCATGTCTTCGGCAGTTTCATCGTATTCGCCAAACTCATTGGGCAGGCCAGCATTTGGATAGACCGATACTGGGCAATCAGCAACCTGTGACAAGCGCTCAAGAAAGGGACGCAACTCGGTAGCGCCTAACGCACAGTTTAAACCCACAGAGAACGGGTTGGCATGTCGAATAGACGCAAAAAATGCTTCGGTAGTTTGACCCGATAATGTGCGGCCAGAGGCATCAGTAATGGTGCCTGAAATCATAATGGGCAGTTCGACGCCCAAGGTTTCAAAGACAGTCTTAACGGCATAAATGGCCGCTTTCGCATTGAGGGTATCGAAAATGGTTTCGATCAATATGAGGTCAGACCCGCCATCGATCAGTCCTTTTAGCGCCAGTTGGTAGTCGGCAACCAAGGCCTCAAAGGTGACGTTGCGGTAGGCAGGATCGTTAACGTCTGGTGAAATCGACAGGGTGCGTGATGTGGGACCCAAGGTGCCAGCAACCCAGCGCGGGCGATCTGGCGTTTTGGCGGTCATAGCGTCGCAGGCTTCACGGGCAAGCGTGGCTCCGGCCAAGTTTAGCGCATATACCTGATCTTCCAAGCCATAGTCTGACTGCGACACGGCTGTGGCATTAAACGTGTTGGTTTCGACCAAGTCGGCACCAGATTCAAGATAGGTGGTGTGAATGGCACGAATAAGATCCGGCTGAGTCAGCGAGAGTAAGTCATTATTGCCTTTTAGGTCACGGTTGTGCGCTTTAAAGGCGTCACCACGGTAATCTTCTTCTTGCAGATTGTGGGTCTGAATAAGCGAACCCATGGCACCGTCTAGAAACAAAATACGGTTGGCAATGGCCGAATGTAGCTGCTCAATACGTCGTTGGCTGGTGTTTTTACTCATGTGGTTCTCAAATTCCTGATGTGACAATGGATCAATTAAAAAAGTATATCAAAAAAAATCGATATAGATTTGAATATTTGTGCATTGGCTGCATGAAAATTGCTCAGGTTGGCCTGAAATTCATTCAGAGAACCATAAAAAAGGCCGCTTAACTGGTTGCGGCCTGGCAGGGAGGAAGTGAGCGTGGCTCGCTATGATGTGGGTACGTCGGCCAGAATGCCAATCAAGATGGGTTTCAACCCAGCAAAGAAAAACTCGACCGCAATAACCATAACAATGAGTCCCATTAGGCGCATGAGTACGCTATTTCCCGTTTCTCCCAGAAAATGAATTATACGGTCTGAGGCCAGCAATATAATGAGCGTCAGTGCCATGACGACAGCCATTGTTCCAAATAGCACCATCCGGTAATCCAGTGTATTGGCGTCTTCCATTAATACAATGGCGTTGGTAATAGCGCCAGGACCGCAGATCATGGGAATCGCTAGTGGTGTGATGCTGATGTCATTCACATAGGAGCTGACTTCAGAATCAGGCACTTTTACGCGAGCTAACCGCGCCTGAAGCATGTCCATGCCCATGATAAAGAAGATCACGCCACCGACAATACGAAAACTATTCACCGAGATATGGAAAAAGTTGAACAGTAGCTGGCCCGATAAGGCAAACAGTACCAACGTAAAAAACGCAACGATCACGGCCTTACGGGCAGTGCGTCTGCGCTGTGCACTGGTCAAAGAGCCCGTGAGCGACATGAATATCGGCATGACCCCTAATGGATTGATTAGGGTAAAAAATGAGGTAAAGCACAGCAGTGCAAATGTAAGCAATTCATTCATTGGAGCAGATCCTTTACTGGCATGAAATCTGATTGCCATTGTATGTGAACTGAACCTAAGCAACAGGTTTTGCGCTTGTTTGTTCATCAAAGGCACCACGATAACTGTTTGCGAAACCTGACAGTGTGGATCATCTCTCATAATAACCGATTGTTTTACTCGGCTATTTCACAAAGGCACTTTTTCAATTAGACTATCACCATATTCTTTCATGTTTGCTTAGAAGGGCACTATGGATATCAATATTCAAGTTACAGATGCAGCGCAAAATTATTTGGCCAATTTGCTCCAGAAGCAAGATGTTGACGGCATTGGTGTGCGTATTTTTATTACCCAGCCTGGTACCCGTTATGCTGAAACCTGTTTGGCTTATTGCCGACCGGGTGAGGAAAAAGAAACTGACCAGCGTTTGCCTCTGGAAAAATTCATGGTTTACCTTGATGAGCCTAGCGTGAATTATTTGGATGAAGCTGTCGTGGATTTCCAAGAGGAAAAAATGGGCGGACAGTTAACCATCAAAGCCCCTAACGCTAAGATGCCGCGTGTGACCTCTGATAGCCCGATTGAAGAACAGATAAAGTACATCCTTTACACCGAAATCAATCCCGGCTTGGCCTCTCACGGCGGTGAAGTTTCATTAGAAGAGTTCACTGAAGACAGTGTCGCTATTTTGAAATTTGGCGGCGGCTGTCAGGGCTGTTCAGCAGTTGATTTGACGCTAAAAGAGGGTGTTGAAGCCACCTTGATGGAACGTATTCCACAAATTCGTGGTGTGCGAGATGTGACTGATCATTCGGTTCGTGAAAACGCCTTTTACAAGTAATGCCTCCCTGTATGTAAGTTGACGTATCGTATAGCCAAGCCGCTTCGGTCTTGGTTGTACGTGTTCAGCCTCCTTCCTTGCTACCGTTTCTAAACGGTCTGCTTACTGACGATGCCCATAGCGCTTCTTTAGCACATCATAGGCGGCTTGAATTTTCTGGTAAGCCTCTGTGTCGCCACCACGGTCTGGATGGTGGGTCATGCATTGCATACGATATTGCTGTTTCATCTCCGGCCAGCTGGCGCTAGGGCTGAGTTCGAGACTGGCTAAAGCTGATTGAATGTCTGTCGGTGCTGCCATTGTCTGCCAAAACCCACCGATCATTGCCATAACGTCGCCCACATCGACCTGTGACAGGTTGCGCCAATCCAAATAATAGGCAGCGAGTGGGTCGTGCGTGTCGATTGCATGGCTACCGGATGACTGCCAAGGTTCCCGTTTAATGCTCAGAGGTGCAATTGTCAGCTGGGCTACTTGGTCTGCTATCAAATTGGCGCGCAATTGGTACAGTGCGTGGAACAGCATAAAATGTACGCGAAATCGGCTCATCGGGTGGGTTAAATCTGCACGTGACAGGGTGCCAGGGGCGCGCTCTGCTAGGGCGTCAATGAGGTCGATCTCTCGCATGCCATCAGGGTGGGTTATCAATATCGCATCAATCATTCGTAACCATTCCGGTGGCAAGGTAACAGCCCGTTCTGGCATTCAGTTTCAACCTCTGATTCATATCTTGCGTACTATACCGATTTTTGCGACATTTTTGCTTGAATTACCCGCATTTTTCATTCGGTAGTCTGACTTTAATTGTCGCCTTAGGGTATGATCTGCGATGTTTTTCTTGGCGTAGACACTATGGTTCAATTTCAAAGAGTCGGCATCTTGGGTCGACTAGAAAACGACAGCACGCGAGACACCTTTATGAGGTTGGCGCGATTCTTACAGCAAAAGGGGATTCACTTTGCTGTGGAGTCGGCTTTGTCTGCCGGATTATCGAATGAATTCACCTTCCTCGATCGACAGCCGCTGGCCGCGCAATCGGATTTGATCATTGTTGTGGGTGGTGATGGCACTTTATTGGCTGCTGCACGCGACGTTGCCAATGCCAATGTGCCGGTGCTAGGGGTCAACCGTGGCCGTCTAGGCTTTTTAACCGATATCATGCCAGAAGACCTCGAAGTACGATTGGATGAGGTTTTCGCTGGCAAGTATGTCGAAGAACGGCGTTTTCTGTTGGAAGTAGAGGTGAGGCGTCAAGGCAAGGTGGTGGATACTGCCATTGCGCTAAATGACGTGGTGCTGCACCCTGGTCAGTCAATCCGCATGCTCGAGTTTGAATTATTGATCGACGAACAGTTTGTCTATAGCCAACGCTCAGATGGCCTTATTGTGTCAACGCCGACGGGTTCCACTGCCTATGCATTGAGCGCCGGCGGTCCCATTATGAATCCCAAATTGAATGCCATTGTGTTGGTGCCTATGTTCCCACACACCCTGACCAGCCGTCCTCTGGTGGTCGATGGCGAACGTAAGATTTGTATTATCATTGGTAACAACAATGACTTAAGTCCCCAGGTCAGCTGCGATGCCCAGTCACACATCAACACGCAAGAAGGGGATGAGTTGCATATCAGTAAGATGGCGCAGACACTGCATCTTTTGCACCCTGAACAATATAATTTTTACGAGACCTGTCGCACCAAATTAGGGTGGGGCAGTCGGCTCGGACTCGACAAAAATGACAGCGAATCGGAATAGCGGTAATCCTCCATGACCAATACCTATAAAGACGTGATCGCCAATCTACAGCCTGAAGTTTACTTGCAGCTTAAAGAAAGTCTCGAGTTGAGCAAATGGCCCAATGGCGCAGCACTGACGCCAGAACAGCGCGAACATTGCATGCAAGCGGTGATTGCTTATGAGCTGCAGAATCTGCCTGAAGATGCGCGTACGGGCTATGTGAAGCTGGGTAAAAAGATTACCGACAAGGGTGTCGAAGTACAGCCAATCAATTTGATTGATATCCTAGGTCCACAGTGATGATGGATGATTTGTTTGCTGAAACCACAGACCAACTACTAGGTGAAGGCGTGTTAGACAAAATGCGCGCACGAGTGAATGGCTCGGAACCTGTGACCTACGCATTGGATTTGACCGACAGCCATGTGGATCTCAATCCCTATATTGGCAAGTCACTCAAGCTGGTGTTTGGCGGCACAATTCGCTGTGGCCATTGTGGTGCGGTCACGCCAAAAAGCTATCAAGGGTTGTGCTACGAACATTTTATGACATTGGCTCAGGCCGACAACTGCATGATGAGCCCAGAAAAATGCCATTTGGATCAAGGCACTTGCCGCGAACCCGAATGGGCAGAGCGCGTCTGTCAGCAGCCCCACTATGTATATTTGGCCAATAGCTCTGGCATAAAAGTGGGTATTACCCGCATTGGACAAATACCAGTACGTTGGCTTGATCAGGGCGCTACGCAAGGATTGGTAATTGCGCGCGTGTCGAGCCGTCGCCTCTCAGGGCTAGTCGAGGTGATCTTTAAGCAGCAAGTAGCCGACAAGACCAATTGGCGTGCCATGCTCAAACAATCAGCAGATGTGGAAGACATGGCTGCCCGGCGTGACGCATTATTTGCGCAATGTGCGGAACCCTTGCAGGCACTCATAGCGGAATACGGTCGCCAACACGTGCAGTTAATACGACAAGGTGACGTGTTTGATTTTGAATACCCAGTCCAAGAATACCCAGAAAAAGTCAGTTCGCTGTCTTTTGACAAACAGCCAGAAATTGGTGGGGTGTTATTGGGCATAAAAGGGCAATATCTCATTTTTGACAAGGGCGTGGTTAACATACGCCGACACTCTGGATATCAGGTGCAGTTGTTCGCATCTTAATTACCTGTGATAGGATATTTCATGACAGTAGAAGTGCAGCCACAAACCATTTATTTGAAAGATTACCAAGCCCCTGAGTTCCTGATTGAAACCGTGCATTTGCAGGTCGATATCGGCGCAGAAGCAACGCGGGTTACCAGTACTCTGGCCGTTAAGCGCAATGCACTGTCACCGGCGCGTACCAACCAACTGACCTTGGTTGGCGCTGAATTGCAGACAGAAAAGGTTACCCTGGATTCTGTTGTATTGCAGGACTCTGCCTACCAGTTAACGCACACTGAATTAACCCTGTCGATTACACAGGACAGTGCTGTTATCGAAACAGTGGTGGTTATTCGGCCCCAGAAAAACACCAGTCTAGAAGGACTATATGCGTCTGGCACCATGTTGTGCACGCAGTGTGAAGCCGAAGGCTTCCGTAAAATTACCTGGTACTTGGATCGTCCTGATGTGATGGCTGTATTCACTACCCGCATAGAAGCCGATAAAGCGACCTATCCTGTATTGTTGAGCAATGGCAATCCTACCGATTCAGGTGATTTGACAGATGGTCGTCATTTCGCAGAATGGTTCGATCCATTCAAAAAGCCAGCCTATTTATTTGCCCTTGTCGCAGGTGATTTGGTTCGCAGTGACAGCAGCTTTGAAACCCTTTCTGGGCGTCATGTGAGTTTGCAGCTGTTTGTGGAAGCCCACAACGCCGCTAAAACTGACTTTGCCCATGGGGCTTTGCAGCGGTCGATGGCTTGGGATGAAAAAGCCTATGGTCGTGAATACGATCTCGACCTGTATATGATTGTCGCCTCCGACTATTTCAACATGGGCGCTATGGAAAACAAGGGTCTGAATATTTTCAACTCGTCTCGGGTATTGGCCCATTCAGATACCACGACCGACACCCAGTTTCAGGATATCGAAGCCGTTATTGGCCATGAATATTTCCACAATTGGTCTGGCAACCGGGTCACCTTACGAGACTGGTTTCAGCTCAGTCTGAAAGAAGGCTTTACGGTATTTCGAGACAGCCAATTCACTGCCGAGCTACATTCTGCAGCGGTCAAACGCATGGATGATGTGTCGGTATTGAAAACCATGCAGTTTGCTGAAGATGCCAGTCCTATGGCCCACTCAGTTCGGCCATCGTCCTATATCGAAATCAATAACTTCTATACCACCACCATCTATGACAAGGGTGCAGAAGTCGTGGGTATGGTGCATACCCTGTTGGGCGCTGACCTATTCCGTAAAGGCGCGGATCACTATTTTGAACACCATGACGGTGAAGCCGCTACGATTGAAGATTTCATCGGTAGCATGCAGTCGGTCAGTGGTTTCGACTTTAGCCAGTTTATGCTGTGGTATGAACAAGCGGGCACACCCCAAGTCGCCGTTTCAGATCGTTATAACAGCGAGCGCCAAGAGTACCGTTTAACCATTCAGCAGTCGCTGGCAGCAACGCCTGGGCAACCTGATAAACAACCCATGCTGATTCCGATCAAACTGGGCTTGTTGGACGCTGCCGGCAAAGACATGGCTATTCGTGTATCACCTGCGAGTGCATGGAATGCAGATACCGGCGTTTTATTGGTCACAGAAGCAGAGCAAACCTTTGTGTTCGAGAATGTCACTAGCAAGCCAGTACCCTCGTTGCTGCGTGATTTTTCTGCGCCGGTTAACCTCAGTTTTGATTACAAAACCGATGAATTGGCATTTTTGATGGCGCATGACAGCAACGCATTTAACCAGTGGGATGCCAGCCAAAGATTGGCTTTCAATGTGTTGCTATCTAACATCACACGCGCCCATGCGGGTGAAACCTTAGATTTGCCAGATGCCTTTCTATTTGCTTTGTCAGCGGTGTTGCGTGACAACAAGTTAGACAATGCGGTCGTGGCGCGAATGTTGACCCTGCCGCCTGAGTCGCAATTACTTGAACGCATGGCGGTGGCTGACATCGATGCGATTCATCAGGCCCGTAGTTTCGTAAAACGTCAAATTGCTGAATCCTTGCGTCCTGAACTGGAAGCGCGCTTTCACTTATTAAATGATGGCAGAGCCTATGAATTTGACGCCTCAGGAATGGCCGATAGGGCGTTGAAAAATCTCTGTTTAGATTATTTGATGACACTGGAAGATAACCAGTATGTAGAGTTGGCTTGGAAGCAATATCACCACAGTAATAACTTTACCGATCAGGCTGCAGCCATTGGTGCATTGTCAGAGGTGGCAGACCCAACGGTGCGTGAGTCGCTGTATAAGTCATTTATTGATGTCTGGGCGTCTGATTCTCTGATGGTAGAGCATTGGCTTGGCGTGCAGGCAGCGAGCAGCAAATCAGATGTCACTGCAGTGCGTGCATTGATGGCATCACCGCGATTCGATATCAGCAATCCGAATCAAGTGCGCAGTGTGGTAGGGCGATTCAGTCGATCAAATTTGACCCAGTTCCATAAGCCTGATGGCTCTGGCTATAAGTTTTTAGCAGACCAGATCATTGTCCTAAATAGGGTAAATCCACAAACAGCCGGCCGTATGGTGGGTGGATTTCGAGTGCTACCAAGGCTAGATGCCAATCGACAAGAGCTGGTGCGTGCACAGCTACAGCGTATTCTGGAGCTTGAGCAATTGAGTCCTGATGTATACGAAGTGGCTTCCCGTATCGCTAAAAGCTGATTGGGGATGACCCAACCATAAAAAAAAGCGCCGATAGGCGCTTTTTTTAACTCTCAAATTTGATGAAGCTAGTGCATGGTTATTTCAGCGATGCGATGGACTGCGCTAACGCCTGATTTCCCTTCCCAATTGTCTATCCGGCCTTCACGCCAGCCATTGACCCATTGTTGGTGTAGTGTGTTTTGTTCGGTGGGGCACGCGTCCTTTGATTTCCCGTTGAGTCCTGCTAGGTAGCCTTTCTGGAATGCTCTTTCTGACATATCACGCTTGTGTCTTTTCATAGATTCGACCTCTATTACAAAACAAATGAACGATCCAATGAACTGTCTGATGATTTAAATTATAATTATTAAGCACCATCTCATCGTCATTGGTAGGCAGTAAGCCTGTATTTAAAAATACGTAAATGAGACCTTCCAGTCGATGTTTTATTGTTTATAAAGAATTTTTTTTTAAAATTTGAGAGAATAACGGAGAACTGTTTAATGCCGAAATGGCTTAAATCAAGCACTTAGACGCCATTCTCAGCTGTTTTTATTATCATTTGTAGGGTTATTGATGTTTTTTATAACGCAATAATCTATCGCAACACACCAAGAGGCACCACCGCACATGAATCCTATTTTTGTTTCTTGTCCAAAGGGCATTGAATCGTTACTGCGCGAAGAAGTGTTGTCGCTTGGTTTGCAGGATGTCACTGAAACCACGGGTGGTGTCATTGGCTCTGCAGATGCCGAAACCCTCTACCGTCTGTGTTTGTGGTCGCGATTGGCTTCCCGTATTTTGCTGACGTTGGTAGAAGCACCAGCAACTACCATGGAGCAGCTGGCTGATCATGTTCAATCAATCGATTGGTCACAGCACATGCGCGCATCGGGCACCATGCGTGTGAATTTCGCTGGTACTTTGAAAGACGTCAATAACGAATTGTTTGGCGCCATGCGCGTTAAAGACGTCATTGTCGATCAGTTCCGAGACAACAATGGTGTGCGACCCAGTGTGGCGAAAAACGATCCAGACATTACCGTCGATGTTCGTATTCGTAAGGGCAGTGCACGGGTTGCCATTGATATCTCAGGCGAGCCCCTACACCGCCGTGGTTATCGGTTAGATGGTGCACAAGCGCCTTTAAAAGAAAACCTAGCGGCCGCCATTTTGATTCGCGCTGGTTGGCCCGCAGTGGCTGAGAAAATGGGCGCACTGATCGACCCGATGTGTGGATCAGGTACGTTATTAATCGAAGCCGCTTGGATGGCAGGCGACCGCGCACCGGGCTTGTCTCGTCGTTATTGGGGCTTTACCGGCTGGACACAACACGATCCCGCCATGTGGATAACGCTTACCGCAGAAGCCCGCGCTCGCCGCGCAGCAGGCGAAGATAAAATTCCACCGATATTGGGATACGATGCTGATGCGGGTGCCGTGCAGGCGTCTTTGCATAACATTGACCGTGCGGGTGTTAAAGGCAGTGTGTGGGCCTATCGTAAAGAATTATCCCAGTGGCAAAAACCAACACACGTGGCGTTGAATGACGGGCTATTGGTCTGTAACCCGCCTTATGGTCAGCGTCTGGGTGAAGAACAAGCCCTTATTGGACTCTATCGTTATTTGGGTCAAGTCATGGGTCGAGAATTACAGGGATGGCAGGCCAGTGTCTTTACCGGTAACCCGGAACTAGCCAAAGCGATTGGCTACCGTGCCCACAAGTTTTATCGTCTGAATAATGGCCCTATTGATTGTAAGTTGTTTAACTTTGAGATCACCGATACCTGGAAAATGCGCAGTCAGGACAACAGCATCAGTGAAGCCGACCACAATGAGGCCGCTTTTGAAAAATTGTCTGACGGTGCGCGCATGGTCGCAAACCGCATTCGCAAAAATCTGAAGTCACTTAAAAATGATATTAAGCGCGAGCAGTGGCAGGCGTTCCGTATCTATGACGCTGACATTCCTGAATACTCAGCAGCGGTTGACCGGTATAACGACTGGTTGCACGTGTCTGAATACACCGCGCCACGCGAGATACCAGAAGAAAAAACCAAGGCCCGTTTGGCTGACTTAATGGCTGCGCTGCCTGTCGCTACCGGCGTATCAGCAGAAAAAATCGTATTAAAGGAACGCAGCCGTCAAAAAGGCCAAAGCCAGTACAATCGATTGTCTCAGGTCGGTCAGGAATTTCCGGTTGTTGAGGGCGGGGTTAATTTGTTGGTGAATATGACCGATTATCTGGATACTGGTTTGTTTTTAGACCACCGTCCAGTGCGGATGCAATTGGCAGAAATGGCCAAAGGCAAAAGCTTCTTGAATCTCTATTGCTATACCGCTGCTGCCACCGTGCATGCGGCCGTTGGCGGTGCAAAATCCAGTGTCAGTGTCGATCTGTCCAACACCTATATTCAATGGGCAAAACGCAATTTTGACGCCAACGGCATGACTGAAGGCAAACACAAGCTCGTGGCTGCTGATTGTCGTGCTTGGATGAAAGACTATAAAAACCGTGATGTGCTGTTCGATGTGATTTTTATGGATCCACCGACCTTTTCAAATTCAAAGAAAACCCATGAAACGCTCGATATTCAGCGCGACCATGCTGAATTGATCGCTTTGGCAATGAAGCACCTAGAAGTCGGTGGTCAGCTGGTTTTCAGTAACAACCGCCGTGGCTTTAAATTAGATGACGCCGTTTTAGAGCAGTATGTCGTAAAGGACATTTCGGCGCGGTCGATCCCAAAAGACTTTAAACGCAACCAAAAGATTCACCAATGTTGGATACTTTCTCCTCGAGACTGAGCGAGCAACAGTGGCGAGATATGAACGAAACCGAAAAAGGTGCAGTGGGTTATGGCGCAGAATGCCACAATTTTTAAAGCAGATATTCAGATCAGTGATCTGAACAGGCACCACTACGAATTGCACAGTCTAACGCTGGCGCGCCACCCATCAGAAACCGATGAGCGGATGATGGTGCGGCTCATGGCATTTATGCTCTATGCAGACGAGCAATTGCTGTTTAGCAAAGGACTGTCCGCAGAAGGCGAGCCTGATGTCTGGCATAAAGACCTGACTGGCCATATTCTCCGCTGGATATACGTTGGCCTGCCCGATGAGAAATGGTTAAGAAAGGCGGCGGGGCGCAGCGACGCCGTGGTGGTGATAGCCTATGGTGGCAATACTGCTAAAATGTGGTGGAAGAAGAACGGCGACGCATTAGCCAATATCAAACAGCTCACAGTATTAGAGCTGACGAAACAAGACAGTGAAGCCCTGGCTGGTCTTGCAGACCGTAATATGCAATTACAAGTAACCATAGAGGGCAATACCCTGTGGTTGTCTACCGACACAGCCGCATTGGAAATCACCCCTGATGTGCTGTTGTCGCAAACATAGCCTTTAGGCCATAGGTGCTAAGCTATCCAGTTGTGGCATTGAATTGAGAGGGTTGGATGTGGAAATTTTAGGAATTGATATTGGTGGCACAGGCATCAAGGGTGCCATCGTCGACTGCCGAACTGGCAAGATTACGTCCAAGCGACACCGCGTAGCAACACCGCAGCCAGCTACCCCGCAGTCAGTGGCGCGCGTGGTAGAAGAGTTGCGTGCCCACTTTGATTGGCACGGGCCAATTGGTGCTGGGTTTCCTGCTGCCATACAACACGGTGTTGCCAAAACAGCATCAAATGTTGACGACGCCTTCATTGGCCTCAATCTTGAAAAGCTCTTTTCTGATGCAACCCAATGTCCAGTGTTTGTCGCTAACGACGCAGACGTTGCAGGCTTGGCTGAATGTCAATTCGGTGGCGCGTTTGAACAGTCTGGGTTAACGATCGTTGTTACCGTGGGTACCGGCTTAGGCACGGCATTGGTTAACAATGGTCATTTGCTGCCTAATACAGAGCTTGGCCATATTTGGCTAGCCAATGGTCAGGAAGCAGAGGCCTATGCGGCGGATTCAACGCGTAAAAAATTGAAGTTAGATTGGGAGACCTGGGCAGACCGCTTTAATACCTATCTCACCACACTAGAAGGGCTGTTCTTTCCGGATGCGTTTATCATCGGTGGTGGTGCCAGTAAGCATCTCGAGAGCTTTAAGGACCATTTAACCCTGTCCACGCCGATTCGAGCGGCCACATTGTTGAACAAGGCGGGCATTGTCGGGGCGGCAACCTACGCACAATCGCGCATGTAAACCGCCGCCTAACTCATGCCCGAAACAGGAAGCCTAGGCTTCCTGTTCTGCTTTCTGGACCATCAAAATAACAAACTTGCTGTCACCTGTTACAGTGGTGCATCGTCCAAATAGCTTTTTGAGTACCACATGGTATTGCAGATGGCGGTTGGCAACGACCCATAACTGGCCACCAGGACGCAGACTGGTTTCAGCGCTCTTAAACAAATCCTGTGCAAGTTCGGTGGTGACTGTGGTGCCTTGGTGAAACGGTGGATTGCACACAATCAAATCAAACGGGCGATCAGCCGACAACGGCATCGCGTCTGCTTGGAAGGCATGTGACCGTTGGCTTTCACCGAATGCGCGTAACAAATTTTCTTCTGCACAGGCTACTGCCATCGCAGATTCATCTACCATGACGACTTCAGCGTCAGGGTGCTTTTTCAAATAAGCCAGTCCGAGTACGCCGTTACCGCAACCCAAATCACCGACCAACGCCGCTTTAGGAAGCTGGTGTAGGCTGTCTAAGAATAGTCGAGTGCCCATATCTAGCTGGTTGCCACAAAAAATACCCGGTGTCTGAGCCAACATAATGTCGGTATTGGGCAGTACATACCCCGGCGTAAAGCGTGGCGGCATGGCTGATTGTTTGGCATTGGTTGCCTGCCATACACGTGCCTTTTTTCGTCCCTTTAGCGGGTTAACGGGGCCAAAATACTGTGCTACTGCGTCAAACTGGCTTTTACGGATGTGCTTGTCCATGCCAGCTAACCACAATTCTGCTCCCTCGGGTGCAATGGCGCTTAGGCTCTGTAACTGCCAGTGCAGTAAGGCCATCGATTTTGGGATTTTTAATACGATAACACCCCGTGGTTCTGCAATGTTGTGTGACATCGGCAGCCAGTGGGTCATTAGGTTGTCGGCGTCTAAACCGTTTAGCGTCGCGTTTCTGCGACAAGCAATGGCGGCTTGTTCTGAATCCGACCATGACTGCTGTACGCGATCATTGAGGCTGACGGTGAGCGCACCGAAGGCATCATTGACCACGGTAATGTCACGGTAGTCATCGGTAAGCAACTCGAGCAAAAAACTGTCGGCAGAATCCCATGCTTGTAGCGGTAAATGGGGTGCATGTGGTTGGCGCTGTAGGGTAAATGCGCCCATCGGCGTGGTCATTGTTTGCTCGGTCATGGCGATAAAATCACTGGGTTATATAAAGGACAGCTAGTGTAGTCGCTTATGGACTGCCGCTCAAACGCTTCGATGATTCTTGGGTAAAACGCTTGTGTCGAACAGTGTCCATTCATATCCCGTGCGCTTGGGTGTTCTCATTCATTATTTATACCGTTATCTTTGTTATTTTGGTTGGCTCATCGAAGTCAGTGGCGCCTGGTAAATCGGCTATATAAGGCGTGATAGGCAGTTGAAAGGCAGTTGAAAGGCAGTTGAAGGGCAGTTGAAAGGCAGTTGAAGGGCAGTTGAAAGGCAGTTAAAGGGCAGCTGAAATGCAGTTGAAAGGCAGTTAATAGACAGGACAGGCAGTTAATAGACAGGACAGGCAGTTAATAGACAGGACAGGCAGTTAATAGACAGGACAGGCAAAGACCCAATATAGGGGTTGATAATCGAGCAACCCAGTTAGGTTGCTCGCATGTTGCTGGCTACGATTTACGAATGAGAAGGGCACCGCACTCAAGGTGGTGGGTATAGGGAAACTGGTCAAAACACGCAAACTGCTGAATGTCGTAGGCGTCACTTAACGCAGCGCAATTCGCACGTAAGGTTTCCGGATTGCATGAAATGTATATGATGTTTTTAAAGTGCCGCGCCAAATCTAGGGTCGCTGGATCGAGGCCTGCTCTAGGTGGATCAACAAACAAGGTATCTAATGCGGACTCTGTGCGGTCTGTCTTCAACCACTGTGCACTGAAATCTTCACTGCTGGCTTTTAAGAATTGGATATTGTCGCAACCGTTAAGCGCGGCATTTTCGGTTGCGGCTTTGGTGGAAAGCTTTGAAATCTCGGTGGCGGTTACGGCATCAAACTGTCTGCTCAGGGGCAGGGTAAAGTTACCAATCCCACAATAGAGTTCAAGCAAATCGCCTTCTAGTGAGGCGGCTTGGTCAACTGCCCACTGAAGCATGTGGGTCGCAACCCCTGCATTCGGTTGGGTAAAGGTGTTTTCATATTGGTGATAGGTATAGACGCCATCGTTCAATGTGAACGTTTCCTCTACCCAGTTCTGGCTCACCACGATTTTTTGTTTGCGTGACCGCCCAATGATGTGCACCCCAAGGTCTTTCTCTAGCTGTTGTGCTTTCTCTAACCAGTCGTCTTCAAGCGGTCGGTGGTAAATCATGCTGACCAGGGCTTGCGCTGTGGTCGTGGTGAGAAACTCGACTTGGTAGAGCTTTCTTCGGAGTATGGGGTCTGCCATAAATGCGTCACGCACCTGCGTCATCAAGGTGTTGATAAGCGCAGAACCCACTGGGAATTCGTCCATGCGGATGCGTTCTTTGGTCTCTGGATTGAACATGATATAGAAGCTATCGTCGGCTTCATGCCATACGCGAAATTCAGCGCGCATGCGGTAGTGGCTTACTTCAGACTCATAGACTGTTGGCGTGGGTAACACCAAACCATCCTCAGCAAATTGGCTGTTTACTAGGGCTATTTTGTCCTGTAACAGACTATGATATTGATCTGGAAAAACTTGGCCTACCGACATGGTCTATTCTCTTTGCTTGAAAAGGGCGACAGTTTACAGAGGCTTGGATGAACTAAAAAGGCTTTGGGCTGCATCGCACAGAATTTTTGGTGCAATGACATAGAGCCTGCGTGCGTTTCATGTTACTTTCGCCCTTTATTGCCTCTTTGAGTAGGACCTTAATTGTGATTCCAGAATTAGATGAATTGTTGGCGTTTTTGCGGTGCCGTACACCCGATGCTTGGGTGGCATCAGCATTAGATCCTGACAACCTTTCGTTGCTATTGGTCGATCATGCCCAGTGTGAAAAGAAAGCGGCATCTTCTGCCATGAACATGATGTATCGCTATGTCGACCGTCACGATTTGCTCAAGAAAATGAGTAAGTTGGCCCGCGAAGAATTGGTGCATTTTGATCAAGTGATTAGTCTGATGCGCGCACGGGATATTGAGTACACCCACTTAACAGCGTCACGCTATGCAGCAGGGCTAAACCAGCATGTGCGAAATCATGAGCCTGACAAATTGGTTGACCGTTTAATTGTAGGTGCCTTCGTTGAGGCGCGCAGCTGTGAGCGGTTTGCATGTATTGCGCCGCACCTGGATGCAGAGCTGTCTAAGTTCTACACCTCATTGTTAAAATCTGAGGCACGGCATTTTAAAGATTATTTGCATCTGGCTAGGGTTTACGCTGATAAACCGATTGAAGACCGCATTGCGCATTTCGCTGAGGTTGAGCAAGACCTTATCGAATCTGAAGATACTGAGTTTCGCTTCCACTCTGGGCCCATTGCAGCAGCCTAAGTGGGTGACTGCAAAGGGTGATCTGTGACAGGGAAGGGACCTAGCCGATTACAGTGTAAAGGCTATTGAGGTCATCGCGTCGGGGGTAGTCTTCAAGAACACGCCACCCTGATCGTTCCAGCTGCCCAGTACGATGCGGCGCTTTCCGTCTCTCATAGGGTGTTCAGCAGGTTGATGGGTGTGTCCGTGAATCAACACATCGGCCTGTGTACGATCCATCAATTGCGTAACCGCATCCATCGTCACATCCAAAGCGCTGTCTTGTTGGTTTGATTGGTGTGCTTTGCTCATTCGGCGGGCGCGCTCAGCCGTTCTAATGCGCATTAAGCGGGGCAGACGCTTTAATATCCATTGCACTAAGGGTCGTCGTAACCAGTAACGCGCGCGTTGATATTGTTGGTCCTGCGTGCAGAGCTGGTCGCCGTGGCACAACACAGCGGTTTCATCGCCGATCTTTACTGTATGAATTTCGGGAATAAGGCGAGCACCTGTTAATCCCAAAAACCGCTCTCCGATTAGGAAATCCCGGTTGCCGTGCTGCAAATAGACCGGTACGCCGCTGTCAGTAAGTGATCGAAGGCGTCGAATGATGGATAGGGTATGGGGAGACACATAGTCGTCCCCAATCCAGTATTCAAACAGATCACCCAGAAGATATAGCGCCTGCATATCCGACTGGTGCGCATCAAGAAAAGCGAAAAAGGCCGTTTGTAGCTCTGGCCTATGGTCATCCAAATGCACGTCAGATGCGAAATACAGGGCCATTTTTTATTCCTGGATAGTCACTGATTCAATTACGATCGGCGTAACAGGCACGTCTTGGTGGCCACCAGAGTTACCAGTCTTAACACCCTTCATCTGATTCACAATGTCCATGCCTTCAACAACTCGTGCGAATACCGCATAGCCCCAACCCATTGAATTTTCAGCAGTGAAGTTCAAAAACGCATTGTCAGATACGTTAATGAAAAACTGTGTGGTAGCTGAATGAGGGTCGTTGGTGCGCGCCATAGCGAGCGTGCCAGTAAGATTCTTAAGGCCGTTGTTGGCTTCGTTCTTAATTGACGCGCGGGTAGGCTTCTGGTTCATCTTCTCGTCGAAACCACCGCCCTGTACCATAAAGCCGTTGATGACACGGTGAAAAATAGTGCCGTCATAATGACCCGCTTTCACATATTCGATGAAGTTGGCTGAAGTTTCAGGTGCTTTTTCAGTCTCTAGAGCAATCGTGATATCGCCCATGCTGGTTTTCATGATGATCATTATTTTTCCTCGTCAATGTCTATTTTTAAATGTAATTGCTTGGCTGCAATCAAGGTGTTTTGCATCAAGGTCGCCACGGTCATGGGTCCAACGCCGCCTGGTACTGGCGTGATCCAGGCAGCCTTTTCACTGGCTGCGTCAGTTTCGACATCACCCACGACCTCACCTGAAGCGAGTCGATTAATGCCCACATCGATAACGATGGCATCTTTACGAATCCATTCACCTGGAATGAATTGTGGTTTGCCCACAGCAACGACCAGAATTTCGGCGCGACGCACATGGGCTTCTAAATCTAATGTGAATTTATGTGCAACGGTGATGGTGCAACCCGCAAGCAATAATTCAAGTGCCATGGGGCGTCCGACATGATTGCTGGCTCCGACGACTAAGGCTTCTTTACCGTGAAACTCGGTTCCAGTAGAAGACAATAGCGTCATGATGCCTTTTGGCGTGCAGCTTTCTAGTAGTGGTAAGCGCTGTGCCAAACGACCCAAGTTAAATGGGTGGAACCCATCAACGTCTTTGTCCGGTAATATGTGTTCTAGAATGCGCGTGGCATCTAAATGGTCTGGCAATGGTAGCTGCACTAAGATGCCGTCAATTGAAGCGTCGGCATTAAGTTGTGCTATTAGGTCCATTAATTCAGATTGTGTGGTTTCTTGGGGCAAGTCATAGGAAATTGACTTAAAACCCACTTCTTCACAGGCTTTGCGCTTACTGGCGACATAGAGTCGAGAAGCGGCATCTACGCCGACCAAGATAACAGCAAGCCCAGGCACGCGAAAACCACGTGCCCGCATGTCTTGAACATCGGTTGCAACGGCGCTGCGAACCTGTGTAGCAATGGCTTTGCCATCAATAAGTTTGGCTGTCATTAAAGGTGTCCCAAATCGAATATAAATACTGGTGGTGATTCTCGCACGAAAGGCCCAATGCCGCCAATGGCGTGCCAGTGGTTTCTTATTAAAAGAAGGCTTGTTCTTGTGCGATTTTGAGAACAGTTACAGATAATCGCCTGTCTATCCAAAAAGGCTAGGGCGGTTGGCGTGCTATCTGATGGAGCGCAGCGACTGTGTGGATGGATTGACCGGTTGACACACAGGCTATCGTGGTTTGGGCATTGTCTGGCCATTTCTACAACGGCTGGGCAGACCCATCAAGGTGATAGGCTCAAGAATTGCCGCTGCTTTGCTTGAGCAAGCTGTTGATTTGTTTCGATTTTTGACGTGGTTGCTGCAAAAATGGAGGCAGAGCAGACCAATTTTTAACCAAAATGCCACAGCAATTGCTAGTGTGTTGTTTTTTAAAGAAATAAACAAAAAAAGTCATTGACGGATGCCAATCCTGACCTTATTATGCGCTCCACTTTCGAGGGGAGTTGAACTTCTTAAGAAAGCGTCGGAGCATAGCGCAGCCTGGTAGCGCATCTGGTTTGGGACCAGAGGGTCGGGGGTTCGAATCCCTCTGCTCCGACCATTCGTTCTTTAAATCCTAGTGTTTGTATTGGTCTGCCGCTGGTAGCGACTGTTATTTGCGCCCGTAGCTCAATTGGATAGAGCAACAGCCTTCTAAGCCGTAGGTTGCAGGTTCGAGCCCTGCCGGGCGTACCAATTGTTACAATACATAGGTTATGGTGGGCGTAGCTCAGTTGGTAGAGTCCCGGATTGTGATTCCGGTTGTCGTGGGTTCGAGCCCCATCGTCCACCCCATTTTTTATTGCCGTCCTGGCATGAAAATGGAAAGAATGTTTGAATAGTTGTAAGTGTAAAATGCGGATGTGGTGAAATTGGTATACACGCTGGTTTTAGGTACCAGTTGCGAAGGCAGTGAGAGTTCGAGTCTCTCCATCCGCACCATTTCTTGTCTTTCGAGACAAATCAAAAGCTCAAAATTTCTTGCTAAAACTGTCATTATTGACGGTCTTTTTGCGTCTGTACTCCCTACAATTCTTATCCCACAGTTTCAGCTTTTTTTTAGCTTGCGGTTGCTGTAAACTCTGCGTCCTTGAAAAATCGCGCAGATCAAGATCTGCCTTGCATAAAGACAATTTCGTGGGTGGCTGTACTCAAACCCAAATAGATGATGGATGAAATTGAGAAGGGGTCTATAGACAGTGCTTGTCTATCGGCAATCTCGGCCACATCACACACGAGTTTTGAAAGAAACTTGATTGACAACTGCTACGCAATTAGCGCTCTGCGACTAATGCGCAATGCATAACAGAATTATTGGTGAGGAAATACATGCAAATCTCTGTTGAAGCGACAACTGCACTAGAACGTCGCATGACGATCGGCCTACCAGCTGAAAAGATCGACGCTGAAGTTGAAAAGCGTTTGTTGGATTCTGCACGTCGCGTGCGTATCGATGGCTTCCGTCCTGGTAAAGTACCAGCGTCTGTAGTGCGTCAGCGTTATGGTGCTGGCATCCGTCATGAAGTCGTAAGCGATGTTATGCGTAGCAGCTTTGTAGAAGCGGTAACCAAAGAAAAATTGAAATTGGCTGGCGTTCCTGAAGTTGTGCCAACTAAAGACACAGCTGGCGAGCCTTTTGAGTTCACAGCGACTTTCGAAGTGTACCCAGAATTGAAATTGGCTACCTTTGATAAGTATAAGTTTGTACGTCAGTCTACTGAAGTGACTGATGCAGACGTTGATAAGATGCTAGAAACCTTGCAGGAACAGCGTGCTACTTACAGCCCTGTTAAGCGCAAGTCTAAGAAAGCTGATCAGGTTACTTGCAACTTCGTTGGTAAGATCGATGGCGAAGAATTTGAAGGTGGCAAGGCTGAAGATGCCAAAATCATTCTTGGTTCTGGCCAAATGATTCCTGGCTTCGAGACAGGCATCAAGGGCATGAAGACGGGTGACGAGCAAACGATCACCGTGACCTTCCCTAAAGATTACCAGGCTGAAGAATTGGCAGGTAAGGAAGCGCAGTTTGACGTCACTGTTACTGAAGTCGGTGCGCCGCAATTCCCAGCGCTAGACGAAGAGTTTTTCAAGTCTTTCCACAGCGGTGCAACCGATGTTGAAGGCTTCAAAGTTGACGTAAAGGCTAACATGACGCGTGAATCACGTCAGGCATTGGCTGGTGTCTTGAAGACTGCAGTTGTTGATAGCTTGATCGCATCAAACGAATTTGACGTTCCTAAGGCATTGGTTGACGACGAGATCGATCGTCTACGCCAGCAAGCGGTCCAGCAATACGGTGGTGGCAAGATGGATCCTTCATCTTTACCTGCTGAGTTGTTCCAAGAGCAGGCCGTACGTCGCGTTAAGGTTGGCTTGATCATGTCTGATATCATCAGTACACATGAACTCAAAGCCGATGACGCTGCTGTTACGGCGTACTTAGAAGACATGGCTGCTGTTTATCAAGAGCCTGCATCAGTGATTGAATACTACCGTAACAACCCAGAGCAGATGTCTCAGGTTCAAGCGGTCGTCATCGAAGAGGCTGTTATCCAGAAAGTATTGTCAGCGTCTAAGGTTACTGAGAAAGCAGTTAAGTATGACGACGCTATTAAATTAGCCCGTGGCTAAGATCGGTAATCTGCTGTAAAAAAGCAGTCAACGTGGTTTTCATTGAAGACGCATGTTGGTTTAATAGGACAGTCAGTGTCATTCAGGTGCTGGCTGTCTTTGCGTTTATAGGGTCTGAAGGAGAGCAGTATGAACCGTGGTAATCAAGGTCCTGTCGACGGCATGGGCCGCTTGATGGAAGCAACCATTATTCCCCAGGTAGTTGAAACAACGGCACGTGGCGAGTCACGTTGGGATATTTACTCCCGACTATTAAAAGAGCGTGTGGTATTTTTGGTTGGACCAGTTGAAGAATATATGGCCAACGTATTGGTTGCGCAGTTATTGTTCTTGGAATCTGAGAATCCTGATAAAGACATTCACCTGTATATTAACTCTCCAGGTGGCTCGGTCACCGCAGGTATGTCTATCTATGACACCATGCAGTTTATCAAGCCCGATGTGAGCACCATGTGTATTGGCCAAGCGGCTAGCATGGGTGCATTGCTGTTAACCGGTGGTGCAAAGGGTAAGCGTTTTTGTTTGCCAAACTCTCGGATGATGATCCATCAGCCACTTGGCGGCTATCAGGGACAGGCAACTGACATTGAGATTCATGCACGTGAAATTCTGTCGATGAAGCACAAGTTGAACGAGATTATGGCGTACCATACCGGTCAAACGATTGAGAAAATCGAAAAAGACACGGATCGCGATAATTTTATGGATGCGGAAACGGCGATGAACTATGGTTTGATTGATCAGGTTATTTCGCGTCGATAAGCCCAACGGCTGCAAGCGACACACAATTCAGATTGATGAGATAGGCCAGAAGTACATTGAATATCCCGTATTGAGCGCTACGCTTGATGGGATAGGTCTATCAGAAAGACACATAGGTTGGAGCGGTTGAATGGGTGATAACACCAAGGACACAAAGGATTCAGGCAAGCTATTGTACTGTTCGTTTTGTGGCAAGAGTCAGCATGAAGTCAGAAAACTGATCGCTGGCCCTTCAGTATTTATTTGCGATGAATGCGTTGAATTATGCAACGACATCATTCGCGAAGAGCTAGATGACGACACCGTTGCAGTACCTAGTGATCGATTACCGACGCCTGCAGAGATTACAGCGACGCTGAATGATTACGTGATTGGACAGGAACGCGCCAAAAAAGTATTGGGCGTGGCCGTGTATAACCACTATAAGCGCTTACGTTATGCTAACGATAAAGACAAAGATGTTGAGTTAAGTAAGAGTAACATTTTGTTGATTGGTCCTACGGGTAGCGGTAAAACACTTTTGGCCGAAACCTTAGCACGCTTATTGGATGTGCCTTTTACCATGGCTGATGCCACCACGCTCACCGAAGCAGGTTATGTCGGTGAAGACGTAGAGAACATCATTCAGAAATTGCTGCAAAAGTGTGATTACGATGTCGATCGTGCGCAACGTGGCATTGTTTATATTGATGAAATTGACAAGATTTCACGTAAGTCTGATAACCCATCCATCACGCGTGATGTATCGGGTGAAGGCGTTCAGCAAGCCCTGCTAAAACTGATTGAAGGTACAGTAGCCAGCGTTCCGCCTCAGGGTGGCCGCAAGCATCCACAGCAAGAGTTTTTGCAAGTAGATACGTCCAACATTCTATTTATCTGTGGTGGCGCTTTTGCGGGTCTAGACAAGATTATTAGTGATCGGTCAGACACCAGCGGTATTGGCTTCTCGGCCACCGTGAATAGCAAGGAAAGTCGTAAGTCGATTGGCCAAGCACTGAAAGATGTTGAGCCTGAAGACTTGATCAAATTTGGACTTATTCCCGAATTTATTGGTCGTCTACCAGTATTGGCGACCCTTGAAGAACTTGATGAAGCGGCGTTGATTCAGATTTTGACCGAGCCTAAGAACTCCCTTGTGAAGCAGTTTCAGAAGCTGTTCAGCATGGAAGACGTGGAATTGGAATTTAGGGATTCAGCCTTATCTGCAGTGGCTAAAAAGGCCATGGATCGAAAAACCGGTGCCCGTGGGCTGCGGTCAATCGTTGAAGCGGTATTGCTAGATACCATGTACCAAATCCCTTCAGAAACCGATATTACCAAAGTAGTGGTAGATGAATCGGTGATTCGCGGGGAATCAAAACCATTGATATTGTATGAAAACGTTGAAAAAGCCCGGGCTAACGGTGGAAGCAGCGATTAAAAAAGGGCCTTAGGGCCCTTTTTTGTGTGGTAAATTTGTTAAGGTTGTCTTGTATTGTCGATATTTGACTCCATAAAGACTCCTAGTAATCAATTGGTATCGAGGTACTCCGAATGGAGATTGTACAGCTAGAAAACCCCACAAGAATGCCCTTATTGCCCTTGCGCGACGTGGTGGTTTACCCCCACATGGTCATTCCTTTATTTGTGGGTCGAGAAAAGTCGATTAATGCCCTGAATAAAGCCATGAAAGACAACAAGAAAGTCTTTTTGGTGGCACAAAAGAATGCGTCTCAAGACGACCCTATTCAAGAAGATGTCTATGACATTGGTACCATTGCCACTATTTTGCAGTTATTGAAACTGCCCGACGGTACCGTCAAGGTATTGGTCGAAGGTGAACAACGTGGCCGTGTCGCCAAATTGATTGAAAGTGATGATTTGATCGAGTGTGAAGTTGATGTGCTCGACACCCAAGTATTAGAGGACCGTGACGAAGAAGTCATGGTGCGGTCTGTTATCTCTCAGTTTGAAAAATATGTGCAATTTAGCAAGAAGGTGCCTAGTGAAGTGTTGACTTCCCTGAATGGCATCGCGGATCCGGGCCGCCTAGCCGATACCATTGCTGCACACATGTCGTTAAAAATCGCTGAGAAACAAGAAGTATTAGAAACAGTAGACCTCAAGGACCGTTTGGAACACCTATTGCGCCTTATGGAAACTGAAATCGATCTGTTACAGGTTGAAAAGCGCATCCGTGGTCGTGTTAAAAAACAAATGGAAAAGAGCCAGCGTGAGTACTATTTGAATGAGCAAATGAAAGCCATTCAAAAGGAACTTGGCGATTTGGAAGAGGGCGGTGCGAACGAAACCGATGAGCTGTTGCGTCGTGTTGAGGCCTCTGGCATGTCAAAAGAAGCCCGCAACAAAGCTCAGGCTGAAATTTCTAAACTCCGCATGATGTCGCCGATGTCGGCTGAAGCCTCAGTGGTGCGCAGTTATGTCGAATGGCTCGCTAACCTGCCGTGGAAAAAACGCAGTAAAGTGAAACATGACATCAGTGAAGCTGAAAAGATTTTGAATGAAGACCATTATGGTCTTGAAGAAGTCAAAACCCGTATTTTGGAATACCTTGCAGTGCAGTCGCGGGTGAAAAAGCTTAAAGGCCCCATTCTTTGTTTGGTTGGTCCTCCGGGTGTGGGTAAGACTTCCTTAGGGCAGTCAATAGCACGTGCCACTAACCGCAAATTTGTGCGGATGTCTCTGGGCGGTGTTCGGGACGAGTCTGAGATTCGTGGTCACAGACGCACCTATATCGGCTCAATGCCTGGCAAGATCTTGCAAAAGCTCACCAAAACCAAGGTCAAGAACCCGTTGTTCCTGTTGGATGAGATAGACAAGATGGGCATGGATCACCGCGGTGATCCATCGTCTGCGCTACTTGAAGTGTTAGATCCAGAGCAAAACAGCACATTCAATGACCATTATTTAGAAGTAGATTACGACCTGTCAGATGTGATGTTTATCTGTACGTCTAACTCGATGAATATTCCTGGACCCTTGTTAGACCGAATGGAAGTGATTCGCATTCCGGGCTATACCGAAGATGAAAAGCGCAATATTGCGGAACAGTATTTGATTCCAAAGCAAATGGAAGCCAATGGCCTAAATGCGGGCGAGTTGACCCTGACATCTGAAGTTGTGATGGACATTATCCGTTATTACACGCGTGAAGCTGGTGTGCGTAACCTCGATCGTGAAATTGCCAAGATATGTCGCAAGGTCGTGAAACTGCAGGTTTCGAGTCAGTCTGCTGAAGGTGTTGAGATTACTACCGATACACTCGAAGAATTTGCCGGTGTGCGGAAGTTTAGCTACGGCGTTGCCGAGAAAGACAACCAAATCGGTCAGGTAACGGGTCTCGCTTGGACGTCAGTGGGTGGTGAGCTACTTACCCTTGAGTGCAGCGTGGTTAAGGGTAAAGGGCGTATCACACGCACCGGTAAGCTGGGTGATGTGATGCAGGAGTCAATTCAAGCGGCCATGACTGTAGTCAAAAGTCGGGCGCAAGGCTTGGGTATTTGGCCCAACTTTATCGACAAGTATGACCTCCATGTTCATGTCCCAGAAGGTGCCACACCAAAGGATGGTCCAAGTGCCGGTATTGGCATGGTCACGGCATTGGTATCGGCATTAACCCGTATCCCGGTTCGTGCGGATGTGGCCATGACAGGCGAAATTACACTGCGTGGTCAGGTGCTTCCAATTGGTGGTTTAAAAGAGAAATTACTGGCCGCACATAGAGGCGGTATCAAAACGGTCATCATTCCAGATGAAAATGAAAGGGATCTCAGAGAGATTCCCGAAAACATTAAGAAGGATTTGATTATAAAGCCCGTCAAATGGATTGATCAGGTGTTAGAACATGCGTTAGAATACAAACCGATTTCATTGACAGATGAGCAAATTGAATCTGAATTGATCCGAGAAAAGAAAAACAATGAAGGCGGATCAGATAGGTTGCATACGCACTAAAATATACGCTTGACAGGTGAATTGTAGGCTTGGTATAAAGTCTTCAAATATTTTTAATACAATGAAAAAAATACCGAAGCCGCTTTGGTCATTGGCAAAGGTTTGTTGAAGGCATATCATATTTGCCAGCGACGAAATGCATTGACAAGCCAGGTGCTTCGAAAATAGATAAAAAGGGGAAAACCGTGAATAAGACTGAACTTATTGAAGCTGTAGCAGCATCTGCTGACATTCCAAAGGCTGCTGCAGGTCGCGCTTTAGATGCGACTATCGAAGCAATTTCTGGTGCGCTTGCTAAAGGCGACCAAGTAGTACTAGTGGGTTTTGGTACTTTTTCAGTTAAAAGCCGTGCGGCACGCACTGGTCGTAACCCACAAACGGGTGCACCGATTCAGATTGCAGCAGCAAAAGTTCCTGGCTTTAAAGCTGGTAAGGGTTTGAAAGACGCTGTTAACTAAGCGGTTTTTTCTTTAAAAAGGCGTGCTCAGCACGCCTTTTTTGTGTCTATAAGATTCATTTTATTGGGTTGCAGTAGACTTTTTGCCACCTTGGGCTCGCGTAAAAACCGATTATTTCAACCCCAAAAAATTCAGGTCAGTTTTCTGCTTAAATCTCTTATTTGAGCGGTCTGCTGCGTAGTATTTGAAGGCGTTTCTGTGCATAATGACGCCCTGAAATCAATTGTGAATATTCACATCTAAACGAATTCGTCTGGAGGATTCATGCTGCAGTTCTTTCGTAGCAATGCCAAGGGTATGCTCGGCAAGGTTATCGTAGGTACCATTGTTGTCATTTTCACCCTATGGGGTGCCAATTCTATCGTCGCAGTATCAGTAGGTGATAATCCCCCTGTTAGCGTGAATGGCGTCGACATTAGCGAATATCAAGTCAGTCAAATGATAGATATTCAAAAGCGTAACATCCAAGCACAGCTGGGTGATGCCTTTGATCCTGATCTTATCAATGACGCTATGATTCGAGATTCGGTCATTCAGTCATTAATTCAGCAGCAATTGGAGTGGCAAGCCTCCAATGAAATGGGTATGGCATTGTCTGACGAAGCCATTACTGAAATCATTGTGAATGCCCCTGTATTCCAGCTAGATGGCAAGTTTGATACCGATACCTATACCCGTTTGATTGGACAATATGGATACTCTCCTAAGGATTACGTCGGTGTTGTTCGTCAAGATTTGATGAATTCACAGTTGAAAATCGGCCTGATCAATACCGGATTTATCTTGAATTCTGAAGTCAAAGCCATTGCACATTTAGAAGACCAGACACGTGACGTAAGCGTTTTGGCTGTTATGCCTGCTGACTTCGCTGAATCGGTCGTTATCGAAGAAGACGACATAACCGCTTACTATGACGCCAACCGTGCTATGTATCGCACCGAAGAAGCACTGGTTGTTGATTATGTGATATTGAGCCGCAGTAAGTTGCTCGATAGCATGACGGCATCAACGGCCGAATTAGAAGAGGCTTATGACATCTATAAGCAACGACAAGCGGCTTTGGTTGAAAAAACAATTGCCCACATTTTGATTACACCGGACAACTATTCTGACAGTGAAGCAAAAAAATTGCTGAATGGTTTGAAAGACCGTATCGCAGCAGGCGAGTCGTTTGAAGCCTTGGCGAAAGAGTTTTCAGAAGACACGGGTAGCAGTGATTTCGGTGGTGATCTGGGTGCTTTTTCTGAAGGCATGTTTGTCGCTGAGTTTGATGATGCTGTTAACGGCATGTCTGCAGCAGGCGATGTGGTTGGTCCTGTTAAAACCGATTTCGGTTTCCATTTAATCAAGCTGACCAAATTGGGTAGCCCAATGGTTGCACCGTTTGCAGCAATGGAAGCTGAGTTACGCAATACTGTTGTTGGGCGTAAAGCGTCTGATGAAATGTTGTTGTTGCATGAAGACCTGACCAACGCTGCGTTTTCGGAATCCAATCTTGACAGTATTGCTGATCAGTTTGAGCTAACTATCGAAACGTCTGAGCGCTTTACCCGCTCTTCTGGTCCAGGATTTTTTGCTGACAGCAACGTCTCTGAAGCTGCCTTTGCACCTGTGGTCATTGATGATGATGAAAACTCAGAAGTGGTAGCCTTGGCTGACGGTAGTCTCATGGTGATGCATTTGAACACCTACCAGCAAGCGGATTTCAAGCCATTGGAAGACGTCCGTGACAGCATCGTAGCAACCTTGGCTGTTCGTGGTGCGCAAGACATGGCAAACAACTATGCGATCACCCTGATGGATGATATCAAGGCATCTGGAAACCTGGATGCAGACACACAATTCGAGTGGACTGCTTATCCATCGGTTGCGCGCAGTGGTAGTGATCTGAATGAAGTGCTTACTGGTCGTGCATTTGCAATGCCTAAGCCTGCTTCGGATGGTTTCTCAATCGACCGTGTGACCACACAGGATGGTGTTGTGTCATTGGTTGTTGTTACTGCCGTTCACGAATCTGACGATACCGCTGATGTGACAGGATTCGATGACTACCTAGGGTCATTGGTGAGTGAAAGCGAATATACCCAGTGGTTTGATGGTATTGCGGCGACTGCCAAGATTTCTTATAAATAGCATCTGATGTGTTAGCTAAAAAAGGTCGCATAAGCGGCCTTTTTTGTGGGTGGAGACATTAGGTGTTGCTCAGTTGCTGTGCGCTGTCATAGCATGGGATGTAATTGACATAGACCGAATAGCAGGTGCGCTAGCATGGAACATGATTTATCTAAAGTTGGTTTGGTAGTTTTTGATGTAGACGGTGTGTTGACTGATGGCCGTTTATATTACGGTAATAGTGGCGAAATGATGAAAGCCTTTCACGTCAGAGATGGTGTGGGCATAAAGTTATTAGAAGACAACGGGATAACGGTTGCCATTATTTCCGCAAAGTCCTCTGTACCTTTAGCGAAGCGTGTTGCAGAGCTCGGCGTGTCCCATTTTTTACCTGGTAGTCGCAATAAAGTTGAAGCCTTAGAGGCAGTGGTAGGTAAAACGGGTGTCTCATTGGAATCAGTCGTTTTTGTTGGCGATGATATGATCGATTTACCACCAATGCAGCGAGTGGGTTTTTCAATGGCACCGTCAGATGCTTATGTCAGGGTACGAGAGGCCGCAGACATTGTGTTGCAGACTGCCGGAGGGCAGGGGGTTGCGCGGGAGGTGGCTGATTTAGTCTTGGGCAGTCAGTTTGACCTTGATGATCTTTACGATCAGGCAACGTTACCGGGCTTTGAGCGGGTAAGAACCCCGTAATACGGGAATGATTCGCTGGTGTTCGCGCCACAATCTCTTGGTAGGCTATGTTGGAATCAATACCTACTTATGCACTATGAGGCGTCCTGGGCGCCTCACTGATCCATCTAGCAACGTAACTCAACACTGCCAAACAAGCAGGATATGGAGCGTCGCTTAAAGGCTGCTGTATTCCGCATCGGTCAATGCCCGTGCCTCAGTTTCTAGCATGACAGGAATGTCATCTTTAATGGGGTAGGCGAGGCGGCTGGCCTTACACCAAAGTTCAGACACATCCTTCTTAAATACCAACGGTGCTTTTGTGATCGGGCACACCAGTATTTTCAATAATTGTTGGTCAATCATGGGGGCTATCCTTGTGATGATTACAGGTTTTTGATAACTGCTCTGGAACGGGATCCAAGCCGCCTTCATTAAACGGATGGCAACGGCCAATGCGTTTCACCGCTAGCCAACCACCGCGTAAGGCACCAAAGCGATCAACCGCCTCAATGGCATAGTGTGAACAGGTCGGATAAAACCGGCACCGTGGGCCCAATAGAGGACTTATGGCCACTTGGTAGCCACGGAATAGTTTAATCAACAGCCATTTCATGAACTGCGGTGCCATTCAGTGCCGGCTCGTGTGTCTTGGATTTCTACGCCGAGATCCAACAATTCTTGGCGGATGCTATCCGACAGTGCAAAGTTTTTGTCTTTCTTGGCCTGGGTCCGTTCGGTCAATTTTTGTTCAATGTCGGCATCACTTAACGTCATGTCGGCGCCAATGGCGAACCACGCATTGGGTTGATGATGGAAAAAGCCGAGTAACGCGCCACCGGCAAGAAATTCACCTTTTAGGCGTGCGCGTTCAACGTTGTCGGTGGCCTTAAATAATTGTCCAGCCAGTCCGTGCATTGCAGCCAATGCCTCAGGGGTATTGAGGTCGTCTGCCAATGTCTGAGCAACAACACCTGTGCGAGGGTCGTCTAATGGCGTGGCTTCAACGTCTGCAGTGTCTTTAAGTGCTGTATAAAATCGGTTGAGACCAGATTTGCTCTGTACAATCAGTTCGTCACTGAAATTCAAAACAGAACGATAATGGCCGCTTAGCAACGCATAGCGCAGTTGTTCGCCGGGAAACTGGTCTAACAATTCTTTAACGGTAATAAAATTGTTTAACGACTTGGACATTTTTTCGCCGTTAATGTTGATCATGCCGTTGTGTAGCCAATAGTGCACATAGTCGGTGGGGCCATCATGCGAGCACATGCCTTGAGCACGTTCATTCTCATGGTGGGGGAAAACCAAATCGTTGCCACCCGCGTGAATATCGATGGTGGGACCAAAATGCTTGTTGATCATCGCGGTACATTCGATATGCCATCCTGGACGGCCAAAGCCCCAAGGAGATTCCCAGCCAGGTAGACCACCGGTAGAGGGCTTCCACAGAACGAAATCCATTGGGTCTTTTTTGTAGTCAGCAATTTCTACCCGCGCTCCAGCCAGCATGTCATCAATATTGCGGTTGGACAGGGTGCCATAACCTTCCATTGAGGGTACGTTAAACAAAACGTGTCCCTCGCTTTCATAGGCGTGACCGTTATCAATCAGTGCGGTGATAATGCGAATGATGTCGTCAACATGCTCCGTCGCCTTGGGCTGAATGCTTGGCTCAAGTACGTGAAGCGCGTCCATATCTTCTTGATAGGCCTGTGTGAATTTTTCACTAATCACACTGATAGGCACCCCTTGGTCGGCAGCAGCCTTGTTGATTTTGTCATCAATATCCGTGATGTTTCTGGCGTAAATCACCTCGTTATAATGCAGCTTTAACAGCCGAAATAGGGTGTCGAACACCACGGCTGGACGGGCGTTGCCAATGTGTACGCGGTTATACACCGTAGGGCCACACACATACATCGTCACCTGATCAGGATTCATCGGTGTAAACAATTCTTTTTGTCGGGTGAGCGTGTTGTGAAAACGTATGGGCATGTTGATAATTCACTTTTTGGTCATGAATGAAAAATGGAGTGTGCGTGTTATCGGGCATTGTAACAGACAACGATTGGACCGGTTAAGTGCCGCCATTCAGTTATTTGATGGAAGACGGCCCGTATCTCTCAGATACGTTGACGGTGCTTAGTCGTGAGCAATAGCGCCTTTCTTAAATCCTTCAAATGCCATGACATGGGTATGGCTTGCAGGGTAGTGTTTTTTGACCCACGTAAGCAGGTGTTCCGCAATCAATTCCACCGTGGTATCTGTTTGCATCACATAGCACATTTTTCGCGGCAGCGTCAGTTCAAAGTAACCCTGTTCGGCGTCATAGCCCAACTGGATGTCATGGTCAGATTGTCGAATGATGTCTTCTTCAGTGATCAAATAGATGTCTTGCCACAAGGTTGCGATTGCAGATTCAATGGCGGGTGCCCGATGACCGTCTTGTGTTACCACAATAGGGGAGCGGTGGCCGTGGCAAATACGTTGGCAATCACCCTGGTGTTTTTTCAATCCATGGCTGTAATGGAAAAAGGCACCCTGAATATCCTGTGGGTACAGATTCAGCTGAACGGCCTTAACGTTTTTGGGCAAAAGACTCATCAGATGGTCTTGCATAAAGCCCACGACAACATCGATATTCAAGCTATCACTGTCTAGTAAAAAGGCGGCTTCTCGCGGTGATCGATAGCTGAGGTGAAAACCGTCTTGGTGGCTAAAATCAAATATGAGGTCTTCATCATCTTGCAATAAAGTCAGGCCGGGCATGTGCATCGGAACGACAAATTTATGGTCAATGCTGGTATCAATCGCCTGCTTGATTTGCTTTTTTACCAAGCCGAAATCGAACACCATACCTTCGTCATTAAGGTCGCCCTCTAAAATGACGTCAACAATCCAGCTTTCACCCACGATACCGCGTGTTGGGTGCAAATAACTAAAATCGATAACAGTCAATTCATTGACAAAAAGGCTGGCCATAATCTTATCCAAATAAACGGGAAAGGGATTCTATCAGGTATCCCCCATGGAGTTAAAATAGTTGTTGGGTTTTACTTCAGGATTATGGGATACCAGTGTCAAAATGCTACACTGTGGTTAATCCAAGCCGCAAAAAGCAGCTTTTGTGGCACCCATTATTTTAAGCAACGTTAGGATTTCCTATGACTGACACCCTTATATTGAACGCAAAAATTATTAACCAAGGTGCTATATACGAAAGTGATGTAGCGATTACCGACGGTAAAATTTCCAAAATTGGAAAGGATTTGTCTTCACTGTCAGCTAAGAAAATCATTGATGCTGCTGGGCTGCATCTGATGCCAGGCATGATCGACGACCAGGTGCATTTTAGGGAGCCAGGTCTCACCCATAAAGGTGAAATCGCCACTGAAAGTCGCGCGGCAGTGGCTGGTGGTATCACCAGCTATATGGAAATGCCCAATGTGAATCCTTTGACAATCTCCTATGAGGCACTGGAAGACAAGTACCAGCGTGCCGCACAGAAATCATTGGCTAACTTCTCATTCTATTTGGGTGCATCCAACGACAACATCGAAGTGATTAAGCGCCTAGATCCGAATTTGGCCTGTGGTGTGAAGGTGTTTATGGGTGCTTCTACTGGCAACATGCTGGTCAATGACCCGTTAATTCTTGAACAAATATTCGCCTCATCACCGGTGTTAATTGCGACACATTGTGAAGACACTCCCATGATTACTGACAATGAAGCCCGCTATCGCGCTCAGTATGGTGAAGACGTACCGATGCGGTTGCACCCTGAAATTCGTTCCGCAGCTGCCTGTATCAAGTCGAGTACCTATGCAGTGGGTTTGGCCAAGCAGTTTGGTAGCCGATTGCACGTATTGCATTTAACGACAGCTGATGAGCTGGCCCTGTTTACCGCCGGTGATCGAAAGAAAAAGCGGATTACTGCTGAGGCTTGTGTTCACCATCTGTTCTTTAGCGACAAGGATTATGAAACCCATGGATCACTGATCAAGTGTAATCCTGCGGTGAAATATGAATCGGACCGTCTTGCTTTGTTACAAGCGTTACGCGAAGACCGAATCGATATTGTTGCTACTGACCATGCACCCCATACCTGGGAAGAAAAGCAACGATCTTATTTTGGAGCGCCATCGGGCTTACCCTTGGTACAGGACGCGTTATTGAGTCTGTTTGAACTGTATCACCAAGGCCATTTAACCCTTGAACGAATCGTCGATAAAACCAGCCACGCGGTAGCTGATATCTACAACATCGCTGACCGTGGTTATATTGAAGAAGGGTATTGGGCTGATCTGGTATTGGTTGACCTCGAAAAGGGCATTACCCGTACCAATGATCAAGTATTGGCTAAATGCGGTTGGTCACCCTTTGCTAATTACCATTTCAAGAGCAGCATCAACAGCACCTTTGTAAATGGTGTGCAGATGTATGGTGACGGCAAAATATTGTCTGACAATAAGGGCATGCGCCTGCAATTTGATCGCACCTAACAGCGTAGATAAAACGCTAGTTTGGCCATGTATTGGCGCAGAGTGAAGCAGGAGCCCTATGTTTGAAATCGATTTGTCCCTGGTGATCAACATCATGGGGCTCAGTGCTTCAGCGGTATTTGCCGCATCCGGAGCGCTGGATGCAGCGCGTCAAAAAATGGATATCCTCGGCTTTATGCTAATTGGTTGTGCCACCGGACTTGGTGGCGGAACGCTGCGGGATCTGTTGCTCGGTAACGTACCGGTATTTTGGATTCGGGAACCCGAGTGGATCAGCATCTGTTTGATTGCTGCGGTAATCACCTATCTGATCGCGCCCCACCTAGCCTCCAGAACCAAGGCCCTGCTGTGGATGGATGCGATTGGTCTCGCGCTGTTTTGCGTCGTCGGGACCAAGATCGGGTTGGATTTCGGCGTGTCCCCCGTGATCGCAGCGTGTATGGGTGTGGTAACCGCTAGTTTTGGTGGCATCGCACGTGACGTGCTCTGCGGCAGTTCCCTGGTACTCAGTGGTGCAGAGCTCTATGTCACCGCTGCACTGGCTGGCGCAGTGTCCTATTTGGTTTTAAGTAGCCTACCGATGCCCGACACATACGCGCTGATAGGCGCATTTTTGGTGGCATTTACGCTGCGTGCATTGGCAATAAGGTTTCATATCAAGCTGCCCAACCGTTATAGAGATGCCGAGTAGTACGCACATAATGAGGTCATAAAAAAAGAGCGCACAAGGCGCTCTTTTTTATGCCTATCTACAGGCTTAACCCAAGCGTGTTAACTCATCTACCTGTTGCTGCAGGGTTTCCACGGTCAATTTAGCGGCATCAGCTTTGGCTTGCTCTTGCTGTACAACAGCGGCCGGTGCCTTGCTCACAAATTGCTCATTGGACAGCTTGCCTGTGATTCGGCTGTATTCCTGTTGTGCCTTATCAATTTCACGCTGCAAACGCTGTTGCTCTGCTGCGACATCGATCAAGCCAGCCATCGGCACCAACACCTTCATGCTACCGACCAGTTGTGTAGCGGACAGGGGTGCTTCTGCATTATCTAGCCAAACCACTTCGTCCAATTTGGCGAGCTTTTTCAAAAACTCTGCGTTGTCGTTCATACGACGCAAGTCTTCGGCTTCACCATTTTGTAACATGACCGTCAGCGATTTCTTTGGTGGGATATTCATCTCGCCACGAATGTTACGCACGCCGATGATCACGCCCTTTACCCATTCCAAGTCCGATTCTGCCGCTTCATCAATGCGTGATGCGTCAGCTTCAGGGAACTTCTGGGTCATGATGCTATCACCAGATTTGCCAGCCAAATCGCGAATCGACAGCCAAATTTCTTCTGTGATGTACGGCATGATCGGGTGGGCAAGCCGCATGAGCACTTCAAGTACCCGTATCAAGGTCTGACGGGTGCCACGCAATTGCGCTTCTGAGCTGTTTTCATTCCAGAAAACGGGCTTAGACAATTCAATGTACCAATCGCAGTATTCATTCCAGATAAACTCATACAAGGCTTGGCTCATTAAGTCGAATCGGTACTGTGCAAAATGCTTGTGGACCTCTTGCTCCAGTTTCTGTAGACGAGAAATGATCCAACGATCCGCCAAACTCAGCGTCACGTCGCCGCCATTCTGACCGCAGTCATGGCCTTCGGTATTTTGAAGAACGTAACGGGCAGCGTTCCAAATTTTGTTACAAAAATTCCGATAGCCATCTAGACGTTTGATATCAAACTTAATATCACGGCCCAAAGTCGCTAGCGAGGTCAGTGTAAAGCGCAGGGCATCGGTGCCACTCTCGGTGAACCCGTCTGGGAACGCGTTGCGGGTATTCTTTTCAATTTTGGCCGCTAGCTTTGGCTGCATCATGCCCGAGGTACGTTTTGCTACCAATTCATCCAATGTAATACCGTCGATCAAGTCGATAGGATCAAGGACGTTGCCTTTAGACTTCGACATTTTCTGACCCTGTTCATCACGGATCAAGCCGGTAACATAGACCTTTTTAAAGGGGACTTGCGGTGTGCCATCATCGTTTTTGATGAAATGCATGGTCATCATGATCATTCTGGCTACCCAGAAGAAAATAATATCAAAACCAGTCACACAGACAGCCGACGGATGGAACATTTTCACCAAGGTTTCATCGTCTGGCCAGCCCAACGTAGAAAAGGTCCACAATGCTGAACTAAACCAAGTATCTAATACGTCGTCGTCACGCTTTAGGGTGACATCGCCTAGGTTGTTGTTGGCGCGCACTTCTGCTTCGGTGCGACCGACATAGACTTTACCCGTTTCATCATACCAAGCTGGAATCTGGTGGCCCCACCAGAGCTGGCGTGAAATACACCAATCTTGAATATCACGCATCCAGGAAAAATAGGTATTTTCCCACTGCTTGGGTACAAATTCGATATCGCCATCTTCAACCGCTTTAATGGCTGGACCTGCCAAGGTTTTTGCTGACACATACCATTGGTCGGTTAGCCAAGGCTCAATAACCACACCTGAGCGGTCACCCTTAGGCACGACCAGTTTGTGATCATCGATGCGTTCTAGTAACGAGAGGGATTCAAATGCCGATACAATGGCTTTACGCGCATCAAAGCGATCACGGCCTTGGTATTCACTAGGAATTGGTGCGTCTGCATCTGGCAGCAAAGTGCCGTCATAATGAAACACCTGTCCAGCCGGCAAAACCGCGGCATTGTGGTCCAAGATATTGATAAGTTGTAACTGGTGGCGCTTGCCCATTTCATAGTCGTTAAAATCGTGTGCTGGCGTAATTTTCACACAGCCAGTACCAAAGTCTTGGTCGACATAATCGTCCGCAATAATAGGGATACGGCGATTGACCAAAGGCAAGTCAACCCATTGACCGATCAATGACTGGTAGCGGGGGTCTTCAGGATGAACAGCAACCGCTGCGTCGCCCAACATGGTTTCTGGACGGGTAGTGGCAACGACCAAGTAATCCAAGCCATCAGCGGTCTTTGCGCCGTCTGCCAATGGGTATTTCAGGTGCCACAAAAATCCTTTGTCATCATGGTTTTCTACTTCTAAATCTGAGATTGCAGTATGCAATTTCGGATCCCAGTTAACCAAGCGCTTGCCACGGTAGATCAGACCGTCGTTATAAAGACGCACAAACACTTCAGTCACGCTTTCGCTGTGACCTGGGTCCATAGTGAAGACTTCTCGTTCCCAATCAACTGAATCGCCCAGTCGACGCATCTGCTGTGTGATGGTGCCGCCAGACTGCTTTTTCCATTCCCACACCTTATCGATAAAGGCTTCTCTGCCCAAATCATGGCGACTCACGCCCTCGGTTGCCAATAACCGTTCTACCACCATTTGGGTGGCGATACCGGCATGGTCGGTGCCCGGTTGCCATAAAGTATTGTGACCGGTCATGCGGTGGTAGCGAATCAGTGCATCCATAATAGTCTGCTGGAACGCGTGTCCCATGTGCAGGCTACCCGTGACATTCGGTGGTGGAATCATGATGGAATAGCCTGGACCGACACCAGAGGGTGTGAACCGCTGGTTTTCTTCCCAAGACTGATAATGTCGAGATTCTATTGATTGTGGCGTATAGGTCTTATCCATGATGATCCGTCATGTGAAATGGTTACAAATAGAGGGTTGCCGTGAGTATACATGGATAGTGCGATGCAAAAAATCATTTGAAATTAATTGCTTATAATAAATCTAAAATTTGTTCATTTGTGATCAAAAAATGGCGATTGGTGGAGATTGGAATGGCGTTATGTTGCCAAGGCACAGGTTTTTGTCACCCATTTCATTGCCTTTCGCCTATAATGGCCATGCAATTCATTATCGGGGTGTGGCAACGATAAACACCCTGACTTTCGCAACAAACTAATTGGGTATGACATGAGGGCAACATGGATTTAGTGGTTTTTGATTTGGACGGCACATTGTTTAACAGCGAGCAAAAGTTGTCGGCATACACCAAAGAAACCTTGGCACTGTTAGCCAAAAAGAAAATTGCCTTCACGGTTGCCACGGGCAGAACCCTGCATGCGGCAGTACCCAGTTTTGAAGGGCTCCATTTTCCTTTGCCACAGGTCTATAAAAATGGCGTGCTCATCTGGGATCCGGTCAGTGCGAAGTATTCACATGGTAACTTTTTGACCCATCAAGAAGTTGAAGGGGTGTTGGAGGTGTTTGACACCACGGGCTTGTCGCCATTCATTATGACCGTCACCCCAGAAAATCATCAGCATATCTACCATGGTCCGATCCATAATGCCCATGGCGAAAAGTTACTCAAAAAAATGCAAGAACGCCCCAATGCCAGTGTGCATGCGTGGACTGGTGAGCCCGTAGAAGGGGTGACCAATATCACCACCATCGGAGCAAAAGAGCCCACTGAGGCAATTATCGAAAGGCTCAGAAGGGAAAAACAGCTATGCGCATTCTATGGTCCTGATATGTACAAAGCCGACCATTATTGGATGGACATTCATCATATTGATGCGTCCAAAGGCGGTGCGATTGAGATGCTGAAGTCTGAATATGGCTTTAAGCGGGTCATCTGTTTTGGCGATGGTGATAATGACATCAGCATGTTTCAGATGTCAGACGAATGCTATGCACCTGAAAATGCAGATCCAGAGATTAAGGCGATGGCCACTGCCGTTATTGGTCATCATGATCAAGATGGTATTGCCCATTTCTTACGAGAACGGTTTCAACTAGACGACCAATAAGACCCACCCCAGTCAGATAAGGATATTAATCGTTTTCTGGAGTGTCTTGAGTTGTGGTCAGGGCTCGTGTCCGGTTAGCAATTTCTCGGCGAATGTCACGTTCGATGATGGGCACATAATGTGCCACCGCCGCTTCGATCATGGCGGGTAATTCAGCCAGCAGCTGCGTCATAATTGGGTCCTGTTCTGATGCAGGATCAGTCATAGCGGCTGTGGTTGTTGCTCGGCCTGCATGTACGACAGGTGGTTGAATGGAACGTGATGCCTGTGCTTCAGCAGCACTGCGCTTAGCGAGCAGCGTTTCTAGCGCCTTTGAAGATAAAAACGGATTGGGCGCAGGAAATGATTCTTCCTTAGGTATCGACAGATCATCTACCACATCCTCTAGCACAGGGAAGCTATCCAAATCATCGAAGGCATTATCCTCAAAATCATCAGCAAACGCGGAAGGTTCTGAATCCTCGGTCACGGGCGTGACTTCTGTCGGTTCTTCGGTAATGTGGACGCGTTCGAGTATTAAGGGCGGAAAATGGGGGTCCATCTGGCGTTTGGTTAGCGCAGCCTGTAGGCGCTCCAGATCACTGAGTAGACCACCGTTTGTGTTATCGCCGTCGTTTTCCATGGATTACCTAGCTCATGCTCGTTTTTAGGGGTATGTGTTTAATCTTGTAACCGCGATCTTGGTAGTAACGATAATGCATCCGCGAGGTATTTAACAACTCTGGATGTTGGCACGTCATTTCAATCACCTTATTAAAGCGGCTGAAAAATTCAGGAATGCTGTCGCTGAGCTGTAATAGCACGTCATGGTGATCACCGTGATCTGTACCCCAACCAATTTGAACGCGCTCAGGCGCTCCTTTGCCAATGAATCCATGGGCCAAGAAGCTTTCGGGCTTAAAACCCCACAGGGCTCGGCTGAGGGAGTCTGCGTCTTGGGCATCTTTTACCTGAATGAACGTTGTGTGGCCGAGGTGATTAGCCCGCTCGATCAGCTTGCCTGCCAACCGCCAACGTGATTCTGGGTCTTCGTCAACCATGGTATAGAACTGCACAAGGGTCACAGCGAGGCTCCAGGAATAGATCGTGTGGGTGATTGGGCATCATTCAATGCTGCCAGATGGATCTCATAGGGTGTGTGCATTAGAGGCGAAGCCACAAGGTAATCTGCGGTAGTCTCATTGCAGGCAACCGGAATATTGTAAAGTGCTGCTACCCGCAACAAAGCTTTAATGTCTGGTTCGTGTGGCATGGACTCTAAGGGATCCCAAAAGAACACCAACATATCAATGCGACTTTCTGCAATTGCAGCGCCAATTTGCAAGTCACCTCCTAATGGCCCACTGAGAAATTGGTGCACTGGCAAGTCTATCGCTTTGGCAATTAAAGACCCTGTGGTACCTGTCGCTAGTAATTGGTGTTGCGCCAATATCGTTTTGTGCTTTTTTGCCCAAGCGATGAGGGCGGCTTTTTGGTGATCATGAGCGACCAATGCGATGGTTGAGACAGCCATTGAGTCTATTCCTTGGGGTAGTTTCTGCTTTGGAGGCTCAGTTTAGCATTTTTGCGGCCAAAATCCGTCTAAAAATTCTTTTTAAAAGGGCATAGAATTCACTTGCAAATTTGCGAGCCCTTACGGATGTTGCTTTCCGCGAGTCAGTGAATTCTTGAAAACCGACACAGGATAATCGGTGATGTTTGAAAAATTTTGTCAACTGTTAGTTTGTTTTATTCACAATTTTTAATTCATGACCACCATCAATGAAATTATATTCATCATTGGTGAAACAGGTTTCATATTTATATAACTCATTGATTTATAAAGGTTTTATTAGGTGGTTATTTTTTGATCAATTTGATTATAACCCCCGTTTTGTGGGAATCCTTAGCAAGAGTTATAGGGTTACGAACAGAGTTATCCACAGGAACGGTGGATAAAGTCTGAGAGGCCAGTAGCAGTGGGGCTTATCAATAGGTCATGCGTGATTCTGAAAATCAGGTGTTCAAAATGGATTGAGAAATCTTTTAAAAATGGATTGACGGCCCACTAAAAATTTGGTTGCCATTATGCGGAAAAACAAGCGTGAAAACAGGGTTAATTTGAGCAAATTTTCCGTTTTTTTTAACATGAAAACCTATGGGTTTTGTTCAATATTAGAAAATTCAGCTACTTAGCGCTGTATCTACCAATTGGCATTAACTTGTAGCGCTAACTTGTAGGCGGTTGTTTCTTAAATCCAACCCGTTTGTTGATATCCCAGCCTTTGTGCTTGCGTAAATGTTGCCAGGTACCTAAGAGGCGCCAAATGGCATTGAGTTGTCGATAGCCAAAATTTTCGACGATGGCGACGATACCCAACGACATTATTTCCTTGGGCGTTGAGTTTTGGCTCAATTCCAGTTCTGCCAAAATGAGTGACGCCAAACTCAACGCAATGCCTGTACCGACACTCAAGGCAAAAAAGGCCAGTAAGAAATCGGTGCTGAGCAATTCAAAGGCCCAGAATACAGGCACCAGAAAATAGCCAAGAATTTCCAACACTGGGCTGACGATGTCGATAATGATACTACTGCCCATGCCAATGATGCCTGGGCGGCCGTAGCGTGGCTGTACAGCCATCTTCCAATGTTTGCTGATGGTTTCAATAGCACCCCGTTGCCATCGCTTTCTCTGGCGGGCCAGTGCCCCTAACGATTCAGGTACCTCGGTCCAACAAACAGGCTCTGGTAAAAACTTCACTTGATAATCTTGATCATTTTCAAGCAAATAGCGGTGTAGTTTTACCGTGAATTCGTAATCCTCTCCTACCGTATTGGTGCTGTAGCCTCCCACCTTGATGGCCAGATGGCTTCTAGTACCATGGTGCGCTACTTCCTTCTACATCCCGCTACATCCCGCTATATCCTGTTGTTGGCAACCGGCGGCTGTAGTCAAAGGATGGGTTAATGGACGCGTGGTTTTACCCATCGCAGAATCCAACTGTCGTGCGGAATTTCTGAAATAATCATGCCGCTCAAAATCAATAACGCGCCGAATAATCCCATAAGCCCCATGGTTTCACCCAGCATAAGCCAGCCGAACACCGCGGCGGCTACCGGTTCAATGCTGTAGACCAGACCCACACGGGAAGGTGATATTTCTAGTTGGGCCCAGGTTTGCACAATTAACGCAAATCCCGTACCTAGGGCGCCGGCCACTAAAATGGCACCATATATTTCAGGTTGCGCGAGCACATCCACATTCAAACCCAGCGTCCAGTCTTCAAAAAACAGCGCGGTGACGGCACTGGCGACCGCGACCACCAGCATTTGGATAATGGCCAAGTCGGTAATGTTATGGTCACCGGATACCTTGCCAGTCAGGTTGATATGAAAGGCAAAGGCCACGGCACAAATGAATACCATGAAATCACCCTTGTTCAAAGACAGCGTAAACACGCCAGTCATCAACATTAGCCCTGCTGTGGCAACACCCACGCCAACCCATACAAGAGGATTAATACGGTCCTTAAAAAATAACGTGCCCAGAACGGGGACCAGCACCACATTCATTCCGGTAATGAAGCCAGCATTGGTCACGGTGGTGTAATGCATGCCTTCGGTCTGCGAGAAAAACCCGATATAGAGTAAAATACCTAGTACCGACGCGCTTTTGAATAAGGCGCTATTAAAGGTCGATATCCAACGGCCGGTGCGCACTTTTTGAAATACCATCACCACTGCAGCGCCCACAAAAAAGCGCAGGGCATTAAAGGTATTGGCTTCGATGACTTCAATGGCGTTGTGGATCAATACGAACTCAAAGCCCCAAATGAGTGTGGTGATGATTAAACCTGTCAAGGCGAGGCTGGCACTAAAGCGCATGGGTTGTTCCCTGTTGATTATGAGTAGTCGTAACTGATTGTTTTTATTTGATAATCAGTGTCGCATACCGACACTGATCGGGCAAATAACTAGCAGAACAATGCGCCAGTTAAGTGTTATGAAATATACAGCGTACCCTGATTGAGGGACGTGAGTAACAGGTGATCTTGCCCTTCCGATTGCCCAAATAGTTGCAAAGCGATTTTGGCATCAATCGGCGCTTTTTCGAGCAACAAGTGTTCGAGTGCCGGTTGGGCATTGCTGCGCAGATACACACGGGCATCGACAAATAAGTGGACTTCATCAACGGCAATGCGTGATGCAGGTTCAACGCATAGGCTGTCAGCATCGGCCAATGCTTCCTGCCAATCCTGCAAACTATGGCCCAAATCCTCTGGCATCAATTCTGGGTACTTTGGCTCTGTCATGACACTGCCAAACCACCGTTTTAGCTCAGTGGTATCATCAGCATAGTGCCGTAAAATGGTTTGGAGTTGCGTAATATCCCAGTCGGTTATGCGGTGTGGGTCAGCCGTAGTGGGTCTGTCTGCATCACCAAAGCGATCACTGTCACGGGTTTTTTCGGCCTGCCATGCAAAGAAATCGGTCAACAATTCTCCATGCGATGGCGCACGAAAGCCAACAGACAGCGTGATACAGTCGTTACTGGTCGCAACCCCATTGTGAGAAACGCCGGGCGGAATATACAGGATGTCACCTGCCGATACCTGATGGGTCTGCGTGACTTCCATCTGCTGTAGCTGTTTTAACCCTGATCCGACCTTCATGGGGGTGTTGTCATCACAGACGGTGCCCACTTCCCAGGTGCGGGTGCCCTGAGCTTGAATTAGAAACACATCGTATTGGTCATAATGGGGACCAACACCGCCACCCGTATTCGACAGGCTAACCATGATGTCGTCCATGCGCCACGTCGGCAACCATCGAAACTGTGCCAATAGCGCTTGAACCTCAGGTACCCAGTGATCTGCGGCCTGAACTAGTAGAGTCCAGTTCGCTTCATGGCTGTCGGGTAGGGCCTCTGGTTCAAAGGGACCATTGGCCACCAACCATTCGCCGTCAGCGGTTTTTTTGACACAGCGTGCTTCAACCAATGTTTCCTCTGCCAACCAACGCAATTCCTGCACGGATACCGGTGACTCAAAATCCGGCCAAATCTGCGACATTAGCAGCGGCTTTTTTTGCCAGTAAGTGCTTAAGAATGCCTGTGGGTCTGTAAATGGATTGGTTGTCATAGGGTTCACCTAGTGGGTTACAGCGGGTAGTGGTGTTGCAAGATTTAAAAAAGGCCCATCAAAGATGGGCCTAGATCGCTTATACCGAGGAGGCTTGGTCACTTGCCGTGCCAATGTAATTGGCGGGTGTCAGAGCCAAAAGGGCCTCTTTTGCCTCAACCGGCAGTTCCAACGTGTTCACAAATTCCAACATGATGTCACGGGTAATCGCCTTGCCACGGGTAACCGCTTTCAGCTTTTCATAAGGTGACTCAATGCCGTAGCGACGCATCACGGTTTGAATCGGCTCAGCCAATACCTCCCACGCATTGTCCAGATCCGATGCCAATCGCTGCTCATTGATCTCCAGTTTGCTGATGCCTTTCAATGCAGATTGGTAGGCGATAACGCTGTGAGCAATGCCAACACCTAGGGTGCGCAATACGGTTGAATCGGTCAGGTCACGCTGCCAACGAGAAATAGGTAGTTTGCTAGCCAAATGTTGCAACAGGGCGTTTGCAATACCCAAATTGCCTTCAGAATTTTCAAAGTCGATGGGGTTCACTTTATGGGGCATAGTAGAGGACCCGATTTCACCCGCCACGGTTCTTTGCTTGAAATAACCCCATGCAATATAGCCCCAAATATCGCGGTTGAAATCAATCAGGATGGTGTTGAAGCGCGCAATGCCGTCAAATAATTCGGCAATGTAGTCATGGGGCTCAATCTGTGTGGTATAGGGATTAAAACCGATACCTAGGCTTTCGATAAAGGATTGGGCGTTTTCGGTCCAATCGATATCAGGGTAGGCGACCACGTGGGCATTGTAGTTACCGACTGCACCATTAATTTTGCCTAAAATCTCAACCTGTTCGATTTGTCGAATTTGGCGTTCCATACGGTAGACCACATTCGCCAATTCTTTGCCCATGGTTGATGGGCTGGCTGTTTGACCGTGGGTGCGAGACAGTAGCGGAATGTCAGCATACTGATGGGATAAGACGCGCAAGGCACCAGCAATTTCTTTCATTTGCGGGACGACAACGGTGTCGCGGCCAGCAGATAACATCAGGGCATGAGACAAATTGTTGATGTCTTCAGAAGTACAGGCAAAGTGGACAAATTCCGTGGCTTTGGCCAGTTCTTCATGCTGCTCTAGCGTTTCTTTAAGGAAGTATTCCACCGCTTTCACATCATGGTTGGTCGTCCGTTCGATGTCCTTGATGCGCTGTGCATCCTGTTCGGAAAAGTCGTTAACCACCCCATCAAGCACAGCATTGGCAGCGGCGCTAAAAGGTGACAATTCAGGAATACCCGGGTGTGCTGCCAACTTCTGTAACCAGCGGACTTCAACGATCACGCGAAAACGAATCAAGGCGTATTCACTGAAGATAGGGCGAAGGGCCTTAACTTTGTCGCCGTAGCGGCCGTCGGTTGGGGAAATGGCTGTTAATGCAGATAATTCCATGGGGTGTCTTGTCTCCACAGCGGGATGCGATTGGGGTGTGCATTATACCCAAGCAAAGGGGTTAGTGCAGTCCTTGGGTTTGAATTTCTTTGGCCATTTGCTGTATGCGTCGACGATACAACAGAAAGTGCCACCGACGACCGCCTTTTTGACGCCATAAAACGGCAGAGCGGATGCCAAACAGTAAAAGGGTTCGGATGCGACTTGCAATCCGCTCATCCTGTAAAAGCGTGGGGTTTCCCATAACCTGAATACGAAAATCAAGCAGTGAAATACTTTCGGAATAGGCAGTGCCCATCGATCCGATAACGGCATCATGGGTATTGCTCTCAAAGTAAACTGCCTGGTCTTTGCTGCGGGCCAAAAGTTTGTCGAGTTTGTCCATTAGCTCGGGCTTTTTGCGTAACTTGGCTTCTAAGTGCAGCAAACTCATGGCATATCGTAATACGTCACGCGACACACCTGTGGAGTTTTGTTCTAACACTGAACGCAGACCGGACAGTCCAACGCGCAGATTAGGAACGCCACCAAAAACGTCAATGACCGAGTTGGGCGAATCATTCAGTATGCTGTTAACGGCTGTGGTCAGTTCTTGACCATCAATAAGACCTTTTCTGGCCAAATTGTCTACCAGGGTTGCTGCCTGAACCACGCCAGCCAGTGCAATTGTTTGATCAGAAAGAGATTTATTCATGGGGTAAACACTGCCTCAATAACAGAATCATTGCACATTAAACTGCAGATGAAGATTTCCACGTGTTGGCGATTACGCCACCGCCCAAGCAGTAATTGCCTTGATAGAATACCGCAGACTGACCCGGTGTAATGGCCCGTTGTGGTTGGTCAAAATCAACCTGATAACCGGCGTCAGTTTTGATCAACGTACAGGATTGGTCATCCTGGCGGTATCGGTGTTTGCAGGTCAAGGTTATAGGTAGCTCTGGTCCTTGTCCGTCGATCCAATCCATGTCGATAATCGACAAGTGGTCGGTAAATAGCAACGGATGATCAATACCCTGGACCACAGTCAACACATTGTTTTCAAGGTCTTTTGCGGCCACAAACCACGGTGCTTCATCAAATTCTTTTAACCCGCCTATGCCCAAACCCTGTCGCTGTCCGATGGTGTAATACATCAAACCGGCGTGGCGGCCGATGACTTGGCCCGCTTCGGTATGAATATCACCGGGCTGCGCTGGCAAATATTGCTGTAAAAAGTCTTTAAATCGGCGTTCACCAATAAAGCAGATGCCGGTGCTGTCCTTTTTCCGCGCGGTAACAAACTGGTGCTTTTCAGCGATGGCGCGCACCGCTGGTTTTTCTAATCCGCCAACGGGGAACAGGGTTTTCGCAAGTGCTTTTCCGGTGACCGCATGCAAGAAGTACGATTGGTCTTTATTGCGGTCTAAACCACGCAATAAACGACCGATATCGCCGTGTTTTTCAACTTGGGTATAATGACCTGTCGCGATAAGGTCTGCGCCTAACACCGTGGCATAGTCCAGAAAGGCTTTGAACTTGATTTCTTTATTACACAGAATATCGGGATTGGGTGTACGACCGGCTTTGTATTCTTCTAAGAAATGTTCAAAGACATTGTCCCAGTATTCGGAAGCAAAATTGGCGGTATGGAGATGAATGCCGAGGCGATCACAGACCGCTTGCGCATCCGCTAAATCTTCTTTGGCCGTGCAGTATTCGGTGCCATCGTCTTCATCCCAGTTTTTCATGAATAGGCCTTCCACAGAATAGCCTTGCTCCATAAGCAATTGTGCGCTTACAGATGAATCGACACCACCGGACATTCCGACAATGACTTTGGTCTTTGACAATGACATAAAGGTTACCAATCTCTTGGGTTTTGGGCACGGCGCGGATGCTAGGTCAATGCAGGCATAAATGCAAATCGCGCGATGCCACCCCCTGTAAATGCACCGTCACAGCTGCTGTGACTTGGCGCTTGTTAGTGGGGTCTTAACCCCTTAGACTACAGAATTATTCTGTGCGTTACGAAGCTAAATCGGGTTTATGCTGACCCCATTCGTAACCTGATTTCATGCGACAACATCAGCGGCCACATCGACCTGTTGTACGCGTTATCTATATATGGGAATGAATTTGATGATTATCAAGCCAAAAGTCCGAGGTTTTATCTGCACCACAGCGCATCCTCAAGGCTGTGCCGAAAGTGTCCAAGAACAAATCGACTATGTAAAGCAACACGCCGGTGATCAGCAAGGCCCTAAGAACGTATTGGTCATTGGCTGTTCGACAGGCTATGGCTTGGCGTCTCGTATTACCACTGCATTCAGTTTTGGTGCCAACACCCTAGGCGTGATGTTCGAAAAAGAGCCGACGGAACGTAAAACAGCCACCGCCGGTTGGTACAACACCCGCGCTTTTGAAGACAAGGCAGCTGCAGCGGGCTTATATGCCGAATCGCTGAACATGGACGCATTCTCCCATGAAGCCAAGACCGCTGTTATTGAAAAAATCAAAGCGCACATGGGTAAGGTGGATTTGGTTGTGTATAGCTTGGCGTCTCCGCGCAGAAAGGACCCTGATAGCGGTGAAATTTATTCCAGCACCTTGAAGCCCGTGGGCAAAGAAGTGACACGCAAGACCTTGAACACCGACAGCGTTCAGGTACACGACATTACCTTGCCGCCTGCAACCGAAGAAGAAATTGCCGGCACCATCAAAGTGATGGGTGGAGCAGACTGGGAATTGTGGATGGATGCCTTGATGCAGGCAGATGTATTGTCTGACCAAGCCAAAACCACTGCCTATACCTATATTGGTAAGTCATTGACCATGCCGATCTATGGTGAAGCCACTATTGGTAAGGCCAAAGAAGATTTGGATCGTGCAGCCAAGGCCATTACGGCTAAGTTGCAATCGGGTAATGGTGGCGATGCCTATGTCTCGGTATTAAAAGCCATTGTGACCCAATCCAGTTCTGCGATTCCTGTGATGCCATTGTATATTTCACTGCTGTATCGGGTGATGAAAGATTTGGGTACGCACGAAGGCTGTATTGAGCAGGTCAATAAGTTGATGACCGGTGAACTCTTTGGACAGGGAGACTTGAACCTAGACGAAGTGGGGCGCATTCGTGTTGATTTGGCCGAATTGACCGATGAAGTGCAGCACAGAGTAGAGGCATTGTGGGATCAAGTGACCACTGAGAACCTATACGAATTGTCTGACTTTAGCGGTTACCAAAAGGAATTTTTTAAGTTGTTTGGTTTCGGCTTCGACGGGGTTGATTATGACGCGGAGACTGACCCGATCGTTTAATCTTGCCCTTGTCTGCCCAAGACCGGTTCTGTGAACCGGTTTTTTTATGCCTTGTGATTGGCTTTTCAGGTGTTTCGACCGTTATGACCCGATATTCACCCGGTTGTAAGTCATCGAGTGGGTAGTCGCCAACAGCGGCGCGAATCAATCTGAGCGTGGGGAAGCCGCAATGTGCGGTCATTCGACGCACCTGGCGATTGCGGCCTTCTGAAATGCTCAGGGAAATCCAACTGGTAGGAATGGCCTTTCTTTCCCGAATAGGCGGGTTACGCTCCCACACATCGGGCGATTCCATACGAGACACACGGGCAGGGCGGGTCGGGCCATCATTAAGGGTGATGCCTTGGGAGAGTTGTAACATCGCCGCATCGGTAATGGTGCCTTCAACCTGCACCCAGTAGGTTTTGTCTTTAAAATGCTTGGGATGTGATAACTGGTGAGATAAGGCGCCATCGTCGGTAAGCAGCAGCAGGCCTTCCGAATCGTAATCCAGTCTGCCGGCAGCATATACCTCGGGAATGCTAATAAAATCAGCCAGGGTCGCACGGTCATCATTTTTGCGGAACTGACACAATACCTGAAACGGTTTGTTAAACAGGATGAGCTGGCTCATGACATTCGGGTCCGCTGGGTGAGGTCTGGGATATTGTAGTGGGTGACGGTCACACGAGGGACGAGGAAAGATATCGCATTGTGCACCACGCAGAATTAAGACATCGATTGCTCGCTGGTCACGGTGACATTAATGGCACGTTGGCCTTGATCGCCATTTTGAATTTCATACACCACAGATTGGCCGGCTTTGAGGCGACGATAGCCATTCATATTGATATTTGAAAAATGCACAAAAACTTCTTGGTTATCACTGTCTGAATGTAAAAATCCAAAACCTAACTTGGTGTTAAACCATTTTACTTTGCCTGCCAGCACGCCTATCTCCCATACATCATGTTGGCTTTTTTTTAGATGTTGTCGTTTCAAGGGCGATTAGTCAAGAATTGTTACCTCATCAAGGCACAATCAGTTGGCTTCCTGTAGGCGTCGCGTCCTGATATTTGTTGTCGCCGATTTCTTCTGTTGCGCCAATGGCTATTGAATACTGTATAGTTAGCCCCATAAATACGTAAACCGCAGTATTATCTGAAGGACTTGATGGCGATATGGATTGGCACAACAGCAATGACAGGAATGGCGGCGAAATAATGAACAGCACCGATAACTTTTGGGTGAATATGTCTTCAGGCCCTGAAGAATACGGCGATGGCAATACCGAACTATTAGAGGGAAAGCCGGCGCTCAAGCGACCGCCACTCTATCGCGTCGTGTTATTGAATGACGACTTCACACCCATGGAGTTTGTGGTGCATATTTTAGAAGTTTTTTTTGCCATGGGCAGAGAAAAGGCAACACAAGTGATGTTGGCAGTCCATACTCAAGGTAAAGGCGTTTGTGGTATTTATACCCGTGACGTTGCCGAAACCAAGACAATGGTAGTGAACCAATATTCAAAAGAATGCGAACATCCTTTGGTATGTGAATGTGAACCGGTTTTAGATGACGAGTAGAGCCCCTAGTATTTGGTAGGGTGGGTTGGCCCTTTATAGTAGCCTTGGGCAGGTAAGATCCTTTGAGGTAACAACATTATGTTAAGTAAAGAATTGGAATTGACATTGAATCGGGCATTTAGAAATGCGTCGTCGCGTCGCCATGAGTTTATGACCGTGGAGCATCTGTTGTTGGCTTTGTTGGATAATGTTGAGGCTATCGATGTGCTCAAAGCCTGTGCTGCAGACATAGATCGTCTTAGAGAGGACTTGGAAGTCTTTATCAAGGCCACAACACCCGTATTTCCTGAGTCCGATACTGAACAAGAAACCCAACCGACGCTAGGTTTTCAGCGCGTGTTGCAGCGGGCCGTGTTTCATGTCCAGTCTTCTGGCAAAAAAGAAGTGACCGGCGCTAATGTTTTGGTCGCTATTTTTAGTGAACAAGAAAGCCAGGCGGTTTTTTGCCTAAAACAGCAGAATATCAGCCGACTGGATATTGTGAATTTCATAGCCCATGGCATTTCGAAGGTGCAGGGCGATGTGCCCCATACAGAAGACGGCGCATCACAAGAGGGCGTTGAACAAGAAGCCCCAGAGTCAGTTGACGAAAGCGCGTTGGGAAAATACACCAGTAACCTCAACGAGCAGGCGCGACTCGGCAGAATTGATCCCTTGATTGGCCGAGAAAACGAAGTGGAACGGGTGATTCAGATTCTGGCCCGTCGCCGTAAGAACAACCCCTTGTTGGTGGGTGAAACCGGCGTGGGCAAAACCGCCATAGCCGAAGGCTTGGCCAAGCGGATTGTGGATGAATCCGTCCCCGATATTATCAAGGATGCAGTGGTCTATTCACTGGATCTTGGTGGCTTGTTAGCAGGCACCAAATACCGAGGCGATTTTGAAAAGCGTCTAAAGGCACTGTTGTCAGAGCTGAAAAAAGAGCCCCATTCCATCCTCTTTATTGATGAAATCCACACCATTATTGGTGCTGGCGCAGCCTCCGGCGGTGTCATGGATGCATCCAACCTATTAAAGCCCATGTTGAGCTCAGGCGAGCTACGCTGTATCGGTTCTACGACCTTCCAAGAATTTCGCGGCATCTTTGAAAAGGACAGCGCGTTGACCCGTCGTTTCCAGAAAATTGATGTGATGGAGCCGAGCGTCGAAGACACCTATTTGATTCTAAAAGGTCTCAAGCAGCGCTTTGAAGAGCATCACCGTCTGAAGTATCACGACAAAGCACTCAAGGCGGCTGCAGAGCTGTCTGAGCGTTATATCACTGACCGGCATCTGCCAGACAAGGCCATTGACGTGATTGACGAAGCGGGCGCAGCCCAAAGCTTATTGCCCGAATCGAAACGCAAAAAAGTTATTAACGTCGGCGAAATTGAGCGCATTATCGCCAATATTGCTCGTATACCACCAAAAGTGGTTAACCGTTCTGACAAAGAAGTGCTGGGCAATCTAGAGCGCAATTTGAAAATGACCGTGTTTGGTCAAGACGAAGCCATTGATACCCTGTCAGCGGCCATTAAGTTGGCACGTGCGGGTCTTAAAGAGCCTGAAAAGCCTATTGGTTCATTCCTGTTTGCAGGACCGACCGGTGTGGGTAAAACCGAAGTGACGAAGCAGCTAGCAGAGTGCTTGGGTATCGAGTTGATCCGCTTTGATATGTCCGAATATATGGAGCGTCACACCGTATCCCGTTTGATCGGTGCACCTCCAGGCTATGTCGGCTTTGACCAAGGTGGTTTGTTGACTGACGCAGTCACTAAGAATCCCCATGCGGTATTGTTACTCGACGAAATTGAGAAGGCGCATCCGGATGTGTTCAACCTGCTATTGCAGGTCATGGATCATGGTCGATTAACCGACAATAATGGCCGTAAAGCCGATTTCCGCAACATCATTTTGGTGATGACCAGTAACGCTGGCGCTGAAGAAATCGGTCGCCGCAGCATGGGCTTTACCCATCAAGACCACTCGGAAGATGGCAGTGAAATCATCCGTAAGAGTTTTTCACCCGAATTCCGTAACCGCCTTGATGCCATCGTGCAGTTCAAGTCGCTGTCTCCTACCGTGATCGCAGGCGTGGTAGATAAGTTCTTAACTGAACTGCAGGCGCAGCTAGACGACAAGAAGGTACAGATCGAAGTCGATGCGGATGCAGTTGCTTGGTTGGGTGAGCATGGTTACGACGAAAAAATGGGTGCCCGTCCGATGGCCCGTTTGATACAAGACAAAATCAAGCGACCGTTGGCAGATGAATTGCTGTTTGGTTCCCTAATGGGTGGCGGAACAGTGAGGGTATCGGTGAAGAATGGTGAATTATTCTTAGACACCGGCAAGGTGTTGGTAGACGCCTGATACCCCATTTGCGAACACATCGCCTGCAAAGCTTCGGTTTTGCGGGCTTTTTTGTGCCTGCAAACAGTATGGGCACAGCAAAGCACTGACAAAAGCACTGACAATAGTCGAGAGCCAGAGGGTATTGGAGGTAGTGAAGAAAGGGTGCAGCACCCACACGGCTAGAACAGTCTAGTCATTTCGTGTGGGAAGGCTGGAAACAGCAGATATTAGCGAGCGCGGTACGTAATACGGCCCTTAGAAAGGTCATACGGCGTAAGCTCAACCTTAACCTTGTCGCCCGTCAGGATGCGGATATAGTTCTTGCGCATTTTTCCTGAGATGTGAGCTGTTACGATGTGATCGTTTTCAAGCTTCACACGGAACATCGTGTTCGGAAGGGTATCGATGATTTCGCCTTCCATTTCAATGACGTCTTCTTTAGCCATGTTAAAAGTGGTTTCCATTGCATAAATAATAGGCGCGAGATAATGCCCTAAATTTCGCGGAACTTCAAAGCATTAGTCAATCTTTTGTGTCCAACGGTCGTTTTTAAAAGTTTGCAGCGGTTTAAAGCGTGATTTATAGGCCATTTTGTCGCTATCAGCAATCCAGTAGCCCAGATAAACAAACGGCAAGCCGAGTTTTTCAGACAGCCGAATCAGGTGCAAAATCGATAGGGTGCCGATACCCCGTTTTTCATAGGCAATATCGAACCAAGTATAGAGGGCAGACAAGCCGGTCGATAATTGGTCCACCACCGTACAGCCAACCAGTTGGTCGCCTTGACGAAATTCGATGATGGCCGTGTTGGGGAAGCCTTCGAGCAAAAATTGCCGGTATTGGGATTCAGAAGGGGGGTACATATCGCCATCGGCATGCCGCATATTGATATACCGCTCGAACAGGTCGTAATGGTCTTGATGAAATACCAATGGGCGCAGGACCAAGTCAATATCGGCATTCTTTTTTAGCGTCCTTTTAAATGAGCGCGTCCATCGAAAATCTGGAATCGAGACGCGGGAGCTTTCGCAGCGGTTGCAGTCGGGACAATGCGGTCGGTAAATCTGTTTTCCAGAGCGTCGAAACCCTTGCAGATTCAGTAACTCTAACAGACTAGGGTCTACCGCCTGTTTGGGGTCAAGAAAGATGGTTTGCGATTCGCGATTCGCCAAATAACTACAAGGGTGCACCCCTGTTTGATAGAACACCAGTTCTTGGCTCATGTGGCTAGTACCTGCTGAATCAGTTGGTCTTTGCTGATCGATTGCTGCCAGTTCCAGCTTTTAGCGTCTGCCAGCACCTCGGCCAATACCGCCGGGGTATGGTCTCGCAGCAGCGATTCAAAGGCCAATCGGGGTATCAGGTGGGCACCAAACGCCAATAGGTGGTCACTGGGTACTTGGCAATCGATCAGGGTGACGTGTGGGTGTCCAGCAAACAGAGCCAGCAATGCATAGCGTGAGGCACTTTGCTTGTCTGAAAACATCGATTCACCAAAAAACACATCGCCCATGGCAATTCCATACATACCACCGATTAAGGTATCGCCTTCCCACACCTCAACCGAATGCGCCAGACCTGCGTGGTGGGCATCGCAATAGGCAGCCATCAGATCTTCGGTTATCCATGTGCCTTCATCGTCTCTACTATCGGCGCAACGCGCAATCACCCGCTCAAAGCACTGATCAAAGGTAATATGGGTGAGGGGACTGTTGCGTAATTGCCGCTTAAAGGTGCGATTCAAACGCACGCCTGTGCGGCTCAAAACCATCCGTGGGTCAGGTGACCACCACAAAATCGGGTCTTCTTCGTTAAACCAAGGGAAAATGCCTCGGTGGTAAGCAGCCAATAACCAATTCACCGACAACGTGCCGCCAGAGGCCAAAAGACCATTAGGATCAGTCATCGCCAGAGCGGTGTCTGGGAACTCTGGAAAGTCGGTGTTATCGGGCGGCTGTGTCATTCCGGCGCTCGTTGCATAGAAGGTGGGTTATTGTGTCAGTCTTCCCTTGATTTTCAAAGGGTTGGCTGTGCTTATTTCCAGATTCAGGTACACTAAACATCGACCGACAATGTGCGACAATGCTAAGCGTTTGACGGAGACACATCCGGTCTGTTTGCTGGCTAACATCATTTATTGGCCTGATTTATTGGGTGGCATGACAGTGGTATATTGTTCGCGATATAACGACCCGTATTTTTGGTGAGGAAGGAACCGTTTTGACAAAAACGACAGAAAATCCAAGCAACCGTTTTTGGGCGAGTATTAAGCACCGATGTGCACACGAAGGCACATTGATTGGGCTGATACTGGTCGCTGGTTATTTGGGATTGGCCCTATTTGGCTATAGCGCACATGACCCTGGGTTTACCTATGCAGGGCATAATTCTGATGTCCGCAATATTATGGGGCCATCTGGTGCTTGGATCGCCAATGTGTTGATCAGTGCCATCGGTGTTCTGGCTTATGTTGTGCCGGTGTGGGCGGTGGTGCGTGCCAGTATCTTATTTCGGGAACGCCGCAAACAATACGAATGGCACTGGGGCCTGTTTGCGTTGCGTTGGATCGGTGGTCTGTTGGTCATGCTGTCGGGCGCGGGATTGGCGGCCTTGCATTTCCAATTTGAAGGCACCATGAGCGCAGGCGGTTTCATCGGATTGTGGGTGTCAGAGCTGCTGTTTTTCCAGCTGAATTTATTGGGTACGACGCTGGTATTGTTCGCCTTATTTATTTTTAGCCTCACCGTCGCTTTTCATGTGTCTTGGTTGCGGGTGATGGACAACACCGGTGACCTAACCCTGCGCTTTTTTGCATGGGTAAAAGCCAAAATTCATCTGTACCGTGTTGGGCGCAGTGAGCAAAAACAAACCAAGGCCTTTTTGGAAACCCGAAAGGCCAATTTGGAAATTTCGATAGAGAAGCAGTCAGAGCGCAAGCCGCCTACGATTCGTGCCCCAAAAATGAAACCCGCTGATAGTCCGTCACCTAAGGTGCAGCAGCAGTCATTATTTGATAACCGTTCGCTAGGACAACTGCCGTCAATCGATCTGCTAGACCGTGCCGATTCGAAACGTAAGATGGGCTACGACAAGGCCACACTCGAAGCCATGTCGCGGATGTTAGAGATTAAATTGAAAGACTTTGGTGTCGATGCAGAAGTGGTGGCAGTGGCTCCAGGCCCGGTCATTACCCGATTTGAAATCCAACCCGCGCCGGGCATTAAGGTATCTAAGATCAGCAACATTGCCAAAGACTTGGCCCGTTCTATGGCCATGGTCAGTGTGCGTGTGGTTGAGATCATCCCCGGTAAAACCGTGGTGGGCATCGAAGTACCGAATGAAAATCGCGGTATGGTCATGCTGAGCGAAATTCTGTCTTCAAAGGCCTATCAGGATGCGCCTTCACCTGTGGCGCTTGGTCTTGGACACGACATTGGCGGCTCTCCTGTGGTGGTCGATTTGGCAAAAATGCCCCACTTGTTAGTAGCGGGTACCACGGGTTCTGGTAAGTCGGTCGGTGTAAACTCAATGCTGATCAGCATGCTGTATAAGGCAACGCCAGAGCAGGTAAGGCTGATTTTGGTCGATCCAAAAATGTTGGAATTGTCTATATACGAAGGCATTCCCCATCTGTTGACCCCAGTGATCACCGACATGAAGGATGCCGCCAATGGGTTGCGTTGGTGTGTGGGTGAGATGGAACGGCGCTATAAACTGATGGCGTCAGTGGGTGTGCGTAACCTAGCGGGTTACAACAAAAAAGTTTTGGATGCTGAGAAAGCAGGGGCTCCGATTAAAGATCCTTTATGGAAAGCCGAAGACCACCTCGACACCGAGAATATCCCCGATCTGGGTACACTGCCGGTCATCGTCGTCGTTATCGATGAATTTGCCGACATGATGATGGTGGTCGGTAAAAAGGTCGAAGAGTTGATCGCGCGTTTGGCGCAAAAAGCCCGCGCAGCGGGTATTCATTTAATTCTGGCTACCCAGCGACCATCGGTGGACGTCATCACCGGCCTGATTAAAGCCAACATTCCAACCCGTATTGCGTTCCAAGTATCCTCTAAGATCGACTCACGGACGATTTTGGACCAAGGTGGCGCTGAAAGTCTGTTGGGTAACGGAGACATGCTGTATATGCCTCCGGGCACCAGCTTGCCAGAACGTGTCCATGGCGCCTTTGTCTCAGACGATGAGGTGCATGCCGTGGTGTCAGAGTGGAAATTGCGCGGCCAACCGAATTATATCAGTGAAATTACCGACGGCACCTCCGACGACGGCAGTTCGGGCATGGGCGGATTCAGTGAAGACAGTGATGAAGGCGATGTCTTGTTCGATGAAGCGGTGGCATTTGTTACTGAGACACGCAAAGCCTCGATATCATCGGTACAGCGAAAATTTAGAATCGGCTATAACCGTGCGGCCCGTTTGGTCGAAACCATGGAGAATGCAGGCGTCGTCAGTGCTGCAGGACACAATGGCGCGCGAGAAGTGTTGGCACCGCCACCACCTAGGCCTTAGGCACCCCATAAAGAATAGGAAACCTCATGTTAAGACAGTGTAAAACCGGTTTACTCGTTGCGTTAGTCAGCTTGAGTGCTGTCACGATTCAGGCTGATACCCTGTCTGATTTCACCACATTGCTCACCAGCCATGACCGATTTGAAGCTGCTTTTGAGCAGGTGACACGGGGCCAAAGTGGGGCGGTATTGTCCGAAGTGTCGGGCAGCCTACAAATGCAACGCCCCAATCAGTTTTACTGGTTGTCGTATCCGCCACAGGAACAGGCGGTCATCTCTGATGGCACGACACTGTGGGTCTATGACATCGACCTAGAACAGGTCACAGTGCAAAATGCCGGCGACAGTTTACATGATTCACCAGCGGTTATTTTAAGTGGTGACGCACAAAAAATTGCATCGCAATACCGTATCGAGCAAACCGTGCTTGACGGTACCAAAACCCGGTTTCAACTCATCCCCTTGGCCAATGAGTCGACCCTCAAGTCGCTCGACTTTAGCTTCGACGGGAACCGGCTTGAACGTTTATGGCTCGCAGACAGTCTGGGTCAAGTCACGGTGATCACGCTCAGTGAACATCAGTATGCCCCAGCGTTTGATGAAACACGTTTTCAATTTGTGGCGCCCGAGGGTGTCGATGTGATGGATCAGCGTCCGTGAGTGAGTTGTTTGCGCAGGATACGCCGCTGAAGCCGTTGGCTGAGCGTATGCGTCCTATCAGTTTGGATGACATAAAGGGTCAAGATGCGATCATCGGCCCCGGTAAACCCCTGCGCAAAGCGATAGAACAAGACCAACTGCACTCCATGATATTGTGGGGGCCACCAGGGGTAGGGAAAACCACCTTGGCGCGTTTGTTAGCGCATTTGAGTGGCTGTCGCTTTGAAACCTTGTCAGCGGTGCTGTCTGGCGTCAAAGAAATCAGAGAGAGCGTGGCAAAGGCACAGCAAGCCCAAATGCGGGGTATCAAGTCGGTATTGTTCGTCGACGAGGTACACCGGTTTAACAAGGGCCAGCAGGATGCCTTTTTACCCTATGTCGAAGACGGTACCATTATCTTTGTGGGTGCCACGACGGAAAACCCGTCTTTTGAATTGAATAACGCTTTATTGTCACGTGCCCGTGTCTATCGGTTAGCGTCGTTAACCGCGACAGATCTAGACGCGGTATTCCAACGTGCCGTTCAGCAAGACGACACGCTGCGGGCTGCGCAGCTAACCATTGATCCCGATGCTTATGACCTGTTATTGGCGTCCTGTGATGGCGATGCCCGCAAGTTACTAGGGTTTGTTGAATTGCTCGGTGACATTGCCGAACCCGGTGTGTCAATCAATCAGGGCCACATCGGTGAACTCTTGGCGACGCGTGTGCGACGTTTTGACAAGGGCGGTGATGTTTTTTACGAACAAATATCAGCCATGCACAAGTCGGTGCGGGGCTCGTCCCCCGATGGCGCGCTGTATTGGCTGTGTCGCATGTTAGACGGCGGCTGTGATCCGCTCTATGTCGCACGACGGTTGGTACGAATGGCGTCAGAAGACATTGGAAATGCCGACCCACGGGCGTTAGAAATGTGCATCAATGCGTGGCATGCGCAAGAGCGCCTAGGAAGCCCTGAAGGAGAATTGTCTCTTGCTCAGGCCGTGGTGTATTTGGCCAGTGCTCCCAAGAGCAATGCGGTCTATAAGGCTTACAATGCCTGTATGGCGCTGGTACGTGAGGGGCAGGACCATGAAGTACCCATGCATTTGCGAAACGCACCGACCACATTGATGTCACAGGTTGGCATGGGTGAGGGATATCGCTACGCACATGATGAGCCGAATGGCTATGCCGCTGGCGAGCAGTATTTGCCAGAAGCGCTCAAAGACCAACGATTTTATGAACCGGTTGATCGCGGGCTTGAAATAAAAATTGGCAGCAAACTCGACCAACTGAGACAATGGGACAAAGACAGCGCAACCAAAAGGTATGATAAATAATGGGCCCGTTTCATTGGAGTCTGCTACTCGTTATTGGTATGGGCGGTGCATTGGGCGCGGTCGCACGATACAGTGTGGTGCATCTAACCGCGCCTTGGAGTCGTAATGGCTTCCCGATAGGTACTTTTTTGGCCAATCTGAGTGGAAGTTTCTTGATTGGCTTGGCTTTTGTATTTTTCTTTTTAAAATACCCCGCTATGTTTTCACACTGGCGTAGCCATATTATGGTGGGTTTTCTAGGTGCTTTTACGACCTTTTCAACCTTTGCTTTAGAATCTTGGACACTGTACCTGCAAGGCCATCTTAGTATGGCCATCGGATACGCTATTGCCAGCCTGGTGGGCTGTGTTATGGCCGTTGCCGCCGGTTACGGTATTGCCAAACTTATTATCTAATATTGAACAGGAAACCACATGCTTGATATCAAACTGTTGCGCGCTGAAACAGCCGAAGTCGCAGCCAAGTTACTGAAAAAAGGCTATACCCTTGACGTTACTGTGTTTCAGGATCTAGACCAAAAGCGCAAGTCAGTGCAGATTGCGGTTGAAGGACTGGCAGCAGATCGAAAGAAGGCCTCCAAGCAAATTGGGGTGTTGGTAGGTCAGGGCACGCCCGTAGACGAAGCCAAGAAGCAAGTGGCTGCGACGCTCGACCATATTAGTGAACAGGAAGCAGCCTATGCAGGCGAGCTGACCACGGTTCAGACCGCGTTAGACGATTTGTTGGCTGGTATCCCCAATATTCCCGAAGACGATGTGCCAGAGGGTGCATCTGAAGAAGACAACATTGAAGTACTTACCTGGGGTACACCCGGCACCTATGACTTTGACGTGAAAGACCATGTCGATCTAGGTCATGATATTGGTGAGTTAGATTTTGAAACTGCTGTAAAAATTACTGGCAGTCGATTTGCCGTCATGACCGGCGGTATTGCCCGTCTGCACCGTGCCATTGCCCAGTTTATGTTGGATACCCATATCCGTGATCACGGCTATACAGAGGCGAATGTGCCCTTTATGGTGAATGCTGATTCGCTGTTTGGTACCGGCACCTTGCCCAAATTTGAAGAAGACCTGTTCAAATTGCGCGGTGAGCAAGAATATTACTTAATCCCGACTGCAGAAGTGCCGCTCACCAATTTGGTGAGAGACACCATTGTACCGGCCGAGCAATTGCCATTGCAGTATGTAGCGCACACCCCCTGTTTTAGAAGTGAAGCAGGCAGCTATGGCCGCGATACCCGCGGTATGATCCGTCAACACCAATTTGAAAAGGTTGAAATGGTACATATCGTGCACCCTGATCAGTCTGCAGAAGCCTTGGAGCGCATGTGTGGCCATGCTGAGAAGATTCTGAAATTGCTTGAGCTGCCGTACCGAAAGGTGATGTTGTGTGGCGGTGATATGACCTTTGGTTCACGCAAAACCTATGACCTTGAAGTCTGGTTGCCAGCGCAGAATACCTACCGAGAAATCTCATCCTGTTCAAATATGGGTGATTTCCAAGCCCGCCGCATGCAAGCCCGTTTCCGCAACCCTGAAACCGGTAAGCCACAATTGGTGCACACCCTAAATGGTTCTGGATTGGCGGTTGGCCGAACGATGGTCGCGATTATGGAAAACTACCAACAGGCAGATGGTAGCATTCGTGTGCCAGCAGTATTGAAGCCGTGGATGGCCGGTATTGATGTGATTTCAAGCGCGGTTTAACCCAAGCGGGTTTGGTCCACCACAGCCCACATGAAAACACCCGACTGCGTGAGCAGCGGGTGTTTTTTAGTAGAGGCGACCACAATCAATTTCAATGGTTAGGTTGTTGCGAGATGTAAACAGTCCTCCGGATAGGCACATATTACTTCTAAAATCATGGGGTCAAACTTGGCTTGTCTTGTCATCTCGATCAAAGTTGCCAAGGTGTCAGACAAACTCTGTCCCCATCGATAAGGGCGATCTTCAATAAGGGCTCGGAATGCATTGGCCATTTTTACAATATTGGCTTCCATATTGTAGGGTTGGTACTGTACGCCCGAGCCTGTTTCGACAGTGGTTTTGTGTGTTGATGACGCCCACAAAGTCACATCCTCAATACCCTTAATATGGTTAAGAATGTCATAGGTGTGGTTGGGATGTTCATGCAATATCGCACGTTCCTGCAACGAGAGCGGGCCTGCTTTATCCAATATATGGTCTGGCACATGCATTTTTCCGACGTTGTGTAACAGTCCTGCCATTTCTATTTTTTCACATATGGGTAGTGGAAGGTTGCACCGTTGAGCTAAAAACCGTGCAATAAGTCCTACTGAATGGGAGTGATGTTGGGTGAAACGGCTCTTCTGATCGGCAATACGACCAAAAATACGCGCCATCTTTCTGATGTCTTCACCTACGATGATTTGGTCTTGCAAAGAAAACTCATGTGCGTTGACGAATGTGACGACCGAGGCAGACTCCATACCGTTCCAAAAAGATTTGGACGGCGCGAGGGAAATATAGGCTTCATTGATTTTAGGTGAAAATAGCACGTTGGTCGCGGTGTTGAGCTTTTCTGTTATCTCGACAATGGCGTGGGTGTCAATCACGTCACGCTGCTGAGCGAGAGTATCCAAACGGTCAGCAAAGAAAATGATGTTGGCCATTTCAGCGTGGGCTGATGAAATATTAGCTGCCTTAAGAGAGCGCCAGGGTGTGTGATGGTATTTGATGGCTTGTGCACAATAGGCAAGGGGTGAGAAGTCGGCCAACAGGTCATGGCCCACATTGCAATGCTCTGTGGTATTCACATTGAGTGGAATAAAGGTGCGGGTGAGTGCGCCATGTAGCCTTTGGGTAGACACCCCACAGTCATGCACCATACCCGCGTTAAACAAAATCTCCAAGGCTTCCCCGCGGTAGCCTAGAGCAGCGCCTATTTTCGTCGCAATGTAGGCTACCCGTTTACCATGATGAACATCAGTGAAGCCGGTCAGGCTAATCATATGTTCAAGCGCAATAACAACGTGCCTGACATGAACTTGAATGCCATGGTTGTCAGACCGTTGTGGCATAAAAACGCCTGGTTCAGAATCCCTATTGAGTAGTGTCATACCGTTGACCCAAAAGTAATTATTTACGTCATATCTGCTCTAAGAGCATGCTTATTATATTTTTCATTATAGTCGATTTTAATAATTTGCAAGATTGGGTGCGTTTTTTTTCGCCAAGCAGCGTGCTAGCGCCCGTCAAATTGCCCTTATCACAGGATATTCAATGAAAAATTAATACCGCTTTGTGGCGCAATTCATTATTGAATGCTGCACACTTGCTAGAATAGATACCAACACAGAACAAATTTATCTCAGGGTACTGTCATAGAGGAAAGACCATGTTTAAGCGCGCCATAGTGAGAACACCCAGTCCATCACTTATCGACGGCATTACCACGGCCTCGTTAGGCTTACCGAACTATACATTGGCATTGCAACAACATGCCGCCTATGTCGCCGCATTAAAATCTTGTGGATTAGAAGTCACGACCTTGGCACCAGACGACCGCTTTCCTGATGCTACGTTTGTTGAAGACGTGGCATTGTTGACCCCGCGTTGTGCCATAGTCACCCGTCCAGGGGCTCCAACACGTTTAGCCGAATCGACACTTATCGGACCCGTACTGTCCCATTTCTATGCTGATATTGAATACATCAAAGCGCCAGGTACGGTAGAAGCGGGCGACATTATGATGGTGGGATTACATTTTTATATAGGCCTCTCTGCCCGCACCAACCAAGCAGGTGCCGACCAAGTGATTGCCATTCTGAAACGTTACAATATGTCTGGTTCCGTTGTGCCACTGTCAGAGGTATTGCACCTCAAAACCGGGTTGAGTTATTTGGAAGACAACCAATTGGTGGTGGGTGGAGAATTTAAGACCTGTGCACTCTTTGCCGGCTTCAACAAGATTGAAATTGACGATGATGAAGCCTATGCCGCCAACTGCGTTTGGATCAATAACAAAGTGCTCCTGCCAGCCGGCTTTCCAAAAGCAGAGCGCGCATTAAGCGCTGCTGGATTCGACCTGATCACTGTGGACATGTCAGAATTCCAGAAAATTGATGGTGGCTTGAGTTGCCTGTCATTGCGGTTCTAGTGCCGTCGTGTTCTGGAAACAAAATACGCTATAATCGCAGCTATTCAGGCAGCCAAAAGGCCTGCCTACGTTAAATGAGACCCCTGTTGTCATGCCGAAAACCCCCAAAGCTACTCAATCTGCTAAGACTGCGGTAGGGCCTGTAGTAGTCCAGAAAGTAGTAGCCCGGAATCCAGAAGACCAGAATCCAGCAGCCCAGTCTCGCGTAGTGGTCATTGGCGCAGGTCCGGCTGGATTAATGGCAGCAGAACAGTTGGCTAACGCGGGTATTCGCGTGGCGGTATACGATGCTATGCCATCGGTTGGCAGAAAGTTTCTAAGGGCCGGTATTGGCGGACTGAATTTGACCCACGACGAGCCTTGGGAAGACTTTGTGACCCGTTACGGCGACAAATCCTCCGAAATCCAACGGTGGCTCGAAGTGTTTGGTGCCAATGAATTGCGCGCTTGGGTGGCAGAATTAGGCGTAGAGACCTTTGTCGGCAGCTCTGGCAGGGTCTTTCCCGTTGGTAATAAAGCAGCGCCGCTACTACGCGCATGGATCAAAAGATTACAGAATCAAGGCGTGACTTTGCATACCAAGCACCGGTGGTGTGGTTGGGATGCGGAGGGCAACCTGGTGATTGAAAGCGCCGATGGCACCCAGCATATTCAAGCGCAGCGCGTCATCTTTGCATTGGGCGGCGGTAGTTGGGCCCGCCTGGGTTCTGACGGGGCGTGGCTGGCACATTTTCAAGCGCGCGGTATACATTGTGCCCCATTTAGACCCAGTAATTGCGGATTTGATGTGCCATGGACCGATAGCTTTATACAACAACATGCTGGCACACCGCTTAAATCGGTCGTGCTAACGGTTAAGTCAGTTACGGGTCAGGTGTGGCGAAAACAAGGCGATGCACTGATCTCGAGTAAAGGTATTGAAGGTGGGTTGGTCTATGCTGGATCTGCGCTAATACGCGATAACATCCAAAAGTATGGTCTGTGTCGCGTGTATTGGGATTTACTGCCTGACAAAACAATTGCCCAAATAAAGGCGGCGTTAGCCAAGCGCCGTCCCAAAGACTCAGTGTCAAATGTACTACGCAAAAAACTGGGGCTGGCAGACGGTAAGTTGGCGTTGTTAAAAGGCTTGGCCAGTAAAGAGCAGATGGCCGAATTACAACAATTACCCGCATTGATTAAAAACCTACCACAGGTATTGCAAACACCGCGTCCCATTGACGAGGCCATTAGTACCGATGGCGGTGTTCGATTTGAAGGTTTAACACCCGGATTGTCGTTACAGTCGCAACCCCATGTGTATTGTGTGGGTGAAATGCTTGACTGGGAGGCACCCACCGGCGGTTATTTGCTGACAGCATGTTTTGCCAGTGGCGTAGTGGCAGGACGCGACTGTGCCGCATCCTTGATCGCTATGCCGCGCTAATGGACAGCCTGAGTTTGACATAGTCAGCAACTGCCTGTTGCTGCTTCGCATCCAAATGATAGGCTGCATGCGTTCGCCGATGTAATATATCCTCAGCGGTCATGGCCCATTCCTCATCCATCATGAAATCAATTTCTTGCTCATACAGACCGTGGCCAAAATCGGTACCCAAGTCAGCAACGGTCTGTGCCCCTTCCAATACATTAGGTACACGTGAGCCATGCCGAGCGTGGAGTGTTTTCAAAGCATCTAGGGGCATCCATTCGAAGTCTAGTTGCGCTTGCTGCCAAGAGTAGGGCATGCCACCGGGTAATACGCTAGTGGCTGTCTGACTCTCTTTAAGGTCAGGAAAGTAGGGTTTTAAAGCCTTCATAACGCCCAACGCCAGCAATCGATAAGTGGTCAACTTGCCACCAAATACGCTGACCAGTGGCGCCAAGTCTCGGTCCTTAGTGACCTCTAAGTGGTAGTCACGGGTGACTGCTTGCGGATTTTCAATTTCCTCATCCATCAAGGGCCGCACCGCAGAATAGGTTTGCAAAATATCGTCCTTACGAATCGACTGTTTGAAATACCGGTTGGTTACGTCCAATAAATAGTCGATTTCTGAGTCGTCTATCGCGACTTTACTCGGCTCACCTGGATAGTCGACGTCAGTGGTGCCGATTAAAGAAAATTCCCCCAAGTAGGGAATGACGAATACCACGCGTTTGTCGTCGTTTTGCATCAAATAAGCATACGGCTTATTGGTGAGTGCGGGCACCACGATGTGACTGCCCTTAACCTTTCGAATCAGTTTGGGGGCCTTCATCGGTAACACTGATCCAAACAAATCTGAACACCAGGGGCCAGTTGCATTCACCAGGGTTTTGGTCTTTACAATGATCCGTTCTTGGCTGTCCTGTGACTCCAGCGTTAGCGTCCAATAACCTGTGTGGCGTTTCACGTCGATACAACGGGTATAGGTATGGATGTCTGCACCACAGGCTTTTGCCTGTAAAGCATTCGCCAAAACCAATCGTCCATCATCGGTGTGAGCGTCTGAATATTCAAAACCCTGTTTATATTGTGGCTTCAGTGGTGACTCTGCATCAAATGCCACCGAGGTGGAACCGGGCAAGACACTGCGTTTCGCTAAGTGATCATACAGATACAGCCCAATGCGAATCATCCAAGCGGGTCTTAACAAGGGCGACAATGGAATGCGGAATCGCATGGGCTTTATCAAATGAGGTGCTTTATTGAGTAAGATTTCACGTTCAGAGAGTGCTTTTCTCACCAATGAAAACTCATAATGTTCTAAATAGCGTAAGCCGCCATGAATGAGTTTACTGCTGCCACCTGACGTGGCGCTGGCCAGGTCATTCATTTCGGCTAAACCAGTCTTTAATCCCCGTTCAGCTGCGTCCGCTGCAATGCCGCAGCCATTAATACCACCGCCGATAATAAAAAGGTCATACATGGTTTAACATCCTGTTTTTGTAAAAAAATAAATGATCGCTGATCCTTCATGCCATTGTTGCCATAGCACCAAAGTTAGCTTAGCACTTCACGGACCAAATGATGAGTAGCAAAATCGACAAAATAGGCTAACGCTTCAGGATTTTTGGTGGTGTCTATGCTTACCGCAGTGTCGATTGTCTGGCCCATCAAAATTTTCCGCACGGGAATCTCCAGTTTTTTACCGGTGAGCGTATAGGGCACCGCGGCAATGCTGAAAAAATCGTCGGGTACATGTCGCGGCGAACATTGGGTTCGTAGGTGCTGTGCTAGGGTTTTTTTCACATCCTCTGTCAGTGTAACGCCCGGTGATAACTGCACAAAAATCGGCATGAAAAAATCACCTCGGGGACCTTCGATGCAGACCACCAAACTGTCCTGCACTTCGGGCAATGCCTCAAGTACACCATATATTTCTGCGGTGCCGATGCGAACACCGTATCGGTTCAATGTGGCATCCGATCGCCCATAGATATAGACACCGCCGCGTCCGTTGATCTTAATGAAGTCGCCATGTCGCCACACATTGGGAAAATAATTGAAATAGGCATCCTGGTAACGTTGGTTGTTCGGGTCATGCAGAAAATGTAGGGGCATTGAGGGGAAGGGGGTTTTGCATACCAATTCTCCTACTTGGTCAATTACAGGCATGCCTTGTTCGTCCCATGCCGCTACATCCATCCCTAGTATTCGTGTCTGAATTTCGCCCGCATAGACCGGCAGTGTTGGAGAACCCCCGACAAAGGCACTGACAATTTCCGTGCCGCCACTTTGCGATGTTAGCCATAGATCCTTCTTTACGTGGCGATAAAACCAAGCAAAGGTGTCTGGGGTGGCAGGTGAACCGCTGCATAAAACACTTTTAAGTGCGGTTAAATCAAACCGTTGGTTCGGTTGAATATCCTGTTGTTGCATCAATTGAACATAGGAAGGGCTGGCGCCAAAATAATGCGCTTGGGTGTCAGCAGCCATCTTCCACAAAACATCAGGTGTGGGGTATACGGGGCTGCCATCGTATAGAACGCCAGCGGCACCGGTCAGCATAAAAGCAACCTGAATGTTAAACATGACCCATCCAGTGGTTGTATAGAAAAAGCTAATGTGTTCTGGCTTCAGGTCCATGTGGAAGGTGACAAACTTCATCATTTCCAACAACGCCCCGACATGGCTGTGCACAATTGCCTTAGGCATACCCGTGGTGCCAGACGAAAATAGGATCCACAACGGGTGGTCATGTGGCACACGGGTAAAGTGAAATGCTGCTCTGCCAGGGTCCGGTTCGTCGAGCAGGTCCTGCCAACGAATGGCGGGCAGGGTAGGTGCCTTGTTTGGATAGAGGTAGGAGAAATACACCACCTGTTCCAGAGAATCAGATAGTGCTGCTGCGATATGCGCAATCACGTCGCTACGATCGTAGGCTTTTCCACCATATTGATAGCCATCGGCGACAAATAGCCATGTGGGTTTGATTTGAATGAACCGGTCCAAAATGGTCTTTTCCCCAAACTCTGGCGCGGCATTTGACCAAACAGCTCCGATACTGATCGACGCCAACATGGCGACAACCGTTTCGGGAATGTTGGGCATCAAGCAGCCAATGGTATCACCTTGCTGTACACCTCTGTTTCGCATGGCAGTGGCCAAAGTGCGTACTTGAGAAGCGAAGTCGCTCCAACTCAATGCCTCGAGTACCCGGGTTTCTGACAAAGAAAAGAGCGCAGTTGCGTCAGGCCTTTCATGCCGCAGAATATGTTCGGCAAAATTGACCATTGATCCTGGAAACCATTGGGTTCCTGGCGCCATTAATTGGCTGGTTGTGACCCGGTGGTAGGCTGTGTTCGATTGGATATCAAAATACCGCCACAATGACGACCAAAAACCGGTGTTATCGGTGACAGACCACTGCCAGAGGGCCTCATAGTCTTCGCAGGACACAATCTGTTCTTCGGCAAGCCAATGTCTATAGGCAGTTACGTTGGCAGTGTCGATCAAATCCTCTGTAGGTGACCACAATAATGCGCCCTCAGGAACTGCCATTTTTGCCATTGGATTTACCCTCTATGTGTTTTATGTCAGTTTGTAGTGGTCTACTAATTCCGGACACCAACATAAGTGATATTATCATCACTAAGCATGAGGTGTTCAATGAAAAGACAAAGACGTGTTTTTACTACAAATTTCAAAAATGAAGCGGCGAGTTTGGTTTTAGATCAAGGATATTCAATACAGGAAGCATGTCGCTCACTCGATGTTGGAAGGTCGGCCCTGGGCCG
>ERZ767114.16-NODE-16-length-169435-cov-4.449964_pt1 | contig 169435 bp, 138 predicted proteins | sample MGYA00374952_ERZ767114 | MGnify/ENA primary metagenome ERZ767114 (study PRJEB28939, sample SAMN06267156) | marine metagenome | isolation source: Columbia River Estuary | place: USA:Columbia River Estuary, USA | collected 2012-05-05 ... | reverse complement strand
CTTTTAGACAAAACTAATATAAAAAATACGAATTTTAATTTTCTAGTTGATAATGAGGTAATTTTTATTGAAGCAATATAAAGTAATTTTAAAAATATTCTTATAAATACAGGTGAAATAAAAATAGATAGAAGTAATAATTTAAAAATAACTAAGAGAATGGCAGTTGAAACAAGGTTTGCCAAAACAAAACCTTTAATTGTTACTTTATCATAATTTTTAAAATAATAAATCAGTCCAATTGCTGGAATGGTTAACAGCCCCATAAAATGAACTCCAAAAGAAAGGCCTATTACAAATGCAATCATCAAAAGCCAGCGATCACCACGAGAAGTATTCATTTCTTGCTCCCATCGCAACCCCATCCAAAATAATATCGATAAGATTAAGGTGGCCATGGCATAAACCTCGGTTTCAACCGCGTTAAACCAAAAACTGTCTGAAAAGCAAAATGCTAATGATCCAACGGCTGCACTTCCAAAAAAACCAATGCGTTCAGAAACTGAATCTAGAGTTTTGAATGAGGGTAGCTTTTGTAGTAGTAAGGTTAAAGTCCAGAATAAAAAAAGAATGGTAAAAGCACTTGAAAAAACGGACATGAAATTGACCATTAGCGCGATTTGTTGAGGCCCAGTTGCGAAAAGAGCAAAGAAGGCACCAATCATTTGAAATAATGGAGCACCAGGAGGATGACCAACTTGAAGCTTAGCAGAAGTAGCAATATATTCTCCAGCATCCCAAAAACTAGCTGTGGGCTCAACGGTACTTCCAAAAGTGAATAGGGCAATAGCAAAAACAGTCCAACCTAAACTAAGGTTCCAAATACGGTATGTTTTGTCAGTCATTTTCGAGATCAAAATTTAGAAAACGAAGGTAAGTATAAATGAAGCAATATAAAATCATTACAATTTGTTTAATAGGGTATAATAAAATCATATTTTTTCAAATCGCCCCAGGAGACTATTTTTTTGAACTTCGTTCCAAAGAAACGACTGTCCTTGCATAGTTATGTATACATTTTGGGTCAGAGTTTGAACATATGAAAGTGCACAGCCTAAGTTGAAAAAACCATCAGAGGAACCTCCAAAGGCATACGGGATCATTGCCCCGGTTAGTAGTATGGTCTTATTTTTCAAATTTGCCTTTGCTAATGCTTTTGCTGTAGCTACCATCTTATCAGTACCATGTGTAATGACAATTTTTTGGCAAGGACTATTCTGGCAAGCCACTATAATTTGATCAGTTTCTTTGACTCCCATTTCAAGGCTATCCATCATCATTAACGTTTCAACCTGAATATCAAGTTGGCACCTGCTTCTTTTTAACATTTCTGGTAAATGTGTTTTTTCGAAATATAAGGCACCCTCTATATAATCATAACTTTTATCAAAGGTACCTCCGGTAATAAAAATCTGAATGGTTTTTTCTTTTTTCACGAGTTTTTTTTGTTGATTATCAAAAATAGATTGATTAGTCATATTAAAGTTTAAATTACCTTAAAAAGTTGTTCTTAAAAAAACTTTCATGTAAATTTGCCACGCTTTTGGCCCATGGTGTAACTGGCAACACGTCGGTTTTTGGTACCGAAGAGTCTAGGTTCGAGCCCTAGTGGGCCAACAACAGCAATTAAAGACCTCCTTATTAAAGGAGGTCTTTTTATTAAAAAGATTGTTTGGGAAAATATAACCACCCTTGGTGATTTGGTATCGATATTTAAATCTATGCTTTAATAAAGACATCTTTGAATTAATGGTTTTCCCTTATGAGTTCCAAAGCAAGTGTTTTGGAAACCTTTTTTTAACATAAAAGTATTACTGATCTGGAGTAATTAGAAAATTAAATCCCTTGAATATAACTTCCTAATGAGTCTTTAAACTGAAACCCTTCCAGAGTTCTGTACTTATTTAATTTTTTATAAGCTTCTAGTCCCCAAAGTAAAAATTCCATCATAAAGTAACGATCTTCAATGCTACAATCTTTTTGATACGTATCGATAATTGACTCAATACCCTTAACCTGTTCAAGGGTTTGCTTGTATTCTTTTTCAGCCAGAGAATCTTCAAGGATTAATTCATTGTTTTTAAAAAACCATCTTAAAAGTTCGTCATAGGGTCCAACTTCTTCTTGTTTGTCAAGTTTTTCAATTTTAGGGAAATAATCTGGAAAAATTGTTTTGATTGATTCTGAAATTAAATGATATGATATTTGTTCAGCACCTTCTTGTTCTCCTTCATAAACTAACTCTATTTTTCCATTAATGGCTGGAATTACTCCAAGAAAATCTACAAGACGAATATTGGTGTTTTGATCTCCGCTTATAAGTAATCTTCGTTCCGCAGTACTAATAAGATTTTCCATCGCAGTAATACTCATACGAGCACTTACACCACTTTTTGAGTCTACAAATTCACTTTTTCGAGCTTCAAAACCAATTTGTTCTAAAATATCACGCGCTAATTCGGGAATATGAATCATGGCTTTTTTCTCTTTACTGACAATAACTTCTTGGGAAGTTATTGCCTTGGCAATATCTCTGGTGTGAGGATAATGAGTAAGTATTTGAGATCCAATTCGATCTTTTAATGGTGTTACAATGCTTCCCCGATTAGTGTAGTCTTCAGGATTGGCGGTAAAAATTAATTGTGGGGTTATAGGGAGTCTTACTTTGAATCCACGAATTTGAATTTCCTTTTCTTCTAAAATTGAGAAAAGGGCTACTTGGATACGTGCCTGTAAATCGGGTAGTTCATTTAAAACAAAAATACATCTATGTGCCCTTGGAATCATTCCGAAGTGAATCACGCGTTCGTCAGCATAGGAGAGCTTCAGATTTGATGCTTTAATAGGATCTACATCACCAATTAAATCTGCTACTGTTACATCGGGTGTTGCTAATTTTTCAAAAAAACGTTCATTTCGATGCAGCCAACTAATAGGTGAAGCGTCTCCCTGAGCTTTAATTATACCTATTGCTTCATTGCTAACTGGATCTAGTGGATCATCATTAATTTCAGAGCCTTCAACAACAGGAACCCATTCGTTTAATAATTGGGTCATTTGTCTAGCTAAACGAGTTTTAGCTTGCCCGCGTAATCCAAGCAAATTAATGTTATGCCCTGACAAAATAGCACGTTCAATATCGGGAATTACGGTATTTTCATAACCAATTAAACCTTCAAAAGTGCTTTTTCCGCTTTTAAGATGTTTGCGAAGGTTTTGCGCCATTTCTTCTTGAATGCTAATGGGAGTATACCCGCTTTTTTTTAGTGCACCTAGGGTAGTATTTTCTTTTCTTGTCATAAATATTATTGATGGTTATTCTAAACGCTTTTTTCTATTTTTTTCATAATCCTCAAAAATCATTTCTCCCAATCCTTTGAGACCAGTAAAAAATGCTTTTCCTTGATTTGCTTCTGTAAATTCCCTCACAAATTCTTTTAAATAAGGATCTTGAGCAATCATAAAAGTGGTGATAGGAATGTGTAATTTTTTTGCACGCTGTGCCATTGTGTAGCACTTTTCTACAATAGTTTCATCTAAGCCCACACTGTTTTTATAATAAGTTCCATCGGGCATTTTCAAACAACTCGGTTTTCCATCAGTAATCATGAAAATCTGCTTATTGGTATTCTTTTTTCTTCTAAGCATATCCAAAGCTAATTCAAGTCCTGCAACTGTATTTGTATGGTAAGGTCCTACCTCTAAATAGGGAATGTCTTTTACAGCAATAGGTCTAGCGTCATTTCCGAAAACTAAAATATCGAGAGTATCTTTTGGGTAACGTGTGGTAATTAATTCTGCTAATGCCATAGCGACTTTTTTAGCTGGGGTAATTCGATCTTCTCCATATAGAATCATACTGTGACTAATATCAATCATCAGTACTGTACTCATTTGAGTTTTATAAAAAGAATCTTCAATTACAAGATCCTCATTTTGAAGAGTAAAATCATTCCCCATTGATCTTATTTGAGCATTCTTGAAACTTTCTGTAACGGCAATTCTATCGAAGCCATCTCCGAATTGGTATGCCTTAAACTCACCAGTATGGTCTTGTCCTTGTCCAGATTTATTTGTTTTGTGGTTCCCAGAACTTGTTTTTCTAAGCTGTCCAAAAATCTGATTTAGTGCATGCTCTCTTAGTAATTTCTCAGTTTTAGCAGTAAGGGCGAAGCCATCTCCTTTTCCGCCGCTCCCTGGTGAAGGTTGTATGTAAGCTTTTTCCTTTAAATCTTCAATAAAATCATCAATACTATAATCCTTATCTGTAAGATGATATTCTTTATCCAATTCTCTGAGCCAGTCAATTGCTTCATCAAAATCTCCAGAAGTGTGTGTAATAAGCTCTTTAAAAATTTCAAACAACTTTTCAAAGGGAGTTTGTACTTTAGCAAGGTGTTTGGTAAACCGAATGCCTGAAGCATTTTTTTTAAATTTCATAATTCCTCAAAATTAAGTAATATTTAAGGAGTAAATCACACTTCTATTTTTTTTTAAAGGTTGTTTTTTTTGATAAACTTAATTTACAACATTTCTTTTTTAATAGAAAAAATTTAGTATTGAATTGAATTAGAGTATTTGATTTCTATCGAAAAGGAATAACAAGGATCGTAAAACATTAAAAAAGGTAGGGGAGAGATGTTTTTTATATAATTATGTATATATTCGCACAAATTATATAACTAATAAATAAACAAGAGGAGACTATTAGTCCCCTTTTTTTTTGGTATGAATTTTCGTTCACAAGTTGAAACTTTATTACAAGCTGCCTTAGAAGAGGATAAAGCGCTATTTCTTATTGATTTTAAAATAGGGAGTGATAATAGTATCCACATTACCTTAGATGGTGATCATGGAGTAACATTGAAAGACTGTATGAACGTAAGTAGAGCTATTGAACACAATATTGATCGTGAAGAGAATGATTTTTCAATCGAAGTGGCTTCGGCTGGAGTAGGAAGTCCACTTCAAAACAGTAGACAATACTTGAATAATAAAGGACGTAAACTCCGTATTGAACTTGCAGGTGAGCTAACTATAGAAGGTACACTTAGCGATGCAAATGAAAAGGAGATTACTCTTACATGGAAGCAAAGAGAGCCAAAACCTATTGGCAAAGGAAAAATAACAGTAACAAAAAACAAAACACTTTCGTATGACCAGGTTATTAACGCGAAAGTTCTAGTATAAGAGAAAATAGTTAAATATGGAAAATCTAGCATTAATTGATTCTTTTTCAGAATTTAAAGACGATAAACTAATAGACCGTGTAACACTCATGGTTATTCTTGAAGATGTTTTTAAAAACACTTTAAAGCGAAAGTTTGGGTCAGATGAAAACTTTGATATTATTATTAATCCTGACAAAGGTGATCTAGAAATCTGGAGAAACCGTGTGGTTGTAAAAGATGGAATGGTAGAAGATTCAAATCAAGAGATTGAGCTTTCAGAAGCACGTTTAATTGAGCCTGATTTTGAGGTAGGAGAAGACGTTTCTGAAGAAGTGAAAATTGTTGATTTAGGAAGAAGAGCGATTCAGTATTTAAGACAAAATCTTGTAGCTAAAATATTTGAACATGATAGCACAACTATTTTCAAGCAATTTAAAGACCGTGAAGGAGAATTGTACACCGCAGAAGTTCACCACATTAGAAGTAGAGAAATCATCCTTTTAGATGACGATGGTAATGAATTAATTTTACCCAAAGACCGTCAAATTCCTAGTGATTTTTTTAGAAAAGGGGATAACATAAGAGGAATTATTGAGTTAGTTGAATTGAGAGGGAATAAGCCAAGAATTATTCTTTCAAGAACCTCGCCTATTTTTCTTGAAAAATTATTTGAACAAGAAATCCCAGAAGTATTTGATGGTTTAATTACCATTAAAAAAGCAGTACGAATTCCTGGAGAAAAAGCAAAAGTAGCGGTTGATTCTTATGATGACAGAATTGATCCAGTTGGTGCTTGTGTTGGGATGAAAGGTTCTAGAATACACGGAATTGTTCGTGAACTAGGAAATGAAAATATCGACGTAATTAATTACACCAACAACATACAACTTTTTATTTCTCGTGCTCTTAGCCCGGCGAAAGTGAATTAATTAAAAATTAATGAAGAAACCAAGCGGGTAGAGGTTTTTTTAAATTCAGAAGAAGTTTCTAAGGCCATTGGAAAAGGTGGAGCAAATATTCGACTAGCTGGTAAGCTAACAGGCTATGAAATTGATGTTTTTAGAGAAGGTATTGAAGAAGATATTGAATTAAAAGAATTTAGCGACGAAATAGAAGGATGGGTGATTGAAGAATTCAAAAAAGTAGGTTTGGATACTGCAAAAAGTGTGCTAGAGTTAGATGTTGCTGATTTAATAAAAAGAACAGATCTTGAAGAAGAAACTGTTAGAGATGTACTAAGAATACTTAATGAAGAATTTGAAAAATAGACTGCAGAAATAATTCTTATTTTTGTAAATAGAAATTAAAATATGGCTGACAAACCGAGTATTCGACTGAATAAATTTTTAAGGGAATTAAATATTTCCTTAGACCGTGCTGTCGAATTTTTAACTCAAAAGGGGGTTGACGTTGAAGCACGTCCAACCACAAAAATAACTAAAGAAGTATACACGACTCTCTTAGATGAATTCAAAACAGATAAATCTAAAAAAGTAGCTTCTCACGAGATAAGTGAGGAAAAACGAAAAGAGAAAGAAGATTTACGTGTAATCCAAGAGAAAAAAGAACAAGATCGTTTAGATCAAATTGCTAAACGAGATGAGCTTAAATCAAATTTTGTAGACATTGAAAAGCCCAAAAGTCTTGGAAAAATTGATCTTGATTCTGTTAATGTAATTAAAAAAGAATCCAAAAAAGAAGAGAAGCCTATTGAAAAAGTAGAGACTTCTGCTCCAAAAAAGATTAAAAAAGTATCGACTGTTTCTCCAAAAGCTCCTGTAGAAAAGCCATTGAAAGAAGCTAAGGAAGATCTCGTTGCTTCAGTACAAACTTTTTCTAAGGAGAGTCAAATTAAACCGTTATCTGATCCATCTGCAATACCTGCTATTGAGAACACAATTGCTGAAGGAGCAACAAGCGAGGATGAAGGTGAAACCTTGAAAACAAAGTATCAGAAATTATCAGGACCTAAGAAAACTGGGGTAGTAATCAATCTGGATGAGGTAAATAAAAAAGAAAAAACAGTTGAAGATGCTCGAAAAAGAAAACGTAAGCGCATCACCAAAGATGTAAAGCCTTCGAGTAATACCTCCAACAATAAAAACAACAACAGCAGCGGTAATAGAAATAACCGAAGAGGCTCTGGTCCTCGTCAAGAGCCTGTTAAAAAAGAAGAGCCAACTGAAGCAGAAGTGCAAAAGCAAATTAGAGAAACTCTTGAAAAGCTTCAAGGAAAATCTAACAAGTCCAAAGGAGCTAAATACCGTCGTGACAAACGTGTCCAACACCGTCAAAAATCTGATGAGGAAATTGCTCAAATGCAAGCTGAAAGTAAGCTTATAAAAGTAACAGAATTTATTACTGTAGGGGAAGTTGCTACTATGATGGAGATTACTTCTACTGAAATTATTTCTGCTTGTATGAGCCTAGGAATAATGGTTACAATGAATCAGCGGTTGGATGCAGAAACTTTAAGTATTGTTGCAGAGGAATTTGGATTTGAAGTATCGTTTGAAAAAGCAGATCAAGAAGAAAATATAGTGGAAGATCTTGATAAGGAAGAAGACTTATTGCCAAGAGCACCCATCGTAACTGTAATGGGTCATGTTGATCATGGAAAAACATCTTTATTAGATCATATAAGAAATGAAAATGTAATCGCAGGTGAGTCAGGAGGTATTACACAGCACATAGGAGCTTATGGGGTTTTGTTAGAAAATGGTCAAAAAATAACGTTTCTAGACACTCCAGGTCACGAGGCGTTTACTGCTATGCGTGCCCGAGGAGCACAAGTTACAGACATTGCAATTATTGTTGTAGCTGCAGATGATGATATCATGCCACAAACCAAAGAAGCAATTAGTCATGCTCAAGCTGCAGGTGTCCCCATTATTTTTGCTATAAATAAAATTGATAAACCTGATGCTAATCCTGACAAAATCAAAGAAGCATTAGCGGGAATGAATTTGATGGTTGAAGAATGGGGTGGCAAAATTCAATCACAAGATGTTTCGGCGTTAAAAGGAACAGGAATAAAAGAACTTCTTGAAAAAGTATTATTGGAGGCAGAACTTTTAGAATTAAAAGCAAATCCAAATCGAAAATCAAGAGGAGCTGTGGTCGAAGCATTTTTAGACAAAGGGAGAGGCTATGTTTCAACTGTATTAATTCAAAATGGTACCCTAAAAATGGGAGATTACATGCTAGCTGGAAAACACAGTGGTAAAGTAAAAGCTATTTTTAATGAGAGAGGTATAACCCTTAATGAGGCACCACCAGCAACACCTGTTTCTGTGTTGGGTCTTGATGGAGCGCCTCAAGCTGGAGATGTTTTCTACGTTTTAGATGACGAACGAGAAGCTAAACAAATTGCAGCAAAGCGAACTCAGCTAATTCGTGAGCAAAGTGTCCGAACCCAACGTCACATCACCTTAGATGAAATTGGAAGGCGAATTGCTTTAGGAGAATTTAAAGAATTAAATATTATTTTGAAAGGGGATGTAGATGGTTCTGTAGAGGCTCTTACAGATTCTTTGCAAAAGCTTTCAACGGGTGAAATTGAAATAAATATCATTCACAAAGGAGTTGGTGCAATTACTGAATCCGATGTATTATTGGCATCCGCATCTGATGCTATTGTAATTGGATTTAATGTCCGCCCAATGGGAAATGCTCGATTGATTGCAGATAAAGAGGAAATAGACATTCGTTCATATTCTATTATTTACGATGCTATTAATGATATTAAAGATGCGATGGAAGGTATGCTCTCACCTGAAATGCGAGAAGAAATTACCGGTACAGCAGAAATTCGTGAAACGTTTAAAATTTCTAAAATTGGAACTATTGCAGGTTGTATGGTGACTGACGGGAAGATATTCAGAAATTCAGGAATTCGTATTATCAGAGAGGGAGTTGTAATTCATTCGGGATCACTAATTTCTCTAAAACGTTTCAAAGACGATGCAAAAGAAGTGGCCAAAGGATATGATTGTGGTCTACAGGTTAAAAGCTATAACGACATTCAAATTGCGGACATAGTAGAATGCTTCAAAGAAGTAGCTGTTAAAAAAACGCTTTAAAGTGTTTTTTCTTTAAAAGAAATGCAGAAGGAAAAATTCGCTTGAGTGTATCTAATGTTTTTAAACCATTAATTTTGTTTTTAAACCTTCCAGCCTGAACTTTATAGTTGGGGTTATCGAAGTTAATTTCAGCTGGAATATTCGAAAATTGTTCACGTACAACTTCTAATATTTCATTTGCTTTTGAAAAATTTCCGTAATATAATTGTAGAGTAAAATACTCATTTGAGAAGCGTTTGCTATCAAGTTCTATTTTCTTATTTAATAAACTGTCAATTTTCAAATCTTGTTTAATAGTGATGGTACCTTCCTGTGCAATCATAATACTACTAATTCCAAAAAAACACAATAAATAAAGGTACTTTAAGACTATTTTTTCCATAATACAAAAAAACAAAAAATTATTTTCATCCAAAGTTATTTAACAGAATCAATCACTTATTTAGAATCATTATAAATTGATAAAATCTTAATTTGTATGCTATAAAAAGCGAAGTCTATGACTTATTTTTGTACTGGATTTAGAAAACAACTTTGTAACAAATATTACCTACTGCAGTACGTATGACAATCAACAGAAACTGGAAATCCTATTTATATTTCTTATTTATAATAATTAGTATTCTGACCTCAATAACTGCAAGCGCTCAAGCTGATAAAGCGGTTCAAGCAGGAAAAAAACTTTTTAATACAAACTGTGCAGCTTGTCATAAATTAAATAAACGTGCGGTTGGTCCGGCATTGAAAGGTATTTCTTCTAAGTACGATAGAGAGTGGCTCTACAGTTGGATCAAAAACAGTACAGCAATGGTAAAGTCTGGAGATGCTCAAGCGGTAGCTATCTACGAAGAATATAATGGCTCTGTAATGACTTCGTTTCCTCAGTTTTCTAATGAAGACATAGATAATATTATTGCTTACACAGATTATGTTCCGCCTGCACCAGCAATGACTGCCTCTGTTCCAGTAGCTTCAGGACAAACTTCAGGTGAAATAAGTAATTCAATAATTTTAGTGGCGCTAGCCATGGTTTTCGTTGTTTTAGTAATCATGCTTTTCTTGGTTCAACGTACGTTAATCAGAATAGCTGCTGCAAGTGGAGTTGATATAACACCACCTCAAAAACCAAAAAGGACACCACTTTGGCAAGCCTTTATTCAAAATCAATTTTTGATTATTGTAAGTGTAATACTCTTACTTTTAAGTAGTGCTTATTTTGCTTACGGATTCTTGATGCAAGTTGGTGTTGATCAAGGATATATGCCAGTTCAGCCAATACATTATTCTCACAAAATTCATGCAGGTGCTAATCAAATAGAGTGCAAATACTGTCATTCCTCTGCACGTGTTTCTAAACATTCTGGAATTCCCTCTCTAAATGTATGTATGAACTGCCATAGAAATATTGCAGAATATAATGGTGAAGAAGATTTAGAAAACGGATACACAAAAGACTTCTACACTAAAGAAATTAAAAAACTTTACACTGCTGTGGGTTGGGATGAGACTAATCAAAAATATACAGGAGATACTCAACCAGTTAAATGGGTCAGAATTCATAATCTTCCTGATTTTGTTTACTTCAACCATGCACAACATGTTGAAGTAGGGGAAATTGCATGTCAAAAATGTCATGGTCCTGTTGAAGAAATGGAAATTATGTATCAATATTCTCCTTTGACCATGGGATGGTGTATTAACTGCCATAGAGAAACAAACGTGAAAGTAGAAAATAATGAATATTACACTAAAATTCATGAAGCACTTTCAAAAAAATATGGAGTAGAAAAATTAACAGTTGCCCAAATGGGTGGCTTAGAATGTGGTAAATGTCATTATTAAAAGGCGATCAAGAAAGGCTTATGGCTTCAAACAAAACATACTGGAAGAATATTGATCAACTCAATCCTGACAATGAGGTGATCCAAAAGATGGAACAAAACGAATTTGTTTCAAAATTACCAGAAAATTTTTTAACGGATGAAAAAACACTAGAAGATAGTATTACTTCTAGGCGTGACTTCTTGAAGTACGTTGGATTTAGTACTGCAGCAGCAACTTTAGCAGCTTGTGAGGGTCCTGTTATAAAGTCAGTTCCTTATGTTTTTCAACCTGAACAAATTCGTCCTGGAATTGCAAATTATTATGCCACCACCATTGGAGATGGTTTTGATTTTAGCAGTATTTTAATTAAAACCAGAGAGGGAAGACCAATTAAGATAGAAAGTAACCCTGATGCACCAACTTTGGGTTGCGCTAATGCCCGAGTTCATGCCTCGGTTCTCTCCCTTTACGACACAATGCGTTTGCAAGGACCAGAATCAAATGGAAAAGATATTAGCTGGGATAATTTATACTTGCAAACAGGCGCAATGTTAAAAGCTTTATCAGCAACTAATAAAAAGGTTGTCATAATGACACCTACATTAGCGAGTCCGACTTCCCAAAAAGTCATAGATAACTTTATTAAAGTATTTTCAAATGTAGAGCATGTTATTTATGACGTGATTTCTTCAGATGCTGCATTAAATGCTTATGAAAATTATTATGGTATTAGAGGGCTTGCAGATTATGACTTTTCAGAAGCTAAAGTTTTGGTTTCTATTGATGCTGATATATTAGGTGATTGGCAAGGAGGAGGCTTTGAAGGTGGTTATGCAAAATCGAGAGTACCAAAAGGTGATGATGGTAAAGCAGAAATGTCATGGCATATTCAGTTTGAATCTAATATGTCACTATCAGGTGCCAATGCAGATCATAGGGTACCATGTACTCCAGAAGATCAAAAAAATGTTTTAGCATATATTTACGATAGTCTAACCGGTAGTTCTTCAGGCTCAAGTTTGCCAAATCCCATAAAGGAATTTGCAGATAAAGCGATTATTCGATTAAAAGCAGCTGGTGTAAATGGTGTTTTAGTTTCAGGGATTGAGGACGAAACAGCTCAGCAAATTGTACTAGCTATTAATTCATTGTTAAAAAGTGAAGCTTTTAAACCTGAAAGTCCAAAGCTAATTCGTCAAGGAAATGCTACAACCGTTCAAAAAACATTTAACGAAATCGAAAATGGAACAGTAAAAGGACTCATCGCTGTTGGTGTTAATCCTGTATTTACTTCTTCAAATGGATTTAAGCTAGGAGAAGCCATAAAAAATCTTGAATTCTCATTAGCTTTTGCATCTAAAAAAGATGAAACTTCAGTAGTTTCTAAATTTCTAGCAGCAACACCTCACTATCTTGAGTCATGGGGAGATTATGAAATGAAATCAGGACATTTTGCATTATCTCAACCAACCATCAGACCCTTATTTGACACACAACAATTTCAAGATGTGCTTTTACGCTTATCGGGAGAAAATATAAAATATTATGATTTTATAAAACAACATTGGAATTCATCTATACTAGGTTCAAGCTCTTGGAGCACTGCATTGCATGATGGTTATTTTTCTAGTGGAAAATCAACTAAATTAACTAAACCCAACTTTTCAGCAATAGACCCTAGTGGATTACGAGCATCTACTGCAACTGAAATGAGCTTAGTGTTGTACACTAAAACAGGAATGGGTGATGGTCAACAAGCAAATAATCCATGGTTACAAGAGTTTCCTGATCCAATTACACGTGTCAGTTGGGATAATTATTTGACCCTTTCAATGACCGACGCTAATGCATTGGGCTTGAAAAATAGAAATACCTCAAATGGAGCATTAAACGGAAGTTATGCTTTAGTAACTGTTGGAGATACTTCTATTAAAGTCCCGGTTCTTATTCAGCCAGGTCAGGCGAACGGGACAGCTGGATTATCATTTGGTTATGGGGAAAGATTGGGATTAAAATCTGAAATGCAAACAGGAGTTAATGCTTATGCCGTTTACGAAAATTTTAAAAAAGTACAATCTGTACAAATAAAACAAGTAGAGGGGGAGCACGAATTCGCATGTGTACAACTTCACAACACTCTTATGGGTCGTGGCGATATTATCAAAGAAACTACCTTAGAGGTTTTCAACACAAAAGATAAAAAGTATTGGAATGCAATGCCACAAGTTTCCAAAAATCATATTGAATTTGATGTTACTTCACCTGAAGTAGATATGTGGCAAGAATTCGATAGAAGTATCGGACATCATTTCAATCTATCGATTGATTTAAATTCATGTACAGGTTGTGGAGCATGTGTTATTGCTTGCCATTCAGAAAATAATGTCCCTGTAGTTGGAAAAGCTGAAGTCAGAAAGTCACGTGACATGCACTGGTTACGTATTGACCGCTATTATTCTTCAGCATCAAGTTTTGAAGGTGATAATGAGACGAAAGACGCAATTTCTGGAATTGGAGATTCACTAAGTACTTTTGGTGAAATGGAGCAGGCCTCTGCGAATCCACAATTAGCATTCCAACCCGTGATGTGTCAACACTGTAATCATGCGCCTTGTGAAACGGTATGTCCAGTAGCAGCAACTTCTCATGGAAGGCAAGGGCAAAATCACATGGCATATAACCGTTGCGTAGGTACTCGCTATTGTGCAAATAACTGTCCTTATAAAGTTCGCCGATTTAACTGGTTTCTTTACAATAAGAATGATGAGTTTGATTATCACATGAACAATGATTTAGGGAGAATGGTATTAAACCCAGATGTGGTAGTTCGTTCACGTGGGGTAATGGAAAAATGTTCTTTTTGTATTCAAATGACTCAAAAAACTATTTTAGATGCCAAATTAAAAGGAGAAGAAATCAAAGATGGAACCTTTCAAACAGCATGTTCTAGTGCGTGCAGTACCGGAGCAATGACTTTTGGAGACATTAACGACAAAGAAAGTGAGGTTTCAAAATTATTAGAAGATAAAAGAATGTATCATTTACTGGAGGCTGTTGGAACAAAGCCAAACGTGATGTATCATACCAAGGTAAGAAACACTCATGATAAATCAATTTAGAAAAGAATTATTGTAATATGGCATCACATTACGAAGCATCGATAAGAAAGCCCCTTGTTACAGGAAACAAATCGTACCATGATGTAACAGTCGATGTTGCTGCGCCCGTTGAAGGAGCTGCAAATAAACAATGGTGGATTGTTTTTGGAATTGCCTTAACTGCTTTTTTATGGGGAGTAGGTTGTATCATATATACCATTTCAACTGGAATAGGAACCTGGGGACTTAATAAGACCGTTGGATGGGCTTGGGATATTACAAATTTTGTTTGGTGGGTTGGAATTGGACACGCAGGAACATTAATCTCTGCAGTACTTCTATTGTTTAGACAAAAATGGCGTATGGCAATTAATCGTTCTGCAGAGGCCATGACAATTTTTTCTGTAATTCAAGCAGGATTATTTCCAATTATTCATATGGGGCGTCCTTGGTTAGCCTATTGGGTATTGCCTATTCCTAACTCATTTGGATCACTTTGGGTAAACTTTAATTCCCCTTTACTGTGGGACGTATTTGCAATTTCAACATACTTATCCGTTTCACTAGTTTTTTGGTGGACCGGCTTGTTACCAGATTTTGCGATGATTCGCGATCGTGCAGTTATGCCTTTTCAAAAAAAGATTTACAGCTTGCTAAGTTTTGGGTGGTCTGGACGTGCAAAAGACTGGCAGCGTTTTGAAGAAGTTTCACTAGTTTTAGCTGGTTTAGCAACACCCCTAGTGCTTTCCGTTCACACCATTGTATCTTTTGATTTTGCTACCTCTGTAATTCCAGGATGGCACACTACGATTTTTCCTCCTTATTTTGTTGCTGGAGCTGTGTTTTCAGGGTTTGCGATGGTAAATACGCTATTGATTATCATGCGTAAAGTATCTAACCTAGAAAATTATATCACAGTTCAACATATTGAATTGATGAATATTGTAATAATGATTACGGGTTCTATTGTAGGAGTCGCTTATATTACAGAGCTATTTATTGCCTGGTATTCAGGAGTTGAATACGAACAATACGCCTTTTTGAACCGAGCAACTGGACCCTACTGGTGGGCATATTGGTCAATGATGACCTGTAATGTATTTTCACCACAGTTTATGTGGTTCAAGAAATTACGGACTAGTATTATGTTCTCTTTCATCATTTCTATTGTAGTAAACATAGGAATGTGGTTTGAGCGGTTTGTTATTATTGTGACCTCATTACACAGAGATTACCTTCCATCATCATGGACAATGTTTTCACCAACATTTGTAGATATTGGTATTTTTATAGGAACTATAGGATTCTTCTTTGTGTTGTTTTTGTTGTACGCAAGAACCTTCCCTGTAATTGCTCAGGCAGAGGTTAAGACAATATTAAAATCTTCAGGAGACAATTTTAAACGATTAAGAGATGGAAAAGGATGAGTAATAAAGTAGTACATGCTCTTTATGACGATGATGATGTGCTTTTAAGCGCAGTCAAAAATATTCGTAAAGAAAAATATCATATTGAAGAAGTATATACACCTTTTCCTGTTCATGGTTTAGATAAGGCTATGGGTTTAGAAGAAACACGTCTAGCAATTATGGCTTTTATTTATGGATGTATCGGTTTAATAGTTGCAACAGTCATGATGAAATATATTATGATTGATGATTGGCCTCAAAATATTGGAGGAAAGCCAAGTTTTTCCTACTTAGAGAATATGCCCTCATTTGTTCCAATTATGTTTGAGTTAACAGTTTTTTTTGCAGCTCATTTAATGGTTCTTACTTTTTACATGCGAAGTAAATTATGGCCATTCAAAAAAGCAGAAAATCCAAATCCTTTAACAACGGATGATAAATTTTTAGTAGAAATTGAACTTCAAGACAATGAAAAAGAACTTACAAGTCTTTTGAAAAAGTCAGGCGCAATAGATATATCAATTATAGAAAAGCCAGAATAGATGAATTATAAAAGTCTTTTAGTGTGTATTATTTTTGCTTTAGTCTTGCAGTCTTGTGCTGACTCCTCACGTCCAAACTATCAATATTTCCCTAACATGTATGAACCTGTTGGGTATAAGACTTATGCAGATTCTGATGCATTTTCAAATGGGATTGAAGCTCAAATTCCTGTTGAGGGATCCATCGCTAGAGGCTGGGAGCCTTATGATTATCCTGATACTAATGAGGGTTATGAATCAGCCAAAATAAATTTGATTTCTCCTATTGAGGATATTGATGATAATATAGCCAATGGAAAAGAATTATACGGAATATATTGTGCAGTATGTCACGGAAATAAGGGTGATGGTCAAGGAATTTTAATGACACGGGAAAAATTTCTTGGAGTACCTAGTTATGCAGATAGAGAAATTACTCCAGGGAGTATTTATCATGTTTTAATGTATGGTAAAAACGCAATGGGGTCTCATGCAGGTCAGGTTAATGCAAAAGAGCGTTGGCAAATTGCTCAGCATGTAATGGAATTGAGAAGTAAACTTATTAAATAATATTAAGGAAATATAATGATGTATACCTTTCCAAATAAACTTAGAAATTTAGCAATTGCCTTTATGGTAATTGGATTTTTAGGTCTTGCTTATGGTTTTATAAATGCACCAAAGACTATTGAAGAAGCTAAAGCAATGGTTGCTTCAAGTCATGGTGAGGGCCACGGAGAATCTCATGATGAAACTACCACAACTAATCTTGATGAAGAAGATACTCATGCTGTTTCTGAAAGTCATGATACTTCTTTAGTAGACGGTCACGTCTCCTCATCTCATCAAAAAATACATGAAATAAGTCATGATGAGCACCTTTTTCATCAATTGAGTAACAAACCATGGGCTGCATTTTATGTTGCTGCTTTTTTCTTTTTTATGATCTCTTTAGGTGTCCTTGCTTTTTATGCAATTCAACGTGCTGCTCAAGCAGGATGGTCCCCTGTTCTTTATAGAGTAATGGAAGGAATTACTGCATACTTATTTCCAGGAGGAATCGTAATTATCGTAATTTTAGCGCTATCGGGAATGCATTTAAATCATTTGTTCATCTGGATGGACCCTGAGGTAGTAGCACATGATGAATTAATTGCTGGTAAAACGGGATATTTAAATGTGCCCTTTTTTCTTGTTAGAGCTGTTTTATTTCTTCTAGGCTGGACAATCTATAGATATTTTTCACGTAAATTTTCTTTAGCTCAAGATCAATCTGATAATATCTCAAACCACAAGAAAAATTTCAGAATATCAGCAGCTTTTCTAGTATTCTTTATTTATTCAGAATCTGTTATGTCATGGGATTGGATCATGTCAATTGATCCACATTGGTTCAGTACATTATTTGGTTGGTATGTTTTTGCCAGTATGATTGTTTCAGGAGTAACAACGATAGCATTAATAACAATTTATCTTAAATCTAAAGGTTATTTGGAATTTGTAAACGATAGTCATATTCATGATTTAGGGAAATTCATGTTTGGGTTTAGTGTTTTTTGGACCTATTTATGGTTCTCTCAATTTATGCTGATATGGTATTCAAATATCCCTGAAGAAGTTACATATTTCATGACACGAATTGAGGATTACAATCTTCCCTTTTTCGGAATGGTTGTTATGAACTTTATTTTCCCTTTATTAATCTTAATGAATAGTGATTACAAACGAATTAATTATTTCATCGTAATGGCAGGTATAGTTGTCATTTTAGGACATTATATGGATGTTTATAATATGATTATGCCATCAGCAGTAGGGGATCAATGGTTTATTGGTGTTGCTGAAATAGGAGGCTTTTTGTTTTTCTTAGGATTATTCATATTTATAGTATTTAGTGAGTTAACAAAAGCTCCTTTATTTGCGAAAGGTGATCCTTTTATGGGTGAAAGTGAGCGTTTTCATTATTAGTAAATTTAATTGAAAAGATAAATGAATGTTATTTTAATATTTTCTGTTCTTGTTTTAATTGCTATAGCATTATGGCAAATAACAAAGATTTTTGAGTTGTCTCAAGAGAAGAAAATTAATACACAGGTTGCAACCGATAAGGACAATGATTGGAATGGTAAATTAATGTTTGCGTTTCTAATTTTTATTTATGCTCTTACACTATATTCCTTTTGGGCTTATGGTGATGTTTTGTTGCCAGAAGCAGCATCAGAGCACGGAGGTGATTATGACCAATTAATGTGGATTTCTTTCGCATTAATCTTTTTTGTTCAAACCATTACTCAAGCACTATTATATTATTTTTCATACAAGTATCGTGGTGAGAAAGGTAAAAAAGCATTGTTTTATGCAGACAATGATAAACTTGAAATGATATGGACAATCATTCCCGTGATTACATTAGCAGGGTTAATTTTATACGGACTCTATACATGGACCGATATCATGACGGTTGAAGAAAATGATGAAGCCCTTGTGGTTGAGTTATATGCACAACAGTTTAATTGGAAAGCACGTTATGCGGGAGATGACGGTGTTTTGGGTGATGCTAACGTTCGTTTTTTACAAGATTTTGGTGGTAAAAATCTTGTAGGTATTGATGCTACAGATCCCAATGGATTTGATGATGTTGTCGTCCAAGAACTTCACCTACCCGTGGGAAGAGAAGTTATTTTTAAAATGCGTTCTCAAGACGTTCTTCACTCTGCATTCATGCCGCACTTTAGAGCACAAATGAACTGTGTGCCAGGAATGATCACCGAATTTGCTTACACTCCTAAAACTACTACGGAGGCTATGCGGCAAAATCCAGAGATGGTAGCTAAGGTTAAGAAAATAAACAAAATTAGAGTAGAAAAAAGCAAGGATTTAGTAGCAAGTGGTGACACTGCTCTAGACCCTTATGAATTTGATTACCTCTTACTTTGCAATAAAGTATGTGGTGCTTCTCATTACAATATGCAAATGAAAATAATAGTAGAATCGCAAAAAGAGTACAATCAATGGATGGAACAACAACAAACTTTTGCCGAATTTATTCAATAGATAAATATTTAAAATAATAGATATGTCAACAGCAGCTCAAGTTCACGAAGAAGATCACGAACATCATCACAAAGAAACCTTTGTAACGAAATATATTTTTAGTCAAGATCATAAGATGATCTCTAAGCAGTATTTAATTACTGGTTTATTCATGGGCATCATTGGAATCGCAATGTCTTTATTGTTTAGACTTCAATTAGCATGGCCAGAACAACCTTTTGGAATTTTTGAAGTTCTTTTAGGAAAATGGGCTCCTGATGGAGTGATGGATCCAAATGTTTATCTAGCACTGGTTACCATTCACGGAACTATTATGGTCTTTTTTGTATTGACTGCAGGACTTAGTGGAACCTTTAGTAACCTATTAATTCCCTTACAAATTGGAGCACGTGATATGGCTTCAGGTTTATTAAATATGATTTCATTTTGGTTATTTTTTCTATCTAGTGTTATCATGATTTTCTCTCTTTTTGTAGAGGCAGGACCTGCAGCAGCAGGATGGACTGTTTACCCACCCCTTAGCGCATTACCGCAGGCACAACCTGGTTCTGGAACTGGAATGACTCTTTGGTTAGTTTCAATGGCAATTTTTGTAGCCTCTTCTTTACTAGGATCTCTTAATTATATAGTTACTGTAATTAACTTAAGAACTAAAGGGATGAGTATGACACGCCTTCCTTTGACCATTTGGGCATTTTTTGTAACAGCTATTATTGGTGTGGTATCTTTCCCAGTATTGTTATCTGCGGCCTTATTACTGATAATGGATCGTAGTTTTGGAACATCATTTTTCCTTTCAGATATTTTTATTCAAGGAGAAGTATTACATTATCAAGGGGGTTCACCTGTTTTGTATGAACACTTGTTTTGGTTTTTAGGACACCCTGAGGTATATATTGTATTGCTTCCTGCACTGGGGATTACATCAGAAATTATTGCGACAAATGCACGAAAGCCAATTTTTGGATACCGCGCAATGGTTGCCTCTATTTTGGCAATTGCATTCCTTTCAACTATTGTTTGGGGACATCACATGTTTATTTCAGGAATGAATCCATTTTTAGGCTCAGTATTTACTTTTACGACACTTTTGATTGCAATTCCTTCCGCAGTTAAGGCCTTTAATTATATTACAACTCTTTGGAAGGGTAACTTGCAATTAAATCCTGCAATGCTATTCTCAATAGGGTTGGTTTCTACCTTTATTACTGGTGGTTTGACGGGAATTATTTTGGGAGACAGCACCTTAGATATAAATGTTCATGATACTTATTTTGTTGTAGCTCACTTCCACTTAGTAATGGGTATTTCGGCTTTATATGGATTATTTGCTGGGGTTTATCACTGGTTTCCAAAAATGTTTGGTCGTATGATGAATAAAAATTTAGGCTATTTCCATTTTTGGGTAACTGCAGTTTGTGCTTACGGTGTGTTTTTTCCAATGCACTTCATAGGAATGGCTGGTCTTCCAAGACGATATTATACAAATACAGCATTTCCATACTTTGATGACCTAGCCAATATAAACGTATTAATTACAGTATTTGCTTTAGTTGCAGGTGCTGCTCAGCTAGTGTTTTTATACAACTTTATATCCAGTATGTTTTACGGCAAAGAAACTGAACAAAACCCCTGGAAATCGACTACACTGGAATGGACAGCACCTGTAGAGCACATGCATGGTAATTGGCCAGGAGAAATTCCTCATGTTCATCGGTGGGCCTATGACTATTCCAAGCCAGGAGCTGATGATGATTTCATACCGCAACACATTCCTTTAAAAGAAGGTGAAGAAGAATTACAGCATTAATCTTCAAAGAGAAATTAATATGAAAGAGGCCTTATGGCCTCTTTTTTGTTCTGTTCCTTTATATTTGTATAAATGAATGAAAACTTAGATCCCGATAAAAAACGTTTTACACCCGAAGAACAAGACCATGACAGGGCTTTAAGGCCCCTGATTTTTGATGATTTTGCAGGACAAGATTCTATTCTAGAAAATTTAAAGGTTTTTGTTGAAGCTGCAAAACAACGAGATGAAGCATTAGATCATACCTTATTTCATGGTCCTCCAGGATTAGGAAAAACTACACTTGCTCATATTTTAGCCAACGAATTACAAGTAGGCATTAAGCTGACTTCAGGACCTGTATTAGATAAACCCGGTGATCTAGCAGGCTTGTTAACGAATCTTCAGCCTCGTGATATTTTATTTATTGATGAAATTCACCGTTTGTCTCCCATTGTTGAGGAATATCTTTATTCTGCTATGGAGGATTATAAAATTGATATAATGATTGAATCTGGCCCTAATGCGCGCTCTGTACAGATTAATCTTGAGCCCTTTACTCTTGTTGGGGCAACAACTCGATCAGGCTTATTAACGGCGCCTATGAGAGCCCGTTTTGGGATAAGTAATCGACTTGAGTATTATTCTACAGAGTTACTTTCAACAATTGTTCAAAGAAGTTCTGAAATTTTAACAGTTCATATTGATCCAGAAGCAGCTATTGAAATTGCAGGGAGAAGTAGAGGAACGCCAAGAATTTCAAACGCTTTATTGCGTCGTGTTCGTGATTTTGCCCAAATAAAAGGGAACGGCTCTGTAAACATGGAAATTACTCAATATGCGCTCAAAGCATTGCAAGTTGATGCACATGGACTGGATGAAATGGATAATAAAATATTAACCACTTTAATTGACAAATTTAAAGGAGGTCCAGTGGGAATCACTACCTTATCTACAGCTGTTTCTGAAAACGCAGAGACCATAGAAGAAGTGTATGAGCCCTTCCTAATTCAACAAGGTTTTATTGTTAGGACTCCACGAGGAAGAGAAGTTACTCAACTAGCCTATAAACATCTGGGAAGAATTAAGGCAAATCAAGGGGGCCTTTTTTAGCGACTAAAGTATTACCATGCTTGATAAAAAAAGCCACTATTCAGAAAGTATTAAAAGTAAAGCTAAAGACTTAGGCTTTTTATCTTGTGGTATTTCAAAAGCAGATTTTCTAGAAGAAGAAGCCCCTCGTTTAGAACAATGGCTCAATCAAAATCATCACGGAGAAATGGCCTATATGGCAAATCATTTTGATAAACGATTAGATCCAAGAGTTTTAGTGCCAGGTGCAAAAAGCGTGGTGTCCTTATTGCTTAATTATCATTCCAAAGAAAAACAAACCGATGTTGAGGCGCCAAAAATAGCTTCCTATGCTTTTGGTGACGATTATCACAAAGTTATAAAGGATAAATTAAAGCAACTGATGAGTTTTATTCATAAGGAAATAGGGGAGGTGCAAGGACGAGTTTTTGTAGACTCTGCTCCCGTTATGGATAAGGCGTGGGCTGCTAAAAGCGGATTGGGATGGATAGGAAAAAACACTAATTTAATTTCAAAAAAAGCAGGTTCTTTCTTCTTTATTGCAGAATTGATTCTTGATCTCGAATTAGAACACGATCTTCCGGCAACTGATCATTGCGGAAGTTGTACTGCCTGTATAGATGCTTGTCCAACGGATGCCTTAATTGCACCCTATCAAATTGATGGAAGTAAGTGCATTTCATATGTCACTATTGAGTTAAAAAATGAAATTCCAACTGATTTTCATGGAAAAATGGATAATTGGGCTTTCGGCTGTGATGTTTGCCAAACCGTTTGTCCCTGGAATCGTTTTGCAACTCCTCACAGCGAACCAGCATTTAATCCACCAGATGAATTGCTTTCTCTTTCTAAGAACCAGTGGGAGGAAATGACCCAAGAAGTTTTTTCTATAATTTTTAAAAATAGTGCAATAAAACGAACAAAATATGAAGGATTAAAGCGTAATATTAAGTTTTTATCTACCTAAAAGTTCTTTCAGATTGAAGATGCTCTTTCTATTAATTCAGCTTCAATTTCTTCTCTTTTAAAAGAGCTCATCTTTTTTTGTTTCAATTCAGCTTGTTCTTCTAAGAATAAATGCATTATTTTTTCAGCCATTAAAGAAAGGTTTTGTTTTATTGAGCTTAGTTCTGGACTAAAAAAGGTTCCAATCTTTGAATTTTCTTGTCCAATAAAACGAATGTCATTGGGTATATCAAATCCATTTTCTTTGTAAAACTTCATCGCACCAATAGCCAGGGTGTCATCGTAAGAGATAAAACCATCTATTTTAACACCGCTATTAAATAAATTTTTAGCAATACTAAATCCTTCAGATAAGCTAGCCTGTTTAGATATTATGATTCTTTGATTATCGATCGATAATTCATGTGTTTGGTAAGCTTCTCTGAAGCCAATAAATTGATTAATTGAATTTTGTGAAATCAAACTTTTTCTAATAAAAGCGATTTTGCTATTCCCTTTATTAATCAAGTATTCGGTTGCTTCTTTGATTATTTTTTTGTCATTAAACACTACTTTATTACAGACAATTATTTTAGAGGTATTACTAAATGCAATTAAAGAGCAACTACTAGACATTACTTTTGTTAAATAATCAGTGCTGTTTGTGTTTTTAGTTAAGGAAATAAAAATCCCATCTACTTTTTGGCGCATAAGGCGTTCTAAATTTTCATCCTCAACTTGGACTGATTCCTTCGAATTTAACACGATAGGCAAGTATCCATTTTTAGTTATTTTACCAATTAGAGATGCTACAAGTTCGCTATAGAAATTTGTATTTAAATTAGGAACAATGATGCCAATGAGTCTTGTTTTTTTAGTTCTTAAAAAAGAGGCGTGAATATTTGGTTCATAGCCAATTTTTTCAGCATAATCTTTCACTTTTTTTTTAGTTTCACTACTAATATCAGAATAGTCATTCATTGCTTTAGACACGGTAGTAGTCGAAATTTCTAATGCTTTAGCAATATCTTTAATGGTGATTTTCATAATTATCTTATTTTCATCAATTTGATTTATTTAAGAATGTTTTCCTCACTAGTTAACGAGAATTAGAGAGGAAAAAACACTAAACTAAATCGATTTCGTATGCAATATTAAGCATTTTTAACAAAACGTTAAGATTAATCGGAAAACAATGATTAAAATTGTTTTCTGAATAATTAACTAATAACTTAAACTAACTTAAATGAAAAAAGAGTTCTTAAAACAATTCCTGTACACGTTTGCATTTTTGCTTTCTGCGGGGATTTATGCACAAAATGTTACCGGAACGGTAACTAGTGACGACGGACCATTACCGGGAGCTACTATTCTGGTAAAAGGAACAAATAATTTTGCCACAACAGATTTTGATGGTAATTTCTCAGTAGAAGCAGCACAAGGCGACATGCTTGTTGTTTCTTTTGTGGGATACACCACTCAAGAAGTTGCTGTTGACGGTGATCAAATCACTATAACTCTTGCCCTAGGTAATCTTTTACAAGAAGTTATTGTAACTACTGGTTATGGTACACAATCCAAAAGAGAGATTACAGGTGCTGTAACTACTGTAGATGCCGATGAGCTTCTTTCAGTTCCAGCAACTACTTTTGCTCAACAACTTCAAGGTCGTGCAGCAGGTGTAACTATTACAAATGATGCTACACCAGGTGGAGAGTCTACTGTTCGTATTCGTGGATTTGCTACCGTTGGGAATAATAATCCATTATATGTAATTGATGGAGTTCCTACTCAGTCTCAAGGAAATTTGAACCCTAATGATATTGAAACAATACAAATATTGAAAGATGCATCTGCATCTTCCATATATGGTGCTCGTGCTTCAAATGGTGTTGTAATTATTACAACTAAAAAAGGTAAGCAAGGTAGTGGAAGCATTACTTACAGTACTTACTATGGGACTCAAAATACAGGTCAAGATGTTGATGCAATGAACGCAGCAGATCTTGGAAAGTATCTTTACCTTGCTGATTTTTATGCTGGTAAAACACCATCTCACGGTCAGTACGGTTTTTCAGGAACTCCTGAAAACCCTGGAGTTAGTATTCCTAAATATGTTTTCCCTAGTGGAGCAAATACAGTGGACGAGAATTTATACTCATTAACTCCTTCAAACATATATGCAATTACTAGAGCTGCCGATACTAACTGGTGGAATGAGGTAACACAATCAAATGCTCCTATTTTGAATCACCAGATTCAAGCTAGTGGTGCGAATGAAACTTCTCAGTATGCATTTACTGCAAGTTACTTTTCTCAAGATTCTCCAGTAAGATTTGTAGGTTATGAAAGAGCTTCTATTCGTTTGAACTCTTCAACCAAAACTTTAGGCGGTCGTTTAAAGGTTGGTGAAAACTTCACTCTTTCTTTAGATAATCGTAAAGGTGGTTTTAGCAATAATGGAGAGCAAAATGCGGTTTCTGTTTCTTACAAGCACCACCCGTTACTTCCTGTGTATGATATTTCTGGACCTGAAGGAAATCAATATGGTGGTTTTGCTGGATCTCGTGGTTTAAACTTAGGTAACAACTACAATCCATACGCTACTTTATCTAGAAATCAAGATGACAGAAGCAAACGTTTTAGAGCGTTTGGTAACGTTTTTGCTGAAGCAAAAATTTTAGATAAAGTTACTGCTAAATCAAGTTTTGGTTTTGATGTAATCGGTAGAAGAGGTATGTATATTAGTCGTCCTCAACCAGAATATGTAGAAGGAAACTTCGTGAATGGTTCATCTGCTTTATTCCAGCAGTCATATCAGTGGACGTTCACCAATACAGTTAACTACAAAGAAACATTTAATGATATTCACAAAGTTGAAGCTTTAGTAGGTGTTGAAGCACTTGAAGCATTTGGTGAAGTATTTGGAGCTGGAAGACAACGTTTTCCTTTTCAAACAACAGAAATTATTAGTTATTTAAATGCTGGTAATCAAGGAACTTCTAGTAACTACGGGGGTTCTGAAAATGATTATGCTTTATGGTCTCAGTTTGCAAAGTTAAACTACGGTTATGGAGATAAGTATTTAGCTCAGGTAGTAGTTCGTAATGATGCTTCTTCTAGATTTAAAGCGGCAACTGCAAGTGCAGTTTTTCCATCTTTTAGTTTAGGATGGAGGGTTTCTGAAGAAGACTTCTTTAGCGGGCTAACATTTATTGATGACCTTAAAGTCAGATATGGATGGGGTAGAACAGGTAACCAAGAAATTGGGGATTACAATGCTTACACAGCTTTTCAATCTACTTCGTTTAACTCTTCTTATCCAATTGATGGTAGTGATGGTGCTGCAACTCCAGGATATAACGCATCTCAATATGGTAACCCTAATGCAAAATGGGAGACAACAACTTCTAATAACATAGGTTTAGATGCTCTTTTATTAGATCGTAAATTAAGTATTGAGTTTGATTTATGGAATAGAAGTACAACTGACCTTTTACTAAACGTTCCAATTGCATACTCAGCCGGTGATGGTGGAGCTCCTGCACTTAACGTTGGTGAGATGTTAAATAGCGGTTTCGATTTAGGATTAAGCTACAGCGACCAAAAAGGTGACTTTAGTTATTCTATTGGAGCTAACATTTCTCAATACAGAAATGAGATCATTAAGTTAGATGAGTTTGATACTCCTATTTTTGGATATAACTCTCGTGTACCTGCAATGACGATTACTCAAGTAGGTCAACCAATCTCTATGTTCTACGGATTTGAAAACCAAGGTATTTTCCAATCGGATGCTGAAGCAGCTGCATGGCCAGCATATGGTGCATATAATGCTGCTGGAAAATTCAAAGTTTCAGATATTAATAATGATGGTCAAATCACAGATGATGACCGTACTATAATCGGTAATCCTCACCCAGACTTCATATATGGTATTAATTTAAACTTGACATACAAGAACTTAAACTTAAACCTATTCGGAAATGGATCACAAGGAAACGATATATATAACTATGTTCGTTATTTTGCTGACTTTAACACCTTCCAAGGTAACCGCTCAAATAGAGCATTAAATGATGCATGGCAGCCAAGTAATCCATCTGCTCCAAGAAGCTCTTGGATCGCAGCTAATCCGAATGCAACATCACCTATAATGGATGCAAATGACCAGGTAAGTAGTAGAACTTCTTCCTACTTAATTGAGGATGGTTCATACTTTAGATTGAAAAATATTCAATTAACTTACACATTTGGTGATTCAATCAATAATGTTTTAGGTATTTCGGGAGGTAACATTTATCTTCAGGGACAAAACTTAGTGACTATAACTGACTATACAGGTTTAAATCCTGAGATCCAAACAGGAGCAGATACAACAATGGGTTTTGACGGAGGTTACATGCCAGTATCAAAAACTTTAATTGTAGGATTAAACCTTAACTTATTTTAATAATAACAAATCAAGAAAATGAAAAAACTTAAATACTTATTAATCGCAACAATCGGAATCTTTGCTATTACAGTTAGCTGTAGTGATGAGTTCCTTTTGAAAGAGCCTCAGGGTTCTATTGCAGGTCCTTCACTAGCTAATGCAGCTGGAGTTGAAGGTAAATTAATTGCTGCATACCGTACCCTTTCAGGTCAAGGTATGAATGGCGGAGGAACATGGTACTACGATATCCACGGGTGGATATTTGGAGGAATTGCTTCTGACAACGCTCTTAAAGGGACTGATGCAGGTGACCAGCCTGAGCATTCTTTTATCGAACAGTATGACTTTACAAATTTTAATGTACATATTCAAGATAAGTGGAGATCAGTATACTGGGGAATGTCTAGAGCAAATGACGTTATAGATAGTGCAAATAGTGAGGATGTTACTGACTTATCTGCTTCTAGAAAAGCTGAAATCATTGCTGAAGCACAGTTTTTAAGAGGTTTTCACGCTTTAGAAGCGCAAAAACACTTTCGTAATCCTTCTTATGTAGATGATGCTGCATACGACTTAAATGACGTTGAAAGTTCTAAAGTTGCTAACACTGGACCAATTTGGGATCAGATTAGAGCTGACTTTACTGCTGCAGCTGCCGGTCTTCCTGCAGTTCAAGCTGAGGTTGGTAGAGCCACAAGCTGGGCAGCTAAAGTATTTTTAGCTAAAACTCACATGTATTCTGGAGATGCAGCACTTATTTCAGCTGCTATCCCAGTAATGGAGGATATCGTAAATAATGGACCCTTTGATTTAGCTCCTGCTTTTGCTGAAAATCACCTTGTTGCTACAAATAATAATTCAGAGTCTATCTTTGAAATTCAGTATGCAGTTTCTAGTGGTGATGATAATAACGGTAACAAAGGGGTTGGTCTTGCACATCCATATATTTCTCCTTGGGGATGTTGTGGATTCTATCAAGCGCCTCAGGATTTAATTAATTTCTTCCAGACTGATGCTAATGGATTACCTCTATTAGATGGTTCATGGCAATCAAAGAATATCACTAATCCAACAGGACCTATTTCAACGTGGGATAATGTTGATCCAAATGGTATTGGTATGCCTATTGGAGATCCTCAAGTAGATCCTCGTTTAGATCACACAGTTGGACGTCCAAATATTTTATACAAAGATTTCCACATCATGCAAGTAGATTACGTTCGTGATATTACTTATGCAGGTCCTTATTGGTCTAAAAAGCATGTTGCTGAAAAAGCTGGCTTTGGAGTTGGTGGCTGGGGTAATATCTCTGCAAACAACTACCGTATCATGCGTCTTGGATTCGTTAAACTATGGTTAGCAGAAGCTTACGTTGCTGCTGGTAGATTAGAGGATGCTAGAGCGCAAATAAATGATATTCGTGAGCGTGCAGGTAGAGCTGGTACTTTTGTAACAGGAGCTACTCAAGGTGCCACTCGTGGAGACTATACTGCGACTACTGACGATGCGGCTAACTATAAAGTAGGGCTTTATACAGCACCTTGGACAAGCGCAGCAGTTGCTCAAACAGCAGTACGTTATGAGTCTCGTCTAGAAACTGCAATGGAAGGACACCGTTTCTTTGATCTTCAAAGATGGGGTGTTATGAAAACAGTACTTGACGCTTATATTGCATCCGAAGGTCGATATAGAATTTACTTAGCTGGGAAGTCATTTACTTCTCCTAAGAACCAGTACTACCCGATTCCTCAACAGGCAATTGATCGTTCTTTTGTAGAAGGTCAAGCAACCTTAACACAAGATCCTAACTACTAGTAGTTTTTAACTTGTACATTTTAAAACCATGGGGTATATTTACTCCATGGTTTTTTTTATTATACATACTTAACTTATGCCAAATAAAATATCTCTTTTAACCCTTTTTATTTTGGCTTTTTCGGTCTCCTGTAATTCTTCTACAGAGACTTTATTTAAAAAATTATCTGAAGAACACACTCAAATTTATTTTCAAAATACTATTACAGAAACTGATTCATTTAATATTCTTACCAATGAATATATTTTCAATGGTGGCGGTGTTGCTGTTTCAGATTTTAATAATGACGGACTTCCTGATTTATTTTTTACGGGTAATATGGTTTCAAACCAATTATACCTCAATCAAGGAAATTTAAAATTCAAAGAACATACCCAACAAGCGAATCTTGATACTAAAGGTTTATGGTCTACAGGAGTAGCAGTGGCAGATGTAAATACAGATGGTTGGATGGACTTGTATATCTGTGCCGCAATGCATGAAAATAATCGTGTCAACAAGCTCTATATTAACCAAGGTATAGATACTAGCGGCAACCTATCTTTTAAAGAACAGGCAGAAGCCTATGGTATTAATGATTCAGGCAATAGCATGGCTGCTAGTTTTATAGATTATGACAAGGATGGAGATCTTGATCTTTATGTAGTTAATAATGAACAAAACCAAAGTATTCCTATTATTTATCGACAAAAAGTAATTGATGGCTCAGCCCCAAGTAATGACAGATTATATAGAAATAATGGTGATAATACGTTTTCAGATATAACCATAGCTGCTGGGATTATGATTGAAGGTTATGGATTGAGTGTTACCCCACTAGACGCTAATAATGATCAGTGGGTAGATCTTTTTGTGACCAATGACTATATAGCAAATGATTTATTATACATAAATCAAAAAGATGGAACCTTCAAAAATGAAATAGAAAATATTTTATTACACCAAAGTAAATTCTCAATGGGTTCTGATGCTGCAGACTTTAATAATGATGGATATTCAGATATTATCTCAATTGATATGCTTGGTGAAACTCACCAAAGACAGAAGACAACCATCGCAAAAAGTTTATTTTTTCAAAATGAGATGAATACAAAATATGGGTATCAAGATCAGCACATGCGAAATATGTTATTTAAAAATAATGGGAATGATCTCCCTTTTAATGAAATAGGACAATATGCAGGGATATATCAAACAGACTGGAGTTGGTCTCCCTTATTTGTAGATGTAGATTATGATGGTAATAAGGATTTACTTATTACCAATGGTTTTCCAAGAGATATTACTGACATGGATTTTTCAAATTACAGATTTAATGATGGGCCATATACTAGTGTTTCCACGCTTTTAGATTCAGTCCCAATCATTAAAATACCTAATTATGCTTACAGAAATAAAGGAAATTTAACCTTTGAAAATATGGAGGATAAATGGGGTCTAAGCATTCCTTCTTTTTCAAACGGTGCGGTTTTTAGTGATCTTGATTTAGATGGTGATTTAGACTATGTGGTCAACAATATTAATGATCCTGCTTTTATTTTTGAAAATAAATTAACAGAGCAATCCCCAGAGATTAGATATCTTCAATGTAGTCTTGAGGGTACAAAAGAGAATCCGGATGCATTAGGAGCGCAAGTAGTGCTTCGTTTTTCTGATGGAACGTTTCAGTATCATCAACAGCAGCTATCTAGAGGATATATGTCTTCAGTAGATCCCAATGTCTATTTTGGCATCCCAAAGAGTAAAAGTATTAGTACCCTTGAAGTTTTATGGCCTAATGGTGCCTTCTCTTCTCTTGAAAGCCCTTCACCCAACCAGCGTTACACTTTTTCTCAACAAAACAGTACACTAAAAAGCGAGCTGAGCTTTCCGTTTAAGGAAAAAGAGAAAGAGTATCTTTTTAGTGAAGTTTCATCGAGCTATGGAATTAACTACGTTCATAAAGAAAAAAATGTTCAGGATTTTTTTAATCAGCGTTTACTCCCCCATAAACTATCTCAAAATGGACCTTGTTTAGCAGTAGGTGATATTGATGGAGATGGAAATGAAGATTTTATAGTAGGGGGCTCCTCAGGGTTTTCTCCCGTAATATTTTATCAAAATAAATCTTCCAAGTTTACTAAAAAACCACTTTTCAATAATAAAGAATCGATGCGTTATGAAGTTGAAAGCATGACCCTTTTTGATGTTGATAATGACGGTGACTTAGATTTATATTTAGTCTCTGGAGGAAATCAATTTGATTTAAACTCAGAATTTTATCAGGATAGATTACTCCTAAATAATGGAAAAGGCTCCTTCTCATTTGATAAAACAAAGCTTCCTGCTCTTACCTCTAATGGATGTGTGGTTCGTCCTATGGATTTTGATAATGATGGTTTTACGGATCTGTTTATAGGGGGCCATAATAAGCCTAAGTCATACCCATTAGCAGATGCGAGTTTTTTATTAAAAAACAATCAAGGTTCTTTTGAGGATGTAACAAAAGCTTCTTTTGCGGCTTTATCTGAATTCGGTATTGTAACCGATGCCCAGTGGACTGATATGGATAATGATGGTTTACAAGATATAATCGTAGTGGGGGAATACAGTCCGATTGCTATCTTTTTAAATAAAGAGGGGAAATTTATTCCTGCACCTAGTTCAGTTTTAGATCAAGCTTTTGGGCTATGGAAAGCTATAGAGCCTATTGATTATGATCAGGATGGAGATATGGATTTGCTGCTTGGGAATCTTGGAGAAAATAACATGTATAATATTAGTCTAGATACTCCGATGATAATATCCACAAGAGATGTAGATTCAAATGGAAGCGTAGATCCACTTATTTTTACCTCTCAAAAAAACAGCGACGGTTCTTGGGGCATGTATCCTACTCAATTTTGGGACAATCTTAATCAACAAAGTCCATATTTTAGGCAAGAATTTAACTCATACAAAGCCTTTTCCAATGCCAACATTAATTATTACCGAGAAAAAGGATTACTAAAAGACGACCAAACGTACAAGGCTAATTATGACGCCTCTCAATGGGTTGAAAATCTTGGAAATGGATCCTATAAAATGAATTCACTTCCACCTGCTCTTCAACTGGGACCTATAAATGATTTTTTAACAATAGGTGAAGCTGACAGTAAGAATGTTCTTGTCATTGGAAATGATTTTGGGGGACCACCTTTTGAAGGTAATTTTGACGCATTTCAAGGAACCACCATGCGATGGAAAGAAAATAAATGGGGGACTATGAGTGCTCAGAATTCAGGATTCCATGTATTTAAAGATGCCAAAGAGTTTGGATTAGTTCATTTAAAAAATGGAAAGCAATTGATTTTAGTGTCCCAGAACCAAGATCGTTTATTGGTTTTTATCAAAAAATAATCTTTGTAAAATCCAACTTTTAAATCACCTTACCGCTAGAATATCCCCATTTTAATTCGACGAAAAATAGTACTTTAGCTATTATAGTTTGGACAAACAATGGATTAAGGTTTGTAAAAACACCTTTGCTAGTTTTTTTTGAAAGTATATTAATTTCCCAATAATTTAAAAAATGTATTTAAAAAGATTTTTATTTATAACACTTTCTATCCTACTACTTACTTGTAGTGACGGGGTTGAAGATACATCTTACATCCAAAGACTTGAAGATCCAGAACTTTTTCAAGCCTCCATTCAAAACCTAACGGATATAGTCGTTTATGATATATTTTCTCCTCCGGTTGCCTCTAGAGTTTATTTATATCCTACCATTGCTGCTTATGAGGTAGCTAGGAAAGCCACTCCATTAAAGTATAATTCGTTAGTGGGTCAAATAAAAGGCCTAGCCCCCTTACCAAATACTAAGACTGAGAAGGTAAACTATCTTTTAGCTTCAATTTATGCTTTTAATCATGTGGGTAAGACACTTATTTTTTCTGAAAAAAAAATGGAAGTATTCCAAGCAGATTTTGCAGCTAAAATCAAAGAAATAAAAGTTCCTAGCAGGATAGATAAAGCCTCAAAAGATTATGGAATCATAGCTGCCAAATCAATTTTAGAGTGGGCCTCAAAAGACCTTTATAGTCAAACTAGAACTTATCCTAAATACTTTATGCAGGAAGAGGATCGTTTTTGGAAGCCTACACCACCCGATTACATGGATGGAATTGAGCCCCATTGGGAAAAAATCAGAACAATGGTATTAGATTCCTCAAATCAATTTCAACCTAAAGCACCTTTAACGTTTGATTTAACAAAGGGAAGTCCATTTCAAAAACAACTTTGGGAAGTTTATCAGGTAATTAATAATCTAAATGAAGAACAAATAGAAGTGGCTAAGTTTTGGGATTGTAATCCATATGTTTCTAACCATAAAGGACATGCAATGTTTGCAACTAAAAAAATAACTCCAGGAGGTCATTGGATTGGAATTACGGCAGTAGCGACTCGTCAAGCCAAAAGTTCCTTCATGGAAACAATAAATGCTTATGCTAATGTATCGATTGCTTTATTTGACAGTTTTATTAGCTGTTGGGATGAAAAATGGGACACGTTAATTGTTAGGCCAGAAACACTCATCAATCAATTTTATGATGAACAGTGGTTACCTTTATTACAAACACCTCCCTTTCCAGAATATACTAGTGGTCATTCCGTAATCTCTCGAGCAGCAGCTGTAACGCTTACTGATTTATTTGGGGATAATTTTAGCTTTACTGACACTACAGAAGTAGCTTATGGATTGGGCCAAAGAAAATATAATTCCTTTATTCACGCTTCAGAGGAAGCAGCTATTTCTAGATTTTATGGGGGTATTCATTATATGATGGCAATTGATGAAGGAGTTATCCAAGGACAAGAAGTAGGCGACTATATTGTTGAAAAAATTCAAACTAAGGTAATAAGTTCTATATCCGATAACTTAATTAAAGAGTAATGGAAAAAAAGAGACTTAATTTTTGGCAAATTTTAACCATGAATTTTGGATTCTTTGGGGTGCAGTTTAGCTTTGGACTTCAGCAAAGTAACATGAGTGCTATATATAAATACTTGGGTGCAGAGGAAGCAGAATTACCTTTGCTTTGGCTCGCAGGACCCGTTACAGGATTAGTCGTTCAACCTATTATCGGTGCCATAAGTGATGGTACATGGTCTCCAAAATTTGGGCGACGCAAACCCTTTTTTCTTATGGGGGCTGTTATTGCGAGTTTAGCTTTAGTTGCCATGCCCTATTCAAGCTCAATTTGGATGGCAGCCGGTTTATTGTGGATATTAGACGCTGCAAATAACATTGCCCTAGAACCTTACCGCGCTTTCATTTCTGATAAACTTCCAAAAAAGCAATACTCAATTGGATTTTTGGTTCAAAGTTTTTTTACAGGTCTAGGAACAACCCTTGCAAATTTTACCCCTGCAATTTTAGTATCTTTTGGAATCCTTGCCATGTCAGATAAAATGGATAATGGAATTCCCGTAGCTACCTACTGGGCATTCGGAATTGGTGCTGCAGCATCGATCATTACGATTCTAATTTCTGTATTAACCACCTCTGAGTATCCACCTACAGCAGAAGAGCTTAAAATAATTGAAGCCTCAAAAAAAGAAGGAAATATAGTACTTAGAACTTTTAAAGATATTTGGCTTGCCATTAAGGATATGCCCCTATCAATGAAACAGCTCATTCCTGTGATGTTTTTCCCCTGGTATGCCATGTTTTGTTACTGGCAATACCTTACCTCTGCTCTATCTCTATCACTTTATGGAACACTAGATCAAACAACAGCTTCTTTTAATCAAGCTCAATTACTCACAGGAAATTTGAATGGAACCTACAACATTATTTGTTTTTCAATTGCTTTTGCTTTAATACCCATTGCAAGAAAATTTGGTGCAAAACATCTTCACTTTGTTAGTTTAACTATAGGTGGAATTTCATTATTATGCATGCCGTTACTTAATGACATTGATTTAATATTTACACTCCCTTTTGGAAATGGGATTCCTGTTTCTGAAATTTATTTATTTTCTTTTGGACTTGGAATAACCTGGGCCTCAATGATGGCTATGCCATATGAGATGTTAGCGGCTTCTATTCCTCAAGGGAAAACAGGAATTTATATGGGTATTTTCAATATGTTTATTGTGATTCCTATGATTATACAAATTTTTTCAGTTCAATATTTTGTATATGATTTGTTAGGCCAAAACCCAATAAATATTATTAGACTAGCAGGAGTTTTCTTAATAATTGGTGGTATTTTCTCTATGTTTGTTAGTCAGCCTAAAACAATTGAGAGCTAATTATTTAAATTAAAAAGAGTGTTATGACTCTTGCTTCAAAAGAAATTAACATGCAGAACGAACAACAGCGCAGAGCCGCACTTGTGTATCACGCTAAACCAAGACCAGGAAAAACGGAGGTTATCCCAACGAAAAGTTATGATACGCAACGAGACTTAGCCTTGGCATATTCTCCAGGTGTAGCAATCCCTTGTTTAGAGATAGAGAAGAATAAAGAGGATGTATATAAATATACCAACAAAGGCAATTTAGTTGCAGTAATTTCAAATGGGACTGCTGTTTTAGGGCTTGGTGATATTGGACCTGAAGCTTCTAAACCAGTCATGGAAGGGAAAGGGCTTCTTTTTAAAATTTTTGCAGATATTGATGTTTTTGATATTCAAATTGATGCAAAAGATCCGAATAAATTTATTGAAGCTGTCAAAGCAATTGCCCCAACTTTTGGTGGAATTAATCTTGAGGACATAAAGTCTCCTGAAGCCTTTGAAATTGAAAGAAGGTTAAAAGAGGAATTGGATATTCCAGTAATGCACGATGATCAGCATGGAACTGCCATAATCTCTGCTGCTGCCCTTTTGAATGCCTTGGAGCTTTCAGATAAAAAGATAGAAGAAGTCACTATTGTTGTTTCTGGTGCAGGTGCTGCAGCAATTTCTTGCACAAAACTCTATAAAGCTTTTGGTGCTAAAGGGGACAATATTGTAATGTTGGATAGTAACGGTGTTATTCGAAGAGATCGTGAAAATCTTAGTCCTGAAAAAGATGAATTTGCAACATCAAGAGATCTTAATACTCTTGATGAAGCGATCAAAGGGGCAGATGTATTTATTGGATTATCTAAATCTGATATAGTTTCTCCTAAGATGCTTTTAAAAATGGCTAAAAATCCAATTGTTTTTGCAATGGCTAATCCTGATCCTGAAATTGGATATGATATAGCCTGTAAAACAAGAGATGATATTATTATGGCTACTGGGCGTTCTGATAATCCCAATCAGGTGAATAATGTTCTTGGATTTCCATTTATTTTTAGAGGTGCGTTAGATGTTAGAGCAACCACCATTAACGAGGCCATGAAAATGGCAGCTGTAAAGGCTCTTGCTGATCTAGCAAAAGAATCTGTCCCTGAGCAAGTAAATCTAGTATATGACCAAACCCGACTGAGTTTTGGTAAAGAGTATATAATTCCAAAGCCATTTGATCCACGATTAATTACAACCGTACCCCCTGCAGTTGCTAAAGCAGCAATGGATTCTGGTGTTGCTTCAGCTCCAATAGAAGATTGGGATCGTTATAAAGAAACTTTAGAAGGTAGATTAGGGAATAGTCAGAAAATGGTTCGCTTACTCCACGACCGAGCAAAATCTGCTCCAAAACGTCTTGTTTTCGCTGAGGCCGATCAAATGGATGTTCTTAAAGCAGCGCAAATTGTCGAGGAAGAAGGGATTGCTCACCCTATTTTATTAGGAAACAAAGAGGTCATCACAGATTTAAGAAAAGAAATTGATTTTACTGCTGATGTTGAAATTATTGATCCAAAAGATTACAGTCATATTAACCAAAAAAAAGAGTATGCTAAGTTATTTTGGAAAGAACAAAATCGAAAAGGATATACCCTATATGATGTTGAGCGTTTAATGGGTGAACGAAACTATTTTGCATCCATGATGATAAAAAATGGAGATGCAGATGCTATGATTTCCGGATATTCCAGAAATTATCGTTCGGTAGTTAAACCTATTTTAGAAACGATATCAAAGTCAAAAGGTGTAAATAAAGTTGCTGCTACTAACTTAATGTTGACAAAATCAGGACCTTTATTTTTATCCGATACTACAATGAATGTGGAGCCATCTGCTAAAGAACTTGCTAAAATTGCTCAAATGACAGCCAACACAGCTAGTATGTTTGGTTTGGAGCCGATTATGGCGATGCTTTCTTTCTCAAATTTTGGTTCTTCACGTTACCCTCAAGCCAAAAAAGTTAGTGATGCAGTTTCCTTACTCCACAGGGGTAGTCCCGAATTAATTGTTGACGGACCTATTCAATCAGATTTTGCTCTTAATAAAGATTTACTTCAAAAGACATTTCCATTTTCTTCGCTGAGTAATAAAAAAGTTAACGTATTGATTTTTCCAAATTTAGATTCGGCAAATATCACTTATAAATTAATGAAAGAGTTAAAAGAAGCATTGTCAATTGGTCCCATATTAATGGGCCTTAGTGAACCTGTTCATGTTTTACAATTAGGAGCTTCAGTTGATGAAATCGTAAACATGTCGGCTGTTGCAGTCATTGATGCTCAATCAAAAAATAAATAAAAATGATTACACAAATTATAGGAAGGTTAGTAGAAAAATTGCCTACTCATGTAGTAATTGATTGCCAAGGTGTTGGATATCAAGTAAACATATCTTTACACACCTTTTCTCAATTGGGTGATGATGAAAAAATTAAACTTTATACTCATCTTCAAATTAAAGAAGATTCACACACACTATTTGGTTTTTTTACTACTCTAGAACGCTCCGTATTTAGACTTTTACTATCTGTTTCTGGAATAGGAGCAAGTACAGCGAGAACGATGTTATCATCTTTAGAGCCACAGCAAATTCAACGTGCTATAATTACCGAAGATTTAGCCACTATTAAATCTATAAAAGGAATTGGTTTAAAAACGGCACAACGGGTGTTAATAGAGTTAAAAGATAAAATGTTGAATCTCTTCGAAGGTGAAGAAATTCAGCCTTTTCCAAACAATACAATCAAAGAAGAAGCGTTATCAGCATTAGAGGTTCTTGGTTATTCAAGAAAGCAATCTGAAAAAGTAATAGATAACGCCATTCAGAGTGCTCCTGATAGTTCTGTAGAAGATCTTATAAAGGCAGCCCTGAATAAATTATAAAAACCCTTTGATTGAGACAACTCGATATGTAATTTTAAAGGCACCCCATACTTCATTTGTTATCCTATTATGGATATTTTTATCCTGTGGAGTTTTGTCTGCTCAACAAGGTGCTGTTTTAGGAAATATTTCTCCTCCTAATTCAAGCAACATCTCTAGTCAGTATCGGTATAATGTTGCCACTGATCGTTATATATTCACAGAAGAAATTGGTGGCTATCCCATAAGCATTCCTTTGATGCTTTCTGTAAAAGAATATGAGGCTCTAGTTCTCAAAGAGCAAATGAAAACATACTTTCAGGATAAATTACAAGTACTTAGCGGAAGAGGTTCTAATCTAGAGGAGATTCAAAAAAATTTATTACCCGAATTATATGTAAATAATAAATTTTTTCAATCCATTTTTGGTAGTGATGCTATTAATATTTCTCCCCAAGGTTCCATTGGAATAGATTTAGGATATCGTTATCAAAAAAATGATAATCCAAATGCATCACCAGTAAATAGAAGAAATAATGGATTTGATTTTGACCAACGGATAAGCTTAAGCTTATTGGGAAAAATTGGAGAACGACTTCAAATTACTGCAAATTATGATACTGAATCTACTTTTGATTTTCAAAATTTAATTAAAATCCAATTCAATAAACCTCAACTTTCGGAAATTAAGAATTTGATACCAGGAAAAGTGGGTTCAACATTGAGTGGACTCCAAGAAAAGGCTGAGTCAATCCAAAATAAAGTGTCCGATGTTAAACAAAAAATCAATGAAGCTAAAAGTACTTTAAATCAAGCAAGACAAAAAATTGATGATTTAAAAGAGAACCTTAACAAACTCCCAAACAATTCTGAACAAGTCGGAAATAGAGTGGCAGACTATTTAAAAGGAAAGGTTACTGAAGATGCTATTCTTCAGAATATTGACATTGGTAATATTAGTATGCCCTTAAATAGTAACTTAATACAAGGGGCACAAAGTCTTTTTGGAGTAAGAGCAGATTTGAAATTTGGTAATACTACAATTTCAGGAATTTTTTCGGAGCAACGTTCTCAGTCTCAGAATATTACTTCACAAGGAGGTGGGAAGCTTGAGGATTTTAGCCTTTTTGCGTTAGATTACGAAGAAGATAGGCACTACTTTATTAGTCATTATTTTAGAGATAATTACGATGCGTTTTTAGACACTTATCCTTACATAAATTCACCTATTCAGATTACTAGAATTGAGGTTTGGATTACTAATAGAGGTTATCAAACTCAAAATGTTAGAAATATTGTAGCTCTTCAAGATTTGGGAGAGGCTAATCCTGAAAATTCTCGATTGGATGACTCGGTTTCTTCTTTTTTTATTGAAGGAAATCCCTTATTTCCTCCAAGTAATAAAGTCAACAAACTAGATCCTGATGAAATTGGTTTTGGTGGGATTTTAACATCTAATATTCGTGATATTTCGAAAGTAAAAAACGGATTTGGTACAACTAAAGTTACTGAAGGGAGAGATTATGCGGTTCTAGAAAGTGCAAGAAAACTAAATACTCAAGAATACACTTTTCATCCACAATTAGGATATATATCTTTAAATCAACGTCTAAGTAATGATGAGATTTTAGGAATCGCTTTTCAGTATACTTATTTAGGAAAAGTATATCAAGTAGGAGAGTTTGCCAATGGCGACATACCTGGCACCTCTTTGTTACAAAATGATGTTTCGTCTCAACCCCAGCAGGCACCTACCATTCAAACAAACAATCTAGTGGTTAAATTGCTTAAAAGTAGTTTGACCGATGTACGTCAACCTTTGTGGGATTTGATGATGAAGAATATCTATAACACTGGTGCTTTTCAATTGTCTGAAGAAGATTTCAAACTCAGTATTTTATATACTGATCCTTCACCAATAAATTACATGATCCCTGTTGACGCTTCTATCTGGCCAGAATCCTTAGATCAAGAGGTTTTATTAAATACCATGGATTTAGACCGTTTAAATGCATATCAAGATCTAGTGGCTCGTGGCGATGGTTTTTTTGACTATGTACCGGGAATAACTATTGACCCTAGGTATGGTCGTATTATTTTTCCTAAAGCAGAACCTTTTGGAGAATTTCTTTTTAATTTATTAGACAATCCAGAATCTTCTAAAGAGGATTATGATATTGAAAGTAGTTTTAATAAGAATCAAAAGAAGTATGTATTCAATCAAATGTATTCTTCTACAAAGGCATCTGCATTAGAGTTTACAGAAAAAAACAAGTTTCAACTTAAAGGAAAGTACAAGTCTGAAGGAGGAGATGGTATTAATATCGGGGCATTTAATGTTCCTAGAGGTTCTGTTAAGGTAACAGCAGGTGGAAGGGTACTTCAAGAGGGAATGGATTATACTGTTAATTACGAAATAGGAAGAGTGAAAATTCTAGATGAAGGCCTAAAAGCTTCTAATATTCCTATTGATATTTCGGTAGAGAATAATTCGTTTTTTAATCAGCAAAACAAGCGCTTTTCCGGATTTAATATTAATCATCGTATTAGTGACAAGATTTTTGTAGGAGGAACCTTAATTAATTTGAGTGAAAATCCTTTAACTCAAAAAGCTAATTATGGAACAGAACCGGTTAATAACACCATGACGGGTTTCAATACTAATTTTTCTACTGAAATTCCTTTTTTAACACGTTTAGTAAATAAATTACCAACAGTTGAATCTACCATTCCTTCTCAAATTTCTTTTAGAGGAGAAGTTGCAAGTTTAGCCGCCAAAGACCCTAGAAATACTCAATTGAACGGTGAAACCAATGTGTATATTGATGATTTTGAAGGGGCTCAAACCAATATTGATGTAAAGGGTTTTAATGCTTGGAATCTTTCAAGTGTTCCAGTTAATAATGTTCCGGGAGCTACTCTAGATGGTTTGGCAAGTGGTTTTGCACGATCCAAATTAGCTTGGTATTCTATAGATCAAGTATTCTATTTTAAGCCACCAGAAGGAATAAATAATGATGATATTTCATCTAATGAAACTCGGCGTATATTCATAAAAGAATTATTCCCTGAACAGGATATAGTTCAAGGGACACCAAGTACTTTACCTACATTTGATTTAGCTTATTATCCCGAAGAAAAAGGTCCTTATAATAATGCTTCTATAGATAAGTTTTCAATTGATCCTAAAAATAATTGGGGAGGTATTATGCGTTCTTTAAATGCTACTAATTTTGAGCAATCTAATGTTGAATTTATTGAGTTTTGGTTATTAGACACATTTTCTGAAAACAGCTCACCATCAAATGATTTGGGAGAGTTAGTTTTTCATTTAGGCAATATATCTGAAGATATTTTGCGCGATGGAAGAAAACAATTTGAAAACGGACTCCCCTCATCGACCGAAGCAACTCCAACCTATAAATCACCTTGGGGAAAAGTTCCAGCAAATCAATCCTTAGTTTATGCCTTTAATTCTGTAGCTGAAGACCGTTCTATTCAAGATGTGGGTCTGGATGGTTTAGCAGATTCACAAGAACAAACAATTTTTACCAACGGGCCAAGTAATGATCCTGCAGGTGATAATTATCAATATTTTTTACAAGGGGAAGGAGGTATTTTGGATCGATATAAAAACTATAATGGACTAGAAGGGAATACCCCAATAAACTTTAGTGATTTAGATAGAGGAAATACAACAGAACCTGATACAGAAGATATTAATCGTGATCAGAGTATGAATACGATTGATAGTTATTTTGAATATCGTGTTCCTATTTCTAAAAACATGCAGGTAGGAAACCATCCTTTTATTACCGATGTTCGTGAAAACATTAATGTAAATGTTCCCAACGGAGATCAAATTTCGGCACGCTGGATCCAATTTAAAATACCTATCCAGAAAGATTATTATGAAAATACTTCTTACAATAACTATTTTAAGGCAGTAAATGAAATTAACGATTTGCGATCTATTCGTTTTATGCGAATGGTTTTAAATGGTTTTGAAAAAAAAGTAGTTTTCCGATTTGGGACTTTAGATCTTGTTCGTGGTGATTGGAGAAGATATAATAAGCCTTTAAATGAAGAAATTTTAGTTAATCAAAATACTACGTTAGATATTAGTACCGTCAACATTCTTGAAAATGAAAATCGTATTCCTATTAACTACGTATTGCCACCAGAAATAAGAAGGGAGCAGATCAACAACAACAATACCATTATTCGTCAAAATGAACAATCTTTAGCTTTTAGAGTTTGTGATCTACAGCCTTCAGATTCTCGTGGAGTTTATAAAGGTTTGGATTTAGACATGAGACAATACAGTAAACTTCGAATGTTTATCCATGCAGAATCTCTTCCAGGAAATGAACCTTTGCCTGGAGAAGGTTCAGAAGAAGAATTTGACAAACGCTTGGTGGCTTTTATTAGATTAGGGTCAGATTACCAAGATAATTTTTATCAAATTGAAGTACCTTTAAAGCCATCGGCTTATACTGATAATAATTCCAATAAACTTTCTGCAGAAGAAGTTTGGAATCCAGATTCGAATTCACTGGAGGTTCCCATTGATGTCCTTACGAAACTCAAAGCACTTGCTTTGCAGCAGTTGGGACTTGGAAAAACTTTATATTTTGATGAGACATTAAATCCTATTAATGAATTTACTCCCATTAGTAGTTTACCAGGAGACCACAAGTACAAGTTTGCTATAAGAGGAAATCCCTCCCTAGGAGCTATTAGAACACTTATGATTGGAGTTAAAAACCCGTCAACTACCCTAGGAGAGTCTTTATGTGGAGAAGTTTGGTTTAATGAATTGAGAATTTCAGGTATAGATAGTCAAGGGGGGTGGGCAGCTATTGGAGCCTTAGATGCTAATCTTGCTGATTTCGCATCTTTTTCTGCCACAGGGCGTTATTCTACAATTGGATTTGGTAGTGTAGACCAAACACCCAACCAAAGAACAAGAGAAGATTTATTACAATATGATATAGTTTCAAATGTTAATTTAGGGCAATTAACTCCTCAAAAGTGGGGTCTTCAAATTCCTTTAAGTTTTGCTAGTGGAGAAACCTTAATTACCCCAGAATATGATCCTTTTTATCAAGATATAAAATTAAGTGATCGTCTAGATACGGCTCAAAGAAAATCACAACGAGATTCTATTAGAAATCAATCTATTGATTATACAAGACGTAAAAGTATTAGTTTAATTGGCATCAGGAAGAACAGTAATAGTGACGGTCCTACGCGTTTTTATAGTCCCCAAAATTTTGATTTAAACTATGCATATAATGAGTTAGAGCATCATGATTATGAAATCGAAAACCATCAAGAAATAAATCTCCTTTTAGGAGCAAATTATGGACATTCTTTTTCTAGCAAACCGATTGAACCTTTTAAGAAGGTAACATTTTTAAATCAAAAAAAATACTTGCAATGGCTTCAGGAATTAAACTTCAATTTACTACCTAATTCAATTGAGGGAGCTGCAAATATTAATCGCATATTAAATAATCAGAAATTCAGACAAGTATACTTAGAGGGAGTAGATTCAAAAATTCAACGCGATCTACCCAATTTACAGCAACGCAACTTTTTATTTGATTACAATTATTCCTTTACCCACAATTTAAGTCGTTCGCTACGTTTAAATTTCAACGCCGCAACAAGTAGTATTGTTAGAGAATTAGATCCTTTTGGAGGGAATTTAGGTGCTTCTGTGTCTAAATCTAGTTCAAGAGCTTTGTGGGAGGGAATTCTAAATCCAGGAGAACCAAATACACATATACAATCTTTAGTTGTCAATTATAAATTACCCTTTCAATACATTCCTTTACTTAGCTTTATTGATGCTACCTATAATTATACAGGTAATTTTAATTGGATAAGGGGTTCAGAAGCACTCTCGCAAGTGGAAAGTGAAGATGGAATTCCTTTAGGTATTGTCAACACTATTCAAAATAATAACACCAAAACCTTAACAGGGGCATTATCATTTGCAAAACTATATTCTATTTTAGGATTAAAGTCTAAAAAGATTCCATTTAATGCTCAAGTCAAAAAAAGTGTTCCGAATGATAGTATAGCAAAGAAAAAGTACCCACTTTTGAAAAAAGGCTTAACGCAATTGGTCGATATTTTAACAGCTATAAAACGCGTTCAAGCCAATTATAAAGAAAACAACGGCTCCGTTCTCCCCGGATACCTTCCTACAGTAGGTTTTGCTGGTGGACTCAGACCCACTTTAGGGTATACCTTTGGGAGTCAAGCAGATATTCGTTATGAATCAGCCAGACAGGGGTGGTTAACGGAATACCCAAATTTTAATCAGCCTTTTACCCAATTGCATTCAAGTAGACTTCAAGTATCAGCACAAGTAGTCCCTTTAAAAGGTTTGATAATCGATTTAAATGCAGAGCGTGATTATTCTGAAAATATATTAGAAAATTTTAAGGTTGAATCACAAAATTATATATCACAAAATTTAAATCTGTATGGAAATTTTGGGATGTCTACTATTTTAATTCAAACTGCTTTTAGTAGTTCAAGAGGATCAGGGAGATCAAATTTTGAGAAATTCAGAGATGCACGAAAAATTATTGCAAATCGACTAGCACAAAACAGTAATTTCACAAGTCTTGAGCAAAACGTTGATGGATACCCTGTTGGGTTTGGAAAGAACCAACAAGGGGTATTAATAAACTCTTTTTTATCTGCATATTCAGGTGTGAATCCAGAAAATATATCTTTAAATCCGGTACGAAATACACCACTACCTAATTGGAATATCAAGTTTACGGGACTCACAGGATTAAAGTCTGTTGCTAAAATTTTTAAACGGTTGTCTTTAAATCATGCTTATAGAGCAAGTTATACCCTTACAAATTTTCAATCTAATTTTGATTATAATCCACTTTCTCCTGAACAAACAGATAATTTGGGAAATTTAATTCCTGAAAGTTTATTTTCTAATATTAATTTAGTAGAACAATTTAATCCCCTTATTAGGTTAGATGTGGAGTTGATAAATTCCTTTAAATTTTTAGCTGAATTAAGAAAAGAACGAGCTATATCTTTAAGTCTTGACAATAACCTTATTACAGAGTCTAGGGGAGATGAGTATGTTGTTGGAATGGGTTATCGCGTTAAAGATGTTCGATTTAGAACAAGTATAGGAGGAAGACGTGTAATTTTAAAAGGCGATTTAAATATTAAAGCAGATATTTCATATCGTGATAATATAACTGTCTTGCGTAATTTGGAATATGACAACAATCAAGTTACCGCTGGGCAACGTCTTATGGCTATCAAGGTTACGGCGGACTATGCATTGACACGAAACTTAACAGCTCAATTTTTTTATGACCATAATTTTTCTGAATTTGCTATTTCCACAGCCTTTCCTCAAACAAGTATTCGTTCAGGTTTTACAATTCGTTATAATTTTGGAAATTAAAAATCTTTTTTCATGAAATAAATCAATTAAATTTGTCAAAATTAAAGTTTCACTAATGAATGTACCAGAAGAATTAAAATACACCAAAGATCACGAATGGGTTAAAATAGAAGGTGATATAGCGACCATAGGAATTACTGATTTCGCTCAAAGTGAATTAGGTGATATAGTGTACGTTGAGGTTGAGACCTTAGATGATACTCTTGAGGCAGATGCTGTTTTTGGTACTGTTGAAGCGGTTAAAACCGTTTCAGACTTATTTATGCCTTTAACAGGAGAAGTTTTTGCTTTTAATGAGGCATTAGAAGATACTCCGGAGACGGTAAATGAAGATCCTTACGGAGAAGGATGGATGATTAAGATTAAATTTACAGACCCTTCAGCGATTAAAGGTTTACTTAATGCAGCGGATTATACTAGGTTGGTTACAGGCTGACAGATTTTTTAAAATATTAGCTCTTTTTACAACTTTCATCGTCTTTTACCTGAGTTTAAAGCCACCAGGTCAAGAATCTAACCCTTGGACTTTCCTTTTTTTTAGAAAAGACATAGTACTTCATTTTAGTTGTTATTTTTCACTTACGGTTATTTATTTTACTGCTTTATTTAAATATAAATCAGCGATTAAAACTTCATTTTTACTTTCTTTTTTTATTGGGTGTTTAATGGAATTATTACAACTAATCCCATTTTTTGAGAGAACCTTTGATGTTGCCGACATTGCGGCTAACTTTATAGGTAGTTTATGTGGAATCATAATGATTCAAAGATTGTTTGTCGATTCTCTAAAAGAATAATGTGTTTTAAGTATATTTTTTTTTAGTTTAGCTATCTAAATAACGTTTTATTATGCAACCCAAAAAAAACGAAAAAGTTGATTTAACTAAAAACAGCAGTCTATACTTTGTTATTGGACTTGCGACAATTTTATTTATTTCATGGCAAGCTATCGAGTGGAAAACCTATGAGAAAGATCTTTATGGGTATGAGGCTTTAAATGTAGATGATGAAGATGACGAAGAAATCCCTATCACCGAACAGCTTAAAACACCTCCTCCTCCTCCTCCTCCTCCGCCACCAGCACCTGAAGTTATTGAGGTTGTAGAAGATGAAGAGGAAGTTGAAGAGACTGTTATTGAATCTACAGAAACAAACGAAGATGAAATAGTTGAGATTGTTGAAGTAGAAGAAGAATTTGATGATGTTGATGTTCCATTTGCAGTTATCGAAGATGTACCTATTTTCCCTGGTTGTGAAAGGGTTTCTAAATCAGAGCGTCGTAACTGTTTTCAAGAAAAAATGAATAAGCATATTCGTAAAAACTTTAGATACCCTGAAATTGCTCAGGAAATGGGAATTCAAGGACGTGTATATGTCAATTTTATTATAGCAAAAGATGGCCAGATTACAAATATTAGAATGCGAGGGCCAGATAAAAATCTAGAAAAAGAAGCACAAAGAATTATTGCTAAATTACCAAATATGATACCAGGAAAGCAAAGAGGTAGGCCAGTACGTGTTCCTTTTTCTATTCCAATTACCTTTAGATTACAGTAAAGATCATTTTCAATTTAAAAAACCAGCACTATAGATGTTTGTTGTGCGCTATTTAAAAGTGAGACAGAACTACTGACTCATATTTTTTACCACCAATTATTACTAACAGATAAAATATTCTTAAGACTTATATTGCTTTAAACTTTGACTTTGTTTAAGCTTTAAAAAGTTTTTTTATCTAAATACTATTTTTGATTGTTCATTGGTTTTTTCTCGACTATCTTTATGGCCTGAAAGATGATGCACCATGCACCAAAATGAAATCCTTTCCTCGCCTAATAGACAGATAACTTTAAGTGATTTTTCACAACTCACAAAATTCAGGTTGTCCATTACCGTTGTGATATCATCTATCGCAGGATATTTTTTAGCCGTAGAAGTAGTTCATTTCCCGACCCTCTTATTGCTTATTATTGGTGGCTATGCAATGGTAGGAGCTTCAAATACTTTTAATCAAGTATTTGAAAAGGACTTGGATAAATTAATGCTCAGAACTCAAGACCGTCCATTACCAGCTGGGCGAATGCAATCAAGCACGGCTTTGTTAATTGGGGTTGTTTTAACCTTAGTTGGGGTTTCTACCCTATATTTTATAAACCTCAAGACTGCTTTTTTCGGTAGTTTATCTATTTTCTTGTATGCTTGCGTATATACCCCATTAAAACAAAAAACCTCGTTGTCTGTATTTGTAGGTGCCTTTCCTGGTGCCATTCCTTTTATGTTGGGATGGGTTGCAGCTACAAATGAATTTGGCATTGAACCAGGAGTTTTGTTTATGATTCAATTCTTTTGGCAGTTTCCACATTTTTGGGCTATAGGATGGTTAATGCATGATCAATACAAAGCTGCTGGTTTTAAAATGCTTCCCTCTGGAGCACGAGATCAGTCTACCGCTTTTCAAACAGTTTTTTATACTTTTTGGACGGTTCTTATCTCATTATTACCTGCTTTTTATTCTACAGGTTCTTTAATATTGACATTCCCTTCAGTAGTTATGGTGGGGGTATTAGGCGCTTTTTTTTTATTTTATGCCCTTAGACTAATGTTTTTAAAAGATGATAAAGCTGCTCGCTTTCTAATTAGAGCAAGTATTTTATATATAACAGGCATACAATTAGTGTATGTTTTAGATAAATTTTTATTTCAATGAATACAAACGATTCTTTAATAGAAAAAAATAATAGAGCAAAAAAAATGATGCTGTGGTTTGGCATGATAAGCATGAGTATGACTTTTGCTGGTTTGACGAGTGCTTATGTTGTGAGCAGTTCGCGATCTGATTGGATCCAGCAAATCGATCTCCCTTTTGCTTTTACAATAAGCACCCTTCTTATTATCTTAAGTAGCGGTACCTTTTATTTGGCATTGAAAATGCTTAAAGTTCAGAATAAAATAGCAACACAGGGTCTGCTCGCAATTACTTTTGCACTAGCATTAACTTTTATATATTTTCAGTTCCAGGGATTTGCAGCAATTATAGAGCAAGGATATTATTTTACAGGACCAGAAAGTTCAATTACAACATCATATTTATATGTTTTGGTTTTATTGCATTTGTTGCACTTAATAGCTGGAATTATGATTGTATTGAATGTGTTTATTAACACTTTAAAAGAAAAATATAATCCAACAAATACCCTAGGATTTGAGCTCTCTTTAACTTTCTGGCACTTTCTGGATTTTCTTTGGGTATATTTATTTTTATTCGTTTCATTCTACGGTTAAAAATTAATAAATTTGCACAGAATTCAAAATGAAAATATGGAAGTAACTGCTAAAGCATCTACCGAAGAAGGTCCTATATGGGAGGGAGGCAATAAGCCATTCAACGCCAGTTATGGTAAACTAATGATGTGGTTTTTCATAGTTTCAGATGCATTAACCTTTACAGGATTTTTAGTGGCCTATGGCTTTTCAAGATTCAAAAACATAAATTCTTGGCCCATTGCAGATGAGGTGTTTACACACTTTCCTTTTTTACACGGTATAGATGCGCCTATGTATTATGTTGCCTTAATGACCTTTGTTTTGATATTTTCATCCGTAACAATGGTACTTGCGGTTGATGCTGGGCATCATATGCAAAAATCTAAAGTTACTTTTTACATGTTATTAACTGTTATTGGGGGGGCTATTTTTGTTGGCTCACAAGCATGGGAATGGAAAAACTTTATTAAAGGTGAATATGGTGCATTAGAAACAAAAGGGGGTCAGATTTTACAATTCGTAAATGCAGATACAGGAAAACGTGCTGCTATCCAAGAGTTTGCCCAAGGTATAGATTCCCCTAGGACAACCCACCAATTAAGTAATGGTATTTGGTATAAAAGCGAAACCTCTTTACCTACCGTTTCTTTAGCAGAGGTAAATAAAGGATTTGCTGCAACTAGTAATTTAGTGATTCGTACAGAGCAGCTTGACGAAAAGGGACGTAAAGTAGTTCTCTCCAGGGCAGAATCACTCCTGAAGATTCAAGATGCCACCATAGTAGTTGAAGGGGCAAACCTTATACGTAATGAGTATGGAAATCGTCTTTTTGCAGATTTTTTCTTCTTTATTACTGGCTTTCACGGCTTTCACGTTTTTTCGGGAGTCGTTATTAATATTATTATTTTCTTTAACGTAATTGTAGGTACTTACGAGCGAAGAGGACATTATGAAATGGTGGAAAAAGTAGGACTATATTGGCACTTTGTCGACTTAGTTTGGGTATTTGTTTTCACTTTTTTCTATCTAGTTTAACACAACTTAAAACAAAATAAATGGCCGCAGAAGGACATAAATTAGCCATCTTTAGAGGACTTTTAAAATTCAAATCAAACCAACAAAAGATTTGGGGAGTATTAATTTTCCTTTCTATTATTACTACCATTGAAGTAGCACTGGGAATCATTAAACCTGAAATTTTGTCAGGATCATTTTTAAGAATGAAAATTTTAAATTGGATTTTCATTATACTAACCATTGTAAAGGCTTATTATATCGCTTGGGACTTTATGCACATTAGAGATGAGAAAAGTGGTTTAAAAAATGCGATTGTACTTCCATTAGTTATCTTAATTCCATATTTAGCTTTTATTCTTTTAATTGAAGCGGATTATATTTTTGATGTCATGGAAACTGGATTTGTAGCATGGAATTTTTAATTAAATAATCAAGCGGTTTCAAAACCGCTTTTTTTTGCATTATGAAGAAGGAAGAGATTCAGAAAAAAATTGTGTTGGGATTATTATTTGTTTTCCCTATTGTGGTCTACTTGTTTTTTGCTTCCGGTAAAAATAATTTTGCAAAGCTTCCTATACTCACAAATGAAGTAAATGAGCTCTCTTCTTTAGCTTCTATAACAGACGATTCTATTAGATTACAAGATAGGATTACGGTATTAGGATACTGGGGAGGAAGTTTAGACACCAAAAAAGCAGAAGCTTTAAATCTGAATGAAAAAATATATAAACGCTTTTACGAATTTGAAGACTTTCAATTTGTTATTTTAGTGAATGAAGAACGTTTAGGCCAAGTTGATAGTTTAAAAACAGCCCTCCAAGAAGGGGTTGGAACTAAGCTTGTTAAATGGAATTTTATTTCTGCCACAACTCAAGAAATTAAAACACACTTTAACTCACTTAACACACCATTATCACTTGAAACTAATGGAAGTGTACCCTATGTTTTCATAATTGATAAAGACCGTAATCTGAGAGGAAGAAACGATGATGAGGATGAGGGAACCCTCTATGGATTTGATGCACGTTCTGTAGCTCAATTAAATAAAAAAATGATAGACGATGTTAAAGTCATTTTAGCAGAATACCGCTTAGCCTTAAAAATTTACAACTCAAATCGTGAAAAGTAATTTCTATGCCTAATTTAAAATATGTAGGTCTTTTTTTAATCATTATTATTTTTGGTATTTTATTTATCCCAAAAATTATTGATCGTGTATCTTCAAACACAATAGTTCAAAGTAACCGAACGCAATCTGCAGAACCCCTGAGCTATATTGTCTTAAATGGTGAACCTAAAAAGGTTCCTTCTTTTGCTTTTACAAATCAAGACAACTTGTTTATTTCAAATGAAGACTTTTTAGGGAAAGTTTATATTGCTGAATTCTTTTTTACATCGTGTCCAAGCATTTGTCCCATAATGAATAAAAACATGAAACGTTTAGAAGATTCTTATGGCACAAGAAATGATTTTGGTATTGCTTCTTTTACAATTGATCCTGAGCATGACACTCCTGAAGTACTTAAAAAATACGCAGAAGATTATAGCGTATTTTCTCAAAACTGGCATTTTTTGACCGGTGAAAAAGAGGATATTTATTCATTAGCAAATACAGGTTTTAATATCTTTGCATCAATAAACTCTAAAGTAGAAGGTGGTTTTGAGCATCAAGGATATTTTGCGCTGATTGACAAACAAGGTTTTATTCGCTCACGAACTGATCAGTTTGGGAATCCAATTGTGTACTATATGGGTTTAGACCAAGAAAATGTGGAGATTCAAGACGTAGATATGCTTAAGGAGGATATTAATAAATTATTAAACGAATAAGTCATGACCCAAAAAAATAAATTCACCCCTTATATCTGGCTCATATCCATTGTAATTCCTGTGGTTGTTGCCATTCTTTTTACCGTTAGAATTCCAAATGTAGCATCCCTCAGTTTTTTACCTCCAATTTATGCAACAGTTAATGGAATAACAACAGTTATTTTACTACTTGCTTTGAAGGCTATTAAAAGTAAAAATATAAATCTTCATCAAAACTTAATGAAGACTGCCATTGCGTTATCATTGGCTTTTTTATTGATGTATGTAGCTTATCATATGACTTCAGATTCTACTCCATATGGTGGAGAAGGATTTTTTCGTTATGTTTATTTTTTCATTTTGATATCTCATATTATTCTTTCCATAGGAATCATTCCAATGGTTTTATTCACATATGTACGAGCATTTACTAGACAGTTTGAAGATCATAAAAAAATTGCACGTTATACTTTTCCAATATGGTTATATGTTGCGGTAACAGGTGTTATTGTATACTTCATGATTTCCCCATACTATATTTAATATGCGACATCCTTTCCCTGTTATTTTATTTATCATGTTTCTCCTTTTTATAGAGACTTCCTACGGACAATGTTCAATGTGTAGAGCGGTCTTGGAGTCTGAAGAAGGCCAGGAAACAGCCAAAGGAATTAATAAAGGTATCTTATACCTTATGGCAATTCCATATCTGTTAGTTGGAGTAGTGGGTTGGAAAGTTTTCCAGATATTAAAAAAATAGTTTACATTAATTTTGTTTATATAATAAACTAGTTTATTTTTGTATAAAATTTTGCCATGAATTCCTCTAGAGATCAAATTGAAGCAATAGCAAGTGTAATCAATAACACAAGAGAAAATTTAAAACCTTTAAGTATTAATTTCATTTTTTGGGGTTGTTTAGTTATTGTGATGAGTTTATTTAACTATGCTTTTCCGTCATTAATTGCATCAACTCAATATTCTGCTACTTTATTTTGGACAGTTTTGCCTCTAATTGGAATGATATTAACTATTTATTACAATATTAAGTACAGAAATAAAACAGGATATGAAACTTATTTAAATAGGGTTATAAAAATTATTTGGGGAGTGTTTAATCTATCATGGATATATATTATAGCTCTTTCGTTTACTTTAAAAAGTTTTCATCCAGTTCCTCCTATTTTATTTTTATTAGGTATGATGTTAATGATTACTGGGTTGATTATTAAATTCAAACCCATTACGTTAGGTGGAATATTTCTGACAATATTTACATTTTATCTAAATTTTAACCCAGGAATTAATCTTTTACTTGTAAACATAATTGGAGTTTCACTTGGAATGTTAGTCCCAGGACTATCACTTTTTTATTCTAAGTCTTATAAGTAAATCCGATGAATAAATTATTATTTAATCCAATTAGATTAAAAATCATGTCATCTTTAATTAATAATAGTGAATGTGACTTCAATTACTTAAAAAAAATCACTGAATCAACTCAAGGTAATTTGAGTATTCAGCTTAAAAAATTAAAAGAAGAAAAATACATCAACATAAAAAAAAAATTTATTAATAATTACCCTAAAACAAGTTGTTCAATTACAGAAAAAGGAAAGATTAAATTTGAAGAATTTTTCAAAAATTTAATTACACTTAAAGAGAATGGAAAATAGAAATTATTTTTTGATACACGGTGTAACAATTAGCTATTTATTTAGTCTAATTATTTTAAGAGACTAAAGAATTGATTGTATTTTCGCTCAAGTTTTAATTTAAAAAAACCAATGATTCAAATAAAAAACCTACATAAATCATATAAAATGGGAACTTCTTCTCTTCATGTTTTAAAGGGAATCAACTTTAATGTTGAGCAGGGTGAGTTGGTTGCCATTATGGGATCTTCAGGTTCTGGAAAATCTACTTTATTAAATATTTTAGGAATGTTAGATGTTGCTGAAGAGGGAGACTATATTTTAGACAATGTTCCCATTAAAAATTTGAATGAAACCAAAGCAGCGAAATATCGAAATAAATTTTTAGGCTTTGTCTTTCAATCCTTTAACTTAATTAATTACAAGACTGCTTTAGAAAATGTCTCACTTCCTTTATATTATCAGGGAATTCCTCGTAAAGAGCGACAACAATCTGCATTAAATTATTTAGAAAAAGTTGGATTAAAAGATTGGGCAACACATTTGCCTAGTGAATTATCTGGTGGTCAAAAACAACGTGTGGCAATTGCTCGTGCACTAGCTTCAAAACCTAAAGTTCTTTTGGCAGACGAGCCAACAGGTGCTTTAGATTCAACAACCTCTCATGAGGTAATGGATTTAATTCAAAAAATTAATCAAGAAGGAAAAACAATTCTAGTTGTTACCCACGAATTAGATATTGCACAAATGTGTAAACGTATTGTCAAACTTAAAGATGGCGTTATCGTTGAAGATAAAAAAGTAAAACAAGTATTAGCTTCTTCTTATGTTTAATAGAGATAGTTGGAGAGAAATTTTTGACACAATAAGTAAAAATAAACTACGCACATTTTTGTCCGGTTTTACTGTTGCCTTAGGAATTTTTATTTTTATTATTCTGTTTGGTTTAGGAAACGGCTTAAAAAATTCATTTCAAGAATTTTTTTTAGACGATGCTAGTAATGCTATTTTTCTATATCCTGGAAAAACATCGATGCCTTATAATGGGTTTAAGGAAAACAGAAGAATTGAATTTGATATCGAAGATGTTGAAGATATTAAAAATAATTTCACTTTATTCACTGAATACGTTACACCTAGAATTTCAAGAAGTGCTTTAACACGATATAAAAGTCAGAGCAATTCATATACTACTCGAGGGGTTGGACCTGCTCATCAATTTGTAGAAAAAACAATTTTGATGAAGGGACGTTTTATAAATCAAAAAGACATTGCTATAAGAGCTAAATATGCAGTAATAGGCCGATTAGTAGCTAAAGATCTTTTTAAAGCAGAAGATCCTATTGGAAAGTATATTGATATTGGATCTAGTGTTTTTAAAGTAATAGGAGTTTTTCAAGATGATGGTGGAGATCGCGAAGAACGAAATATTTATATCCCTTATTCAACACGCCAATTGCTTGAAAAAGGAAATGATGAGGTAGATGAAATAATTGTAACCTTTAATAAGGATTTAGGACATACTGGTGCTTTAGCTTTTGAGAGTTCTTTAAAAAAATATTTTAAGGATAAAAAATCTATTGATCCAAGAGATCCAAATGGAATTTATTTTCGAAACCTTACTGATGATTTAAAGCAAACCCAGCAATTTGCAGTGGTACTTCAATATATTGTAAGTTTTGTTGGATTAGGAACATTAATTGCAGGAATTATTGGTATTTCAAATATTATGGTGTTTGTAGTTAAAGAACGAACAAAAGAATTAGGCATTAGAAAAGCATTAGGAGCTACACCAAAATCAGTCATTCAAATGATTCTTCAAGAATCAGTTTTTATTACCACAATCTCAGGCTATACAGGACTTATCTTAGGAGTATTTTTTTTAAAAAACATTGGCTTAAAATTAGAAGACTATTTCATTAAAAATCCATACATAGATTTGGGCACTGCTATAGCAGCTACTATTATATTGATTATTTTTGGAGCAATTGCAGGATATATTCCTGCAAAAAGAGCCGCTAGAATTAAACCTATAATTGCCTTACGAGATGAATAGTTTAAAAGTAATATTTGATCGTGATACATGGCAGGAAATTTTTGGGTCCATATCTAAAAATAAGACAAGAACTATTATTACCGTAATTGGTGTTCTTTGGGGAATTTTTATTTATATAGCACTTTCAGGAGCAGCAAAAGGATTAGATAATGGTTTTGAAAGACAGTTTGAAAATATAGCTATGAACTCCATGTTTATTTGGGCTCAAAGAACGAGTATTCCATATGATGGATTCAAAATAGGCAGAAGAGTTGAGCTTAAGCTTTCAGATATAGATTACTTGAAGCAACGTGTTCCTCAAGTTGAATTTATCGCTCCTAGAAATGCTAGAGGTGTTTTTGGCGGTGGAGTTCCACTTGTTGTTAGAAATAATAAATCTAGTAATTATAACGTGTATGGTGATTATCCTGAATTAACAAAAATTGCGACTAAAAAGATTTATACAGGTGGACGTTTTATAAATGATGATGACATTCGATACCGGCGAAAAGTATGCGTAATAGGTGAACGAACGCAAACAGAACTCTTTGATGAAGATGAAGACCCCATAGGACAATATATAAGAATTGATAACATTTATTTCCAAGTTGTTGGAATACACAAGTTTGTGCCTGGTGGTGGTTTTGAAAATGATGGTGATATTTTTATACCCTTTGAGACTTTTAGAAAAATCTATAATACTGGTGATAAAGTTGGGTGGTTTACTATTGCTGCTTATGATGATGCAGATGTGGTTGCGGTTGAAAAGGAAATTAAAGTAGCTCTTAAAAGAATTCATCGTGTTTCTCCAGATGATGAGCGTGCTTTTGGAGGCTTTAATTTGGGAGAGATTTTTAATAAAATTGTTGGCTTTTCAAAAGGGATGACTCTTCTTTCTTTGATTGTTGGAATAGCAACAATAATTGCAGGAGTGATAGGTATTGGAAACATTCTTTTAATTTCAGTAAAAGAGAGGACTAAAGAGCTAGGAGTAAGAAGAGCTCTGGGTGCAACCCCTTCAGAAGTCCGAAATCAAATAATATTAGAATCTGTGTTTTTGACTGTTATTGCAGGTATTTTGGGAATTATATTAGGTGCTTTTGTTTTAGCAGGAATAAATGTGGCTACCCAAGACATGACAGACTTCCCTTACACAAATCCAACAGTACCAATTCCTTTTGTTTTAGGAGCATTATTTATTATGGTTTCCCTAGGAACATTAATAGGACTTATACCAGCACAACGTGCGGTAAGTATAAAACCAATTGACGCATTAAGAGAAGAATAAAATAACTATATACAATTAATTATTATGAAAATTTTAAAATATATTGGAATTGCACTTTTAATTTGCGGTGCTTTATTTGCAGCTGCCTATTTTATTAAAACCAATAACAAATCTATTATTGAGTTTGAAACAGAAACCTCTATTGTAACTTCAATTGAGAGAAAAACAGTGGTTACCGGTAAGGTGATTCCGGAAGATGAAGTGGAAATTAAACCTCAAATTCAAGGAATTATACAAGACCTATTTGTTGAAGAAGGTGATTTAGTTAAAGCTGGAGATCTTTTAGCGAAAATCAAAGTAGTTCCAAATGAGCAAAGTTTAAATAGTGCTCGAGGTAGATTAGCCAATTCAAAAATTGTAATGAAAAACGCTACGGTTGATTTTAATCGTAATAAAGATTTATATGCAAAAGGCATTATTTCAAAACAAGAGTTTGAGAATTCTGAATTACGTTATAGTCAATCAAAACTTGATGTTTCCAATGCGAGCTCTGACCTGCAAATTATAAAATTAGGATCTGCTGGAGGTGCCGCTTCTGCCAATACAAATATTCGCGCAACTGTTCCGGGAACTATTTTGGAAATTCCTGTAGAGGAAGGTTTTCAGGTGATTGCTAGTAATAGTTTTAACGCAGGTACAACCATTGCAACTATTGCAGATCTTAATAAAATGATTTTTGAAGGTAAAGTAGATGAAGCTGAAGTAGGAAAGTTAACAGTAGGTATGCCTTTAGAAGTTAATTTAGGTGCTATTGAAGACCAATCCCTTGAGGCTAAACTAAAGTTTATTGCACCTAAAGGAAATGAAGAGCAAGGTGCAGTACAATTTATTATTGAAGCTGATTTGTTTTTAAACGATTCTATTTTCATTAGAGCAGGATATAGTGCTAATGCTTCGTTGGTATTAGAAAGAAAAGATAGTATAATGGCAATTTCAGAATCATTATTACAATTTGATCGTAAAACAGAAAAACCTTATGTCGAAGTTTCTATTGGAGAACAAAAGTTTGAACGTAGAGATATTAAAGTTGGGATTTCTGATGGCGTAAATGTTGAGGTTATTTCTGGAATTACTAAAGACGACTTAATAAAAGTTTGGAATAAAACAGAACCCATAAAAAGGGGTGATGATGAAGAAGATGAATCAAAGCGAAAGCGCAGAAATAATTAATAAAAAAAAGCTAATTAATATAATAAAACACAACAGATGAAAACATTTGTAACCTTCTTGCTTTCAATAATATCCTTTGTAGTTTCTGCACAGGGAACCGCATATACTTTAGAAGAATGTGTGCTCATAGCTTTAGATAAAAATATCAGTATCAAACAATCTGAATTAGATCTGGAGGGAGCTTCAATCGATAAAGATGATGCCATAGGTAATTTTATGCCAAGGTTAAGTCTCCAATCACAACATATTTGGAATAATGGATTGAGTCAAAATATCACCAATGGATTAATCGAAAATTTAACTACCCAATTTTCTTCTTTTGGAGGGAACATTGGAGTTACTGTATTTAATGGAAGACAAAATATAAATCAACTATCAAGAGCTAACCTGAGTATTATTGCACGTCAATATCAATTAGATGACATGAAGGACGACATTAGTCTTTTTGTGGCAAATGCTTACTTACAAGTTATGTTTAATAAAGAGTTAGCCCAAGTCCAGCTATTTCAATTAGAACTTACGCAAGAAGATCTTGAGCGAACAAAAGCTAGAATTGAAGCAGGTGTATTAACAAAAGCAGATATTTATGAAATTGAAGCAAACCTGGCCTCTCAAGAGCAAGCTTTAATTCAAGCAGATAATAATTATCGACTTTCTCGAATCAGCTTAGCACAATTGTTATTAATTACTGATTATGAAAATTTTAATATTGCAGCAGAAGATTTTGATATTCCTTTTTCAGATGTTTTAATGCAAAGACCAAAAGATATTTTTGAAAAAGCACTTACTCTAAGAAATGACATTAAGTTTGGCGTTGCTAATATTGAAGTTGCCAAAAAAGACATTGATATTGCAAAGGGAGCACTAATGCCATCGTTGTCTGCCTTTTTCAACTATAATACTCGTATTTCTTATTCTGACCGTTTTACGGAAACAGGAAATGTGATTGAATCCCCGATTGGTTTTGTTAAAAATGATGGATCTTTAGTGGTAACACAATTTCCAGAACGCTCTGTAGCGGGAGCACTCCCATTTGCTACCCAATTTGGACAAAATGATGGTCAAAGCTATGGACTTTCTTTAAATATTCCAGTGTTTAGCGGACTATCCATTAGAAACAATATTAAAAGAAGAAAGTTGAATTTGGAACGTATTGAAAATCAGTTTGAACAAACTAAACTTGATTTAGAAAACACCATCAATCAAGCCTATAATAATACAGAAGGTGCGCTTAAATTTTATGAAGCTGCAGAGAAAACAGTAAGAGCTCGTAAAGAAGCTTTTGAGATGGCACAAAACCGATTTGAGGCAGGTGTGATGAATTCTTTTGATTTCATCCAGGCTAAACAGAGGTATCAAATTTCAAGTTCAGATATCATTCGAGCTAAGTTTGATTATATTTTTAAATTAAAAGTCTTGGAGTTTTATTTCGGTCTTAAGTTGTAATATTTACCTCCAAAGAGTCAAGCTTAAATTTTAGTAAGAATTATATATCACAACTTTTTTATATCTTGAATTAAGTAAAAATTAATATAACTAAATACTGACTTTCATGAATACTTCTGCTAAATCAAATTATGAAAGCGATCATAAAGATATTCCAGGAAATCCTTCAACGTCAAAAACAAGTGTATTAAAGCTCAATAGAAGAGAAAATAATGAAACATTACGTGTTTTAAATGAGACTCAGTGGAATTTTTGGAGGGAAAATGGGTATGTTGTTATTAAAAATGTAATTTCAAGAGAACAAGCCAATAAAACGGCTTCTTTTTTGTGGGAATTTGAGGAGAAATCACCTAATAAACCTGAATCATGGTATCACGCACCTAGGGCAGAAATGCAAATGAAAGAACTAGCAGGTACAGGAATGGTTGAGGTTTACAATCATCAATATTTATGGACTAATAGACAGTCACAAAAAGTTTATGATGCCTTTGTAGATGTTTGGGGTACAGAAAAATTATGGGTAACCATTGATCGTGCAAATCTTAACTTTCCCATAAAAAAAGGGTTTGAGTATAAAGGATTTATTCATTGGGATTATGACCCTGAAACCAAACCTGAAAATGTTCAGGGAGTTATTGCTTTATCTGATCAAATTGACCCAAATATGGGTGGATTTCAATGCATTCCTTGGTTGTATCAAAATTATGATAGCTGGAAAACAACCCAGCCAGAAAACTGTAATCGGTTTCAACCAGACATTAAGGGTTTAGAAGGCAAAATAGAAAAAGTATCAATGCATGCTGGTGACCTTCTTATTTTTAATAGTTTGTTAGCCCATGGTATTCGTCCAAACCAATCAAAAGACAAAGTCCGTATTGCTCAATATATTTCAATGATGCCTGCAGAGGAGCAAAATGAGTCACTTAAAGAATGGCGAATCAATTCATGGCAACATAGAATAGCGCCAGAAGGTTATGCATTTCCTGGTGATCCAAGAAACTGGGAACAAGAACGTTATTCTACAGCACAATTAAATTCGCTGGGTGAAAAACTATTAGGTATTAAAAGTTGGTAAAACACTAGCTACAAAAAAAATGGATCTCAATTTAAAAGGTAAAATTGCATTTATTTCAGGTTCTACCTCTGGAATAGGTTTTACAACCGCCCGTATTCTTTTGGAAGAAGGTATGAAGGTATATATAAATGGGAGAAAAGAAGAAACGGTTAATACCGCAGTTACTGACTTGAAAAAAACTACAGAAAGTAACGAAGTATATGGAATAGTGGCAGACTTTAGAAATCCTAAGGAAGTCTTGCGACTACTTCAGGAATTACCTGAAATAGATGTGTTGGTCAATAATGTTGGGATATATAATTCTCAATCCTTTTTTGAAACTACATCAAAACAATGGGAAGAACAGTTTCAGGTTAATTTAATGAGTGGTGCAAGTTTATCCAATCATTGCCTTCAAAAAATGCTCTGTAAAAAATGGGGACGTATTATTTTCATTTCGAGTGAATGTGCTTATTTGGTTCCTAATGATATGATATCATATAGCGCAACCAAAGCTGCAATACACGCCTTGTCTCGAGGATTGTCTCAGCTAACCAGGGGAACTGGAGTAACGGTCAATACAGTTGTTCCAGGATCTACTTTAAGCGATGGTGCAAAACATTTTATAGCAAATAAAGCAGTAAAAGAAGGAAGTAACCCTAAAACAGTTGAGACAGACTTTTTTAGAAAAGAAAGGACACAATCTTTACTGGAACGTTTTGCGTCAACAGACGAGGTTGCAACTACGATTGCTTATCTTTGTAGTCCACTTTCTAGTGCTACCAACGGAACTGTGATAAAAGTAGATGGTGGAAGCACTGGAAGTGTATTTTAAACCTTTTTATTGAGTGATGAATAATATCTTACACCTAGACACAACAACAAAAAAATGTTCTGTAGCATTGGCTCAAAACGGTGAGTTAATGATTCAAAAAGAGCTTTTGACTGAAGAATTTAGTCATAGTGAACAGCTTCATCCATTTATAGAAGAAGTTTTAAAAGAGAGTGGTCTAAAGGCCTCCTCACTCAGTGCAATTGCAATTAGTAAGGGTCCAGGTTCATATACTGGGCTTCGTATTGGGGTAGCAGCCGCAAAAGGATTATGTTTTGCTTTAGATTTACCCTTAATAGCATTAAACACATTGGAAATTATGGTACAGCCCCATGAAGTTTCCCAATATTCGTTTATCATCCCAATGTTAGATGCCAGAAGAATGGAAGTATATACAGCAATTTTTAATGGAACTAGAAAGTGGATTCAAGAAACTACAGCTGAGGTGTTGACTAAAGAAACTTTCAGTTCTATTGTTGGAGAGGAACCTTGTTTAATTATAGGAAATGGAGCCATAAAATTTAAAACTTTACAGCCAAAATTAAACGCATCTTATACAAGTGAAATTCATTATCCGTTAGCAAAAGATATGATAACTTTGGCCTGGAGTAAATTTAATGCCAAAGACTTTGAAGACTTAGCATATTTTGAGCCTTTTTATCTTAAGGATTTTCAAACGATCCCTGCGAAGAAATATAACTAACCGTTAACAGCAACTACTGTTGAAATTTTTCCAGGCATCATTTCTTTTAACATATTTTCAATTCCATTTTTTAATGTAAAAGTTGACGAAGGACAACCACTACAGGCACCTTGTAATACTACGTGTACTGATTTTTCAGTTTCATCATAAGAATCAAAAACAATATTTCCACCATCAGAGGCAACAGCAGGTTTAATGTATTCGTCTAAAATGGATACAATTTGTTGCTCTATTGGATTTAAATTAGCCTCAGGCTGTTCTTTTTTCTCAATGTTTAAGGGGGTAGGGGATTCTGTAAGCACAATATTTCCCTCCTCTATAAAGGAACGAATAAACTCACGCACCTCCATTACTACTGTTTCCCATTCAGCCACTTCATATTTTGTAATGGATACATAATTGGTATCTAAGAAAACTTCTTTTACAAAGGGTAAATGGAATAATTGTTTTGCTAATGGAGAATTTTTAGTTTCATCAATATTTTTAAATTCAACACTTTGAGGTACTAAAGGTTTGTTGGCTACAAATTTCATTACTGCAGGATTGGGGGTGCTTTCTGCATAGACACTCACTGGGATTTTATCATTTCGTTGAGCTTCTAACACCACACCACCTTCATTTAAATAGGTCTGTAACTGTTCTTTAACTTCCTCTATAACTTCTTCCCATTCAAGGATATCAAAACGCTCAACAGATATTATTTTTTCAGAAAGATTTACAGATTTTACAAAGGGTAAATAAAATAGTTGCTGAATAAGTGGCGCTCCCTTAGCCTCATCAATATTTTTAAATTGACGCGTCTCTTTTGGACCAATAGGTTGATCTAATTCAAACTGTGCCCAGGGATTCCCTTTTTCAGCACTTGCAGTGAGGCGATAAATCTTCATCTTTTTTTTCAAAAATAATGAAAGAAAAGTGAATTATAGCTCGAAAAGAAAGACATCTTTAAACAAGTATCTTTTTGTACTTTGGACTCAAAGAACTTAATATGTTATTAAAATCAGTTCGAGGTTATTCACCTTCTTATGGAGAAGATTGTTTTTTTGCTGAAAATGCTACTCTTATTGGAGATATAATTATGGGGAGTCATTGTTCAGTTTGGTATCATGCAGTTATTAGAGGTGATGTGAATTCTATTAAAATAGGTAACGAAGTTAACGTACAAGACGGTGCTGTGATTCATGCTACTTTTGAAACCGCTCCGACCCATATCGGAAATAGGGTATCTATAGGGCATAATGCAATTGTTCATGGTTGTAGGATAGATGACGATGTTTTAGTAGGTATGGGGAGTATTGTAATGGACCACTGTGTGATTGGTAGTAATAGCATTATAGCTGCTGGAGCTGTAGTACCAAAAAATACCATAATTCCTCCAGGATCAATTTATGCAGGAGTTCCTGCTAAAAAGATTAAAGTTATTGATGCTATTACACAAAATAGTGAAATTAAACGAATTGCAAAAAACTACTTAAAATACGCATCGTGGTTTAAATAAAGACATAAAAAAAGCTACCATATAGGTAGCTTTTTTTATTGATAATTTGATTAAAATCCTAATTCAGATTTCACATCAGCCATAAGATCTTTTCCGGATGCCATAATAACACTTCCTCCTGGGCTAGAATCTAATACATAGTCAAATGCTTGAGCTGTAGCAACTTTTTCAATTGCAACGCGCGCTTTTTCATACAAAGGACGCATCATTTCTGCAGAACGTTTTTGTAATTCTTGAGCAGCAGTTTCTCTAAATTCTTGGATACGTTGTTGCATCTCTTGAATTTCAATTTGGCGCTGTTGGTTTATTAAATCAGTTTGATTTTGAGCATCACCTTGATAATTTTGTGCTTTGGTTTGAAATTCCTTTACAGATGTTTCCATTTCTTGAGCATACTGACCCTCTAATTTTTTAAGTTCGCTTTGAGCGGCAATTACTTCAGGCATTTCACTGATAAGTTGTTGCGTATCAATGTAAGCTACCTTAGATTGTGCCATTATATTCAATGGAGCAACCAATAATAACAAGCTAACGATTAAAGTTGATAAGTGTTTCATAGTGTTTTTTAAAATATTAATTGTTTGAGGTTGTAATTTTTGATTTCAAGGCCTCAATTTGATCCTTTTTCTTTTGTATTTTTTGTTGCCTATTTATTCTTTTAATAACTAGGTCGCTAATATCGTAATTTTTTGCGGAATATAACATTGTTATATTGGAAGATCGGTCAAAAATAAAATCATATTTTTTCTCTTCTGCAATTAATTTTACAATGCTCATGACTTGATCCTGAACTGGTTGTATTAGTTTTGATCGTTGAACAATCATATCACCTCTGGGACCAAATCGCTTTTCCTGAAGGCTTATTATTTCAGAAGCAAAATCTTTAATCTCTAATTCACGGTCATCTATTAGTTCAGGTGTTAATAGAATTCGTTCTGTATTTAATTGGTTTTGATATTGTTTAAGTTGAATTTTTTTTAGTTCAATTTCTTTTTTCCAAGCACTAATATTTTTGTCTAGAAGAAGCCCTGCTTCTTGATACTCTTCAATATTCTCTAAAATAACGTTCATGTCTATATAACCTACACGGGTTCCTCTTTGAGCATTAATATTAAAGCTTATTAAAAGGACAATACAAAAAGTTATTATGATGTGTAGATTTGATCTCATAGTTTTTAAAACGTAAAAGTGTCAAACTTATTTTTAGGCAAAGGGTAAATAATATTTTAAATTAAATTAGAAACGTTGTCCAATAACGAAATGTGTTTCCCATCCATTAGGTGTAAATGTATTGGGGTTAGGATTATCAAAGCCATATCCAAAATCAATCCCAAGCAATCCAAAAGCAGGCATAAATATTCTAACTCCAGCTCCTGCAGATCGTTTTGAGTTAAAAGGATCAAACGTTCTAAAGCTATCATATCCATTACCTGCTTCTAAAAAAGTTAATGCATAAATCGAAGCACTAGGTTTTAATGTAATTGGATATCTTAATTCAAGAGAAAATTTATTGTAAATAACAGATCCATCTCTATTAGATAATGATTGGTTTGGATACCCTCTTAATGCAATATTTTCTCTTCCATCTAAAGCATAATTCACCATTCCATCTCCTCCAAGAAAAAATCTTTCAAAGGGTATATTTCCTCTACTTTGATTATATGTTCCAATAAAACCAAAATCTGCCTGTGTTTTTAGAACCAAATCAGCAAATATTTTAGTATACCAAGTCCCGTTAAATTTTACTTTATAAAATTCTAACCATTTAAACTTTTCTTGATCAATGAGAGCAATTAGTGGATTTCCATTACTATCTTGAAATTCAGGAAGATTTTCAAGATTAGAAAAGTCTCTTCCAGTAAATAGAGAGTATGGTGGTGTAAATTTTGCGCTAATGTTGAATGAAGATCCTCCTGTCGGAAATATTGGATTAATCCGAGTGTTATCTCTAGATAAACTAACTGTGTAAGCTAAATTATTTGCTTCTCCATCTCCAAAAGTAAATAACCCTGTGAAGTAGTTATTCAAATTATAGTATTGAAATGATATTGATTGTGATAATTGGAAAAAGTCATCAGGTACTTTAAGTCTTTTTGCTAATCCAAAGGTCACTCCACTTATCACAAAAGACTGACTTTTATCCGCGAGTCCCGTAAAGTAATCATATCGATACTGAGTCGTGTGTTGAAGTGAAGAAGAAAACTGAACAGGTTGTTGATTGCCCAGCCACGGTTCTGTAAAACTAAAACTATAAGTACTGTAGAATTGACTAGCTTGAAGTCGTAAGGCTAGTTTTTGACCATCTCCCATAGGTAAAGGTTTATATGTTTTCTTGTCAAAAATATTTCGCATTGAGAAGTTATTGAAAGAGAGACCTAAGGTACCGATAAAGCCACCTTGTCCATATCCTCCTTGAAGTTCTATTTGACTTGCTCCAGATTCAACAAGATCAAAACGCACATCAATTGTTCCAGAGTTTGGATCCACATTTTCTAATTCAGGACTAATTTGTTCTGCATCAAAAAAGCCTAATTGCCCTATTTCTCTGACAGTACGAACGAGTTTATCTTTACTGTAAAGCTCGCCTGGCTTAGTTCGTAATTCTCTATAAATTACATGATCATTAGTTTTGGTGTTTCCTTCGACAACAATTTTATTAAAATTGGCTAATTTTCCTTCAGTAATTCGTATTTCAAAATTAATAGTATCACTAATTGCACTTACTTCTACGGCATTAATATTAGAAAATAAATATCCTGTGTTTTGATATAAGTTTGTTATATCATTAGCATCTGGCTTGGAATTGTCAGCAATACGTTCTTTTAGTAAAACACCATTGTAAACATCCCCTTTTTTTAAGCCCAGTATTTGTTGAAGTACCGCATTTGAATATATTGTATTTCCAATAAAATTGATATCACCAAAATAATATTTATTTCCTTCCTCTAAGTTTAGATTTAGATCAATAGTATTTGAAGAATCATCATTTTTGATTAAAGTATCAGAAAGTATCCTGGCATCTCTGTACCCTTCTTCTTTATAGAAATCAATTAAAGAAGCAAGATCTTCCTTAAAATTTTTTTCAATAAACTTAGACCTTTTCCAGAATCGAATCGAAGTTTTGTGCTTGGTGTTCTTCAATTTTGATTGTAATTTTTTTGTAGAGAAAATTTGATTTCCCTCAAATTTAATATCTTTAATTTTTACACGAGGGCCTTTATCAATATTAACTACCATTTTATAAGTGTTACTCTCTATACTGTCTTTGATAGTGTTAAGAGTAACTTTAGTATTTAAAAAACCATCTTTTCGATACTTATTTTCAAGATAGTTTTGTGTATTGGTCATAAAGCTTTCGGAAAGTTTCTTCCCAGCTTTTAGCTCTGTATCTGAAATTATTGTCTCAGTCTGGCCCTTTTTAATACCATTTATTTTGACATCTGAAAGGGTAGGGAGTTCTTCGATTTCAATTTCTACAGCTATTTTACGTCCCTCCACTTTAGTGACAAAAAGGGTAATATCACTAAACAGTTCTAGACCCCAAAGTTTATTGAGCACCCCGCTAATTTCATCTCCAGGTAGACTTATTTCCTGACCTTTACGTAATCCGCTAAATGAAATTACAGTCTGGGCATTGTAGGTTTTGAGTCCTGAGACTCCAATGGAGTCCAAAACATATTTTTTTCCTTTAACAAAATCTTTAGTTTGCGCTTTAGTATATCCTCCTACAAGTAATAATAGGACAATAAATATAGATTTGTACTTCATATTAATCAATGAGTTGTTCGCTCGTTTTTCCAAATCTTCGTTCTCTTTTATTGAAATTTATTAATGCTTCTAGTAGATTTTCTTTAGTAAAATCTGGCCACAATGTTTTTGTAAAATATAATTCAGCATAAGCTATATGCCATAATAAAAAATTACTTATTCGCTCTTCACCACTAGTTCTTATTAGCAAATCAACAGGAGGTAAATAATGGGAGTAAAGATGCTCATTAATAGTGGACTGATCAACTTTTCCGGGAGAAATTATGCTATTTTTAACTTTATTAGTAATTGCTTTTACAGCATTGGTGATCTCCTCTTTAGCACCATAATTGAGAGCTAGTGTAAGTACCATACCAGTATTTTTTTTTGTTTTTTCAATAACATGGTAAAGTTCCTCTCTTACTGTCAAAGAAAGCTTTTTTAAATCCCCAATTGTTTTTAGCTGAATATTATTTTTAATGAGGTGATTAAATTCTTTTTTTAATGAGCTTACTAAAAGTTTCATCAACAGGCTCACTTCATCCTCAGGACGATTCCAGTTATCACAAGAAAACGCAAAAAGTGTTAGGAATTTAATTTGTCGTTCAGCTGCTATTTCAATAACTTCTCTAACTGCTTTTGCCCCCTTTTTATGTCCCATGAAACGTTGCTTGCCCTTTTGTTTGGCCCAACGTCCATTACCATCCATTATTATAGCGACATGTTCTGGTAGTTTGTTCATTTAATCCTTACAATAACATGGAAGATCGCCAAAGGTAAATGAAATTGTTAAACCTGTAAAAATATACCAATCATTATTGGAAATATTTCCAAATTTATAGGTGGGTACATCAGCAAATTCATTTTCAGGATTACTTCCGTCTAAATTATCAGTAAGTGTATAGCGTGCTCCCATTTCAACTCCAATAACAAATAAAGGATTTGGGTTTAGTTTAAATCCTAAAATAAATGGAACAGCAATTTTTTGATCTTTTCCATAATCATTAAATGTTGGAGGGTCAAAGGATCCATTTGGAGTTAAGTAAAACTGAGTGTATTTAAAGTAGCTAATGCCATAAAAAATGTAGGGCGTAAACGTAATAGTTTCATTATGGAGATTGAATTCAAAAAAATTAATTTCAATCCCAACCATTGCCTCTTGAATACTATTTTCAAGTTTTAAAGACCTACTGAAGCGATTTAAATCATCATTTCTAAATTCATTTTCTTTAATGTTAGAAATAGATACTCCCGCTCTTAGGGAGTAGCGATCTGTTGCGTTCCATTTATAAATTATCCCAAACGCAGGGGAGTTAGGATGAATATATTTATTAGTTCCAATATCTCCAATATAATTACTTCCTCCAATAAATGCTCCTAATTCATGAAACTGTGCAGTGACATAGCCTGAAAAAAAACAAAAAAATAAGATCGAAAATTGTTTTCGCATGTAGTTTAGTCTTGGAGTATACACAAGAATTGATCGTGATATATAAACCCAAAAACCCTATTTTTATTGTGTATTACGGGTATCTTGTCCCCAAAAAAGTTTTTCTCGCAATGTCTTGTAAAAAAAAGCTCCTTCTAGTTGAACCGTTTGAATGGTGAAATCAGCTTTTTTGATGAAAAAATCATTACCATTTTCAAGAGTTAGAATTCTTGAGTCCAAGGATAGTAAATGTGTTTTATCCCTACCAGAAACCGATATTTTTATTTTAGTAGTATCTGGTACAATTAAAGGACGAATATTAATGTTATGCGGTGCTATAGGATTTAAAACCCAACAAGCAGTTTCTGGCGATACTATTGGTCCTCCGCTGCTTAAAGAATATCCAGTAGAACCTGTGGGGGTCGCTATGATAAGTCCATCTGCCCAATAAGTCGTTAAATGCTTACCATCTAATTCTGCATCAATACTAAGCATTGAAGTAGTATTTTTTCTATTAACACTTACTTCATTTAGAGCAAAACCAATTTCTTCCAACGCTATTACAGAATCATTGGTTGTAACCTGAAGTAATGAACGTTCTATGAAGGTGTATTTTTTTTCAAAAAATAAAGTTAACCCCTCCTCTAAAGCATCTCTATGGAGGGAAGTTAAAAACCCCAACCGACCAGTGTTAATTCCTAAAATTGGAATTTTAGAATCACGAACTACTGTTACTGATCTTAAGAGAGTTCCGTCACCACCAATAGAAAATAAAAAATCAATATCCTCTTTTAAAACTTTATTATCACTAAAATAGTGGTAATGATCTTGATTTTCTCCAAAATGTTTTTTTAATCGATCTATTATAATAATTTGATGGCCGTGTTCTTCTAAATAAGAAACTACCGTTTTAACATAGGCCAGAGTGTCAGGCGAGAAAAATGCATTATAAATCGCTATGTTCATAAATATGAAACTTCCGCTAAAGGTACAAAACAAGAAATAATAAGAGTTTAGTAATTTTTTTTTTTCAAGTCTCTGTAGAAGTCATATTTTTATCAAAAAAAGGAATGACTTCACTTAGTGTTAATATCAATAAAGTAGCGACTCTTCGAAATGCCCGTGGCTATAATACCCCAAATATTTTAGAGGTTACTAAAGACCTTGAACGTTTTGGAGCACAGGGTATCACAATTCATCCTCGTCCTGACCAACGTCATATTCGCTATGAAGATGTTTTTGAACTTCCCAGTGTTGTGACAACAGAATTTAATATTGAAGGAAATCCAATTCCTGAGTTTATTGAAATGGTATTAAAAATTAAGCCCACTCAAGTTACCTTAGTGCCTGACGCTTATGATGCTATTACTTCAAATGCTGGATGGGATACCTTAAAACACAAAGCTTTTTTAAAATCATCGATTATCCAGCTTAAATCTGCAGGAATTCGAACTTCTATTTTTGTTGATCCATTAATCGAGATGGTTGAAGGTGCTTTAGAAACAGGAACAGATCGTATTGAGCTTTACACAGAGGCATATGCTTCTGGATATTCTATCGATCCTCAAAAAGCAATAGATCCTTATGTTTCTGCAGCAGAAAAAGCCAATGAACTTGGAATTGGAATAAACGCAGGTCATGATTTAAGCTTAGAGAATATTGCCTTCTTTTCAAAAAATATTCCTAAACTTTTAGAAGTTTCTATTGGCCATTCATTAATTTGTGAAAGTTTATATTTAGGTTTTGAAAATGTTATTCCTATGTACCTTCACCGCCTTTCTTTATGAGGATACTACACAGTAATATTATAGGTGAAGCAGAGAAGGAATTAATTATACTTCATGGATTTTTGGGAATGGGTGATAACTGGAAGACTCTCTCTAAAAAATGGGCTTCTGTAGGCTTTAGAGTTCATCTAATAGATCAAAGAAATCATGGAAGAAGTTTTTGGAGTGAATTTTTTTCATATAAACATTTAGCTGAAGATGTTATAAACTATTGTAACCACCATAAATTATCAGAGGTATACGTTTTAGGGCATTCTATGGGAGGCAAAACAGCCATGAATTTAGCAATTTTAGCTCCACAGTTATTAAAGTCTTTTATAGTAGCAGATATTGCCCCAAAAAAATATGTTCCTCATCACCATCAATTATTAAATGGTTTAGCTCAGCTTGATTTTAGATTGATTTCAAACCGTTCTGAGGCAAGTCTTCGTTTATCACCTTTTGTGAAAGATGAAGGAACCCGTATGTTTTTACTCAGAAACTTATATTGGATTTCTCCCGGGAAGTTAGGTCTTCGACTTAATATTGAAGTACTGAAAAATGTAAGTGAAACAATTAGTGAGGGTTTGAATCTTTCAGCAACCTCTTCAATACCTTGTCTTTTTGTAAAAGGAGAAAAGTCAGATTATATTCTTGAAACTGATTATCCTATTATTGAGCATCATTTCCCTAAAGCAGATCATCTTTTGGTACCTAAAGCTGGTCATTGGCTTCATTCCGAAAATCCAATTTTCTTTTTTGATCAAGTTAATAATTGGCTTCAGCAACAATAATGATTTTTAACAGTCATATTTAAATATGTGATATTTATTAGAAGATTCGGTAGAACCATTAACATGCTCTATTTTTACACTGAAAATTACAGATATGAATGCAACTATAAGATCGGCAATTGCTTCAGATAGTAAAGCAATAATAACATTGATTAAAGAACTAGCTCTTTTTGAGAAAGAACCTGAAAGTGTCGCCTTGACAGAAGCTAACATTAAAGAATATGGTTTTGGAAAAAAACCTTTATTTGAATGTTTGGTTGCCGAAGTAGATAATCAAGTGATTGGAATAGCGTTGTTTTATTCCCGCTTTTCTACTTGGAAAGGGCCTACTTTTCATTTGGAAGACTTGATTGTTACTGAGAATCATAAGGGAAGGGGTTATGGTACCCAGCTGTATTCAGCTTTTATAAACTATTCTCACAAAAAAGGGGTTCAACGTATTGAATGGAATGTTTTAGATTGGAATACTCCAGCCTTAAAATTCTATGAAAAAAGTGGTGCAAATGTCCTTCAAGAATGGAGTACTGTTCAAATGGACGTAGAGTCTATGAAAAGTTATTTAGCAAAACATTAATTAGGTGATGAAAGTATTTAAGTTTGGGGGAGCATCAGTTAAAGATACTGCTGGAGTTAAAAACATTTTAAAAGTCCTTAAATCTGTAGGCTTTGAAAAAACGCTAGTAGTGATTTCTGCCATGGGAAAAAGTACTAATGCTTTAGAAGAAATTATAAAGCAATATTTTAGTGATAAGACAAAAACCCCAAAAGGACTCATTGAATTAAAGGTATATCACTTAGAAATTATTGAAGATCTTTTTAAAGAAAACAGAGTTGAGGTGTGCTCAGTAGTCAATGAATTATTTGAGGAACTACATGCGTTTATAAGGCTTAATAAATCTCCAGATTATAGCTATGTTTATGATCAAGTTGTCAGTTTTGGAGAGCTTTTATCAACTACTATTATTCATCATTATTTAGTTTATGAAGGTATAAATAGCTCTTGGTTAGATGCTAGGAATTGTATTAAAACGGATGATTATTATCGTGCTGCCAATCTTGATTGGGATGCTACGCTCTCAAATGTGAAGAATCAGGTTGGTAACTCCTCTTTGGTGATTACCCAGGGATTTATAGGGAGTAATTCAAATAATTTCACAACTACCTTAGGAAGGGAGGGATCAGATTATTCTGCAGCTATTTTTGGATATGCATTAAATGCAGAATCCGTAACTATTTGGAAGGATGTCCCTGGGATTCTTAATGCAGATCCTCGTGTTTTTAGTGATACTCAACTACTAAATCAAATTTCTTATAGAGAGGCAATAGAATTAGCTTTCTATGGAGCTTCTGTAATTCATCCTAAAACACTTCAGCCTTTACAAAGAAAAGAAATACCATTATTTGTAAAGTCTTTTGAAAACCCATTAGATCATGGTACATCTGTCTCTAAAGGCAAAACATTAGAGCCCCATGTACCTTGTTATATTGTTAAAAAAGATCAGGTTTTAATTCAACTTTCTTCTATTGATTTTTCATTTATTGTAGAAGAAAATATCAGCTATATTTTTAGCTTACTTCACGAATATCAAATGCCTGTTGAATTAATACAAAACTCTGCAATTACTTTTTCTGTTTGTGTCACAAATAAATACAATCGACTTCAAGAATTAGTTCTTGTTTTAAGGTCTAGATTTAATGTAGAAGTAATCGAAGGTGTTGATTTGTTTACGATTCGTCATTTTGACATAAAGGCAACTCAATACATTAAAAAAACTGGAAAAGAAGTTCTTTTAGAGCAACGAACAAGTGAAACGGCCCAGTTTGTACTAAAAGATACTTAGATTGGTTTTTACAAAAGTATTGCAATACTTTTTTATTTCTTCGCGTGTTTTTCTAAAAGCAACTTTATTTTCTTGCACGTTAGTACTTTTTAGTTTTGAAGGATCAGAAAAATTATGGTGTAATTTTATTGCATTTTTTGAAGGAATAATTGGACAATTTTCATAGGCATGATCACAAACTGTTAAAATAAAATCAAAAGTAATCTTATCATATTCTTCCACTAAATTTGAGGTATAACTACTAATATCAATTCCTTCTTCTGCCATTGTGGCTATGGCCATAGGGTTCACTCCATGAGTTTCTATTCCAGCAGAATAGATGAAGGCAGTACCACCAGTAAAATAGTTTAGCCAGCCATGTGCGATTTGACTTCTGCATGAATTTCCAGTACAGATAACTAAAACATTTTTTGGGGAATTCATAAAATTTTGATTTTATTTAAAATAGTTTGTGCTAGTTTACGATGACTTTCAAAAGTCCAGCCACCTACATGAGGACTTAACAATACATTTTCTGCTGAGAGAAGACGTTCTAGTGCTATAGGGCGATTAGCTTTTTTAAAAATAGAACGAAAAGAAGCAGATTCATATTCTAGAACATCAAGTCCTGCACCTAAAATTTTTCCAGAATTAAGACCTTCTACTAAATCTTCAGTTACCACTGCTTTCCCTCGGGCAGTATTTAGAAACCAAAACGGCTTTTTCATTGCTTTAATAAATGAAGTATTAATCATTTGATTGGTGCTTTCGTTTTGTGGTATATGTAAGGACAAAATATCTGATTTTTCTTGTAAAGTTTTAATGGATACTTCTGTGGCATTTTTATCGCCAATACCACGCAGGATATCGTTGTATATAATGGTTACATTAAACCCCTTTAATTTTTCAGCAAATTTCTTACCTGTATTCCCATACCCAATAATACCTATTGTTTTTCCTTCTAATTCCCAACCACGGTGTTCCTCTCTTAACCAATCTCCTTGTCTAATACTCTGGTGGCCATTTCTAAGTTTATTCATAAGACTTAGTAAAAGCCCTAAGGTATGTTCTCCGACGGCATTTTTATTTCCTTCTGGGGCTGCAATAAGTTGTATATTTTTACTTTGGGCATATTCTACATCAATATTTTCCATTCCTGCTCCCACGCGGGCAATAAATTTTAAATTTTTACCTGCATCAATAAATTCTTTATTGACAGGGAGTCTACTTCTAATTACCATACCTGAGTAATGATGTAAATTCTTTAAAACTTCCTTTATGGGAGTTTTATAAGCTATGATATTTTTATAACCCAATATTTCTAATCCTTCAACTAATAAAGGGTGATTTTCGTCTATATGAAGTATTAAAGGGACTTTCATTTAAAAGGCTAGAACAAGTTTGGCGATATAGAAAAATAAAAAAATACCAAAAATATCATTAGCGGTTGTAATAAAAGGACCTGTAGCAATTGCAGGGTCAATACTTTTTTTGTCTAGTATGATAGGAACAAAAGTTCCTACAAGTGCAGCTACTACTATAACCAAAATCATAGATCCTGCAATTGTAAAACTTACCAATAACTCTTGGTTGATTAGTGTACCAAAAATAATAATGATTAATGCCAAAGCAAGTCCATTAATTAGGCTCAAGCCAACCTCTTTGATTAATCGATTGAAAAGCGAGCCTTTAACCGCATCATTTGCTAAACCTTGGACAATAATTGCAGAAGATTGAACGCCTACATTACCTGCCATTGCAGCAATAAGGGGGGTATAAAAAAATAAATTCCGTAAACGAGGTTGTTCCATGATTACTTCAAAATCTTGTAAAATAAATACACTTCCAAGCCCCCCTAAAAGCCCTAAGAACAACCATGGGAGACGAGCTTTTACTAATTCAAAAATAGTATCATCTGCTTCAACATCTTTAGAGATACCTGCAGCTAATTGATAATCTTTGTCTGCTTCTTCTTTAATTACATCAACAATATCATCAATTGTTATACGACCCAATAGTTCCTTTTTGTTATTCACAACTGGAATAGCCTCTAGGTCATATTTAGACATGATTTTAGCAACCTCTTCGTTTTCCTGATCATCAGTTACAAAATCAACTTTGGGAATGTAAATGTCCTTAACTTTATCTCTTGAATTTGCAGTTATTAAATCTTTTAGGGAAAGACGGCCTTTTAATACGTTATTTTGATCAACTACATAAATGGAATGAACACGGGTTACGTTTTCTGCTTGTGCACGCATTTTATTTAGACATTTCAAAACACTCAAATCTTCTTCAACCTTAACGAGTTCTTTTGCCATTAAACCACCTGCAGTATTTTCATCATAACGAAGAAGATCACGAATGTCTTTTACATGTTCGTCATCTTGTATTTGAGACATTACTTTTTCTTTTCTTGCTTCTGGTAATTCAAGAATTAAATCTGTAGCATCATCGGTTTTAAGTTCAGAAACTTCTCTTGCAATTTCATTTATTGATAGATTGTCTAAAATTTGCTCACGAGTATCTGGGTCAACTTCTGTTAAGGCATCTGCAGTAGTTTTACTTTTTAATAGCTTAATAATATAAGTAGCTTCTTCTATAGAAAGTGTTTCTATTATTTCAGCAATATCTGCATAGTGAATTGGCTTTAGTTTCTTTATTAACAAGGCATTATTTCCCTGCTCGATAAGAGATTTGATACTATCTAAAAAAGACGTGTCAATTTGAAATGTTGCCATGGCCAATCCTTTTTGTCAGTTGGATAAAGTCTACTCCAGAGAGCTTCTCTGGGCGTAAGTCAAAGATAACATCTTCTCTTAATAAATCAGAAAGATTCAATGTTTTTAAACTATTACGTAATGTTTTGCGTCTTTGTTGAAAGCTTAATTTAACTATTTTAAAGAGTAGTGATTCGTCACAATCTAAGCTAAAATCTTCTTTACGAACCATTTGTATTACTGCGGAATTTACTTTTGGCGGTGGATTAAAGACCTCTGGAGGAACAGTAAATAAGTAGGTTGTAATATAAAATAGTTGTGCTAAAACTGAAATGATTCCATATTTTTTAGAACCTGCAGGCTCACAAATCCTTTCGGCAACTTCTTTTTGAAACATACCTGCAAAAAACGGTATTTGCTCCCTGTTTTTTAATGTTTTGAAAACAATTTGAGTGGAAATATTATAAGGAAAATTACCTATAATTGCGAAAGGATTTTTCCCAATAATTTTTTGTAAGTCTAACTTCAAAAAATCTCCTTCAGTTAATGAAGCTTCTATTTCGGAATAAGTATTCTTAAGATAAGTGACAGACTCTCTATCTATTTCTATAAGATGTAATTTTTTCTTTTTTGGAACTAAAAATTGAGTTAGAACACCCATTCCAGGACCAATTTCTAAAACTGTTTGATAGTCTTTAAAGTTGAGTAGATCAGCAATTTTTTCAGCAATTAAATGATCTTTTAAAAAATGTTGACCTAATTTTTTTTTTGCTCTTACAGGTTTCATACTAGCTTGCGAACTAATTCAAGGTAAGTTTCAAAAGACAGCACTTGTTCTCCAAATTTTTGATGAATTTCATTTTTATAAAAAGGTGCATATTTATCAAGATATTCCTTAAGTGCTTCATTTGAATTTGCTTTATACTGGACTGCAAATGTTGGGTCTGAAGGTTGATCCATGCTAACTTTTAAAATTGAAATATCTTCGAAATAGTTAGTGGAAAACACTTTTGGAAGATGATACTTCTCCATCCATTCTATCCAAATCTTCTCGATCTCTGGAGCAACTTGCGAAGTGACATTATATATAATCATTAGCTTATTTTGTCAAAACCAGTATAAGGAACCAGTGATCTTGGTAAAACAATGCCATCAGATGTTTGACAATTTTCTAATAACCCAGCAACCACTCTTGGAAGTGCCAGGGAGCTCCCGTTTAATGTATGAACACTTTGTTTTTTCCCGCTTTTATCTTTGTATCTCAAATGCAATCGCTCTGCTTGAAAGGCATTAAAAGTTGAGACCGAGCTAATTTCTAACCACCTCTTTTGAGCTGTTGAGTAAATTTCAAAATCGTAAGTAAGCGCAGAAGTAAAACCTAGATCGCCACCACATAATCGTAAAATACGGTATGGTAATTCAAGATCTTTTAATATGGATTTAATATGATCAACCATTTCGTCAAGTGCTTGCATTGCATTTTGCGGTTCTTCAATACGAACAATCTCAACCTTGTCAAACTGATGTAAACGATTAAGGCCTCTCACATGCGCGCCATAACTCCCTGCTTCTCTTCTGAAACATGGTGTATATCCTGTCATACAGATTGGTAACTCTGAGGCTTCTATGAGAGTGTCTCTGTAGAGGTTTGTCAAAGGGACTTCAGCTGTTGGAATCAGGTAAAGATCATCATTTTGAACATGGTACATTTGACCTTCTTTATCAGGTAGCTGCCCCGTTCCAAAACCAGAGGCATCGTTTACTAAGTGCGGCACTTGCATTTCTTTGTATCCAGCTTCTGTATTTTTATCTAAAAAGTAATTAATGAGTCCTCTTTGTAATCGTGCACCTTTTCCTTTATAAACGGGAAATCCAGCACCAGTAATTTTGCTACCTAATTCAAAATCAATAATATCATATTTACTTGCAAGCTCCCAGTGAGGAAGTGCTCCGGTATCAAGAGTTGGGATGGCACCTTCTTTGAAAATCTCTTGATTATCATCTTCACTATTTCCTTTGGGAACACTTTCATGAGGAATATTTGGTATTTGGGTTCTTAAGTCAAAAAGAGTCGCTTCGGTATCTTGTAATTGTTCTTGAAGAGATTTAGTCTTTGTCTTTAAGCTAGAAGTTTCTTCTTTAAGAACATTGGCTTTTGCTATTTTACCGCTTTTGAAAAGATCTCCTATCTCTTTTGCTAATTTATTTGCACTTGCAAGCTGTTGATCCAAATTAGACTGAAGACTTCTCCTGTGTTGATCTAATTCGATAATTTCATTAATCAGTTCGGGCTGTTTAAAATTTCTTTTTTCTAAACCTTTTAAAATGGCCTCTTTGTTTTCTCTAATGAAGTGCAATCCTAGCATGGAGATAATTTTCTGTAAAAATAAAGTAATTTTAATTCCATCCTTTTAATGAGAGGTTTCTTTTACAAATTTCTTTATCTTTTATTAATTGTTTTTTTAGGGCATCTAAGGATTCGAACTTTTGTTCATCTCTGATTTTCTCAATAAAATTGATGGTTAAAGTACTGTCGTATATGTTTTCATCAAATTCAAAAATATGAACTTCTATGGTTTGCTTGTCTCCATTAAGTGTTGGTCTTGTTCCAATATTCATCATTCCATAGTATTGACTTTGATTATGGAAAATAGATACTAAATACACTCCTTTTGGTGGAATGATTTTATATTGAGAATCAATGAGTAGGTTTGCCGTTGGGAAGTTGATTGTTCTACCCAAGCTTTGGCCTTTAGATACAGTTCCTGATAACTGAAAAAAACGACCTAAAAAATCAACTACTTTTGTAAAATCTCCATCTGAAATAGCAGTTCTAATTTTGGTAGAACTTACGGTAATGGCGGAAACATCTTGTGCTGGAATAATGTTTACTTTAAAATCATATGTTTTTCCGAATGAAGTTAAATCGGCAACTGTTGCTTCTCTATTTTTTCCAAATCGATGGTCGTAACCAATGAATAATTCAGCAATTTTAAGTTGATTTACTAAAATATCTCTAGTAAATTCAAGAGCACTTAATCTTGAAAATTCTTTAGAAAATGGATGTATAATTAGGGTGTCTACTCCAAGTTTTCTTAGGAAAGTCTCTTTTTCAGTTAGTGTGTCAATGAGTTTGATTTGCGCATCTTTTTGTAAAACCATTCGAGGGTGTGGAAAAAAAGTCAAGACATTTGCAAGTAGCTTTTTATTACGAGCCTCTTTAACTAAGGCTTTAATGATTTTTTGATGCCCAACATGAACTCCATCAAAGGTTCCAATTGTAAGAATGGATTTTGTGTCAAAGTTGTAATTTTGAATGTCTTGAACGACTTTCATTCTTTAAAGAACAAATTAAATTTTACACTACAAAAATAAGCCATTATAATACATAGACTAATTTGTTTACCTATTTTTAAACTCAAATATGCTTCCTTTCGATAAGCAGAATACTAATGAGTGAAAAATAAAATTACGTATTGTCTTAATAGACTTTTGTGTGCATCGGTTTTTATAATCTTTTTTGCATCGGACATAAATGCCCAAGAACTTTGGTCTAAAGTGACATCGAGTCCTAGTGGTGTTTTGGGTAGTATAAATTCTCAAAGGCAGGCCTATTATAAATTAAATGATCTCCAGGCAATACATAAAAAAAATACTATAAAAAGAGGTGCTTTTGAAACGTTCATTTTACCTAACGAAAATGGAATACAAGAAACATTTAAGGTTGTTTCTATTCCTATTCTTTCTTTAAAACTTTCTAAGAAGTATCCTGGAGTTAAAACTTATGAAGGGATAAGTGATAGTAGACCCGAGGTTCGTATTCGGTTAAGTTCACATCCTAATGGAATAAATGCCTGGTTAAAGCTTCCTGGTATTCAAGATTTTTTTATTCAAACAGTAAAAGGAGAAAAACAGCTTCATTATACCTACTCGAAAACAGACGAAAATCTTTCACAAGCTTTAGTATGTAAGACTAATATTTTAGGACACAATTCAAAGAACAGAGGACATACTTCCAAGATTATGTCCAAAAATAATCAGCTTAAAACTTTCAGAATTGCCATTGCCGCTACGGCTGAATTTACAGATTTTTGGGGTGATAACGATGATGATAATGGCACGAACACTGCAGATGCATTAGGAGCTGTAATAAGCACTCTTAATAGAATTAGTAGTGTTTTCGAAGATGAGCTAGGTGTAAGACTTCAGTTGGTGTCTGATCAGAATATACTTTATGAAGATCCAGTAACTGATCCTTTTACCGGAAGTTTTGCGGATGAACTTCAAATAACATTAGATGAAATTATAGGAAATGATAACTATGACGTAGGGCATCTTTTTGATTATGGACAGCCAGACGGTGACGCAGGTTGTATTGGATGTGTGTGTGAATCAGGACTAAAGGGAAGTGGTTATTCTACTCACCCATTTAGAGATATTTTTGGAGGCGAATATAGAAATGATTATTTTGATTTGGATTATGCAGCACATGAAATTGGTCATCAATTTGGTGCATTTCATTCTTTTTCTTTTGACTCTGAAGGAACTGGTTTTAATGCTGAACCGGGAAGTGGTTCAACTATAATGGCCTATGCTGGAATTACAGGAGAAGATAATGTACAATTACATGGCGATCCATATTTTCATTATTATAGTATTCAAAATATATTAGAGCAATTACCTACTTTTCAATGTGCTACTACTGAAAACAACAGCTTTCCTGCCTTTACTGTAGATGCAGGGATTGATTATTCCATTCCTATAGGTACTGCCTATGAATTAAGTCCAGCAAATGTTGAAAGCGAATCAGGATCGACCTATTGTTGGGAACAGTTAGATAGTGGCCAGGTAACTTCTGCTAGCTTCGGACCTTATGACGCAATTGGAGCATTAGCTCGTTCTCTTCCTCCATCTGAGAGTCCGACCAGAACACTCCCCAATATGAATCAAATCTTATTGGGCAATTTAACACAAGAAAATCCAGGACTAGATGATGCTTGGGAAACAGTTCCATTAGTAGCGCGATCAATGAAATGGGGCCTGAGTGTTAGAAAGCCAGTCGGGAGTAGTATTCAGTTGGCACAAGATCAGCTAGTAATTAATGTTTTAGGGTCTGCAGGACCTTTTGAGGTGACTTCACAGAATGACCCATCAGAGGTTTGGAGGGGGGGCACAAGACAAACCATTGAATGGAATGTAGCTAATACTGACCAAAGCCCAATTAATGCTTCAACCGTTACAATCTATCTTTCTACAGATGGAGGATTGACTTTTTCAAACCTTTTAGCAGATGATATTCCCAATACAGGCTTAGCAGAAATTTTAATTCCTAATACCATTGACACTTCGCAGGCACGACTTAAGATCAAAGCTAAAGAAGGTATATTTTTTGCGATAAATGAAACTAATTTTATCATTCAGTCAAGTGATCTGGTTCTTCAATTTGAAGAATACCTTAAAGAAAATTGTGACTTAAATTCAATTCAATATAACTTCACGTTGGAACGTAAAGAGGCATTTACAGGTTCATTTTCACTCCAACTAAATGATTTGCCTAATGGTGTCCAAGTACAATTTTCAAGAGATACCTATTCAACAGCTAATACCTTTGGCTCACTAACTTTAACTGGCATCACATCGTTGGAACCAGCTGATTATAATTTTGTTTTAGAAACTATTACAAGTAATGAGGTTCAAGGTTTTGATTTCATATTGAAGCAACGTTCAGATATTTTACAGCCTGCCGAATTAATTTCACCAACTGACAACGCGATTGCTCAAGATTTAAATACTTTACTTCAGTGGGAAAGTGATATAAATTCAGATTTAGCAGAGGTTCAACTTTCTTTAAATGAAAATTTCAATGAATTACTTACAGATACGATTGTTTCTAAGAGTCAGCTAATGATAAGAAATCTAACTGAAGACACTCAATACTTTTGGAAAGTAAAACATAAAAACATCTGTGATGAAGCAATGTTTTCGGAAATTTTTTCTTTCCGCACAAGCGAAATTTCTTGCTTAGAAGTTGAGGCTACAAGCTTGCCAAAACCATTACAAGATTCGACTGATTCCCAAGAAGGACAAACAACAGCTGATATTATTATAAATTATGATTTACCTATTTTGGATGTCAACGTATTAGTGGATATTGAACATACATGGGTAAGTGATTTAGCTCTTTATTTAGAGTCTCCAGCAGGGACTAGATACTTATTGAGTAATGAGCTAGGTGATTCTAACGATAATTATTCACAAACACTTTTTGATCAAGAAGCAGCCGTTGATATTTCCGAATCTTCCGCACCTTTTACGGGCTCTTTTAAACCTTCTCAAAATATAAGTTCTTTGTACGGAACTTCAGTTAGAGGAAGGTGGGTTTTAATTATAATTGATAAGTACACTGAAGATACGGGTAGGTTAATAAACTTTTCTCTTGAATTTTGTTTACAAGGCATTCCAATGATTAATAGTGATTTTGATACTATTGTTGATGCACAGGACAATTGTCCTTTGTTAAACAATGAAGATCAAGCAGATATTGATGAAAATGGTATTGGAGATGTTTGTGATGTTTTTTCTGCTCAAAATATAGGATTGACCAAGACCAATACTAGTTGTCCTGATAAGGATAATGGCTCTTTAACTTTTGGTGCAAGAGCAGAGTATTTTTATAAAGCAGATATTATAGGTCCTTTTGGCTTTCAAAAACAAGTCACTTTTTCGACTCAGGGAAAAATAGTAGCCAACTTAGCAGCTGGAAGCTATGATATATGTGTTCGTACAGATTCTTTTCCCAATTTTGAATATTGTTTTGAAACTGAAATCACAGCACCTCCTTCACTAGATGTTCAATCGGTTTTAAATACTCAAGACTCTTTACTTAATCTTTCTTTAACGGGAGGAAGTGACTATATTATTTCAGTGAATGATAAAACTATTTCAGCAATAGATACTGATATAATTCAAATACTCTTAACGCAAAAAGTTAATTTTATTCGTGTTACTACAAACAATTTATGCCAAGGAATCTTTGAGCAATGGATCAATTTAGATAAGCAGGCAGCCGTTTTTCCTAATCCAGTAGTTAATAAGGCAACTCTTATTTTACCTAAGGATCAAGCTGCCAAGATTTCGCTGTTTTCTGGGACAGGAAACTTACTATGGAAACAAGAGCAACAATCTTTTGAAAATAATGTTATTACGATTCCGATGAGTGAGTATAAAAAGGGGTTGTATTTACTTAAAATAGAGTACGGTAGCTATACTGAAACTTTTAAATTATTAAAACGATGAGGTATCTAGCTTTCTTTTTATTGTTTGTTTTTTTTAGTTGTGGGCCTGATCCTATTCCAGTGCCTGAGCCTTCACTATTACTTGCGCCTAGTAATTTGAATACATGTAATACCGCAACCCGAATTAATGACTTAGAAAGGCAAGTACGTTTTCAATGGACAGCCACCTTAAATACGGAATCCTATAATTTGATAGTTCAAAATACTTTAACAGGAGAACAGCAAACCATTGCTACTTCCTTACTCACAGAATCTATTATTTTAACCAGTGGTGCTCCATATCAATGGTATGTTATTTCCAAATCTTCTCTTACACTGGAAGAAGGTAAAAGTTCTATTTGGCATTTTTATTTGGAAGGCAATCCTCAGGCAAGTCATTTCCCCTTTCCCGCAATATTAGTAGCGCCTTCAGATGAATTAATAGTATCATTGAATGCTAGTAATGGTTTTACTTTTGAATGGGAGGGAAATGATTTAGATAATGATATTAAGGGCTATGATTTTTATTTAGGCACCTCTAGCAGTTCTTTAAATGCAGAGCGTGAGGCAATCACCACACAACAAGTAACACTGGTATTAATCCCAAATACAGTTTATTTTTGGCAGATTATTAGCAAAGATCTTCAGGGAAATCAATCTGCATCAGAAATATATCAATTTCAAACCCAGTAGTGCATTATTTTCCATTATAACGGTTCATAGCAGTTGCTAAGCCTTCCAATCCAAAAGAAAGAATCGCCTCGCTACATTTTTCGATACGCTGTGTTAAGACTTTTTCTTCAGTTGCATTCCAAGGGTCTAGAACAAATTTAACTTGGTCAAAAGGTTTTGGTTCTTGTCCAATACCAAAACGCAAACGAGCATAGTGAGGAGTGTTTAGTTCACTTTCGATGTCTTTTAATCCGTTATGACCTGCGGGGCTTCCTTTTCCTTTAATTCGGAGGGTTCCAAAGGGAAGGTGAATTTCATCAGTTAGGACGAGAATGTTTTCTAAAGGAATATTTTCTTTAAGCGCCCAATACCTCAATGCTTTTCCGCTTCTATTCATAAATGTTGTAGGCTTAATGAGAATAAACTGTCGTCCTTTCTTTTTTAAAACGGTATAGTTTACTAATTTTTTTGATTCCCAGAGGCATTCATTTATAGAGGCTATATGATCTAGAATAGAAAAGCCAATATTATGACGAGTGTTTTGGTATTGATCACCAATATTACCCAGTCCTACAATTAAGAATTTCTTCATAGCCAAAGAAGGTGTTTTTTTTGAAAATATACGCTTTAGAGAAAACATCCCTGCTAAAATAAAAAAAAAGCATGTGGTTTTGAGACCGCATGCTTTATCTTTTCTGTTGAAAAAAATGGTTTAGCTTTCTGAGGGAGTCTCAGCAGCTGGTTCAGTACCTTCTTCAGTTGAAGTTTCTCCATCCGTTTCAGTCTCCTCTTCCTCAACTAATATAGCAGCCCTAGAAGTTCTTACTTGACAAACAACAGTGTTGTCTGGGTGAAGAATTTTATAGCTTTCCGTTTGAAGTTCTGCGGTATATAATTTATTCCCAAGCTCTAATTTTGAAATATTTATTACAATAGAGTCAGGAAGATTTTTTGGTAATGCTTTTACTCTTAGCTTACGCTTGTTAAGAGATAAAACTCCACCACTAATTATAACACCAGGAGCAGCTCCTTCGACTTTAACAGGAATGTTCATTGCCACTTCTTTATCATCAAACATTCTATAAAAGTCTACATGAAGAATTTTATCGTTCAATGGATGGAACTGGATGTCTTGTAAAATTGCATTTACTTTTGATCCGTCATCTAAAGTTATAACAACAGTGTGAGCGTTTGGAGTATAAACTAGTTTGCTGAAATCAAGTTCCGGTGCGGCAAAGTGAAGGGGCTCGCCTCCTCCATACAATACACAGGGAACACTGCCAGCATTGCGTAAGGCTTTGGTAGCTACCTTGCCTACGCTTTCTCTTTTAGATCCTTTAATGGTAATAGATTTCATTATTTTTTTAAATTAAGATTACATTATAAATTTTGAACTTATCGACTTATTTGAGTGCACATTATGCATCACATCAGCGAATAATGGGGCGCAAGATAATACTTTTACTTTAGGGTGGCTAATTCTTGCAGGGATAGAATCGGTTACGATTAATTCTTCAAGTTTAGAAGCTTCAATTTTTTCATATGCATTTCCAGAAAGTAATGCATGGGTACAAATAGCTCGAACTGAGATGGCTCCTCTTTCAATCATTAAGTCAGCTGCTTTAGTAAGAGTTCCGGCAGTATCTACCATGTCATCTACGAGAATAACATTCTTTCCCTTAACATCTCCGATGAGCTCCATATGAGAAATTATATTTGCTTTTTCTCTTTGTTTATAACAGATAACAACATCGCTACTCAAAAACTTAGAATAAGCATAGGCACGTTTAGAACCTCCCATGTCAGGGGAGGCAATGGTCAGGTTATTTAATTTCAGGTCTTTTATGTAGGGTAGAAAAATAGTAGAGGCATATAGATGGTCTACAGGTTTTTCAAAAAAACCTTGAATTTGATCTGCATGTAAATCCATAGTTATGATTCTGGTTGCCCCTGCGGTTTCTAATAATTTAGCAATAAGTTTAGCCCCAATGGGAACTCTAGGTTTGTCTTTTCGGTCTTGTCGCGCCCATCCGAAATAAGGCATTACTGCGGTTATGTGTCTAGCAGAGGCACGCTTTGCTGCATCTAACATCAAAAGTAATTCCATTAAATTTTCAGATGAGGGGTTTGTGGATCCGATTAAAAAAACACGAGCACCTCTAACAGATTCTTCAAAAGAAGGTTGAAACTCTCCATCGCTGTAACGTGAAAAATTTACTTTTCCAATTTCAGCACCATATTTGGCTGCAATAGCGTTAGCAAGTTCTGTACTTTGAGTACAAGAAAAAATTTTAGCGGGAGTTTCCATAGAGATCATTAAGATTGTAAATTTAAAAATAAATTAACGGATAGCATTATTGTTGATTTTAATTAAATCAAATAAATAATTTATTACTTTTGAGCCCTCAAGCCTTGGTGGCGGAATTGGTAGACGCGCTGGATTCAAAATCCAGTTCTTTCGGGAGTGTGGGTTCGATTCCCACCCAAGGTACTTTTTTTTAAAGAACAGGATTACCTGGCCTAAAATGATAGATGGGGGTATTCATCTCTAAAATTGAAACACATAATTTTAATTTAGTATTTGGCACATAATTTTCTAAACTACTTTTTTATATAGGCGCGATTAGTCAACTAATTAGATTGTAATTGTTTGAAAACCAGTTATCTTTACACAAATGAAAATAGTTATTATGCGTGCATAGTAAGTTTCAATAAAACCATAAATCGTTTTATCTAATTAAACCGGGAGTTAATGGCCGAATTGATATTTATGTTTTAGTTATGAAAAAGAGTTGGTTTTTACCGTTATTTTTTTTGTCTACACTATGTATTTCATCAGTTTATTCTCAAAGTCCTATTTTATCAGATTATATAGAATTTGATGGGTCATCAGGCTATATTCAAATCCCAGGTGATTCTTCTAATAATTTTGGTACTAATGACGCCTTTACTTTTGAAGCTTGGATAAAAATTAGTTCGGGGCCATCTAACAATGGTGATAAAACTCATATTTTCGGAAGGACTTGGAGTGAATTTTATCTACTTAATGATAATGGCAATATTAAATTACAAGGAAGATATAGGGTAGAAACTATTGGAAACTGGCCTGAAGTAACATCCTCTAGTTCTTTATCTCTTGACACTTGGTATCATGTCGCTTTCAGTTATTCAAAAGCTAATGGTGCTTTAAGTATCCATCTTAATGGACAATTAGACGGAAACACATCTTCTTCTTCTTTTATTACAGGGGGAGGAAATCCTATAGGATTAGGTGCTAGAGTAGATAGCTACTATGCTAGTGTCTGGGGTTTTTTTAATGGAAGTATAGATGAAGCTAGAATTTGGAATGTACAAAGAACTACCCAAGAGATAAATAGTAATAAAAGTTCAACTCAAAGTCAAAATTCAAATTTAGTACTGTATTATAAGTTAGATGACGGATCTGGTTCATCTGTAATTGACTCTAGTGGAAATAACCTTACTGGAACCGCCTCAGGAACATATCAATGGTCTAGACCTACCGTAACTTTAACAGATACCGATTCAGATAATATAGTTTCCGGATCAAATGTGGTTACCATTACCGCTACCTTTAGTGAGGCGATGGCTGTAACTCCCACCATTAACATAACAGGAGAAGTCTCTAATGTAGCGATGACCGCTTCTTCAACAGCAAGTGTTTGGATCTACCCTTGGACGGTATCCACCACAACTAGTGGCATCGTTACAGCCACCGTTTCAGGAACTGATCTCTCAGGTAATGCTTACGCGGGAGCCACTAGTATCACCTTTACGATATCTCAAACAATATACTTTGAAAACAATACGTGTAAATGTCCAAATGCCACCGTGGGAGATTCTACAACTATTAGTGGCACAACATACACTGCTGTAAATAACTCAACCATAGCAGGTCAAATAGCAGCAGGGAATGTTAATTTATGTACGACATTGGTTACTAATATGTCCTCTTTGTTTGAAAATTACACTTCTTTTAACTCTAATATAGGTTTTTGGGATACTTCAAATGTAACCAATATGAGCGCAATGTTCAAAGAGGCTAGAGCGTTCAATCAAGATATTGGAGATTGGAATACTTCAAGTGTGACTGATATGAATAACATATTTAAGAATGCTAGGGCATTTAATAAAGATATTGGTGATTGGGATGTATCAAATGTTATTGATATGAGTGCTATGTTTAGATTGGCTATAGCATTTAATCAAGATATTGGAGATTGGAATACTTCAAGTTGTACTAAAATGGAATCATTGTTTGATAATACAACATCCTTTAACCAAGATATTGGAGATTGGGATACTTCAAATGTGACAAGTTTTAAGTATATGTTTGATAATACTGATTCATTTAATCAGGATATTGGGAGTTGGGATACTTCAAGTGTAACTAGTATGTTTGAAACGTTTGCTAATAACAATGGATTTAACCAAGATTTAACAGGGTGGTGTGTTTCTAATTTTTCATCTGAACCTTCTAATTTTTCAAATAACGCCCTATTAGCAAACTCTAACAAGCCAGTCTGGGGAACTTGTTCGCCAACAGTAACCTTAACAGATACGGATTCTAATAATATAGTAACGGGTTCTAATGTAGTTACTATAACCGCTACTTTTGATAGATCGATGGCGGCAACTCCAACCATTAACATAACAGGGGAAGTATCCAATGTGGCAATGACAGCTTCTTCAACAGCTCGTGTTTGGATTTATCCTTGGACGGTGTCGACCACCACAAGTGGTATTGTCACAGCAACCGTTTCAGGAACGGATCTTTCGGGTGATGCGTACGCGGGAGCTACTAGTATTACTTTTACGATTGATAATACATCACCTACATTAATTTCCTTTGTAGAATTAATTGATGAAACGCAAATGTTTTCCTTTGGAATGGACTCTGGAACAAGTACTGGAGGTACTGGTGCTTGGCAACAATTCACCCCAACTTCTTCGGGATATATATCACGAATAATTTTAAGACAACGTAATCCAACAAATGGTGGTAGTGGAATTAACTATGATGGTTCTGAATCTGTTTCTTTTCCTTACGAAATGAAAATTTATAGTGGAGTTTCAAGTACCAATGGGAGTAGTTTAATTGGAGGAACAGTTATTGGAACTACACGAGCATTTATTCCAAAAAACCAAACATCTGCAGGAAATATTTCATACGTTTTTGCCAGTCCAGTTGCTATAAATTCTGGAACATCTTATTATTTTCAAATCATAGATTATGATAATTCAATTTATAGTCCTTATGCTGATATATACATAAATGATCCTGACACATATCCATCAAATGATGGGAAAGCTGGCGGTTCTTCAAAAGATTTAAGTTTTCAAATTAAAATAAAATCAACCCTTAATAAACCAGTTAAAAATGGAGATACTGTTAATATAGTTGCTGTTTTTTCAGAATTGTTAACCTCTTCTCCAACTCTATCCCTTAGTGGAGGAGTTCTTTCAAATTCTCAATTTACACAATCACTAATAACTCCTGAGTGGTTATACTCTTTTACGGTTTCAGCTTCAGTAAACTCAACAACAGCGTCAGTTTTAGCAAGCGATCCAGCAGGAAATAATTATTCTGGTACTGATAGTTTTACTTTTATCATTGATAATATTGTGCCTACAGTAACTCTTGCAGATACTGATGCTAACAATATAGTTGTTGGCGCAAACGTAGTAACCATAACCGCTACCTTTAGTGAGGCGATGGCTTCAGCTCCAACGATTAACATAACAGGGGAGGTGTCCAATGTTGCGATGACCGCTTCTTCAACTGCTGATGTCTGGATTTATCCATGGACGGTTTCCACAACCACTAGTGGTATTGTATCGGCTACTGTAGCTGGTACAGATCTCTCAGGTAACGCCTTCGCGGGAACCACTAGTATCACCTTTACCATTGACAATACCGCTCCCACAGTAACCTTAACCGATACTGATCCCAATAATATAGTTGCAGGTTCAAACGTAGTGACCATTACGGCTACCTTTAGTGAGGCGATGGCTGTAACTCCTACCATTAACATAACAGGAGAAGTCTCTAATGTTGCGATGACTGCTTCTAGTTCAGCAAGTGTATGGATCTATCCTTGGACAGTCTCAACCACCACCAGTGGAATTGTTTCAGCTACAATAGCAGGAACTGATCTTTCAGGAAAAGTCTACGCAGGCACTGACAGCATTACCTTTACTGTTGATAATACAATTCCTCAAATGTCAGCTCCAACGATTTCATCAGATAATTTGACAGTAAGTTTAACTCTCAGTGAAAGTGTTTATACTGAAATTATCAATGGCGTTGGATCAAATACGCTATTGACATCCGACTTTGAACTGTCTCTAACTGGAAACTCAAGTTTAACCCTTACATCATCATCCCCTTCGAGTATTTCTGAAAGCGGAACAAATTATCAACTAGCAATTCCTTTTAATGGTTTTGCCAACGGAACAGAGTCGCTAACCATAACAATCTCTAATAATTCCATTTTTGATACTGCAGGTAATACTTTTAATTCATCCCAAACCATAGGATTAAATAATAATCTTTTGCTTTATTATGATTTTTCTAATCCTAATTCCTACAATGGTCAAACAACTACTTCTTCAAATCTTAGTGTAACTGACTTAAGCGGAAATAACAATAATGGTGAGATAAGAGATGAAGCAGACACTTACTATGATCAATTTGAAGACGCTTTTTATTTTAATGGAGATCAAAAAAGAGCCAATAAAGGTGTTGCCATATCAAATCTAAATTATATAAGTGGAAATTCTGATCAAATTAACGAAATGACTCTTATTGCAAGAGTAAAAGCAAAATCTCAAAACTCGGGTGGAAATCAAGACGAAAGAATAATTATTTCTTTTGATAGATCTAATAATTTTAGATTTGGAATTGGTACTGACCAAATTGGTCAAGCGCAAGGAAAACTTGCTTTTAGTTTCACAAATACTGATGCAATAAACGATACTTATGCCGTTTCTCAAACAATTGACTTGAGAGATGATAATTGGCATGATGTAGCCGTAACATTTAAAGCAAATGAAGCAGGTGGATTAAAATATTTTATTGATGGAGGATTGGTTTATACTCACCCGGATTCGTTTAACCCGATATCCAATCAAGTAACAAGTCAAACTCCAAGGTTTGGTTATATCGGTAATGGAAGTGAAGCTTCCTCCTTTAAAGGTGCTACAGGTCCTGACAATCTATTTTATGGGCATATTCAGTCTATAAAATATTTCAATAAAACGTTACCAATAAATCAATTAAAAGCAATTGATTCAAGCCCACCAAATGTTACACTCACAGATACCGACTCAGATAATATTGTAAGTGATTCAGATAATGTAATAATTACCGCAAGTTTTAATGAAGCTATGGCTTCAAGTCCTACTATAAATATTAGCAATCTTGTAACAAATGCTGCTATGACCATTTCTTCAACAGCTGCTATATGGACATACAACTGGGATGTCCCAAAACAATTTAATGGCCAGACAATAATAACAGTAGTTGGATCAGATATTTCTTCAAATTCCTATTCAGGAACTGATAGTATTACATTTAAAGATTCAAATCCTCCAGAGATTTCTGCTACAGACATAGAGGCTCAAAATAATTATGTTGACATCCTCTTCGATCAGCCTATTTATGGAAACAGTTCTGCCAGCTCAGGGATTACCTCAAGTTCATTAAGTGCAATACAAACATCAGGGGTTAACTTTACCGTAAATTTTGTAGGATTAAAAAAGAATGATGCGACCACCTTTTCAGCAGCTTCTGCACTAACCGGAGCAGAGACCACCATAAGAGCCTTTATGGACTTTACCAATATTTCTCCATCAGGAGGAGAAGTATATAAGGTTACTGCCACAAACTCAGCTACAGTATTTGATATTAATGGCAATGGCATGCTGGTAAATCAAACCAGCAATACGTTTACATTATTTGCTCCTATTTCAGGACCTATTTCTATAGAAAAATCTACGATTGCTGCCGCTCCAAACCCATTAATTCCTGATGGAGTGATTCCTATCTTATTTACGGTTCAGGCTAAGGATAGTTTAGGACAAAACTTCACTAAGGGGGGAGCTCAGATTAAGATTTTCAGTGATGCTATTGATATTACAATCACTGATAATGTAGATGGAACTTATAGTGGACAGTATACTCCAGAGCGCTTAAATCAAGCTTCAAAAAGCATATTATTTAATTTTAGTGTAAATAATGTTACTGCTACCCAGAGTGTAAAAGTACTTCTCAATGGAGATCAAGATGGAGATGGCGTGGCTGATCTTTTAGATGAGTGCCCAGGAACACAACAAGGTCTTAAGGTAGATGAAAAAGGTTGTTCACTGAATCAAATCGATAGTGATGATGATGGTGTTTTTGATGATCTTGATGAATGTTCAGACACTCCTGAATTCGAACTCAATAATATAAAAGGAACACCAACCTTTGGTCAGCAAATACTAACGGTAGTAGATGAAAAAGGATGTGGCGCTTCTCAGCGCGATAGTGATGGAGATGGTATTTTAGATACTTTGGATAACTGTATTGATATAGCCAACCCAGACCAGGGGGATAAAGATAATGATGGTATAGGAGATCTCTGTGATACAGACAATCCCATTCCAATTATAGCAACCACACAGATTAGATTCTTAAAACTTCCTGATAACGGAGGAGTTGTGGGAAAAATTGTAGCAACAGATGAACAAGGAGAGGCCTTGATCTTTACCATGAATGATACCCTATTCCAAGGTGTCTTAGCGATAAACCCTGATGGGAGTATTGTTGTGGTTAATGGACTTTCTCTTGACTTTGATTCTTCATTTAATAACCAACCCTTAAGCTTTATTGTAAGTGATGGAGAGAATGAGGTGAAAGCTTCGATTGTAATCGTGATTGAAGATGCTCCTGAGCCTCCTGTAGTTATGATAACAACTTTTGATTTAAAAGAAGACGCTAGTGTTGGATCTCTTGCAGGCTCAATAGATGTTAAAGATCCATTAGGTGGAGCGGTTAATGTAACCTTACAAGGGGATGGTTTCTTTGAACTGGTGGGAAGTGAGATTTATTCAGTAAAGAAATTAGATTACGAAACAGATGAATCCCATTCCTTTTCAATTTTCGCTCAGGGGGAAGAGTTACTCACCATAGAAAACGGCGTAGTAACGATTATTGATATACCAAATCCTAGAACCAGAAGAAACTTTTGGTTAAGTATTTTTAGAAGCAAAACCTCTGGTATGTTTAAATCAACACATCATCGTTATTTTAATCCCCACAATAAAAACGTTGGAAAATGGAAGATTAAGAAAAAAATTAGTGGAGGCGCCGATGCTGATAAGTTTGCGATTAAAACGCGTTCTAAAACAGATCAAAAAGACGGAGATCCTGTTGAAGACGAGAATGAAGATTACTTAGAGTTTATCACTCCACCAGATTTTGATAATCCAGGGGATGCTAATGGAGATAATATTTATGAAGTAGAAATAGAATATGTTAATACTGAAGATGGTTCAGATCAAATCCCTGTGGTGGTCACTCAAACGAATCTACAGGTTCCTGAGAACAGTAAAACGGCTATAGAGTTACAATCCACTCCAGCTCTGGCTACTGATGATACCGATAATGATGGAGTACCTGACGTGATTGACAACAGTCCACTAGTATCTAATCCAGATCAAATTGATTTAGATGGTGATGGAGAGGGCGATGTGTCCGATGACTTTGATCATGACGGGGTGTGGAATCCTTTTGACATCTGTCCAGATACCATACTGGGAGAGATCGTAGATCTCAATGGCTGTTTTATTTATTTCATTCCAGCCAGTAATTTTACAGTATCAAAAACAGAAAAATGTGCGGGAACCAATACCATTAACATAGATGTGCTGGACACCTCCATTACGTATAATGTTTCGGTGAGTGGAGCCACAACTCTAAGTGATAGTTTTTCTTCCTCCTCCTGGAGTTTAGATAATCTTTCGGCGGGACTTTACTCGATATGCATTACTGTTGAAGGAGTCTCCTCAGGTGAGTTTGAGCGCTGCTTTGAGGTGATCATTACAGAACCTGACCCACTGCTTGTTACTACCTTGTTTAATAAACAAGATCAGAGCATCACCTTTGGCCTTAGTGGGGGGGATAGTTATGACATTACCCACAATGGGATTACTACACAAACCTCTAAAAGCAATTATACCATCTCCCTAGCAAAAGGGACAAATCGTGTTTCGATCTCCACAGGAATAGAGTGTCAAGGACTCTTTGAAAACAGTTATTTAAACTCATATAAGGTTACCTATGCTCCTAATCCCTTTAATCAAGAACTTATATTAACCATGGGTGGAGAAGATCGTATTTTGGGTCTAGAGGTTTATACCCCTAGTGGACAGCTTATCGATCAAAAAACAATTACCCTGCCCATAGGTATTCGTTACTACACTCTTCAAACAGGAGATTATAAACAAGGAGGGTATATTCTGAGTATAAAATCAGAAACCATCGATCAATCGTTTCAAGTGATAAAAGAATAAGGATGAAAAACTATAAACACTTCACGGGCTTTATACTAGTACTTCTTCTGGTGCACTGTCAAAAAACAGAATTACCTGCAGACCCTGGAGTTGCTAATCTGATCTCCCCTGTAGATAAAGAAACCTGTTTGGATGGAGTATCGATTAATGATACGCAAAGTAATGTTAACTTTGTTTGGGGCACTGCGACTGGTGCACTTTCCTATGAGCTAGAAATAGCCAATCTTTTAACTCAGAGCACCCAACTATATTCAAGTGACACCAATGAACTTTCAATAGCGCTCTCTAAAGCAGAGCCTTATTCCTGGTCGGTAAGAAGTATTGGAGAAACAGGGACTACTCCTTCGGTGAGTGATCCGTGGAAGTTTTATCTCGCAGGAGATGCAGTAGTTAATTACGCTCCTTTCCCAGCAGAGTTAATCACCCCTCGCTCTGGAGCGAACACTACCCCTGATATTAATAATTTAGTGATCCTGAGATGGACCGCTGATGACGTAGATGACGACTTAAACCGTTTTGAAGTTTATTTAGATACCACAGATGGAACCACCTTAAACCAAGAGATTGCGTATCAAGCACAAGAAACACAACTGGAGGTGGAAGTAGAAAACAATACTGTTTATTATTGGAAGATAGTAGCCATTGACTTAAATGGAAATCAAAGTAGTTCAGGGGTCTATACCTTTAGAACGAATTGATTAATTATTCATATTAAATTTTTTAAAAAAAATCTATATTTAAATATAATTTAAAAAAGAATTGATGGAACACCATAACTTTAAAAACGTAGTTAGAATTATAATGTTAACTTTTTTGATTTCAACCTCTTATTTTGTAACCGCACAAGATAAATTTGGAGGGTTGGCTCTATATACCGTTAGGGATGCTATGGAAAAAAATCCAAAGAAAACACTTCAATCTGTTTCAGATGCTGGTTATAGTTATATTGAGGCTGCAGGCTACAAGGATGGAATGTTTTATGGTTTTTCGCCAAAAGAATTTAAAGCTCATTTAGCCTCATTAGAATTAATTCCTTTAAGTACTCATCAGTCTAGTGTTTCTATTGAAAATGCAGCTTCTATGATGGCTGATGTTAAAGCAGCTGGATTTGAATATTTTGTAGTACCAGTACCCCCCATGGGATTATTTATTAATGATGATAATGGTATGAATATGAAAGGTGGTGTCGAAAATCTAGCTACCATTTTAACAACACTTGGGAAGCAAGCCCGTGAATTAGACTTAAAGTTATTGTATCATAATCATGATTTTGAATTTATTGAAGATGCTAGTGGGTTTGTGGTTATAGACTACCTTCTTGAAAACTGTGATCCTAAATATGTGAATTTTCAAATGGACCTTCACTGGGTTACTAAAGCGAAAGCAGATCCCTTGGCATATTTTGAAAAATATCCTGGCCGTTTTAAGTTATGGCATGTAAAAGATATGGATTCCCAAGGCAGGTTTGCTCCTGTTGGAAACGGGATCATAGATTTTGGCCGTATTTTAAATGAAAAAGAACAGTCTGGAATGCAAGCTTATTTTGTAGAGCAAGACGAAACCTTTGCGATGGAACCTTTAGAAGCTATTAAAGTCAGTCATAAAGGCTTAAAAAAAATTGGCTTTAATTGATCAAAAAGTAATTTATTTTGGTATTTCAATTGGAAAAAGAACTTCATTTTTTCGATTAAAAAAAGTATAAGGACTATTATACACCAGTACAATTGGAGCATCAGAGAAAGAGATGTCATACTCTTTTAAAATGAGTTTCCCTTTTTCTATGATGGATTGTTCTTTTCTGCTATTTGTATAACCTCCAAAAGAAAAAGCAGCATAATATTTCGCTTCAGACTCATACACTTTAACATTTCCTGCTACAGGTTTTGGAGTATTTTCTTTGGTGAAACTTTTTGGGAGTACAAATTCCATACTCCCTTCTTTTGAATTTCTATCCATATGGACAGGAGTAGTCATTGAGATTTTCTGTTGTGAGGTATTGTTTCCAGATATATATCTGAATAGTGATGAAAATCCACTATTTACGGATGTTTTGGCCATCATTACTGAAGGATAAAAGCGTAATTCTGCTTCACCAACAGTTTTAATCACCTCATATGATTGGGTTTCATAGCCCTGTGCCATAATCACATTTATATTTATTAAAGTTAATATAAGAAGACTTCTTAGGTGTTTCAATAGTTTATTTTTTATGATTCAAGAGCATCTTTGCAGTAGGCTATCGATTTTTTTACTTCATCAATAATAGTAGAGTTTTCAGGAGTTTTATATTCATATTCTATGGTAGCTGCAAACGTATATTTTTCATCCCGCATCAATTGAAGTGCTTCTACAATAGGAGTGTCTCCTTTTCCAAAAGACATGTTGTTTTTTCCATTTTCAGGGTTTTGACGATCCTTAACGTGCATACTTAAAATATGCTGGTGCTTGTCCTTAAGGATTTGAAGTGGCGCAGTGTTTCCAGCAGCTACATAATGTCCTAAATCAATATTCATGGCATTGTTTGGAGACTGACTAAGAGCCGAATCCCACCAGGTTGGATTTTGTTGTTCATGCCCATGATATGCAACATGAATGTCGTTTTTTTCAGCCATCTTACCAAGCTTTAATGTATGTTCAGTATCTCTAGGCAACTCAAGTGTAACGTGTGAGGCTCCTAATAGTTTTCCAGCTTTCATTGCATACTCTATGTTGGCATCTGAATTTCTTTTGGTTAGTAAGTAGTCTGGTTTAAATGCATAAATTTGAACTCCCGCATCATTATACATTTTACGTAATTTAGAAAATCCATCTAAAGATCTATTTTTATTCCATACCTCAACTTCTTTATCATAAGATGCTTGCTGATTTTTTAAATCTGCTAATTCTTTTTTTTCATCTTTTGAAAGTTTGTCTTTTCTTGCTTTTCTTGAAAGCATATAAAATTTACGGCGATCCATATTATTTTCAGGACGGCCATTAAAAGATTCAGCAGTTCCTCCCATAAGTTCAATAGAATTGATGCCACATGCCAAAACATATTGAAGGATTGCTTCGGCAGATTGATTTTCCATTTCTCTAAAAGAATAGGTAATAACCCCAAGTTGAACACCGTTAATCGTAAAATTTGGTGATAACAAATTAGGTATATAAGCAGGTGCGCCCCATAATTTTGCTCCTGCTAAAGATAAACCAGCAGCTAGTTTTGCTGAAGTTCCAATAAATGATCTTCGTGATAAATTCTTTTTAGTTGCATCCATTAATATTTTCTTTAAATCAAAAAGTTATTTAAATTTATGAATATTTCAATAATAAATTGTCTTATTACTTTTTTGTTTAAATAAAAATTAGAGTAAAAAAATAATATTCTTAATTTAATCACAAAAATCATATTTTCATTTATTAAGACCAACTAGCTAGTGTGATTATCATTTATAGTAATTTTTGAAAAAGTATTAGAAAATAGAGTATGTATAATTTAGGGTACGATATTGGTAGCTCAACGGTAAAAATTGCTCTGGTTGATGCAAAAACCAACCATGAAATTGACGTTTTAACCCATCCAAAAGAAGAAATGCCCATTTACGCAGCCCAGTCAGGCTGGGCGGAACAAGATCCTGAGCTATGGTGGATTCATCTTTGTGAAGGCACCAAAAAAATACTTTTTGAAAATAAAATACAGAGCAAAGAAATTTTAGCCATTGGAATCTCCTATCAAATGCATGGCTTAGTGCTTGTTAATCATGCTAAAAAAGTCATTCGAAAATCAATCATTTGGTGTGATAGTAGGGCGGTAGAAATAGGGAATGATGCCGCTCAAGAGATAGGAGAAAAAAAGTATGGTACACATTTATTAAATGCTCCAGGAAATTTTACAGCCTCCAAGTTAAAGTGGGTAAAAGAGAACGAACCTGAACTATTTGCTCAGGTATCACATTTTATGCTACCCGGTGATTTTATTGCATTAAAGTTAACAGGAGAAGTTACTACTACCATAAATGGACTCTCTGAGGGTATGCTTTGGGATTATAAAGAAAAAAAAGTGGCTGATTGGCTATTAAATCACTATGGCATTGATCCATTATTAACACCACCTTTAGTGGAGAATTTTGAGAATCAAGGAACCGTTACTAAAAATGCTTCTTTGAAGACAGGCTTACCTATCGGTATTCCAATACGATATAGAGCAGGCGACCAACCAAACAATGCAATGACTCTAAATGTTCTTAAGCCTGGAGAAGTAGCTGCAACAGGTGGTACCTCAGGTGTCTTGTTTGCTGTTACCGATAGAAATACTTCTAAGGAGTACCATAGGGTAAATCATTTTGCTCACGTAAACTACACTAAAGAACTTCCAGTGCTAGGTACTTTACTTTGTATAAATGGTGCAGGAATTTTATACAGCTGGATTAAAAAACTAACTCGGGCAAGTTCGTTTCATGAAATGAATGTATGGGCCTCTTCAATTGCCATAGGATCTGAGGATCATATAAATCTTCCTTTTGGAAATGGAGTAGAGCGAATGCTGTATAATAAAACTCCAGGGGCTCTTTTAAGTAATCTTAATTTAAATGTTCACACAAGAGGACATATATGCCGTGCGGCACTAGAGGGAATTGCTTTTTCATTTGCTTATGGAATGGAAATTATGCAGCAAGACGCCTTGACATTAGATGTTGTTCGTGCAGGTAATGATAATTTATTTCGTTCCGATATATTCTCACAAACAGTAGCAACTCTAATTGGAAAGCCCATAGAAATATATAATACTACTGGAGCAATTGGAGCTGCAAGGGCTGCAGGTATTGAAAATAAATCTATAAATGATTATTCCCAAAGTGTTGCCTCTATGGATTTTGTTTCAGAGGTGTTGCCTATAAAAGAGAAACAAGCTTATATCGAAGCCTATCATAAGTGGAAACAAGAATTAACAAGAGCATTAAATAATTTAAATTAATAATTGAACATGATACATTTAGGCCAAAAAGAATTTTACAAAGGAATTGGAGCGATTTCATTTGAAGGAAGAACATCTGATAATCCCCTTGCATTTAAATATTATAATCCAGATCAGCTAGTGATGGGAAAACCGATGCGTGAGCATTTTAAGTTTGCAGTAGCTTATTGGCATAGTTTCTGTGGTCAAGGTGGAGACCCTTTTGGTCCTGGAACACAACAATTTGCATGGGACCAGTCTAAGGATCCAATTCAGAGAGCTAAGGATAAAGCAGATGCTGCTTTTGAATTTATCACAAAAATGGGCTTTGATTATTTCTGTTTTCATGATGTAGATTTGGTTGATGAAGCTCCAACTTTGGCTGAAAATGAAATACGCCTTCAGCAACTAACCGAATACATTGCCCAAAAGAAAAAAGATTCAGGTGTAAAGCTTTTATGGGGTACAGCAAATTGTTTTTCAAATCCTGCTTATATGAATGGAGCAGGTACTAATCCAGATTTTAATGTGGTGGCTAGGGCAGGTGCTCAGATAAAAATGGCACTAGATTGTACAATTGCATTACAAGGTGAAAATTATGTTTTTTGGGGTGGACGTGAGGGTTATATGTCTTTATTAAACACTGATATGGGACGTGAACTAGATCACATGGCACAGCTGTTAACTATGGCAAGAGATTATGCGCGTGGGCAGGGCTTTAAAGGAATCTTTTTTATTGAGCCAAAACCAATGGAACCTATGAAGCACCAATATGATTTTGATGCAGCTACTGCCATAGGATTTTTAAAAGAACATAATCTAGATCAAGATTTTAAACTGAATATTGAAGTAAATCATGCCACTCTAGCACAGCATTCTTTTGAGCATGAATTAACAGTAGCATCAAATGCAGGGATGTTAGGTAGTATTGATGCAAACAGAGGCGACAATCAAAACGGATGGGATACTGATCAATTTCCAGTAAATCTCTATGAGGTAACAGAAGCAATGTTGGTATTTCTTCAGTCTGGTGGCTTGCAGGGAGGAGGTGTAAATTTTGATGCTAAATTAAGAAGAAACTCTACTGACGTGGAAGACATTTTTCATGCTCATATTGGTGGGGCAGATACCTTTGCTAGAGCCTTGCTAGTTGCAGAGAAAATATTAACAGATTCACCTTATCCTGACCTTAGAAAAGAACGTTACGCTTCTTTTGATTCTGGTCAAGGGAAATCATTTGAGAAGGGATCACTTTCTTTGGAGGAAATAAGTAAAATTGGACTAGAAAATACAGCTCCTAAACGCATCAGCGGAAAACAAGAGATGTTTGAAAATATTATCAATCAGTATCTTTAATATTCATTGTATTTGGGTAATAGGAATAATTTTAATATAAAAATGACACAGTGTCACTTTTTTTATTATTTTCGTATTTAAATCTTATCAAATGAATATTTTAGTTTGTATTAGCAATGTCCCTGATACCACTTCAAAAATTAATTTCAAAGATCAAAATGAAGCTTTTGATACAAATGGTGTTCAGTTTATTATCAATCCCAATGATGAGTTTGGTTTAACACGTGCAATCTGGCTTCAACAAAAGTCTGGAGCTAAAGTAACCGTTGTCACTGTTGGTGATTCTGCTTGTGAGCCTATTTTACGCAAATGTCTGGCAATTGGAGCAGATCAAGCCATTCGAATTGATGCACATCCTTTAGATGGTTTTTTTGTAGCTACTCAAATTGCTGCTTTGTGTAAAAAAGAAACGTATGATCTCATTATTACGGGAAGAGAGTCAATAGATTATAACGGTGCAATGGTAGGAGGTATGATATCAACAATCTTGTCATTACCTTATGTTGCCAATTGCATTCAAATGGATGTAGAGGATTCAAATGTAAGTTTACAGCGTGAAATTGATGGCGGTAAAGAAACACTAACCTCGTCCTTTCCAATAGTTTTAGGAGCTCAAAAAGGATTAGTAGAAGAGTCTGATCTAATTATACCTAACATGCGAGGTATAATGCAGGCACGTCAAAAATCACTGACTGTAGAATCAGCCATAACTTTAAATCAAGCAACATCAGTTAAGGTTTTTGAAAAACCTCCAGAAAAAGGACCCGTTAAACTAGTTGATTCAAATGATGTGGATGGTTTAATAGAATTATTACAGAACGAAGCTAAAGTACTTTAAAACACAAAATTATGTCAGTAGTTGTTTATATAGAATCTCAAAAGGGAGTTGTTAAAAAAGCAGGTTTAGAAATAGCATCTTTTGGTCGTGCCATAGCGGATGCTTCTCAAAATTCTTTAGTTGCAGTAACCTTTAATCTAGAAGACACCTCGACCCTTAAATTGTATGGTGTTGATAAAGTGTATAATGTTAATACAAAAGAAGATATTTTTTTTAATGTAGAACGGTATGCTAATAGTATTCAAAATGTAGTATTAAAAGAAGCTGCAAAAATCATACTAGTTAGTGCTAGTTCAGATGGCCGTTATTTAGGACCAATATTAGCCGTAAAATCAAGAGCAGCATATTTTTCAAATGTAGTTGCTTTGCCAATTTCTTATGATCCATTAACCGTAAAACGATCTTGTTTTACAAATAAGGCTTTTAATGAAAGTACAACCAATGAAGAGTGTTCCGTGATTAGTCTTTGTTCAAATGCATATGGACTAAAAGAAAAGGAAGGTTTAGCGGAAGTAGTTGAAGCTTCTTATGAAACTTCAAGCACTTCATTAAAGGTTGTATCTGTAGATAAGGTAACAGATGAAATTACCATTGCAGATGCTGATATTGTAGTCTCAGGAGGAAGAGGCTTGAAGGGTCCTGAAAATTGGCATTTAATTGAAGATTTAGCCACGGTTTTAGGAGCTGCTACTGCATGTTCTAAACCAGTTTCAGATATGGGGTGGCGACCTCATAGTGAGCACGTTGGTCAAACTGGCAAACCCGTAGCTTCAAATTTATATATAGCTATTGGTGTTTCTGGTGCTATTCAACATTTAGCAGGAATCAATTCTTCTAAAGTTAAAGTGGTAATTAATAATGATCCAGAAGCACCCTTTTTTAAAGCAGCAGATTACGGGATAGTAGGAGATGCTTTTGAAGTTGTACCACAATTAATATCAAAACTAAAGGCATTAAAGCAATGAGTATAATTTATTAAATCATGATTAATAAAAAAGTCAATTCTGTTCATGAAGCCCATACGGGTATTAGCTCTGGAATGACTTTAATGTTAGGTGGTTTTGGCTTATGTGGCATTCCAGAAAATGCCATTAAACAGATTCAAGAAGCTACAGCTGGTAAACTTTATATTCCGATTGAAGTTCCTGAAATGATATTGTAAGATTCGTTTCAAATAAATTAGTACTTTTAAGCAAATTTTCAATGATGATAAGTAATTTTCGTTTAATACTATTCACTGTATTTATATTGATATTTAGTTGTAAAAACAATCCTAAAAAAAATACATTAACTACATCTGTCCAAAACGAAAAAGCTGATCAACAATGGGTAAGTTTGAGTCCCTTCAATAGTCTTGATGGATGGCATATGTATCAAGATAAAGCTGGACAAAAAACAGGCTGGTCAGTAAATGATGGTGTCTTTACTTATAATTCAGATATTGCAAAAGGAAATGGTAATAAAAGCTTGATTTCAGATGAGACTTATACAAGTTTTGAAATTAAGTTTGAGTGGAAGCTTTCTCCCAATTCAAATAGTGGCTTTATGTGGGGTGTGTTCGAAGGGAATGAATTTGATGCTCCCTATTTAACAGGCCCAGAAATTCAAATTATTGATGCTGAAATATACGGAGATGATAAAAAAAATCAAATCCGTACTACAGGTTCATTGTACGATATGTTTGCGCCTGATCATGTTATGGCAAAACCAGCTGGAGAATGGAATAGCTACCATATTACTATAAATCAAGAAAAAAATAAAGGGTCAGTTATTCATAACGGAATGGAGATTAATCGTTTTCCACTTCATGGGCCAGAATGGGATGCTTTAGTAGCAAAAAGTAAATTTTCAGAAATGTCTGGTTTTGGAAAGTATAAAGAAGGACACCTATGTCTTCAAGACCATCCGGGTGTTATTTCCTATAAAAATATTCAAATAAAAAGATTGTAGATTGATTTCACAAAAGGCTCCTTTTAAATTTTATTTCAAGATCTTTTCTATAGTATTGATTTTTTCTTTTCTAATTCCTTTAGGACTGAAATCATATCATGGTTACAAACATCATTCGAATTCAAAATTATGTGAGCACACTAAAACACATTTTCATGCATCGTTTGATCATAATGATGTTTTAGATGATTTTTTTTTACCTCTTTTTAAGAATACTATTAATTATCATGAAAATAAAAATGTTTTAACAAAACGAAATAAAAACACTTTTTATAATTCAATATTTCATTCATTTTCTTCTAAACTTTTTAGATCTAGAGCCCCTCCAGTTTTTGAAGGTATTTTATAATAAAGCAAATAACTAGACACATTGTCTAACAACTTGCCATTTAAAAATTATTAATTCAAAAACTTAAAAAATGAAATTTTCTTTAAATATTCAGTACAAAACATTATACTTATTACTTTCACTATTAATAATTTCTTGCTCGAAAGATGATCCAGAACCGATTAACGAGGAAGAATTAATTACTACAGTTCAACTTACCTTTAAATCACCTGGAATAACTGATCAAACAGTTAGATGGCAAGAGGGGTCTAATAATTCTGATATTATTTCTTTAGCTGCAAATACTCAATACGAAGTAGAAATTATTTTTCTTGATGAAAGTGATCCTAGCGATATTGAAGATATTACTGAAGAAGTAAAAGAAGAGGCAGATGAACATCAGGTTTTTTATCAATTTTCTCAACTTAATATTAGTTTGGGACAAAGTTCATCAGACACTTTAGACAGTAATCAAAATCCACTGTATGTTAATTCACTTTGGAATACTTCAGAAGCTGGATCAGGAACAGTTAGAGTTTATCTAATTCATGAGCCTGTTACTAAAAGTAGTTCAACTCGAGATGGATTTGCTGGAGAGACTGACGTTACTGTTGACTTTCCGATCAATATAGAATAGTAAATGCTTTTAAAGTTTTTTATTTTTCCGCTTATTTTTTTATTATGTTTAAATTCAATAGAAGCACAAAACTGTAATATAAAAATAAGTGGAATTATAAAAGACCTTCATGATTCTTCACCCATTTTTGGTGCTGTAGTTAGTATTAATGGTTCAGATACTCTTACTCAAACAGCAGAGGACGGTTTGTATTTTTTTAACCAAATTTGTCCTGGTAAACTAATTTTTGTGGTTGAACATTCAAATTGTAATTCTGTCCAACGAGAGGTAATTGTGAGTGAGAATACAACACTTAATTTTACATTAGAGCATCATATTAATGAGCTAGAGGAAATTATTATTTCAGACAATGTTGTTAAATCATTAAAGGGTAGTGCTAAAGAATCTCGATTAAATTCAGATCAAATTAATAAATATAGTAGTCAAAGCCTCGCCGACGCTTTAAATACTCTAGCAGGTGTATCTACTTTAAAAACAGGGAACTCAGTAGCAAAGCCTATGATTCATGGAATGTATGGGAGTCGTGTTGGCATTGTTGCTAATGGGATTCGTTTACAAGATCAAGAGTGGGGGGCAGATCATGCGCCAACAATTGATTTAAACGGCTTTGAAAACATTCAATTAGTAAAAGGTGCTTCTGCCTTAAAATACGGAGGCGATACCCCTGGAGGGACTATTGTTCTTTCCCCTTCTAAATTAATTTTAAAAGATAGCCTTTTTGGTCAAACGATTATAAATGCTTCTGAAAATGGTCGTGGAGGTTCTGTTTCAACAAAATTAATGAAAACAACTTCTGACGGTTATTATCTTTCAAGTCAGTTTTCAGGGAAGCAGTTTGGGGATTTACAAGCACCGGAATATATTCTCTCAAATACGGGTGTAAAACAAATGAATATTTCTATGAAGCTGGGTAGGAGTAAAATTTTGAGTGGCTGGGAGGTTAACTATTCTCGCTTTCAAAATGAAATAGGTATATTAAGAGGTGCACATATTGGTAATATTCAAGACTTACTAAGAGCATTAAAAAATGATATTCCTTTAAGAATTGATCCATTTACATATTTAATTAATTCGCCCAAACAAGAGGGAGTTCATCAAAATTTTCATTTCACTTATTTTAATCAAATATCAAATAAAGTAAAATGGCAATTTGATTATAATTACCAAGCAAATAATCGGAAAGAGTTTGATGTTAGAAGAGGAATTCCTGCTTCAATTCCAGCAATTGATTTAAAGCTTCAGACACATAACCTCCTTGTGAATTTAAAATGGAATACAATATTTTCATTGGATTATGAATGGGGAGTGAATGGTATTATTCAAGACAATTATTCTAATCCAAATACCGGAGTTAAAAGACTTATTCCCGATTATCTAAAATATCAAATGGGCAGTTATTTTGTTGGAGCTTATAGCCCCTCGAATTCTTTCAGTTGGGACTGGGGAATTCGCATAGATCAAAATACATGGGATGTACAAAAGTTTTATGATGTTTCTGACTGGGAAGAAAGGAATTATGCTGGTCTTTTTCCTGATTTTGAGGTACAGCAGTTTGGAAATAAACTTTTAGTTAACCCCAAGTTAAATTTTCTAACACTAGCAGCTCAAACTGGAATTTCGGTTATTCTTGGTGAACAATTTAGTACTAACCTTACCTATGTTTTATCGCAACGTTCTCCAAATGCCTCTGAATTATTTAGTGATGGTCTTCATCATTCACTCGCTACGTTGGAGTTTGGAAGTTTGTCTTTGAAAAAAGAAATATCTAATAAAATTCTTTTAAATTTTTCAAAACATAAAGGTCGTTTCAAAGGTACTCTTGAGCCATATGTTTCTAAAATAAGCAACTATATTTTTATTGGTCCTACAGGAATTGAACAAACGATTCGTGGTGCTTTTCCAGTTTGGCAATATGATACTACAAATGCTTCTTTTTGGGGAGTTGATGCAGGTATTGATTTTGCTTTTTCAGAACAACTCTCTTTTGATATTGATGCATCATACACCTACGCTCAAGATTTAATTAATAGCCAACCTTTAATAAGTATTCCCCCATTTAATAGTTCTCAAATTCTAAAGTATACTTCTCCTAAAAAACAGTTTGATTTTGAATTAGTTAATCATTTTGTTACTTTTCAAAATCGTTTTCCTGAAATGAATTTCACTGTAAATACTTTGAACGATGGATTAATTATTGAAGAGCTAGTCGATATAAGTACCCCACCAAGCTCTTATCAAAGTATTGACTTTAATTTTTCAATATATTTTAATTTAATTAAGCAATCGACATCTAGCATTAGTTTTATTGTCAATAATATGACCCAAACAAAATATCGAGATTATCTAAATAGAATGCGATTCTATGCAGATGACATTGGGCGAAATTTTCAACTTCAATTTATCTTTTCATATTAACACATTCAAGTATAACCTTAAAAAGCCAATATTTCTTTTTAATGGATTATTTATGACTGTGATAGTTTATTTTATTTTTTGAAAGAAGTTCTTATTAAAATTATTATGGTTTAATCTTTTATGTAACTTAGTTTACTATGTGCTATAAACGTTTCTTTTGTTTAGTCGTGTCATTTTTAGTAATAACACCAATTATTGCTCAAGATATTGAAGGTTTCTATGATGATCCATCACAAGAAACACAATATGCTTTTGTGCAGGAATTACTTTACGCTGGCGGATATGTTCCTGAGAAAATAACTATATATCAAACCATTCCTAACTATGCACATGTTTATAGAGTAAAGCTAGATTCTGTTACCGGAGGTTTTATGTTTATTAGATGGGATAAAAAGAAAAAAGAACATTACTTAGCTAATAAAATGATTGATCAAGGTTTGTATTATAATCTAAAAGCTGCTAGAGAAATAATGCGTAAACAAACAATTCAAGCAAATTTCACAGCTGATGATATGTCAATTCAAGCAAATGATCAGGATAAGATGACAGATACAGATTTGTTAGAGCTTCGCGAAGAATATGACCTGAAGCAGGAGGAGATTAGAAAGATTGAATATGAAAAGAAAAAAAAATCTCTCCAAAAAGCTCAACGAAAAGTAGAGCGTAAATCCAAAAAGAAAAAAAATTAAAAGGTTACAGTGAGGATAGTATCTTCGAGGGTGGTTGTATAGCATGTTAATGAACCACTGCATTCTGTTGAATATGAATTGTTATGATAGCCACATTCAAACTTTGCTCCATTTAATGACCAGCGGTCTCGATTTCCTTGGTGCGGACAACTGTTATCAAAAGCACGAACTTCTGCTTCACTAATTCTAATTAAAAGAATATTTTTTGCTGTATAATTAATCCATCCTCCAACGCTTAATAAATCAGCAAAATTTCCATCCGAAATATTAATAACTAAAGGTTCTGTTGGAGTTTCGTTACTAGAACTTCCAATTATGGGATTATTAGGTGTTTCCTCTGAAGAGCAAGCTTCTAAAACAGGAATACTAAGTGCAGCGAGAACTAATGGTTTACAGGCTGTTTTTAAAAATGATCTTCTGTTTTTCATAAGGCTAATTTAAAATGTTTAATTAAATTTGAAGAAAAATAAACAAATTATTTGCCACTTAATTTATCACACCATTTTATGAAATTTTTTTTCTCCTATTTTCTCTTTTTGTCTACCTCTCTGGTAATTGCTCAAAATTATGGAAGTTTAAATGGACGTATAATAGATGTTCAAACCCAACAACCTCTGGTGGGTGCTACTATTCTCTTGGAAGACACTTCATATGGTGTTGTAACTGATGAAAAAGGTTATTTTGTGATAGATGAAATTCCATCAAATTCATATAATGTTTTTGCGAGTTATTTAGGTTTTGAAACACAGATACTCTCCAATGTAATTGTAAAATCAGTAGGAAATATACCGTTGTTGTTCGAATTAGAAATAGCATCAGAAAGTCTGGATGAGGTTGTCATTGTGAGAAGTCCTTTTCGAACCTCACGTGATACTCCTTTATCTACTCAAACTTTTTCTGCTGTTGAAATTGAAACCTATCCTGGAGGAAACAATGATATTACTAAGGTTGTACAGAGTATGCCCGGAATTTCTCCTTCTATAGGTGGTTTTAGAAATGATATTATCATCCGTGGAGGAGCACCAAATGAAACCGTCTATTATCTTGATGGAATTGAAATCCCAAACATTAATCATTTTAGTACTCAAGGAAGCGCTGGGGGTCCAGTTGGAATGATTAATGTTTCATTTGTGCGTGATGTTACCCTATCAAGTTCTGCTTTTGGTGCTGAATATGACAATCCATTATCTGGTGTTTTGGCATTTGAACAAAGGGAAGGAAATCCAAATGAATTTGGTGGTAATTTTCGTTTTGGTGCAAGCGAAGCTGCTCTTACTTTGGAAGGGCCTTTATTTAGAAAAGATAAAGAGAGTCCCGCAAAAACTACTTTTCTATTCTCTTTAAGAAGGAGTTATCTTCAATTCCTATTTGAATTAATAGGGCTTCCTATTCGCCCAGATTATTGGGATTATCAATGGAAAATTAAACATGAAATAGATGCTTATAATACACTAACATTTATTGGAATTGGTGCTATTGACGACTTTTCTGTTAAGGCACCAGATGCTTTTGATGAAGAGCAACAGGCTACTTTAGACCAAGTACCTATTATTGACCAACGAAGTACTACAGTTGGACTTTCATGGAAGCGAAATTACAAAAGTGGAAAAGGATTTATGACAACTGCTTTAAGCACTAATCGTCTGGAAAATGTTTTTTCCAGGTATGAAGACAATACTACCAAAACAGGAACTATTTTTCAAAATGATTCTTATGAGTGGGAAACTAAATTAAGGTACCAAACAACCCATTTTATAAACCAGTGGAAATGGGCTGCAGGATTTAATCTTCAAAAGTCTAGTTATAAAAATAATACAGTATTTAATTATTACGATATTTCTTATAATACGTCACTAAATTTTGCCAAATATGGTTTTTTTGTGAAAGGTTCACGAAAATTATTCAATGACAGAATGAATCTTTCGTTTGGTCTTAGAACCGATGCTGATAGCTTTTCACAAGGCTCTAATTTATTAAATAATATTTCACCAAGAGCAGCTCTTTCCTATTCTCTTTCTGAAAATCAACAGTGGAAATTAAATGCCTCTGTTGGTCGTTATTTTAAAATACCGACCTATACAATGTTAGGTTTTCAAGATGCACGTTCCTTATTTGCAAATAAAGATGCTTCTTACATCCAAAGTGATCATTATGTTGCAGGTTTAGAGTATAATTTAACACCAATTTCAAGAGTTACAATAGAAGGATTTTTAAAGAATTACGCTAACTATCCAATTTCAGTAATTGATGGGGTATCTCTAGCAAATAAAGGAGGTGGTTTTGAAGTTTTAGGGAATGAAGAAATTTTATCTGAAGGAACTGGACAAAGCAAAGGAGTTGAATTATTATTTCAACAAAAATTATCAAACAACTTTTATGGTGTGTTTGCGTACACTTATTTTTTTAGTGAGTTTACTGGAATTGATAGGGTCACTAGACCTTCAGTTTGGGATAGTCGTCACTTAATCTCTTTCTCAGGAGGTTATAAGTTGAAACGTAGTTGGGAAGTTAGTGCTCGTTGGAGGTATGCGGGAAAAAATCCATACGTCCCTACTAATTTAGAAGCGACTATAGATTCATATCCTGAAATTATCTTAGATTATGATCGTTTAGGCGAAGTAACCTTAAATTCGTTCAGTCAAGCAGATATTCGTTTTGATAAAAAATGGAATTTTGAAAATCTATCATTTAATCTTTATTTTGAAGTACAAAACTTTCTAGCTCAACCCAATCCCACTCCCGAAGAATATGGACTTAATAGAAATTCAAAAGGAGGAATTATACTCCCAAGAAGTTTAGTGCCCGTTTCAACAAATGAAGGGAATAACACTCCACTACCTTCATTCGGTTTTGTTCTTTACTTCTAAGAAATAAGCTAGAGGTCTATCAGCCCTTCGGGTAAAGTAACGGTAATAGTTTTATTGATGCGATTAACATCGACTATAAAGTCGTCGTGTATAGGAATTAAAGCGGTTCCTTGCTTTCGTTTTATTTCAAATAAAGCTTGAGATCCTTTGTCATGTATTGTAAATATAATTCCTAGGATTTCAGCATTTTCAATGATTGAAAAACCAATGACTTCGTGATAGTAAAACTTATTTCCTTTTAAAGGTGGTAAAAGTGTTAAAGGGAGATATAATTTTTTTTTCAGTAGCATGTTCGCAACTGATTCTTCTTTTACTTCTTCAAAATCTATTCTCAATAAAGAAGATTTGTGAAGTTGACATTTTGTAATAAAAAAGGGAACTAGTCCGGTGGGTAAATCCACAAAAATTGATTCTAATGTGAGGTAATTTTCCGGGGTATCACTGTCAATTTTGACAAGTAGTTCTCCTTTAAAGCTGTATTTTCCAACGATAGTACCTAAATAAAAACAATCTTCTTTATTCATCGTTGAAAAGGAAAAAAGATTATTCTTTTTCTTCTTCTTCAGCTTCGTCTTTAGAAGCTTCAGGAGCTAGTTCTTCAACTGGAGCTACTTCTTCAACTGGAGCTACTTCTTCAACTGAAGCTGCTTCCTCAACTGGAGCTGCTTCTTCAACTGGAGCTGCTTCTTCAACTGGAGCTGCTTCTTCAGCCACCGCCGTTTGTTCAGATAGAGTTGCTTCTGCCTCAGCAGCAGCAGCGTCTGCTAATCTTTTATCGCTTACTGCTTTTTCTGCAGCTAAACGTTTTGCTTTAGCGTCAGCCTCTTCTTTTGTTAAGCCTTCTTTTTTTGCCAGAATCTTAGCATCTTTTTCTTTTAACCACACAGCTAATTTTTTATCTGCTTCTTCTTGTGTAAGAGCTCCTTTTCGAACTCCTCCATTAAGATGGTGTTTTAACATAATACCTTTATAAGACATAATAGTACGGGCAGTATCAGTTGGTTGTGCTCCTTTTTCTAACCAATTGACAGCACTTTCTTCATTGATGTCAACAGTAGCTGGATTCGTATTTGGATTGTAAGTACCTATTTTTTCAAGATAACGTCCGTCTCTTTTTGCACGGGCATCTGCGGCAACCACCCAATAGAAAGGTTTTCCTTTTTTTCCGTGTCTTTGAAGTCTGATTTTTACTGGCATAACATATTAATTAATGAGGATTCCCGATCCTCTGATTATTAATTCCGGGGTGCAAATATACTTTATTTTCTGTTTTTTAAAACATCCAAAACGAATTTTTCTTTTTTTTAAAACTTGATTTCTGCCTAAAGTCAATTCGGGAGGGATTTTAAACTTGGTGAAGGAAATAAAAAAGTGTATTTTTGCGCCCTAAAATTTATTTTAAAATGAACATCAGCAGAACTGATTTAGACGATTTAAACACAACCGTAACGATTTCATTAGAGCGCAAAGATTTTGAAGAAAAAGTAGCTGCGGTTTTAGTTGATTATAAGAAAAAAGCAAACATTCCTGGCTTTAGAAAAGGGCATGTTCCTATGGGGATGATTAAAAAACAATATCAACAATCAGTTACAGCTGATGAAGTTAACAAAATACTTCGTGAACAATTAGATGCTTACCTAAAAGAAGAAAAGTTAAATCTTCTTGGTAATCCTCTTCCAAAGGCTACTGAAGAATCTCTTGATTGGAGTTCAGATTCATTAGATTTTGATTTTGAATTAGGACTTGCACCTACTTTTGATGTTAAATTAGAAATTCTCAAAAAAGTTATTAGTTATGAAATTGAGCCAGATGCTAAAATGTTAACCGAACAATTAGATTATGTTCGAAAGCAATACGGCAAACTAGTTTCTCAAAAACATCCTGAAAAAGGTTTTGAGATTAATGCTCAGTTTAGAAATGATGCTACAGAATTAGAAAACCTAATTTCCTTTACCTTTGAGGATTTAAGAGGGAAAAAATCTATTAGTGCTCTAAAAACAGCTTCAATTGGAAACATACTGACTCTTCCTGCCAAGGATTTTTTTAAAGATAATGATACGGCAAAAAGATTGTTATCTATTAATGATGTAAAGATAGAATTACTAAAAGGTGAACAATTTATTATAGAAATTAAAGAAATTAATGAGCGAATTCCTGCAGAATTAAATAAAGATCTATTTGATAAATTATATACACCAGGAACAGTAACCTCTGAAAAAGAACTTAAAGAAAAAATTAAAGAAGGACTTCAGAAACAATTTGAGCCTCAGGCTGATCAGAAATTATTAAATGATATTACTGAGTATTTAGTTCAAAAGACAAAATTCAAACTGCCTTCAGACTTTCTAAAAAGATGGATGCAAACTGCAGGTAAAGAACCTTTGAGTCCTGAAGCAGCTATCGAAGAATTTAATAAATCAGAAAAAGGTATACGATATCAATTAATTGAGGGAAAAATTATCGAACAACATAAGCTTGACATGACTTTTGATGAATTAAAAGAGTTTGCGGCATCATTGGTTAAAAATCAAATGATGCAATATGGACAGCAACCTGATCCTGAACAAATAGAAGGAATTGTTTCCAACCTTCTTAAAAATCAAGATGAAACTCGAAAAATTTCAGAACAGTTAATGAGTAACAAAATGCTCAAATTTTTTAAGGAAAATGCTCCTTTAAAACATAAAAAAATTGGCTTTGATTCCTTTGTGAAAGAAGCATATGGAAAAGCTTAATATTTTCATTATTTTTAATAAAAATAAAAAACATGAATTACGGAAAAGAATTTAAAAAATATGCAACGAAACATCATGGTATCAATTCAATGTATTATGATAAAATAGTAAGCAGTATGACTCCATATATCATTGAAGAACGTCAAATGAATGTCGCTCAAATGGATGTTTTTTCGCGTTTGATGATGGATCGTATCATGTTTTTAGGAACTGGCATTGATGATAATGTTGCAAATATTATTCAAGCGCAATTATTGTTCTTACAAAGTACAGATGCCAATCGTGATATTCAAATGTATATAAATTCACCAGGAGGAAGTGTTTATGCCGGTTTGGGTATTTATGATACTATGCAATTTATAAGTCCTAATGTAGCTACTATTTGTACTGGAATTGCTGCTTCTATGGGGGCTGTCCTTTTGTGTGCTGGACATGAGGGAAAACGTTCTGCATTGCCTCATGCTCGTGTAATGATTCATCAACCATTAGGTGGCGCACAAGGACAAGCATCTGACATTGAAATTACCACACGCGAAATTTTAAAGTTAAAAGATGAATTATATCAAATCATTTCTAAGCATTCAGGTCAAAACATGAAAAAAGTAACCCATGACAGTGATCGAGATTACTGGATGAAAGCTGAAGAAGCAAAAGTATATGGAATGGTAGATGAAGTTCTTCAATCCAGCCCAAAATAATATCTAATTACCATGAGTAAGTCTGATTTAAATTGTTCTTTTTGTGGAAGGCCCAAACCTGAGACTCAACTTCTTATTGCTGGATTAGATGCTCATATTTGTGACCGTTGTATAGTGCAAGCACATGGTATTGTGCAAGAAGAAGACGTGTCCTCTGAAACGAAAGAAGCTAGTATAGAACTAAAGCCACCTAAAGAAATTAAATCTTTTTTAGACACGTATGTTATAGGCCAAGAATCTTCAAAAAAGGTACTTTCTGTAGCTGTATACAATCACTACAAAAGACTTCTTCAAAATTCATTTAAGGAAGATAATGAGGTAGAAATTCAAAAAAGTAATGTGATAATTGTGGGCCCCACAGGAACTGGTAAAACACTTTTGGCTCAAACCATTGCTCGAATGCTAAATGTGCCATTGGCAATCGTTGATGCAACCGTTTTAACCGAAGCTGGTTATGTAGGAGAAGATGTAGAAAGTATTCTATCAAGGCTTCTTCAGGCGTCTGATTACGATGTTGACCGTGCACAAAAAGGAATTGTTTTTATAGATGAAATAGATAAAATTGCAAGAAAAAGTGATAATCCATCCATAACTAGAGATGTTTCAGGTGAAGGAGTACAACAGGCTTTATTAAAGCTTTTGGAAGGGACAGTTGTTAATGTTCCGCCAAAAGGAGGAAGAAAACATCCTGATCAGAAATTTACAGAAGTGGATACATCAAACATATTATTCATTGCTGGAGGTGCTTTTGATGGAATAGAAAAACATATAAGCAAGCGACTTAACCTTCAAGCCATTGGTTATAAAACAGCTTTGGCACAACGTAACGTCAATAAAGAAAATATGTTACAATATATTACCCCGCGTGACATCCGTTCTTTTGGGTTAATTCCTGAAATCATAGGAAGGCTTCCTGTGCTCACCTACATGAATCCTTTGGATAAAAAAACCTTGCGTGAAATTTTAACAAGTCCAAAAAATGCCTTGGTTAAGCAATATGAACATCTTTTTAAAATGGATAATATTGATTTACAATTTACTGCTGGTGCTTTAGATTTTATTGTTAAAAAAGCCCTAGAATATAAATTAGGAGCAAGAGGACTTAGGTCTTTATGTGAGGCAATTTTAAATGACGCAATGTTTGAGTTGCCTCAATCTGATGTCAAGTCATTGAAAGTTTCCAAGCAATATGCTGAGGCTAAATTATCGGTAATTGAGTTGCCTGAGCTTAAGATAGTTTCTTAGCTATTCATTTTTAGTAGCTCATTAAGAAAATCTCTAGAATTAGATAAACGCGGTACTTTGTGTTGCCCACCTAATTTTTTATTTTTTGAAAGCCATTTGTAAAAAAGTCCTTTTCTAGCAATGTTTATCTTAGGTTTATGAAGAGTCATATTTTTATACCGTTTAGCTTCGTAGTCAGAATTTTCGTCTTGTAAGGCTCGGTCAAGAAGGTCTGTAAATATTGAAATGCTTTCAGGTATTTTATCGAATTCTATAATCCATTCATGGGCTCCTTGTTTTTCTTCTTTCATGAAAATTGGAGCTACAGTATAGTCAGAAACCAGACTTTTAGTTTTTGCACAGATCTTTGCCAATGCCTTTTCAGTATTATCTATAATAAGTTCTTCGCCAAATACATTGATGTGATGTTTTGTCCGACCGGTAACTTGAAATCTATAAGGTGTTAAACAGGTAAATTGAACGGTGTCTCCAATTTGATAGCGCCATAATCCAGCGTTTGTTGTTATTATAACCGCATAATTTACGTTTAATACTACTTTAGAAAGCGGAATGACTTCTGATGATTTATCTGAATTATCAAACGGAATAAACTCATAAAAAATACCATAATCTAACATGAGTAATAATTCGTTTGAATCATTTTTATCTTGAATTCCAAAAAAACCTTCTGAGGCATTATAGATTTCATAAAACTGAAAGTCTTTGTGCGGAAATAAATTTTCATACAGTTCTCGGTAAGGAATAAAACTTACGCCTCCATGAAAATAAACTTCTGCATTTGGCCATACTTCTTTAATGTTTTTTTTACCTGTTGCTTTTAATATATTTTGAAGTAATACTAACATCCATGAAGGAACCCCCGCTAGACTGGTTACATTTTCTGGAATTGTTTCTTCTACTATTGTCTTCATTTTAGTTTCCCATTCAGCAATTAACGAGGTTTTGTTACTAGGTGTACTGCTTAACTCAGCCCATAGTGGAAGGTTTTGAATTATAATGGCAGAAAGATCACCAAAAGAACTATTGTGATCATTATAAAGCTCACTACTTCCTCCTAAGCGCAAAGACTTTCCTGTCAATAGTTGAGAATTTTCATTGTTGATGAAATAGAGTGCAAGCATATCTTTCCCAGCCTTATAATGACAGTCTTCTAGAGCTTCAGTACTAACCGGTATAAATTTACTTTTTGAATTAGTAGTGCCGCTAGATTTTGCAAACCATTTAATGGGTGTTGGCCAAAAAATATTTTGTCTACCTTTTCGACACTTTTCTATTTGATCCTCTATTGATGTATAATCACTTAAAGGGACTTTTGCTTTAAAGGTGTCGTAATTTTTAATAGTATCAAATCCATAAAGTATTCCTGTTTCTGTGGATTGGGCCTTATTTAGTAATTGAAATAATAATTCTTCTTGAACTTCATTTGGATATTTAATAAAGAGTTCTATTTGATGAATTCTCTTTTTTAATATCCAAGAGGCTATTGAATTGAAAAGAGGTATTGGCATAAAAATATCCTTATCTTAGATGTGTAAAAGTAATTAATTCCAAGGGAGTAAATGTTTGAAGGTACTTTAAAAAAAATGAGAACTGAGAAGGAAGATCCAATAAACTATTTTTTGGATATGGAAGAAGGTTTTCTTCATATGAATCAGTGTCTAGGAAAAACCATTCAAATCCAGCAGACAGGATCACAATGTTTAAATTGTAAACAAAGTTTCCCAATATTTAGACAAGGCTTTTGTAAATCTTGTTTTTTTGATAGCCCAGCAACTGGAGATTGGATTATGCGTCCAGAATTAAGCAAAGCACATTTAGGAGAGGTCGATCGAGATTTAGTTTATGAAAAAAAAATGCAGTTGCAACCTCATATTATTTATTTGGCCTTAAGCAGTCATCTAAAAGTGGGAGTTACACGAAAAAGTCAATTACCAACTCGTTGGATTGATCAAGGAGCACATGAAGCTATGGTTTTACTTGAGGTACCAAATCGATATTTAGCAGGAGTTGGAGAGGTAGCATTAAAAGCTCATTTTTCTGATAAAACTAATTGGCGTAAAATGTTACAACACAAAGCAGAACCAATAGAATGGGAAGTCGAGAGAAACAAAGCAATTACGTTACTTCCAAGTGATTTAAAACCTTATTTAGCTTCAGAAGTTACAATAGAATCATTGATATTTCCCGTTTTACAGTATCCTGAAAAAGTAAATAGTTTGAATCTTACTAAAATTCCTTTATTTGAAGGAAAATTAATTGGCGTTAAGGGACAGTATTTACTCTTTGAAGATCAAACTGTTTTTAATGTTCGTTCAAATGAAGGGCAGCGTGTAAAGCTGACAATTTCTTAGTCAATATGCTTATCAGATTCAGCTATTAAATTTTGTAATTCGTCAAACTCTTTTTTTGTAACGTCTCGGTATTTTCCGACACCTACATCAAGTTTAATATTCATTATACGAACTCTTCGAAGCTTAACAACACGGTAGTCTAGATATTCACACATTCGTCTAATTTGACGGTTTAGTCCTTGAGTTAGGGTAATTCTAAATTCTTTTTTATGAATTTGTTCCACTAAACATTTACGTGTTATAGTATCTAAAATGGGAATACCATTTGCCATTTCATTAATAAACTCTTCTGTCACAGGTCTGTTTACAGTTACTAAATATTCTTTTTCATGATTATTTCTGGCCCTTAGAATTTTATTGACAATGTCACCGTCATTGGTAAGTAAAATTAAGCCTTCGCTGGGTTTATCTAATCGGCCAATAGGGAAAATACGTGAAGGGTAATTGATATAATCAATGATATTATCTTTTTCTACCCTAGTATCTGTAGTACAAACAATACCTACAGGTTTATTAAAGGCAATATATATTTTGCGCTCTAGGAGATCTTCTACTAGAATATCATCAACTTCAATACGGTCTTGGGCTGTTACTTTTTGCCCCATTATAACGGTTTGTCCATTAACTTTTATACGATTTTCTTCAATTAATTTATCTGCAGCTCTTCGAGAACAATGTCCAATTTCACTTAGGTATTTATTAATACGTACTCCTTCAGTTTCTTGGTTCATGACTTTTTATATTTCAATTTCTTGATTAGGTTTCAAATTGAAAGTTTTCCTAAATATTCCTACAAAAAGATACAGAAAGGGAGTATCAAATAAAGCTACTAAGATTTTAAATAAAAATCCTGAAAGAACAAGGCCCCAAAATAATTTCCAATCTAATATCCCAAAGAGAGACAACAGACTAATTACAAGAAACGTATCGATAAATTGGGAACTAAACGTAGAAAAGTTATTCCTTAACCAAAGCATTCTTCCTTCTGTTTTGTTTTTCCAAAAATGATAAACCCTAATATCCACAAATTGAGCAATTAAATAAGCTAACATTGATGCTAGCACTGCAATGGGTGAAAGAGCAAATACTTGGCTAAAAATGGTATCATTTATTGGTGAATTATCTAATGCAGGAACAAAATCAGCAATAAGAACAATTCCCATAGAAAATACCGAAGCAAAAATACCTGCAATTACAACTTGATTAGCTTTCTTTTTACCATAAATCTCCGAAATTAAATCTGTAATTAAAAAGGTGATTGGATAAGGGAGAATACCCACCGAGAGCTCAAATAATTCATTTCCAAAAATGGATAATTCAAACGGTTTCCAGTAAAAAAACTTCTGAAAAATAATATTTGACACAACCAGCGAGGTGATAAATAAACTTGCTAAATAGAGGTATAATCTTTGAGCAAAAGCTTTTTTTTGTTTGGTCATTTTATACTTAATTCAAAAGGAATAAGTGCTTTTATTGAAAGTAAGGAATTTTCTGTTTTAGTTATTTCAAAGGAATGCTTTAAATTTTTAGGCAACCATTCTATCAAAGAAGGTTTTAGTTTTAAAGAAGGAGTAATACTCGAAAGGATAGACTCTAAATCTTCTTTAAAAATAGGATATTCCATTTTATTATAATCTTCTAAATTTGCTGCTTTTGCTGCTGCTGCAACAGCATCGTCTAAGCCACCTAAGGAGTCAACTAGTCCGTTTTTTACCGCTTGTTTTCCACTCCACACTCTACCTTGTGCGATATTCTCAACGGCTTCAGGGCTTAATCCCCGTCCATCTATCACCCGTTTTTTGAAAATAGTATATATATTTTCAATTCCTAAAAGAGTTTGTTTTTCAAACGCTTTAGAAAGGGGTTGGAAAGGACTGTAGCCTAATGCATTTTTATGCGTTTCAACTGTTTGTGCATTTATACCTAAGTTTTTCATCAAACCATTCGCATTAGGAAGTGTAGCAAATACTCCAATAGAACCTGTAATAGTTAAGGGGTCTGCAAAAATTTGATCAGCACCTGCGGCAATATAATAACCTCCTGATGCGGCAACATTTCCCATAGAAACAATAAATGGTTTTTTTTCTTTTAAATTTTCAATAGCTCTCCAAAGTAATTCAGAGGTCAAAGCACTACCACCAGGTGATTCTATGCGAAGTACTACTGCTTTAATCCAATCATCTTTAGCGAGTGTTTCAAGTGTCTCTACAAAAACACCTTGAGCAATAATATTTTCAGTGCCTTCTCCATAAAGAATGGGTCCTCTTGCATAAACTATTGCAATGCGATCTTTTATTGAAGCTTTGTATGTTGAAACATTATTATTTAACTTTTCGATTGAGATAATTTTAAGATCATCCTCGAATGCAATATTCATTCTTGTTTTTATTTTTTGCTCAAAAATGTCTTTATAAATGAGTCCGTCAATAAGATTTTCTGTTAAGGCATCTTCTGCAATATTTATTTTTTGATCTTCTATAATTTTATCTAATATTTCAGGAGCTAATTCTCTAGCATCAGCAATTTCTATTTTTAAGGTTTCCCAAATATCTTTTAAGAGTGATTTTATCTGATATCGGTTGGCAGGACTCATTTCATTTTCTAAGTATGGTTCAACCGCACTTTTATATTTTCCTTGACGAATTACTTCCATTTTAAGACCATATTCATCCTGAAAATTTTTGTAATAAAGAACTTCTGATGCTAATCCTTTAAATTCCAAAGCACCTAATGGATTTAGATAAATAGAGTCAGACACAGATGATAAATAATATCCCTTTTGAGTGTATACATCTCCATAAGAGTAGATAAATTTACCACTTTCTTTAAAGCGAAGTAGAGCATTCCTGATGCTTCGTGTTTGCGCCCAGCCTGCAGAGATAAAATCCGCACGCAAGCTTATACCTTTAATTTTTTCTTGTTTACTGGCTTTATCAATAGCAGCAATTATATTTGGGAGTCCCAAGGTGCTTTCCTCCAATCCTAAAACACGTTGTAATTCGTCAAATGTTGGTGCACGATCTAAAATGGTACCGTTTAAATCTAGCTTTAAAACACTATTATCTGAAATTAATCCTCCTCCTGAAGGAGCATTCATAAGGCTTGCAAATCCTGAAATAATGAGCAAAACCATAACAAAGAAAATACCTAATGCAGTTAAAGTACCCAAAATTGATGCAAAAAAACTTTTTATAAAATTCATAATAAAATTATTGGTGTTGCAAATATAGGGTTTTGTAGCTTTGTGAAACAGACTAATAAATGGCTGAGAAACATATTTTTATATCATTAGGGAGTAATCTAGGCAATCGTCTAGATAACTTAACAAAAGCATTAATTTCACTAGAAGCTGAGGATATTAGAGTACTAGTAATTTCATCTATTTATGAAACTCTTCCTTGGGGATTTGAGAGCAATTCTTTTTATAACGCCTGTGCTCAGTTGGAGACGACTATGACTCCTGAACAGTTATTAAAAATACTTCTAAGGGTTGAAGAGAAATTAGGACGAGTTAGAAATTCTGAAGAAGGATATTCCGCAAGAATAATAGATTTAGATATTTTATCTTTTGACGACCTGATAATTAATTCCCCTTTGTTGACACTCCCACATCCTAGACTTCACTTACGTAATTTTGTTTTAGTTCCTCTTTCTCAGATCGCCCCAAGTTGGAGGCATCCTCTATTAAAAAAATCAATATCAACCTTGATTTATGAAAGTCCTGATAAGGCACTATGTAATCCTTTTCCATTATCATTTTGGACTCCTGAAATTTTTGAAGCCTCTACCTTTATTGCAATTGAAGGAAATATAGGCGTAGGGAAGACAACCCTGGCGAAGAAATTAAGTGATCGTTACCAGGTTCCAATTATGTTAGAAGGGTATGACGATAATCCTTATTTAAAACTTTTTTATAATGAGCCTGAAAAATATGCATTGGACGTGGAGACTTTTTTCCTGCATGATAGATTAAAACAAGTTGATAACTTTTGGGCTCAGAATACCGGTCCAGCAGTTGCAGATTATGTGCTATATAAATCATTGGTTTTTGCAGCACAAAATTTAGACTCTGAAACTTTTAAAAAGTATAAGCGATCATTTTTAAAATATGTAAATAAACAAAAGTCTCCAAGTATCTTAGTTTTTTTATCAGCAGAAGTTCCCTATTTGCAAAATCAAATAAAGAAAAGGGGGCGAAGTTATGAGCAGAATATTGAAGATTCATACCTTAAAAAAATTGAAATAGGATATAAACAAATGTTGGAAACAGAATTACCTTTTTTAATTTTAAAGATTGATGCTGCTACTTATGATTTTAAAGAAAGTGAGCAGGGATTTCAGTATTTACTAAGAAAAATTTATAGCGCTAAATTTTTGTAAAATAATCCCAAACGATTATACCAGTAGCTACACTAATATTTAAGGAATGTTTAGTTCCATACTGAGGAATTTCGAGTGCTTGACCACAGGCACTTACTACTTCTTGTGAAACTCCCCGTACTTCGTTTCCTAATACAAAAGCATGTTTTGTTTTGGGTTTTGGTTTGAAAGAATTTAATAAAGTAGCATTTTCAGTTTGTTCAATAGCCCATACTGAAGCATCTTCTTCTTGGAGTTTTTTAACAACCTCTAAAGTATTCTCAACATATTCCCATGAAACATTATCAGTTGCTCCCAGAGCTGTTTTATGAATATCTCTATGGGGAGGTATGGCAGTAATACCACAGAGGTATATTTTTTCAACTAAAAATGCATCTGCGGAACGAAATACGGAGCCGATATTATTAAGACTTCTGATATTATCTAAAATAAGAATCAGTGGCGTTTTTATAGCTTCTTTAAAATCTACTACTGTTTTACGTTTAAGTTCTTCGTTTTTTAATTTGCGCATAACTTTTTAGAAAAAACAAAAATACAATCTCTTATTTTTATAGAGCTATTTGCATCTTTGTTTTTCAAAAACAATCAAATTTTAAATACATTCGTATAAACCTTAAATTTTGAGTAAAACAGTAAAAGAAACACCTTTAATGAAACAGTACAACAAGATAAAGGCAAAATATCCTGATGCTTTGTTGTTGTTTCGTGTTGGTGATTTCTATGAAACCTTTGGTGCTGATGCAATTAAGACTGCAAATTTACTGGGAATTGTTTTAACAAAAAGGGGCGCTGGAAGTAGTAGTGAGATTGAACTTGCAGGTTTTCCTCATCATTCGCTTAATACCTATTTGCCCAAACTTGTTAAAGCAGGATGTAGGGTTGCTATCTGTGATCAACTGGAAGATCCTAAAATGACAAAAACCATTGTAAAAAGGGGGGTAACAGAGTTAATAACTCCAGGGGTTTCTTTACATGATGATGTATTAGATAAAAAAAAACATAATTACCTTGCTGCAGTATTTTTTGATAAAAAATGGGGAGTTTCTTTTTTAGATATATCAACTGGTGATTTTTGGGTTGCTGAAGGTTCTTCAGAGCAAGTTGAGCAGTTGCTTCAAAGTTTTTCTCCCAGTGAAGTGTTGGTTCCAAAACCTAAAAAAAAATTATTTTTACAACAATTTGGAACACAATTTCATTGTTTTTTCATGGAAGATTGGGCATTTGAATTAAGCACTGCTCAAGAAAAACTAACCACGCATTTTAAAACCAACTCATTGGCCGGCTTTGGAATCGAACAATATAAGGTTGGAATTTGTGCAGCGGGAGCGGTATTGCATTATTTATCCGAAGCACAACATAGAAAGTTACAACACATTACCAGAATTTCACCTATTGCTCAGGATGGTTTTGTTTGGCTGGATCGTTTTACTCAAAGAAATCTAGAACTTTTTCACGCCACACATCCAGAGGGTATTCCTTTAATTTCAATTTTAGATCATACGAAAACCCCCATGGGTGGACGTTTAATGCGACGTTGGCTAGCATTTCCATTAAAAGATAAAATACAAATTGAAGCTAGACATAAAGTGGTGCAAGGGTTTTTAGATCAAAAAGAAGTACTTCAAGAAACACAACGTTTGTTAGCTAATGTTATTGATGTTGAGCGTGTCATGGCTAAAATAGCAACTGAAAAAATTAGTCCACGAGCTTTAAATCAATTGCACCTATCTCTAAGTGAGATTGAGGTATTAAAACATCAATTGGGAAAAAGTCCTAATAAAACCATAAAAGCACAATTAAGAATCCTTCCTGGATGCAATACTATTATCTCATTAATCGAAACAAGCTTGCATCCAGAAGCTCCTGTTTTGATATCTAAGGGGAATGTTATCGCAGATGGATTTTCAGAGCCCCTAGACGCCTTAAGAAGTTTGCGTGATACTTCTCAATTCCATCTAGATGCTATGTTAGCTCGTGAGTCTGAGAGAACTAAAATTCCATCTTTAAAAATCGCCTTTAATAATGTATTTGGGTATTATATAGAAGTTCGTAATTCTCACAAAGAAAAAGTACCAGAGGATTGGATTAGGAAACAGACTTTAGTAAATGCAGAGCGATACATTACAGAAGAATTGAAAGTTTTTGAAACAGAAATTCTACAAGCAGGAGATCGTATTTTGGAATTAGAACAACAATTGTTTGCTACTTTGTTGATTGAGTTACAAAAGGAGTTAGAGGTTTTAAAGCTTAATGCTAATGCGGTGGCTCAATGGGATGCACTTAGTTGCTTTGCTAAAACGGCATTAAAAAACAATTATTGTTGTCCTAAATTAATAGAAGGAACGGAGTTAGAATTGAGGGGAGCACGCCATCCTGTAATAGAACAAAACTTACCTTTAGGAACTCCTTATATTCCCAATGATCTTTCGTTGGATCCTAATTCCAAACAAATTATGATGATTACTGGACCCAATATGTCTGGTAAATCAGCTATTTTAAGACAAACAGCCATAATAACTTTGTTGGCTCAATTAGGAAGTTATGTGCCAGCAACAAGTGCAAAACTGGGGATTGTAGATAAAATTTTCACTAGAGTAGGAGCTAGTGATAATATTTCTATGGGCGCCTCAACTTTTATGGTAGAAATGAATGAAACAGCTTCTATATTAAACAATATATCAGAACATAGTTTAGTCCTTTTAGACGAAATTGGGAGAGGTACCAGTACTTATGATGGAATTTCAATAGCATGGGCAATAGCAGAATATCTTCATGAGCACCCTTATCATCCTAAAGTTCTTTTTGCAACTCATTACCATGAATTGAATGAAATGACACTTGGCTATGAGCGCATTAAAAACTTTAATGTTTCTATTAAAGAAACAAAGGACAGTGTGTTATTTTTACGTAAACTTATTCCCGGTGGAAGTGCTCATAGTTTTGGAATTCACGTAGCAAAAATGGCAGGTATGCCTCAGTACGTGTTAAGTTCAGCTCAAAATAAGCTAAAAGCTTTAGAGGCTTCACATGGTTTGAGTAAAAAAACATCTTCTTCCGCTGATAAAGAAACGGAATTACAACTAAGTTTTTTTAATTTAGATGATCCACTTTTAGAGGGATTACGAGATGAGATAGCGGCCATTGATATTGATACTTTAACCCCAGTAGAAGCTCTCATGCAACTCAATAACATTAAAAGACGTTTGTCTCAGAAATAGCCCATTTTTTTAAAACTCTGATAGGTTAATTTTTTTAAAGAAAATTACTTAACTATAATTCAGAAAGAATCAAAATTATTTTACATTTGCAATCCACAATGCGAAAGTAGCTCAGGGGTAGAGCATCACCTTGCCAAGGTGGGGGTCGCGGGTTCAAATCCCGTCTTTCGCTCTGTCGATTGCTCGAGTGGTGGAATTGGTAGACACGTTGGACTTAAAATCCAATGACCATTGCGGTCGTGCGGGTTCAAGTCCCGCCTCGAGTACCATTAGAATCCGTAACATACTATTTATTAGTTGGTTGCGGATTCTTTATTTAAGGTCTGGCAACATATTGGCAACAAACCACATCTTTTTTCCCTAACCATGTGATGTAAAAAGCTAAAAGTTTTCAAACATTCTTTAATTTCTAAACATGGGGAGGGGGTTTTTATTTAATAGCGTTAATCTTGCCAACCATTTGCCAACCATTTGCCAACCATTTGCCAACCATTTATTAAAAGTGCTATGTCTACAATCTCGTTGAGAGTTACATTATTGGAAATTAAGCAACAAAGAATTATAACTATCTTGAACTGTTTGCATAATTAGAGTCTTATCTAAATTCAAGCCTTCAATATCATCTATTTCATTAAATTCTGGCAGATTGAAATTTCCCCACAAACTTAATTCAATAATTATTGGAGTTAAACGAATACCTTTTTCCGTTAACAAATAAATATTTTCTTTTTTATTATCTGGCACTTTCGTTTTGAAAATCAGTCTATACGACTCTAACAATTTTAATCGTGCAGATAAAATGCTTGGCGCAATCTTTTCATCTGAATCAGAAATTTCCTTGAAAGTCTTTTTCTGTTTAACAAGCATATCTCTAATGATTAATAAAGACCATTTATCCCCTATAACATCTAATGAAGAAGAGATTGGACAGCCAGAGCGAAATTCTTTTTTCATTTTCCTATAAATTATTACTATTGATTCAATAGTAATTTATATTTTTACTTTCAATTTAACATTAAATTACAAAAATTTAAAGATGAGAACACAAAAAAGGATTAATACATCCGAGAATCTTCAAAAAAGGAAAAAAATAATATCATTATTTTTAATTTGTTTTCTTACGATTATAACTTCCACTGCATTTAGTCAAAATAATAATACCTCAAGCAATTCAGAACAGCTTAATGGTCTTAAAAAAACATTAAAAAAAATATCCATTTCAGATTTAGGTTCTTCTATATTGGTTAGTGATAGTATAAAGGCTTATTCCTTTGGTGGAGAACTTATTAATAAAGAGGAATTACAATCAGCAATATCGTATTGGCTGATGGATCCAGAATCTGAAATTTATGTAGATAATAACAATGCAATTTCCTTGATTATAATTCCTAAAAAAGAAGAAGAAGTTGTTGTTAATAAAATTCATGCTGAAGGGTTGAAAAGAATTAGTGAAGAAGAATTTTTTAATAGAAGGATCCGCTTTGAGGACGAAAATTACACCTTTTATGGTGCTAATAATGAAAAATTAATGTCAGAAGATGCCCTTAAGAAAGTCAAAAGTGGGATGTATAAAGTTGACGCCTACGTTGATGCTAACGATCAGTTTAAATTGGCTTACCTTCTTAAAATGACACAAGAGCAGATGAACCAAGGCATGGAAGAAGTTATGAAAATGCAAAATGATTTTGAAGCTAAATTAAAAGGGAAACCTTTCCCAGACTTTACATTAACAGATCTATCAGGAACCACACACACATCAGAGAGTATCAAAGGAAAAGTTGTTGCTATAAATTTATGGTTTACAGCTTGTGCTCCTTGTATCCATGAAATGCCAGAATTAAATAAGATTGTCGGTGAGTATAAAGAAAATGAGGATGTCCTATTTTTAGCATTTGCCCTCGACCCAAAATCTCGTGTGGATAAATTTCTAAAAAAATACAAATTCGATTATAATATTATTCCAGATAGTCAAGAATATATTACAAAAAAACTCAATCCTCCTGGTTATCCAACACATATTGTTTTAGATAAAAATTCAAATGTAGTCTTTTTATTTTCTGGATATACGCCACAAGCTGGTGAAGCAATTAAGAGTTATATTAATTCAGAATTAAAAAAGTAACTCGATATTAAATAGCTAATTGGTAGGTATTTATCAGAGTAAGAAAAAGAATAACAGTTACTATTCTACGAACGAAGGATATAAGAAATTATGATAGCAGGACATTTTACAACGGCATTAATAGCAAAACAAAAATTCCCAAAAGGAACGTTACTTTATTTTTTAATTATATCTCAATTACAAGATTTTTTGTGGTTTACCTTTCATTATTTAGGTCTTGAACCAACCAATCCGAGTGATGCATTTGATGCCACTTTAAATAATATGGTAGTGGATATGTTATACAGCCACGATTTATTACCGCAATTATTTTGGTTGGCAATTATTTTCTTACTTGGGAAACTGCTATTCAAAAACACTAAAATAGGCTTAGTAAGCATGATTTTAGTATCAATCCATTTTGTTTTAGATTTCTTTTCAGGTCATGTGCACCATATTTTTGGAGCAGATACATTGGAAGCTGGTCTGGGATTGTATGCATCTAATCCTTATTTAGCCATTTTAATAGAAGCCTTATTTAGTATTGCTGCTATGTGGTATTTCTTTAGAGAAGAAGCAGAAAAAGGAATTATTAGAACTACAAAAAATAGAATTGCAATTATTTCTGTTATTGCTTATGGAATTATTTTTATACTACTCATCGCCACAAAATCTTTTAGAGAGTTATTTGGTATTCCAGAATTTGATTTAGGATTTAACACCAATATACCAACGATCATTTTTACATACGGAGCAATGCTTTATTGCTTGAATTATTTTGTACCGAAGTTTACACTCGTAAAAAAACAATAAGCTAATGATCTTAGGAGTATTAAATTTCATTAAGGAATTAAAAATTCGGAATGAATCCTTATTTTATTTTGGTTTGTTTTGTTTCTCTCTTTCAATACTATTTATCGTTTTAACCAAACTGACTACTACCCAAGTTCACGGAGTAAACGCATGGTTTAAGCCCTTTAAATTTGCTATTTCAATAGGTTCATTTGCTCTGACAATGGCTTGGTATTGTCATTATTTATCAAATTTTAATCCAACACCTTTCAATTGGACAGTAATTATTTTGTTTGGTTTTGAACTTATTTATATTGCTTTTCAAGCCTCTAAAGGACAATTATCACACTTCAACTTTGACACACCACGCTATGCGATATTGTATTCGTTAATGGGTATAGCGGCCGTATTGGTTACACTCTATACTGCTTATATTGGCTTTCTCTTTTTCACACAGTCTTTTCCAAATTTACCAAGTCATTATATTTGGGCTATTCGTTTGGGCATACTGATTTTTGTTGTTTTTTCATTTGAAGGAGCCTTAATGAGTTCACAGATGAGCCATAGTGTTGGTGCAATAAATGATAACTCGAATTGGTGGATTATTGGTTGGAGCAAAACTGTAGGTGATTTAAGAGTTTCGCACTTTATAGGAATGCACGCTCTACAACTACTCCCATTTCTTTCTTTTTATATTTTTAAAAATACAAAAGCGACTGTCATTATTTCATTGTTTTACGCAGTTCTTGCTTCCACAACATTAGTTCAAGCATTACAAGGAAAACCTATTTTTCAGAATACAGAAATAACTAAAAAGCAAGAATAAAAAAGGCATACAATATCGTGTATATTTAATTGCTTGGTTAGCGCCAACTTCATATATCTACATAATATATTTTAGAGAAGAACGCTACTGAGGAGTAATCAAAAAAGGGGACTCTTTTTTATGCTGTAAACTCAAAAATATTACTCAAAACTAGTGACTAATTTGGCAAATTTAATCGAGGCCCACAGCCCTATTATTGAAAAAACAACAAGCATTGAAAACACATACTGATGCCCAATGATTCCGGGATATGTGTCTAATAAGTAGCCAATAACTGGGCTTGCAAATATATCAGGGGTGTATCCAACAACAGAAATGATCCCTACCGCAGTTCCTGTCAATACGAGTGGAATACGCCCTTCTTGCATAAGAGAAAAGTATAAAGCACGAATAGCATAGGTTCCTGTAGCGACCACAATTAAGGAAAAGAAAAACACATAATTCATGTCTACTTGAACGATTCCAAATGAAAAGATTAAAGCGCCAATTAACATAATAATAAAACCAATGATAATTATATGAACATAACTTTTCTTGTCTGAAAACAATGCAATTAGCAAACACACTAGTGGACGGAGATACATTTGTAAGGACCCTATGTTTGCAGCTTCTAAATTATTGAAATTCATGACATCAGAGGCATAGAGCGAGTAGATGTCGGTTACCTTATAGCCGACATATGCAGAGATGATGATGAACATGATAAGCCAAACGGATTGGATTTTTAAAACAGATTTGATATTAGGAATTAATGCAGCCTTCTTGTTTGTAACTCCCTCTTGACTTGATTTCATTAAAACAATTACAAGGATTCCTGTTAAGAATACAATAAATGACGAGAATAATATCACATATCTGAACGCATTTTTACGTTCAGGCAAGCTAGCCAACTCTATGTCATTTGTTAAAAATAGTGAAAAAATAAGCACTCCTAAAGTACCTATAGAGGCGGCTACCAACCCTCTCCCTCCATCTAACAATCCGAAAGCTTCCCCTTGACTTTTTGAACCGCCCCATACGCGCGTCGCTTTTATCATGGCACCCCAAAATAAAAAGACCGTTGTGAAACCCCAGTACCCCCATAGCAGTTGTAGCACAAAATAGGAGGGATAGGTAACTAACACAAGCCCACCTAAAGCAGTAAAAAAGAGCGATAAAGCGATTAATATTTTAGGTCGAAATTTATCTGAAAGAACTCCACCGTATACGTAAGAGAGTATGGCCACTGTTCCATAAGTAGAGAACAAACCGCCTAATTGAAGATTCGTTAAATTAAAGACTTCTAAAAATGTTGGTCTAAAGACTCTCGCTAATACATAGGGTAACAAAAAAATTAATTCTCCTGAAAGTATTAAAAGAGTGATGCTTAAAAAAGAACCTTTCTTAAGTTCTGAATCTTTCAATTTCATATTTTATTGATTTTTCACAAGATACATTAATTAATAAGATAGATTTTTAATTACGTTCAAGGTTCTCCTTTACAAAAAGGGCAACCTTTTTTCCATTGATTACCGTTCTGTTTTTTTTAATAAATCACATTCTTCAGACCACTTCGTGAAAATTCCTGGAGTAATATAAATTTCCTAAACCATAGGCAACTCCTCTTCCTTCAATTCAGGGAGTTCTATGTCTCTAAAGTAAGTTAAATACACAATGGTTATCTTTGGCTGATGAAAAAAATCATTTGTATTTTATTAGTAAGTATAGCATTTTATTGCTGTAAAAACACACCAACAGAAAAAACAATTAAGATTCCTTCTGAAATTACAGCAATGTACAGTAAATATGTGAGTGCTTGGAGCGATGCAGATTTCACAACGATAACTGAAGAGATATACGAATTACCCTTTTCCTTATACCTAAATGACACCACGATTATTTATAATAATAAAGAACAATTAACGTCATTTCTAAAAAATTCATTTCATACTTTAGAAGAAAATAATTATGGTTACTCAATTACCAATAGTTGGGAGCATTATAAAAAAGATAATAATGTAGTAGTCATTGAAATGAATTTCACAAGATTTTTAAAAGATAGCACTGTAATGGGGGCAAAAAATAGAACAGCTACTTATGTTTTAAGAAAGAAGAATGGGGGTTTTAAAATTTCAGCATTGATTCCTCACACACCAGTGTCAGAATAATTAACCATAGAGAACTTTTAGAGAGAAATTTCATCTACAAAAACAACTCACAAGTGAAAAATTTAATTTTAATATTATTTATAGTCATTTTTCAAAGTTGTAATAGCAATGATTGTCCATTGTGTTTTTCACCACCTCAGAGTTTTTTGTTTGAAATTGTAGGAAAAACAAGTGGAGAAAACATATTCACTAACGGATCTTATAAGTCAGAAAATATAGAAATAACAGACAAACTCAATAATAAATCAGTAAAATTTACATTTATTTCAGAAAATAATATGAATTTGATTCAAATCGGTTCAATTGGTTGGGAGACAGAAATTGTAGATTTAAAAATTGGTATTTCAGACAAACAGATCTTTGATTTTTATGTTGATGTTGAAAGAAAAATGGGAGATTGTTGCAGCTACTCAGAATATAATGAAATAAGAATAGTGGCCTCTGAATATGAATTAGACTCTCAAAAAGGAATTTATACAATATTGATGGAATAAAATACGATTTATCATTATCTCATATGATTTGTTATGAGTATGCCTTAACCTCCAAAAAATCAAATTTAATTAGACACTGGAAAAAATCATAAGGAATACAACGACACCTCAATAAGAGGTATGGTATTATTCCAATCGAGAAGGCTACTATAACAATAAAACGGTTATACTTTTTAAAGTGTAACCGTTTTTTAATTAAAAAAACATCGTTTTGATACTTTCTAGTTGGACCATAAATGGTCTTGTATTTATTTTACCAGTCTGCATTCCACTCACGTATGGTATGAACCAATCCATCCTCACCAATAAAAAACTTATCGATTATACGGTCTTTTTCAATCGTCCCATTTTTATTAAATCTTGTTTCAACCGCTCCCACTTGAACGATGCTTCCTGACCAGGACTCAACATTATAAGGAAGGTAGTAAAGTACTTTCTTTTGGATAGAGTCATACTGAGAAAAGTAGTTCTTTAACATGTTTACGTTCATTTTAATGGATGATTTCATGTTATGTGGATAGTACGTCAAAGTATCACTTATTGAAGAAAACACTCCCTCGGCATCTAATGACACATGACTTGACAACATTTTTTTAATAATCGCAACATCAGCGTCTGAACCAATTGAATATTTTACTCCTGTTTTAACCCACTCTCCAGCTTTTCGATCTATTTCAATCTCTTTGACTGAATTATTACAAGAAATTAATACCAAGGCGAATAATAATAATGTTATTTTTTTCATATTGTATTATATTTAAGTTGTTTAACTTTTGCTAAAACCAAAGTTAATAATTATAAAATAAATTGCCAAATACAATTAATTTTTGAAGTGAAATTAAAAAAAACAGGGATAACTTTTTCTTTTTATTTAGGGAGTTCTAAATAGATTAAATTTACTTATATTTAAACTATGAACTATAAAATTTTAATGTGTATTACTGCGTTTCTGATTATGGTTAACCTCATCACTCAATTTTTTACAAATTTTTGGGTGCATGTTAATTATTCTGATTCAATCAACTCGGTTTTAGGTATTTTTTTAATTTTGTTTGGTACACAGGCTTTTTCAAAAAAAACAAAACCATAAGGAGTTCTCTTTTCCTCCTTTAACATAGTAACTTCAAAACCTCGTGCGTAAGTTAACCTCACATTTGTTATATTTGGTAAATAATTATTATGATGAACAAATTTCTTTATAAATGGAATTCATTGGCTATTTATGGCTTGTATTTCGATATCAAAATTAGTCATAGAAAATACATTAGAATTCGTTTTTGGTAAATACGAATCAAAACGAAACTACAGGTGTTTTTTCTCTTTTGTTTTAGGTAGTTTAAAAGCATGTAAGTAAGTTAATTTACATTTGTTATATTTGAATATTCAATCAATTTAATTATGAAAAAACAACTATATCTCTTCGCATTTTTAATTTCTTCACTAGCTTTCTCACAATCTAAAGAACGCATCAGTTTACATCTCTTTGATCTTCCTACTGGGATAACCATTGAAGAATTTCAAAATGATCTTGATAAGGCAAATAATATTTATGAAAAAAACGGATTTGGCGTCAATAAATACAAGGTTTATCAAGTAAATTCTGATGACCAAGCCAAAGAACATCGCTATATGTGGTTAAGTACCTGGTCTGACGATGCTGAATATAAAAAGGCACACTCTGAAGAAATAGATGATTTTTGGGTGAATTATTTTACTCCAAAATATGAAAAGATGTTAGATGAGCATATTTACAGAAAATTTTTCTCTGTAAAGTAAATTCATTTAGTCCAATATTCTCAATTTTTTAATTCTAAGAATTCAATACCGTGAAAAAACTCATATACTTATTTTGTTTCACAACGTTATTAGGATGTACTTCAAATGATGAAAAGGTTACAAAGGGATGTATAGACCCAAATCTAATTGATGAAAATGCCATATGTACTGAAGAATATTTTCCAGTTTGTGGCTGTGATGGAATCGTTTATAGTAATGCGTGTAAAGCAAGTTCCGCAGGAGTTATTTCTTATTCAGATGGAATTTGTGACTAATACTCCAAATTTAAATTACAGATCGCTTTTTTCCTGTATAATAACTATTTAATTATGAAAAAATCACTAATAATCACGTTCTCTATTCTTACTCTCTTAAGTTGTGAAAAAAAATCAGATGAAACGCCATTATTAATAAATACAATTGAAGGTAAATGGTTGTATCCTTCAGATACCCCGGGCATAAGTGCTCAAGGTATTTCAAATACAATGTATCTATTTGAAAATGGAATAAGGTATACTTATTACTGCACAGAAGGTGATTGTGAATCTCAATATAAATCATTTAAGGCAGGCGATGGAAATCACATTACAAGGACTTATGAATATTCAATAGAAGATACTGTTTTGACAATAGATTTAAATTTTGGTAATTTAATGGTTTTACCTTTTGTGTTTGAATGTGATGGAGGTAGACTTAATTTTCAAGATCCCGACTTTCCCGATAGAGTAGATTTTGTAAGATTGGGCTCAGCTTGCGACTAATTTTTAAACGTTGTTTAATTCGTGTATGTCGAATCCTGTAGCGTCTTATAAGTAGAAACCCATTTTTATATTTTCAAGACTAAAAATTTAGAAGAAGCCTACATTCCATTTTCTATTGATATTTATTAACTTTTAGAATGTGGGGTTTCGGTCTAGAATTTTAGGAAAATAGATCTCTTGCACCAGAATGGAATGATAATGCGACTACTCCAGAGAGTGTTCAGGAAAACAACCCCTTTGGCTATGCATTGTTTAATAATTATATGGCTCCAGTAGTGTCGAAGCCAAAGATTCATATTGTAGATCTATGTTTCAAGATAATGATGGAGGAGTTTCCGGGTATGTCTCAGTCTAAAACCTTTTTTATCAAGTATAAATTAATTATGGTGTAGGAAGTTAGAGGTACATTTATTATATTTGAATGAAACCCATCCATAAGGCGATTCATATTCACGATCCGCTTTAAAAAAATCAACTTAACAAACTGAAGATGATGGGACTAAAAATAAAAAAGGATAATTGAGACAGATTTTTTTGGTTCAAGCTTAATTTTTAATATTCAAGATTGTAGTTTCAATTATTTTTAAGGAGCAATTTCTTAATTAACATTCAGTAAATTATTAGCAATTATTATTTATCGGTATGAAACATGTTTTTTGGTTACTTCTTTTAATTTCTTTTACGACTGTTGCCCAACAGAAAACAAACCCAGAAAAGACCACCCATATTCTAGTAGACTCTTTAAAAAACCAGATTTTATATATTACAAAAGAATCGATAACAAGGCTCGATGCAACCAGTCTAGAGGTTGTTAGAAAACAGAAAATTCTAGGATCTAATTACAAGCTTTCACTTCGTCCTATAATGAAACAAGATAGGCTGGTATTTTTAGACCAAAAGGGAGGAAGTGTTTTTGGAATGTCAGATAAAGACAGTTTGGTAAGATTAGACAATTCCAATATTGAAAATTTCTTAATAGGAAGTGCAGTTTTTATTAAAAATGACACTCTTTTTAGACACGGTGGTTATGGCTATTGGTCCCAATCTGATTTTTTCACTTATTTAGACAAAAGCACCACAGAATGGGAGATTTATAATATCTCTCAAACCTCTGAAAAACCGATTTCAATTCATGATCATTTTGCAATTGATATTGGAGGAGATTTTTATTTTTTTGGAGGTCAGTTTGTTCCTCATTACGGTTCAAGAAAGATGGTTTCAAACAATGAAGTTTGGTCTTTTAACTTTCAAAGTAAAAACTGGAAGCTCTTAGGAAAATTAAATCTTGATTCTTTTGATTTTAAAGCGAACAGTTTTATTGCGGGTCGGTTTGTTTATGCGATCAAAGAACTAAGTGTGCTTTCCCAGATAGATGTTCTGCAAAATAGGATTACTGATTATAAAACTAGCCCAATTTTATACTTAATTGAAAATGATGTCGATCCTGTCTTTTTCAAGGGAAATCTATATTATTTAAATACAAAAGGTGTTGTAAAAAAAGCAACTCTTAAAGCGATTACAGATAAGGTTTCAAAAACTACTTCTCTGTATACAAAAGAAAGGACTCCTTTATACTTATTAATTATTTTTGCAGGAATCTTTCTTTGTTTAACTTTTTTTGTAATTCATAGATATTTAAAATCAAGGAACTCTTTTGAGATTTTAGAAAATGGACTAAAGTTTAAATCTAAGTTTGTAGAATTAGATAGTTTAGCGCTCTCTATTCTAAAAATGTCGTTTAAAAAAGAAATTGAATTTACTGAAATTTATGACTTAGTAAGTAAACAACATTTAAGTAAAATTCAGAATGAACGTGTCCGAAATCAATATCTTGATAAGATTAATATGCAAATTAAATGGCTTACAGGCTCTAAAAGCGATATTTTAATAGTTGTTAAATCTTCTTTTGACGCACGTTATAAATCAGTTATTTTTAATAGGAAAGATTATGACTATTTCATTTAATAAGCATCAAAGATTAAATTAGATCAAATGAAAAAAATATATATTTTAGTTCCTTTTCTACTTTTCCTTTTAAATTGTATTGGTCTCAAGGCTCAAACAATTTGGACTGGTTCCACCAAAACATTTACAAAAGAAAAAAATGGAGATTGGACCCTAGAAGCAAACCAAGATAGGATTACAAGTAATGTTTGGCTCACCAGAGGAGATAACGGTGGGATATTCAATTTTGTAGCTGAGCCTATGGGAGCCTCTACTATTTCTCCAAAAGACACAGAATGGGCTTATGGGACAACAGCAAATTATGCTTCTTTAACGTATCAAAATCTGAAAGCTCTGAAAGGAGGTAATTTTGGGAGCATTATTGATGGGCAAGATCTAGTGCTCCATCTAATTACAGACAATATTTATATGGATATTAAATTTACTTCTTGGAAATCTGGTAAAGGTGGAGGATTTAGTTATGAGAGATCTACGGATCAACCCATCGCTACAAAAGAATTTTAATTTGCTTAAGATGTATAGAAATGAAATGTAGCCATCGTCATAATTTTTGTAGTTAAGCTCCTTTACAAAGTTGCTCATATTGTCAATTTTATTGAATCAAGAATTACTGTACATCTTTACGATGAGTTATTTTCTAGTATGATCAAATGGGCGATCTATTGAAATACAACCAATTTTTATTAGCAAGTTCTATTAAAAATAAGTTGCGTTTTAAAATTAATTATTATATTTACTTCAGTAATTACAATTAATTTAAAATTTAAAAAACAATGAAGAAACTAGTATTAGGTGTATTGATGTTGTCTGTAATGTCAACGTTTGCTCAAAAAAAACACAAGAATGGTAAAATATATGACCAACATCCAGGGATTGAAATCGTCAATGAATTTACGAAAGCATTTGTTGCTGGAGATGAAGAGAAATTGAAATCGTTGGTTACTGAAGATTTTAAATGGTGGCAAATGAATTCTATGGATCCAAAGCCATTGAAATTAAAAGGATTGGTCTCAAGATCTAATTATTTGAGTAAAAATGTTATTGGATTACAAATTAAAGATAGAGGGTCTGCGTATTCTGATGCCATGGAATATGGGAAAGATAATTTAAATGTTTACACCTATCAAATATTGAAAGGATTTGACAAGAATACAGGTTTTAAATTTGAGATTCCAAGAAATTCAATCTTCTTTTTTAGCAAGGATGGGAAAAAAATTAGTGGGTTATCTGTAGCAGATAGTCAATTGAAGTGGAGAAAATCATATGAAGCATGGGATACTAGAAAAAATGGAAAGATCTATAAAGACCATCCAATGATTTCAAAAGCAAGATTATTGTATGCCTATCTTGAAACAGGAGACATGGCAGCAATGAAAGATTTGTATGCCGAAAATGCTAGAATTTCAGATATTATGAATTCAGAGAAGGACTCCTCTAAATCTGTAGAAGAGGAAATGGAAAGCCTTAAAGAGTTTTTCAAAATCTATGAGATTGTGAATGTTAGTGAAAGTGGCTATCCAGATTTACTAGAATACGAGGGATCAAAAACTAAAACGATCATTTCGTGGTGGAATGTTACTGTGAAAAATAAAAAATCGAATGCAGTAAAAGAAGCTGTTCACCATTCTCAGATAGTAGTGAATAAAAAAGGAAAAATTATTAATGAGCAATATTATTTTAATGCGTCTCAACTTCCTAAGTAATTCAATTTGATTCTTTGGAACCGTTTAAAAACCCTCAAATCTTGAGGGTTTTTTTGATACTTTTTTTTAAATAACGTACGATTAAAAACATTAATTTTTCATATTAGAGAAGAATTCTTAACTGAATTAGTCCTTATTTTTTTAAAACATCGTATTCTATTCGTATATTAGAAGGAGAAATAAAATAAAATAGTATAAATATGAAATTTATTAACAACTGGTATCCTGTTATCTTAGCTTTTGGCTGTTTATTATATTCTGTGTCTTATGCACTGCTTGGAATGTATGAAGAGGCGCAGTACTCTGCACATTGGCCGGGAACAATATTGTTATTTGCAATAGCGATCAGACAAAGAAGAAATACAAAATGAACATAGGATTTTTTATAGTGGGTGCTGTTATATTTGCCACATATATGGGGTTAACCGTATATAACATCATTTACTCAAACCGTAAGCAAAGAGAAGACAATTATCCTAATAGTTCCGATAGGAAAGGTCTTTAATTTTAAGGAGTGTTTAATTTTTAATTATATAAAAAGTGCCCGATATATAAAAATCGAGCACTGATATTAATTTTATAATGGTTAAAATTTAATTACAATAGACAGATGAGGTATGAAGTTCCGTTAATGTTTGTTCATAATTCAAGTCTATTGAGTTTTGACCATTACTACAAAAATGAAACCTTTTAATTCATTTCTGGAAGCCCATTTTTTCCTTTTCTTGGAGCATAGGATGTGTGTAAAATTTTCCAACCATCTTGAGTATTAACCCAAGTTGAAGACGCTCTTGTTGCATATGAAACCGTTTTGTTTGTCTTTATAATTGTATATTTTCCATCTGCGATGAATGTAATTACAGCAGTTTTCATATCGGGAGAAAAGTAAGTTTCCATATCAGATAGCTCAAAGAATTCCCATGTTAAAGGCGCTTCTTTAGTGATGTCTTTTTTTGTAAAGACATAAAAAGGATTTAAATTAGAGTCTCCAGTAGATACTTGAATTTCTGGGTGTTCAAATTTTTTGTAAGACTCATAGTCTCCAGCCATGATCGCTTGTTGCATTTCTTTTTGTTTTGCCATGATATTTTTACGAACATCAGATATTGCCATCTTTGCATAGTATAGCTGAACATTAGTTCTATATGGAGATGAGAATGTTCCAAAATCAACTGCTCTAAGCTGGGTTTTTAGAGCGTTTTCATAATCCCCCATTGAAGCATAGTGTTCTGCCATAGAATCATATGAATTTGGACCGTCGTGACTATTTTGAGACATTTTTACATACTTCAAAGCTTGGGCTGTATCTTTTTCTCCATAAGCTCCATTCATGTAACCGTATGACATCATGTTGTAAGCTGATGAGGAGTATTCAGGAAATTTTTCAGCAAATATTTTATAAGAATTAAAATCTTGAATAGAGGTAGGTAAGAAATTAATTAATGGGCTTTTTGGAAATTTTTCAACCATACTTTTTTCTAAAGACTTTTGATCCTCTGAGGAAGCCGACATATAATCAAACCATGCTTTTTCTTCTGAGGTTAGATCAGAGGTGTTAATTTCTTTCAGTTTTTTAGCTCTACTTCCCCAAGTTGAATTTGCACTGCTGATATAAGCCAACGTTAGTTTAGCGCAACCACAATTTTCATCTAATAATAAAGCAGAGTTGGCAGAACCAAATGCAGCCATATATTCCAAATTAAATACATATTCTATTGCTTGATTTGCAATAATTGAAGCTTTTTTATTGCAGGAAGCATCTTCGATCCATTGGGCGTTTATAAACATAGTAAAGCTCAAAGCAATAAGTGTAATAATGTTTTTCATAATTAAGTTGTTTTTTTAATATTAATAAAAAATTTGAAAACAAATATAAAAATTAGTTGTTAAAAACAATCAATAATAATGTCAAAAAAATAATTTTAGTATATTTTTTTTCTTCAAAATTAAATTTTCTCTAAATTTTTAGAATAAAAATTGTATTTCGTATATTTGCGAGTAATTATCTAAGAAAAAGGAAACTACTAATTTTTAGATACGGTTGTGAAGTTTTGAATGTGAAAAAAAATTATACTTGTGCGATTGCAAAATCGATCAATCTCCTCGGAGATAAATGGTCCTTACTCATACTAAGGGATATGATTTTACATAAGAAAACCAGATTCAAAGAATTTAAATCTTCCAAAGAAAAAATTGCCACTAATATTCTTTCAAACAGATTGAAGTCTCTTCTTGAAGCGTCGCTTATTGAAAAGCTAAATCCTTTAGGAACCAAAAAAAGCACTCGTTATATTGCCACAGATAAAGGGGTTTCAACCCTTCCGATCATCATTGATTTATATTTATTTTCTATTGAATCAATAGACGAGTCTGTTCTAAATGAGTCTCAGATCAATATAAAGAATGCGATTACTTCTGATCACCATTTATTCGAAGAAGAAAGAAAAAATGAGTATTTAAATTTTATTAAAGAGTTAAAAAACCTTTAGACTCTCTTTTTGTTTATATATAGTAGTCAGTATAAATTAGTAAAATGTAGCCTTTTATTTTGCGAATCACATTTTGGATATTTATTTTTATCATTTTAAATAAGGATTTTTTAAATCTTAGCAATATATTTTTTTCTATTGATACAAATCGAACTACATAAGACTTCGCTTCAAATTTTTAAAAGAATAAAATTTCTTTTATTGGTTGGCCTATTTTTACTTTTTAACAAAACCAGTTTTAGCCAACTCAATTCTAGTTTAGGGAATCCGTTTATTAAAAATTTCTCAAAAAAAGAAGTTAAAAAAAATTTAAAAGTATTCGACATTTCTCAAAATAAAAACGGGGAGATGTACTTTGCTACCCCGGGATCATTATTAGCATATGATGGGTTTAGATGGGAGCAATATTATGGAAAAGGAGAGACAGATCTACAAGCTGTTTTATATGTAAATGATCAGCAAATTTATACTTCTGGTCATGGGGGTTTTGGATTTTGGTCTAAAAATAAGAAAGGAATTTTAGAGTACACAAGCTTGTTTTTTAAATCCCCAAGTAAAACGGCACCTCTATTACCTGTTTTTTCAAATATAGCAGCAGTTGATGGAAAGATCTTTTTTCAATCTTTTCAGCAGATTTATAGTTATGATCCTTCAAATAAAAAACTTGAGATAATTAATGCAACAAAAGGGTTTAGCACCCTTTTTTCCACAAATAAGAGCGTATTTGTCCAAGATGTTACCATGGGGCTATTTGAAATATCAAATACAAAAAAGCAACTAATAAAAGGTACAGGCAATATTGCGTTAAGCATTGTTGAGGTTTTCGAGGAGCCTAATCAAGGGCTACTTTTGCCAACAAAAAATAAAGGCTTTTGGGTTTGTAAAGATGGAAATTTACAAAAGAAAGATTGGGAAATTAATAGTGTCCTTGAAAAACATATTATTACCGACGTAAAAAGATATACGAACGGGACTTTTATTATTGGGACCTTAAGAAATGGATTTTATATTATTTCTAATCAAGGTGAGAAGTTAGCTCATTTTAACAAAAAAAATGGTATTGGGAATAACGCTATTAGAAAAGTGTTTAAAGATAATAATGATAATATATGGTTGGCCACAGAATCTGGAATTAGCTATTTAGAACCTGCCAAAAATCTAAAATATTTAATAGATACAAAAGGTAATTATGGAACTGTATATTCAAGTTTATTAAGCGATTCATTATTATATCTTGGAACGAATCAAGGGTTGTTTGTGAAAAACATAAACAATCTTTTTTCTGAACCCAAATTAATAGATAAGAATACTCAACAAATCTGGGTAATCAATAAAATCGATTCACAAATTTTAGTTGGAAGTGATAAAGGAGTGTCCGAAATCCGAAACAATACTTTAAAAACAATTCATCTTGAAGGTGGGGGTTGGATTTTCAAGACTCATCCTAAAATCAACAACCTTTTATATGTTGGTTTTTACTCAGGGATAGGCGTTTTTCAGAAAAAGAATAATCAATGGAAATTTTTAAAAAAACTAGAAGGTTTTGGCGAATCTTCTAGATTTATTGAATTTGATCAGTACGGTCAAATATGGGTGGCTCATCCTGAAAAAGGATATTATCGATTAAGAATCTCTAAAAATGGATTGGAACTGAAAGAGGTTGAGTTTTATGGTGTAAAAAATTCAAATATTGAAGCCTATGCGAATATTTGTAAAATAGACGGGAATTTGGTTTTTTACAATCCCAAAGGTTTTTTTTACTATGATGCAATTGACAATGTATTCACAAAAGCAAAATATCCGTCTGAAATTTTTAAAGGACTATCAAACATCAATTACATTTCACAAGATGAAAATATATTTTGGTTTTCTACACCGAATCTTTTAGGGTATGTCTTAAGGAATGGAAATGACTTTAATAAATATCAAGATCCTTTTTTTACAATTTGGGACAAACACCTAAAAGACTTTAATAAAGTCGTAAAATTGAATCCTACGAACTACGCTATAGGAATAGATAATGGAGTTGTGTTTTATGAAATGAGTTCTGAATTGAAAAAGCCTCGAGAGAATACAGCGATTATAAAACGATTAGAATTTATTAGTTTAACAGATACGATCACTGCCCCAATTGATCACAAACGTGAATTAAAAATTCCGTCGGGGTATAATTTTTTAAAAATTCAAGTAGCCCTTCCGAATGTTCCTTTGAGTAATTCTAGATATTATCAATACAAATTAAAGGGTGTAGAAAATGACTGGTCTCCTTGGGTCTTTGAAACTGAAATTAAATTTCCAGGTTTGGCATCAGGAAATTACGAGCTAGAATTAAGAACAAAAGCAGCAGAGGAAACCGAGTTTCAGGTAATGAAATTTCCTTTCCACATCAAATCGCCATGGTATGTTAATCGGGTAGCTAAAGTACTTTATGTTCTGTCTTTTATTTTTCTTTTCTTTGGATATAGAGCTTATTTAAAAAGAAAAAACGAAAAATATGTAATCCGATTAAAGCAGTTGGAAAAGCAAAAAAGAGCGCGTCAAAAAGAAAAATTTGAATTACAGAAACTAGCAGCAGATAAGCAGTTGTATCTTTTGAAAGAAGATAATCTGAATTTAGAAATTAAAAAGAAAAATTCTGCATTAGCTTCTTCCACTCTCAATAATATTAAGAAAAAAGAGCTTCTAGCAGATTTAATTAATGATCTTACGAGTATCGATAAAGAATTGGTAAATAATTCACTGCATTATCCCGTAAAAAAAGTAATAAAAAAAATTAATCACCATTTATTAGATAAAGAAGATTGGTTGAGTTTTCAACTGCACTTTACCAATTCGCACGCTAAATTTTTTGAAAACCTAAGAGAAAAACATTCAGATCTATCTCCAAATGAAATCAAGTTAAGCGCCTATTTAAAATTAAATCTTTCTTCTAAAGAGATCGCTGCTTTGATGAATGTTGCCAATACAAGTGTAGAACAAAGTCGTTACAGACTTCGTAAAAAATTTAATTTAGACAAAGAGGTGAATCTTGTAAATTATATTCAAAAAATATAATTAAATTTCTAGCACTGAAAATCAATAACTTATATTTATTAACAAAGGTTTTGTAGAGGTTAATTTTTAACTGTATTAATTTTTGTAGAGGATTAAAAATTGTTTAACACGTAGTTTTATGTCATTTTTGCAATGTATTAACATGCAATTGAATTGTGTCGACTTAAAGGTTCATCAATAAAAAATTTAGTACCGTTTGACAGATATCAAAATTGATCAGTTTATATTTTTCCTAACTTAATTACATACATTATGAAACAAAAATTACTCTTAATTCTATTTTTAACCTTTGGGATTGTTCACGCTCAAGAAGTTACTCATGTAGATTTTGATACCAACAATGCAAATATTGTTTTTAATAGTTGGAATGGTTCCTCAACTTTTTCAAAAGTTGCAAACCCTGCTTCAGATGACGCAAACAACTCTGAATTTGTAGGTCAATTTACTGCGGGTAACGATAACGGAATCGGAATCGGTGTTATAAACCCTACAACGGTTTTCACTTCCCCTTTTAATTTAGCATCCAATGCTATTTTTAAGATGAAGGTTTTTGCTACAGAAGAAATTAATGTTATTTTTCATCTAGAGAATTCACCAGATTGGGGCAATAATTTAGAAGTAACTGCTTCTGTTGGAGCCTCTGAAATAAATAAATGGACAGAGTTAACTTTTGATTTTAGTAGTTTTTCTAATATTTTCATGAACAATATTGTGATCAAAATTGGAGGATCTAACACCACAGCAGGAGACATCTACTTTTTTGATGACATCAAAGGGCCAGAATTATATTCAGCTCCAGCTCAACAATATTCTCCAGCTGACGGCATAACAGATGCTACGATATCTACAAATTTAGAAATCACTTCCAATGGGAAATTTAGAAATTTAGATGATTCTGAGATTAAAGACCTAACTTCTAAAGTTGCATTAAAATTTGGAGATGCTGATGGTGCAGATGTTCCTTTTACTGCAAGTATTAATGGTGATAAAAATAAAATAACGATAGACCCATCGAGTGATTTAGATAATTCTACTACCTACTGGTATGGAGTTGTTGACGATGCAATAGAATATTCAACGGATGTTTCAGTAACAGGAGTTGCTGCTAGTTTTACAACAAAGGCGGCTGTAACTGGCGATATTAATGAAGTGCTTTTTGATTTTGATACTACCAATGCAAATCTTGCTTTTACCTCATGGGAAGGAGTTGGTTTTGCGAAAATTGACAATCCTGATAAGTCTGGAATCAATGTTTCTAATAATGTTGGTGAGTATACATACAAAGGGAATAGTGCTGGTTTAGAAAATGATTTAGTGAATGGTGCCACACCACTGACTCCATTTGATTTTTCAGAAACACCTTTTATAAAAGTAAAGGTTTGGGTTAGTAAACCTGTAGGAGTCTCTATTAAGCTTCAAAATTATCCAGATTATGGTCAAGGTCACGAACAAATGATTGAAGTTACAGAGACGAATACTTGGGTGGAAGTTATTTTTAATTATGGTGCGATTACTGCAACAAATTATGACAGAGCTCAAATTTATTTTGATAAAGATGGTAGTGGAGGTTCTTCAGTTGGAGACAAATATTATTTCGATGATTATTTAAAAAGTAATGTTCCGCCTGCCGTTGAAAACACTTTTTCTCCAGTTAATGGTGCAACCGATGTTTCTCAGTTTGCGACACCAACTATTACCTCTAATTTCCAATTTAGAAATTTAGACGATAGTTCAATAACAGATGTTACTAGTTTTGTAGAACTAAGAAAGGATGATGCCTCAGGGGAATTAGTTGCGATGACTGCTGTTTTAAGTGACAATAAATCTTCGATTACAATAAGTCCTTCAGAGATATTGTCTGTAAATACAACCTATTGGTATGGTGTTAAAGAGGAGGTAATTGAATACAAAGAAACCAACACTGCGATTACTGGGCTTTCAGCAACATTTTCAACAACTTCTACTGCTGTAACCATGGTAACGTATAATGATTTTGACGGGAATTCACTAACAACAGTTTCAGAATCGATGGGAGATCCTGCCGGATCATATGAAACAGTTGCAGATCCTAAAGATGGAGCAAATATGGTTACTAAATGGGTAAAAGGAAATTCTTGGGGAGGCTGGGAAAGAATACATTTTCAATTAAACGCTCCTTATGACGCCGCTAAAGATGATATCTTCTCTTTTAGAGTGTATTCATCTGTTAAAACCAATTACATGTTCAAAATTGCAGATGCAAAAGGAGATGGTGATCAAAATGCAAATCTTGAAAAATATGGAGAAATTACAGTAGCAAATCAATGGCAAACAATTTATTTCGATGCCTCAGAGTTAGCTGATGGAATTAGCTTTGATCATATTTTTATTTTTATAGGACCCGGAAATGGAGCTATTACAGGAGATTTTTACATAGATGATTTAAAAGGTCCCCAATTACAGGGTACTGCGTCTACAAATGATTTTGAAAAAGCAACCGTTCAGTTTTTTCCAAATCCAGCAAATGACATGATACGCTTCAGCAACTTGGATGGAAATAAACAAATTAGAATTTTTGATATCAACTCAAAACAGGTTTTAAAAAAGGAACTAAAATCGAATGAGTTGTCAATTAAGAATTTGAAGCCAGGTTTTTACTTTTTAGAAGTTAATGGTCAATTTAAAAAGTTAATTAAAGAATAAGCCTTAAATTTATTATCTTATGGAATGAAAGAGAATGTCTCTTTCATTCCGTTTTTTATGAAGTAAAATATGAACAAATTTTCAATTATTTTTATCAGGTTATTCTTAGTGATAGCCTTATTTTTCTCCTGTTCTTTGTTTTCGCAAACAGTCATTGTCTCTGGAGAGATTGTAGATGATTCAGGAAATTATCTTCCTGGAGTTTCAATATTGGTAGAAGGAACAAAAAATGGGGCTTCAACAGATTTTGATGGTCAATATATCATCAATATAAAGACCCAAAATGCAACGTTAATATTTCAATATCTGGGTTTTGAAACTCAAAAAATTAAGGTTGGAAATCAAAAAAAAATCAACCTAATTTTAAAAGAAAACGCCGATCAATTAGATGAAGTGCAAGTTGTTGCATTTTCTAAACAAAAGAAAAATAGTGTTATAGGGTCTATAACAACCTTAAAAGTTTCGGAACTGAAACAACCTACTTCTAATATAACCAATACACTGGCGGGTAAAATTGCAGGATTAATTTCCTACCAGAGATCCGGAGAGCCTGGGCAAGACAATGCCGCCTTCTTTATCAGAGGGGTTACTACTTTTGGGTTTAACAATGGTCCTTTAATTTTATTGGATGGTTTGCAAGTATCAGCCTCAGATTTGGCACGGATAGAACCCGATAATATTGCAACCTTTTCCATTATGAAAGATGCAACAGCAACTTCTTTGTATGGAGCAAAAGGAGCCAACGGTGTTGTATTAGTCACCACAAAAGAAGGGAAAAAAGGAAAAGCAAAAATATCTGTTCGGTATGAAAATTCACTTTCTGCACCCTCAAAGATCAATAGTTTTTTAGGGGCGGTAGATTATATGGAGTTGTATAATAGAGCGCAACGAATGAGAGATCCCTCTGCGAATTTATTGTATTCTAAGCAAAAAATAGAAGGAACAAGAAATGGACTTAATCCAAATTTGTACCCAGATGTAGATTGGTATGATGAATTATTTACGGATTATGCTGTTAACAATAGAATTAACGTAAATATTAATGGAGGTGGAGAAGTCGCTCAATATTATCTGTCTGTTTCTAATTCCAATGAAAAAGGTTTGTTAAAAATTGATCCTTTAAACAACTTCAATAATAACATAGATATCAATCGCTCTAATTTAAGAGCAAACATTAATATTAATTTATCAAAAACATCAAAAGTTGCTGTAAAGTTTTATTCCTTATTTGAACGTTATAACGGACCCGTTGTAAGTGCATCAGATATCTTTTATCAAGTAGCACAGGCAAATCCTGCAAATTTTCCAAAAGCTTATGAGCCAGACGAAATAACAGCAAGTTTTAATCATACACTATTTGGTAATAAGGGTAATGGTGGGTTTGCAAATCCATACGCGGAAAGCGTAAAAGGATATAAAGATCGTTTTACAAATACAACCTTGGCACAGATTCAATTACGTCAAGATTTAAGTTTTATAACTGAAGGCTTAAAAATTAGAGCACTCGCTTCTGTAAAAACCTATACAGAAAATCAAAATGAAAGTAGTTTCACTCCCTTTTATTATGGATTGGCCGAAATAGAAACTCCAACAGGGATTGTAAACTCTTTGTATCCAATTCAAGAAGGAACAGAGTTTTTAAATGCGGCACCTACCTATAACTATGGGAATAGTAATTTTTATTATGAAATGGTTGCTGAATATAATAGAAATTTTAATGAAAAACATGATGTTGGGGGATTACTAGTAGCCAATTTTACTGAAGCTTTAAATACCATTGGGGGAAGTTCAACATTTGCTACGTTACCTTCAAGAAACATGGGAGTTTCTGGAAGAGCTTCTTACAGTTATGACAGTCGTTATTTTGGAGAGTTTAACTTTGGTTATAATGGTTCTGAAAAATTTGCAGAAAAAAATCGATTTGGATTTTTTCCTTCAGTTGGACTGGGTTGGATCATTTCTAATGAAGTTTATTTTGAGAAAAACATCCCTTCCATCAATTTATTAAAATTAAAATATACCTATGGTTTGGTTGGGAATGACGGAATTTCTAGTCCTAGTGATCGTTTCTTTTATTTATCCAATGTAAATCTTAATAATGGAGGGACTGGGTATACATTTGGAGAAAGCTACAATGATTATAGGGATGGATATATTATCAATAGATATGGGAATGAAAATGTTTCTTGGGAAGTTGCTACCAAATCAAATATTGGTTTAGAGCTGGGTCTTTTTAACAAGTTAATGATTCAAGCAGATTATTTTACTGAACATCGAAAAGACATCTATATGGAACGTCAATACATTCCGGAGACCTCTGGGCTAACAACTAATATTAGTAGTAATATTGGTGAGGTTAAGACCAAAGGAATTGATGTATCTTTAGATTACAACCATGCTTTTAGTGGAGACTTTTATATTACTGCAAGAGGGAATTTTACCTATTCTACCAATAAAATTTTGGTCAATGGTGAGCCTGAATTTCAAAATAAAAATTTAAGTAGAATCGGATATCCTGTAAATCAGCAGTGGGGATATGTTGCAGAGCGTTTATTTGTAGATCAAGAAGATATCGACAACTCTCCAGAACAATTTAATGGTTTTTCTTCAACCAATTCGTATTTGCCAGGAGATATCAAATATACCGACCTTAATCAAGATGGCGTTGTCAATGAGTTAGATCAAGCCCCTATTGGCAAACCGAATGTACCAGAGATTGTATATGGTTTTGGAGTATCTGCAGTTTACAAAAATTTTGATTTTTCTGTGTTCATGCAGGGGTCTGCAAGATCCTCGTTTTTTATAAATCCGAATGATATCTCCCCTTTTGTAAATCAACGGAATGCATTAAGTGTCATTGCGAACAATCATTGGTCAGAAAACAATCCAGACCCCAATGCTTTTTGGCCCCGATTATCCATAGAAGCGATAGAAAACAATGAAAAAACATCTACTTGGTGGTTAAGAGATGGAGATTTTTTAAGATTAAAAAGCGTAGAATTTGGGTATACAATTCCAAAGTCAGCTGGAAAAGTATTTGCAAATTCAAAAACGAGAATCTATGTTACAGGATTAAATTTATTGAATTTCTCAAAGTTTGATCTATGGGACCCAGAGTTAGCTGGAAATGGATTAGGGTATCCATTACAAAGAGTGATTAATATTGGTGCTCAAATAAAATTTTAAAGAAAAGATGAATATAAAAAACAGATATATAGCAACTTTACTAGGGAGTATTTTATTATTCACAAGTTGTGAAGAGTATTTAGATATTGTTCCTGACGGAACACAAGAATTAAGTTTACTTTTTAATAGAAAAGAAACTGCCTATAAAGCGTTGGCAAACACCTACAGTTATTTACCACAAAATGACGGAACCTATGCCAGTTATGTTTTGGCAAGCGATGAGGTTGCAGTTCCTGTTCCGAAAGAACCGAATGCAATTAAATTGATGAAAGGACAACAAAATGTTTCTTCTCCATTGATGGGGTATTGGTCTGGTTTTTCTGCAAATGGAAGAGGTCAAGGGTCTTTGTGGGAAGGGATACGAAGTGCGAACACCCTTATTCAAAACATTGATTTGGTTGTAGACATGCCCCAAGAAGAAAAAAATCAATGGAAAGCAGAAGTGAAATTTTTAAAAGCCTATTTTCATTTTTTATTGGTCAGCAACTATGGTCCCATTCCAATTGTCGATGAGAATTTACCGATTACAGCCTCAGACCAAGAAGTTCGGCTAGATAGGAAAACAGTAGACGAATGTTTCAGCTATATTGTGGAAACAATAGATGCTGCTATTTTAGATTTGCCTGAGCGTGTTCTTGGAAATAATGATCTAGGAAGAATAGATCAAGTCATTGCAAAATCTATAAAAGCAAAAGTTTTACTCTACAGTGCTAGTCCCCTTTTTAATGGAAATACTTCTTTGTATTCAAATTTCATCAATACAAACGGAGAACATTTTTTCAATCAAACCTATGAAAATTCAAAATGGGATTTGGCAGCTGAAGCTACCAAAGAAGCCATAGAAGCAGCAATTGCTCAAGGAGTTAGCATGTATTATTTTACAGAAACAATGCCAGATTATGATAAAAATAATTCTCAGTATGAATTTATTCGAAATCAATATGATAATCGTTATGCAATTACGGACCCCTGGAATTCAGAACTCTTGTGGGGGAATTCTAGCCCAGTAACCAATGGACAATATTGGCAAATTCAATCTCCAGCGATGATGAAAGACCCAAGCTCTTCTTCTGTAGAAGCAGCATGGCAGTGGTTAGCTCCAAGTCTTAGGATGGCGGAAACTTATTATACCAAAAATGGATTGCCTATCGATGAAGATTTGTCTTTTGCGTATTCGGAAAGGTATCGTATAGCGACCATTGCTTTTAACCAACGTTTTTATGCTCAATTTGCCAATAGAACAGCAAAATTAAACCTCAATAGAGAGCCTCGTTTTTATGCCTCGCTTGGTTTTGATAGAGGACTCAATAGAACCTGGGGAGGTCTTTGGAAACTAAAAATGAGAAAAGGAGAAACGCATGGTAGAAGAGCCAATACAGGAGATTATTTAGTAACAGGGTATGCACTTAAAAAATTGGTGCATCAAGATTCAGAGGGAGATACTTATAATAAGGCAATTACCTATCCTTGGCCAATGATTCGCTTAAGCGAATTGTATTTAATGTATGCAGAATCCTTGAACGAATCTAGCGGCCCTTCACTAGAAGTCTATGATGCATTAAATGAAATTAGACAACGTGCAGGAATACCATCAGTTCAGGATGCATGGAGTAATGCAACTTTTGCAGCTACGCCAAATAAACATTTGAGTCAAGAAGGTTTAAGAGAAATTATTCAACAAGAAAGAATGATCGAGTTGGCTTTTGAAGGGCACCGATATTACGATATAAGACGGTGGAAATTGGCAGAGAAATACTTTACGACCCCCATTAAAGGGTGGTCTGTAGACGAAGATTCAGAAGCGAATTATTATCAAATTATGGAGGTAAGTCAACGATCTTTCAGGAGTCCAAGAGATTATTTTCAGCCCATTAGTTTTACAGAACTTTCTAGAAATCCGAATTTAATTCAAAATCCAGGTTGGTAAAAAAACATCATTATGAAAAAACAACTCAACAAAGCAGTGCTTTTTTTACTCTTTATTTTTACAACAATTATTTCGTGTTCTGAAAGCGAAAATATAGATACGACTCCTCCTGGAATATTGTCTAATATTTCTGTAACACCCACCAATGGAGGTGGTATTATTTCGTATTCACTTCCTTCAGACGATGATATTTTATATGTAAAAGCAGTTTATACGAATTCACAAGGAGAAGAAGTTTTTAGAGTCTCTAGTAAACACAATACCTCAATAGAAGTAAACGGTCTAAGTCAATCTACTCCTGTAAATGTAAAATTATTGGTGGTCGATTTGAATGAAAACATTTCTGAAATTGTAGCAATCGAATTTACTCCCCTAGAATCATTTATCTTCTTTGTACAAGAGAGTATTCAAATAGCTCCAGATTTAGGAGGTGTTAAAATAACTTGGGAGAATATCGCTTCAAAAACAGTTTTTGTGTACGTGCATATTTTAGAAGGAGTAGATGAAACCATCAGAATATTGTCGTCTAATAATGCCGAAGAGAGTATCTTTATTAGAGGATTAGCACCCTCAGAAATAACGATTTCTACAAAAGTTGAAGATTTTGATGGAAATATTACTGAATTAAAAGAAAAAGGAAAATATACGCCTCTTTTTGAAGAAAAAATAGACAAATCAACCTGGACTTTAGTGAGTGGTCAATCTATCAATGGGAATGCCTATGAGGGGAAAACAGTCAATTTTTGGGACGATGTAGTGGATACCGTTGAAACGGATGCAGATAACAGCTATTTTATTGCCACAAGAGATAATAATGGAGGGAGCTTGAATTTTCCTTTAGATATTGTTATAGATCTTCACAAGAATGTAAAAATGCAACGATTTATAGTATGGCAAAGAGCCTATTGGTATCAGGGTGGAGGCATCACCTATCATTACCAAGAAGAGAATATAAAGTCTTTTAATTTGTATGCGAGCTCAGACGCACAAACGTGGAGTTTAATGGGCGAATTTGATATTGGAGATCCAAGAAATGGTGCAGGTGAAATTCCAGCAACTGCTTTTCAAGAAGCAATTGACGGACATGAGTTTAGTTTGCAAAATACTTCAGAAGCCTTCAGATATCTTAAATTTCAGATTACTTCCAATTATGGAAGTACTCAAATTACAGTAGGTTCGGAAATAACGTTATTTGGTTTAGATAATCTTTAATTCTTTTTTACAAAATTTAGATGAAAAAATACCTTTTACATATATTTCTCGTTTTTGTAGTTTCTGCAAATTCTCAAGGATTAAGAACCCTAGGAAAAAAAATAATTAATTCGAATGGAGATCCTGTCCTCCTCAAAGGGGTTGGTCTAGGGGGTTGGATGTTGCAAGAAGGGTACATGATGAATTCTTCTGGAGGGGCAGATACCCAACATGAGTTCATAGAAAAATTAACCACACTTATTGGCGCTGAAAAGACCGAAGAATTTTATTCGAATTGGCGTAATAATTTTGTAACAAAACAAGATGTAGATGCTATTGCAAATTTTGGGTTTAATAGCATTCGCTTACCGATGCACTACAATCTTTTTACCCTGCCGATTGAACAAGAACCTGTGGCAGGAGAAAACACTTGGTTAGACACAGGATTTAAGATGGTCGATGAACTCCTATCATGGTGTGAATCCAATCAAATTTATTTAATTTTAGATTTACATGCTGCTCCAGGAGGTCAGGGAAAAGATGCTGCTATTTCAGATTATGACGATGAAAAGCCTTCTTTATGGGAAAGCGAATTTAACAAGAGTAAAACAGTTGCATTGTGGAGAAAATTGGCAGAACGTTATAAAGATAAAGAATGGATTGGAGGCTACGATTTGCTTAACGAAGTAAATTGGCCTTTGGGATCGAATGTGTTACGTGAGTTGTATATTAGAATTACAAATGAAATAAGAGCGGTAGATGCAAATCATATTCTTTTTATTGAAGGGAACGGATTTGCCAATGATTTTTCTGGCTTGACACCTCCTTGGGATGCCAATATGGTCTACAGTCCCCATAAATATTGGACCTATAACGATACTGCTTCCATGCAGTGGGTCTTGGATATTAGAGCTCAACACAATGTTCCTCTTTGGCTCGGAGAATCTGGTGAGAACTCTAATGTTTGGTTTACAGAAGCCATTAATTTGTTGGAAGACAATGATATTGGTTGGGCTTGGTGGCCTTGGAAAAGAATCGAGACCATCGTTTGTCCCTATTCAATAAAATCGAATGCCAATTATGAAGCGATAATTAAGTATTGGAAAGGAGAAGGAGCAAAACCTTCAGTCGACGATGCTGTTCAAGGATTGACTCAATTAACCACAGATTTATTGGTAGATCATAATGTGTACTATAAAGATGTTATTGATGCCATGTTAAGACAACCCCAAGACGAAACACACATTCCCTATGCCAATCACATCATTCCTGGAATAGTGTATTTATCTGATTACGATATGGGAACCAATGGCATTGCATACAACGATATCGATTATGGAAACTACACGCTTTCTTCCGGAGAGGATTATCAACCATGGAATTCAGGGTGGGCCTATAGAAATGATGGTGTTGATATTCAAACAAATTCAGATACGGGAAATAGTAATGGGTTTCATATTGCGTACACCAAAGATAATGAATGGTTAAAATACACCCTTGAAGTCACTGAAACTGGATTTTATACCCTTAAATTCAGATATGCGTCTCAACAATCTGGCGCAAAAGTTGAATTTTTTATAAACGAGGTGGATGTTGCCGGAAATGTTACTCTAGGGAGTACAGGAGGATGGAATAATTTTGTGAATCATACGATAAATAATTCCTACTTAGAGGAAGGAACACACGTTCTTAAAGTTCAAATTGATGGAAATAAAGAAGTCAATATGAGCAGTATTGAATTTGTTAAATCATCAACAGTTCCAGTATTTAAAGAGTTGAGTTCAAGTACAAACAACGATGAAAAATCGATACAGGTTGTTTTAAATCAGCCCATTCTTAACGAAACATTATCCAATAATTTTTTTGAAGTAAACGTAAATGATGAAGTAGTAGCGATTGAGTCAGTAGTAATCGATTCAGCTAATAATAGACAAATTACAATAGAGTTGGTAGATTATTTATTTTATCAAGATGCGATTAAGGTAAGTTATACAGGGAGTGCTATAAATTCAACATACAACGAATCACTGAATACATTTAGTGAGTTAGTCGTTGATAATAATTTAAGAACGAGATTAAAAATCCCTGGAAAAATTCAAGCCGAAAGTTTTATCAATCAAGTTGGATTAGAAACAGAAGATACTTCAGATTCAGGAGGGGGTCTAAACATCGGCTATACCAGTGTAGGCGATTATGCAGAGTACTTGGTTTATATTTCTGATGATGGGAACTACAGTTTAAACCTCAGAACAGCTGCACAATGGAATTCAGGAAAAATTGAATTTGAACTTATGAATAACAGTACAACTCAAAGTATATCAATCCTAGATCTACCCATAACTGGAGGGTGGCAATCATGGCAAACTACCACGAGAGAAGTTATTTTAGATGCGGGAGTATATTCTTTAAAAATGAAGGTTTTAAGGGATGGTTTTAATATGAATTGGTTTGAATTTGTATTTGTAAGTAGCTTGGGTGTTGAGAACGTAAAGAACAATACTCTTACAGTTTATCCAAATCCTATCTCAGAAGAATTTCAAATAAAGTTGAACAACCAACAAAAAGTTACGAGCCTAAAAATTATAGATGTGAATGGGCGCATCGTAAAAAACATAACACCTAATTCATCCAATCGTATGTATCAGTTATCAAATTTAAAATCAGGGATTTATTTTCTTTTTTTAGAAACTGATAAAGGACGTTTTCAGAAAAAAATAATTAAAAAATAATATTTATGAAAAAATCAAAGGACACGCTGCTTTTAAGTTTTATTATAGTAACAATTGTCTTTACTGCTTGTAAAACAAAAGAAAAAGAAAATAGCTCTAATTTGGATAATTCCAAGGAATGGAAAGTTGACTTTTTAGATAATTTTGATAGTTTTAATTCCGATAATTGGCAAGATCAACGTATATGGGTTAATAACGAAACCCATTGTTATGTTCCAGATAATGAATTTGGAACCCGAGAAGTAAGTGAGGGTTCACTGAAGTTAAAAGTTGTAAATGTCGGAGACAAACGTCCTTGTGATAATTTTGATAAATATGGGAAACAACATCCAGAAACACAATATGTAGCGGGTAGAATCACTTCTAAAAATAAAAAAGAATTTATCAAAGGAAAATGGACTGCAAGATTAAAACTTCACAGTAATGGAGAGTCAAGTATGTTTCCTGCTTGGTGGCTTCTAGGTGCTCAAAATAACGAACCACCAGTTCAAGAAGCCGACGAAAATATTTGTTGGCCGATGACTGGTTCTGGTGAAATAGATATTTTTGAACATCATGGAGATCATCAAAAAAATCATTTTACAACAGGAGCCATTAAAAGTCTTGGAACTTGTGACAAGGGAGATTGGTGGACCTTACGAAAAGGATTCGATACCCTCTTGAATGAATATCACGAGTATTCTGTCGAATGGGAAGGGAAGGATCTAGTGTATAGAGTTGATCAAAAAGAAATATATCGAAATAAAGAAATAGGGGATGCCTATCCAGAAAAGATGTTTGCTATTTTAAATTTTGCTAAAATCACCGATACTTCAATGAAAGGAGAATGGGTCATGGAAGTAGATTGGGTAAAACATGAGTATAGAAAAATAATTTTATAATAAGATATGTCATTCAATAACATTAAAATAATAAGTCTTGTACTTTTAATTGCTTCCTGCTCCAATATAAAAGAGAAAGAAGTAAGCAATTCTTTGTCCTCGGAATCTTTAAAAAGGTATAAAAACAAAACACTTCAAGTGTATACAACTGCAAAAGATACAGAATTAAGATTAACCAAAACAAGCGAACAAGTCTTTAAAAAGAAGGTACAGCCTCTAGAAACTGAGGTTGCTATTTTTATAAATCCAAAAAAAACATTTCAAAAATATTTAGGGATTGGTGGAGCTATTACCGATGCTTCATCAGAAGTTTTTGCAACGCTAAACGAGACGCAACAAAATAAATTATTAGAATCTTTATACGGTAAAGACGGCATTGGATACAATATCATCAGAACGAGTATTCATAGTAGTGATTTTGGTTTAGGAAGTTTTACTTATGTCAAAGAAGGCGATGCTGATTTAAAAACGTTTTCAATTGAAAAAGACAAGGAAAAAAGAATACCCTTTATAAAAAGAGCCATTGATTTGATCAAAGATGACTTGGTTTTTTATGCGAGCCCCTGGAGTCCTCCAGCTTTTATGAAAAGTAATAAAAACATGTTGCAAGGAGGAAAGTTGCTTCCAGAATTTCGTCAAGCTTGGGCAGATTATTACGTAAAGTTTATCAAAGCCTATGAGGAAGAAGGAATTCCTGTTTGGGGTTTGACCATTCAAAATGAACCGATGGCAGTACAACGATGGGAGTCTTGTATATATACTGCAGATGAGGAACGTGATTTTTTAAAAAATTATCTAGGTCCTACCCTTGAAAAAGAAGGTTTGGGAGATAAAAAAATTGTGGTTTGGGATCATAATAGAGACTTAATTTCAGAGAGAGCAAATACTATTTTTGAAGATCCAGAAGCATCAAAATATGCTTGGGGAATCGGTTTTCATTGGTATGAAACTTGGACAGGAGGATTGCCTAAATACGATAATCTAAAAAATATAAACGAATCGTTTCCATCAAAAAACATGTTATTTACAGAAGGTTGTCAAGAAGGATTTGATACTGAGCGATTACATTTTTGGCCCAATGCAGAGCGATATGGAAACTCAATGATCAACGACTTTAACAGTGGTGTTGTTGGTTGGACAGATTGGAATATTTTATTAGATGAAAGAGGGGGACCAAATCATGTTCAAAATTTCTGTTTTGCGCCCATTCATGCCAATACAAAAACTGGAGAACTAATTTATACCCCAACATATTATTACATAGGTCATTTTTCTAAATTTATAAAGCCCGGAGCTTTAAGAGTGAGTACAACAACAAGTAGAACCACCATTGAGAGTACTTCTTTTCAAAATGAAAATGGGTCAATAGTTACGGTAGTGATGAATAAAACGGATCATACTATAGGGTATAAACTTATAGTTGGAGCAGCTGAAACGTATTTAGAAATTCAACCGCGTGCAATGCAAACAATAATTTATTAAATTTACTTTTTTAAAATAAAAAATAGAGATGAATACTAAGACCTACACCATTTTTATAAGTTTTATCGTTGCATTAGGAGGATTTTTGTTTGGTTTTGATGCAGGAATCATTTCTGGGGTGATGTCTTTTGCTGGTCCTGAATTCAATTTAAATGAAATTCAATCTGGTTGGGTGGTGAGTGCACCCTCTTTTGCAGCGATGTTTGCGATGTTGTTTTCAGGAAGACTTAGTGATCTTATTGGAAGAAAAAAAACACTCATTTTTGTCGCTCTCTTATATGCAATTTCAGCAATTTTGTCTGCAGTAGCAACTTCCTACGAAATGCTCTATATCGCAAGAATTATTGGAGGGATTGCCTTTGGAGCTGCCTTGGTTTTAGCCCCGATGTATATTGCAGAGATTTCTACAGCAGAAAATAGAGGGAAACTTGTTTCTTTACAACAGTTAAACATTGTTTTTGGTTTTTTTGCAGCCTTTTTGAGTAATTATTTTTTTAATAAATATACCGCTTCAGAAACCACTTTTTTAACCGATCAAAATGTTTGGAGATGGATGTTAGGAGTAGAGTTGATTCCTGCGGTGTGCTATTTTATTTTCTTGTTTTTTGTTCCAAAAAGTCCTCGTTGGTTATACTTAAAAGGAAATTTTGAAGAAGCAAAAAAAGTGTTGACTCAAATTCATGGTGTCGAAAGAGGGCGTTTAGAAATAGAGATTATCGACAGCAACATTCATGCAGATAAAAACAAAGCAGCCTTAAAACTGAAAGATTTATTAAAACCATCATTGCGTTTTATTTTAATTGTAGGTTTAATCATTGGAGTTCTTCAGCAAATTACAGGGATCAATGCAGTTTATTTTTATGCAACCTCAATTTTTAAGCAAACAGGGATCGGTACAGATGCTGCTTTTTCATCAGGAGTTTTGTTAAGTACAATTTCTGTACTCTTTACTTTTGTTGCTATTTATTTAATTGATCGAATGGGTAGAAGACCTTTGCTTTTAATTGGAACAGCGGGTATTGCAGTAAGTTTGTTATTGTGCGCATACGGATTTAACAAAGCAACGTATCAATTAACAACCAAAAAAATCAACCAATTAGAGTTTTCAGAGTCTCAAAAATTACTTCCTTTTGCAAACAAAGTATATGAGAATGACCTTGATTTTAAAAACGAAATAAAAGCTGCTTTAGGAAACAATACCTACAATAAAAATGACGGAGCTATTCTGGAAAAAGCCACTAAAATCAATGCCAATTTAATATTGATAGGAATTTTAGGTTTTATAGCCTGTTTTGCCTTTTCATTGGGGCCAGTCATGTGGGTGCTATTGTCAGAATTATATCCTTTAAAATATCGCGGTTTGGCAATTGGAGTTATTGCTTTTATCAACTCATTAATTAGTTCTTTGGTTCAACTTATATTTCCATGGGAGCTTTCAAACTTAGGAAATGCACTCACGTTTTTTATTTTCGGAATCATTGCGCTTGTAGGATTTTTCATCATGATTAAAATAGTGCCAGAAACCAAAGGAAAATCACTAGAAGAATTGGAGTTGGAGCTTTTAGAAAAGGCTGTATAGAATTTTCCAAGTTACGAGTATTGTAAGCCCCACTTTTTGTTAAATTTTCTTTTTCGTGAAACCAAGTATTTTTAATTAAGTACCTTTGATTAGTAAAAGAAATTAAAGAGCGTTACGACTGTCTTGACGTGTTTCTTTTGCAGTAGATTTTAACCTATGAAGAACATATTTATTTTATTATTTCTAACATTTAGTTTAGGAATATTTTCCCAAATAGAAGATCCTCTTAAGTGGGCTACATCAGTTGAAAAAATTTCAGATACAGAGTTCGTACTAGTTTCAACAGCTACGATAGATGATGGATGGCATTTGTATGCACAAGATGTACCTGAAGACGGTCCAATAGCTACTTCATTTACTTTTGAAAACACTAAAAACAACTATCTTTTAAAAGGGAATACCACTGAACAAGAAGGGGTTACTATAGATGATCCTGTTTTTGAAATGAAAATAAAATTTTTTGAAAACTCCGCTACTTTTAAGCAAACAATTCAAACTAAAACGGATTTAAATTATATTAGAGGTGTTGTAGAATTTATGGTGTGTGATGATACGAGATGCTTGGCTCCGACAGAAATAGAGCTGGTCTTTAATTTAAAAAAAGAAATCGACTCCTCTGTAAATGAAAATAAGGTTCCAATTCGCATCGATAATAAAGAGGTCAATGCTTTTTTATATGGGATGAATACATCTGATATCACCTTTTCTTCTAATAAATGCAAAGATGAGGTTCTCAGCAGTTCCACAGAAATACAAAAGGGTGATAAATCGCTTTGGAATCTCTTTGGGCTAGGATTTTTAGGGGGGCTACTAGCGTTGCTAACTCCTTGTGTTTTTCCAATGATTCCCTTAACGGTTAGTTTTTTTACCAAAAAAAATGGACAAAACTCTCGTTCAGGAATCTCAAAGGCTCTGTTGTATGGTTTTTTTATTTTTGCAGTATATGTGATTTTAAGCATTCCTTTTCATTTATTGGACTCTGTAAACCCTGATATTTTAAATGAAATATCCACCAATATTTGGTTAAATAGTCTCTTTTTTATCGTCTTTGTTTTTTTTGCGTTTTCTTTCTTTGGATATTACGAATTAACACTTCCGTCAAGCTGGACAAATAAAACAACACAAGGAGAGAGTTCTGGAGGCTTCATAGGAATATTTTTTATGGCATTAACTTTGGCAATTGTCTCATTTTCTTGTACTGGACCAATTTTAGGATCGCTTTTGGCGGGCTCACTCACAGCAGATGGAGGTGCCTGGCAATTAACTGCAGGAATGGCAGGATTTGGAGTATCCCTTGGATTCCCTTTTGCTTTATTTGCCATGTTTCCCAACATGATCAAAGCCCTACCAAAATCGGGAGGTTGGCTCAATACAACAAAAGTAATTTTAGGATTCTTAGAATTGGCTCTGGCATTTAAGTTTTTGTCGAATGCAGATTTAGTTGCACACTGGAACCTTTTAAAAATTGAACCATTCTTACTTCTTTGGATCTTAATTTTTACTGGATTGGCCTTGTATTTATTTGGTAAAATAAAATTTCCTCACGACACACCCATTAAAAAAATAGCATTTTCAAGAATCATAGGAGGTGTTTTAGTAGCCTCTTTTGTCATTTATTTAGCTTCTGGTTTTAGAGTAAACAAAGAGACAAATACGTTTACTCCTTTAACTTTGTTAAGTGGATTGGCACCCCCAGTAGGTTATAGTTTTCTGTATCCTAATGATTGTCCGAATAATTTAGATTGTTTTAAAGATTTAAAATTAGGAATCGAATATGCTAAAAAAGTCAACAAACCCATACTCTTAGATTTTACAGGGTATGCCTGTGTAAATTGTAGAAAAATGGAAGAACATGTTTGGCCACTTCCAAAAATTGATAGGTATTTAAGAAACGAGGTTGTTTTAATTTCGCTCTATGTAGATGACAAAAAAATATTGCCAGTCAAAGAACAAATTCTGGTAAATCGATCCAAAGGAGGAACTAGGAGATTAAAAAATTATGGACATAAATGGGCAAATTTCCAAACCGAATTTTTTAAAATTAATTCACAACCCTATTATGTTTTATTAAATTCTGATGGAACTAAAATATTAAATCAAGCTGTTGGGTATACACCAAACGAAAATGAATATGCGCAATTTTTAGAGTGCGGTTTAGAGGTCTTTAATCAGCCTGTTAAAGAATGATTTTTAAATGCCTACTTTTGGGAGGTAAAACGAATTTCATAAGATATGAGTTCCACAAATAAGAACACAGAAAAGTCTCCTCTAGAGCAATATTTTCAACAATTTAGAGAACATATTGTTGGGGTAGATCAAACCTTTCAATCTCCCTATGGAGTTCAAAAATTGATCTATTCAGATTGGACTGCAAGTGGAAGATTGTATGCTTCTATCGAAGAGAAAATGTTACATCAATTCGCACCTTTTATAGCGAATACACATACTGAAACCACTACTTCAGGAGCAGCCATGACACTTGCATATCATGAAGCTAGAAAAGTCATCAAGCGCCATGTTCATGCAAACTCGAATGATGTTTTAATTACAACAGGTTCAGGAATGACAGGTGCTGTCAATAAGTTTCAGCGAATACTAGGGTTAAAAGTTTCTGAAAATCTTAAAAATTATACTAAAATTCCAGACGATTTAAAACCCATTGTTTTTGTAAGTCATATGGAGCATCACTCCAATCAAACGTCCTGGTTAGAAACGATTGCAGATGTAGAGGTCGTTCCTAGTGATGCTCAAGGATTACTCTGTTTAAAAGAATTTGAAAGATGTATTCAAAAACACCAACATAGAAAAATAAAAATAGCATCCATTACCTCTTGTTCTAATGTTACAGGAATAAAAACCCCCTATCACAAGGTAGCAAAACTAATTCATAGGTATCATGGATTGTGTTTTGTTGATTTTGCATGTTGTGCACCTTATGTAGCCATTAATATGCATCCAGAGAATGAAGACGAATATTTAGACGCGATCTTTTTTTCTCCACATAAGTTTTTAGGCGGTCCGGGAAGTGCTGGAGTTTTGATTTTTAATAATAGTTTGTATAAAAACACGGTTCCTGATAATCCGGGAGGTGGAACGGTAAGTTATACAAATCCTTGGGGGCAACACGATTATTTTGATGATGTAGAAACAAGAGAAGATGGGGGTACACCAGGTTTTTTACAAACAATTAGAATAGCACTCGCTATTCAGTTAAAAGAAAAAATGGGGGTCCAAAACATCAAACAGAGAGAAGATGAAATAAATGCACTTGTATTTCAAACTTTAGAAGGATTGCCTGGTGTGAAAATTTTAGCACCAAATCATAAAGAACGATTGAGTATTTTTTCTTTTTATTTTGAAAAGTATCATTTTAATCTTGTCGTAAAATTACTAAACGATCGTTTTGGAATTCAAGCAAGAGGAGGTTGTTCTTGTGCGGGAACTTATGGGCATTTTTTATTAAATGTAGACCAAGACACCTCTAAGAGGATTAAAGATCAAATTTTACAAGGCTGTAATACTGAAAAACCAGGATGGGTTCGGTTGTCCTTTCACCCAACAATTACCTCAGAAGAATTGAAATTTATTTGTGATTCCTTAAAAGACTTGTCCGTACATATTGAAGAATGGTCCAAAGACTATCATTATGAGGCTACTAAAAATGATTATACCCATAAAACAGTGGTTCCAGTTGAGAAAAAATGGATAAAAGAATGGTTTGAAATTTAGAATTGTTTTTTTAATGCCTTTTTCATCCTATAATTTCATAAAACAAGCCTTGTATTTTATGTGATATTTATTAATCTGTCAATTCTTTTGTAAAAACATGAATATAATTTGTTTGTTTCAATATAATCTTTAGATTTGTTCTTCCAAACAAGAGAATTAATATGTTGAATATCAACTTTACACGTTTCTATTTTTACTTTTATTTTTACAATAAAAGCCGAGACTTTGTAGCATGTTGCTAAGAAACATTCACAAAATATAGAGTCTCGAATTAATTTCGAGACTTTTTTTTTGATATTTTTTTTAATTGATGAACAAAACAGTTGCCATACAAGGAGCAGAAGGCTCAAATCATCATAAAGTTGCTCGCGACTTTTATGGTTCAGAAATACATTTAAAAGAATGCATGTCTTTTGATGTCTTGGTAGATAGTTTATTAGACGGCTCTGCAGATCTTGGAGTGATGGCTTTAGAGAATACAATTGCAGGATCTATCATTCCAAATTATGCGCTAATTGATAAGTATAATTTACACATAATTGGTGAAGAATATTTACATATCCATCATCATTTAATGGGTTTGAACGGTCAGGAAATTAAGGATATTAAAGAGATATGGTCACACCCAATGGCGTTGTTGCAATGTAAAGAATTCTTTAAAAAACACCCACATATTAAGTTAGTAGAAGATGTGGATACTGCTGAGGTAGCCAAAAGAATTTCCAAAGAAAATTTAATAGGGATCGGAGCAATTGCTCCTAAAATTGCTGCAGAAATTTTTAATTTGAAAGTTATTGAAGACGAAATACAAACCATTAAAGACAATGCGACTCGGTTTGTTATAGTTCAGACACAAGAGCCAAACATTGGAATAGAAGAAATAAACAAAGCCTCTTTAAAATTTGAATTGAATCATAAAAGAGGGAGTTTGGCAGCTATTCTTAACGTCTTAAGTGATTGTAAAATGAATTTAACAAAAATACAATCGATTCCGGTGATAGAAACTCCGTGGAAATATTCTTTTTTTGTAGATGTAACTTTTGACAATTATAAAAACTTTGAAAAAGCGAAAGCGATTATAGCGATCATGGCAGAAGAATTTAAAGTATTAGGAACGTATAAAAACGGTAGAGAATAATGAAGGCAGCGAAAAGATTAGATACTGTTCAAGAATACTATTTTTCAACAAAATTAAGAGAAGTTGCACGTTTAGCGGCAGCAGGAAAACCCATTATTAATATGGGGATTGGATCTCCAGATTTACAGCCTCCTGTAAAAGTACTAGAAGCAATTCAAGGTAGTTTAATGGATGTAAATGCACATAAGTATCAATCATATCAGGGATTGCCCGAATTGAGAAATGCGATTTCTAATTTCTATAAAGATAAATTTAAGGTAATTGCGAATCCAGATGATGAAGTTTTACCCTTAATGGGAAGTAAAGAAGGGATCATGCATATTTCTATGGCGTTCCTAAATGAAGGAGATAAAGTGTTGATTCCAAATCCGGGATATCCTACCTATACTTCTGTGACCAAATTAGTAGGAGCAGTTCCTCTTTTTTATGATTTAAATGCCTCGAATAATTGGCAACCAAATTTTGAGGAATTAGAACAACAAAACTTAACAGATGTAAAAATCATGTGGGTTAATTATCCTCACATGCCAACAGGAACAAAAGCCTTAAAAGAAACTTTTAAAAAGTTAATAGCATTTGGGAACAAGCATCAGATTTTAATCATCAATGACAATCCTTACAGTTTTATTTTAAATGATACTCCAATGAGTATTCTAGAGGTGGAAGGAGCAAAAGAGATTGCTTTAGAGTTAAACTCTCTCAGTAAGACTTTTAATATGGCAGGTTGGAGAGTTGGAATGCTTTTAGGAAATGCGACTCATATTAAGGAAGTTTTAAAAGTAAAAAGTAATATGGATTCTGGGATGTTTTATGGGATTCAAAAAGGAGCTATACAGGCGTTACAGTTATCAGATGATTGGTTTTTAGACCAAAATAAAATATACCAAGAACGTAGAGATTTAATTTGGCAGTTGGCAGATCAATTAGACTGTACATATGATAGGAGTTCAACAGGATTATTTGTTTGGGCAAAGATTCCAAAGGGAAAAAAAGCGACAGAAGTTACTGATGCAATTTTATATGATAAGGATATATTTATAACTCCAGGAACTGTTTTTGGGAGTCAAGGTGAAGGGTATATTCGTTTTTCATTGTGCGTAACTTCAGCGATAATTAAAAAAGCAATATCAAGAATATGAAAAATATCTACATGATTGGTGTTGGTTTAATTGGAGGTAGTTTTGCTATTGACATTAAAAAGAAGTATCCAACAGTTGTAGTTCACGGAATTAGTCGAAAAGACGAAACATTAAACAAAGCATTAGAATTAAATCTAATTGATAAAAAGGCAACTTTAGACGATTTAATTAATGCAGACATGGTCATTGTTTCTATTCCTGTAGATGCTACTGTGAAATTATTACCAACTATTTTAGATAAAATAGCTGAGACTACTTTGGTAGTAGATGCAGGATCTACAAAAGAAGCAATTTGTAAGGCGGTTGAACATCATCCAAAAAGAAGAAATTTTTTGGCTTGCCATCCAATTGCAGGAACAGAAAAGTCTGGACCAACAGCAGCGATTTCTGGCTTATACGTTGGAAAAACAAATATTATTTGTGAAGTAGAAAAGACAACTTTTAAGTTGCAAGAAAAAGCATTACAGCTTTTTACAGACATTGGAATGCGTATTCGGTACATGGATGCTGTTTCTCATGACAAACATATTGCGTATGTTTCGCACTTATCTCACATTAGTGCCTTTATGTTAGGTAAAACAGTAATTAATAAAGAAAAAAATGAACGCGATATTTTTGATATGGCAGGTTCCGGTTTTGCATCCACTGTTCGTTTGGCAAAGAGTTCGCCAGCAATGTGGACACCAATTTTTAAACAGAATAAAGATAATGTTATAGAAACATTAGAAGAATACATCAATAATTTACAACATTTTAAAGAGTTGATGCAACAAGATAATTTCTCTGAAATTTTTAACGAAATGGAGAACACAAATTATATAAAACAAATTTTAAACGGCATAAAATAAAAGCCACAACAAGTAGAAAAATGAAGAATACAAAAGAATTAAGAACATGGTTGGATGATATGAATTTAGCACATCCACTAGTAATAGCAGGGCCTTGTAGTGCAGAAACCGAAGAACAGGTTTTAAAAATTGCACACGAATTAAAAGATTCTGATGTAAACTATTTTAGAGCGGGAATTTGGAAACCAAGAACAAGACCAGGAATGTTTGAAGGCGTTGGAGAAATTGGTTTAAGATGGTTGAAAAAAGTAAAAGAAGAAACAGGCATGAAAACCTGTACAGAAGTAGCAAATGCTGCCCATGTAAAATTAGCCATTGAGAATGATGTAGATTTATTATGGATTGGTGCACGTTCAACAGTATCCCCTTTTATTATGCAAGAAATTGCAGATGCTTTGCAAGGAACAGATAAAATTGTATTGGTAAAAAATCCGGTAAATCCAGATTTAGCTCTGTGGTTAGGTGGTATCGAAAGATTATACACTGCAGGAATTAAAAATTTAGGAGCAATTCACAGAGGGTTTTCTACCTATGAAAAAACCAATTACAGAAATACACCAGAATGGCAATTAGCCATTGAGTTTCAAAATAAATTTCCAGATTTACCATTAATTAACGATCCTTCGCACATTACAGGAAACAGAGAAATGATTCAAGATGTTTCTCAAACTGCGTTGGATTTAAATTTTGATGGTTTAATGATCGAAACTCATTTTGATCCAGCAAATGCTTGGTCTGATGCTGCACAACAAGTTACACCAACAAAGTTGAAGCAAATTATGGAAGATTTAAAAATTAGAAAAGAAACCAATACAGAAGCAGATTACACAAAATCTTTAGACAATTTAAGAGCGCAAATTAATGTTGCTGATGCACAGTTGTTAGAGACTTTAGGAAAACGTATGAAAACTGCCGATCAAATAGGTGCTTTAAAGAAAGATAAAAACGTTGCTGTTTTGCAGTCTAAACGATGGAACGAAATTCTTGGAAACATGATTTTAGAAGGTGAAAGCAAAGGTTTAAGTGAAGAATTTGTATTGAAAATGTTCAAGGCAATTCACCAAGAATCGATCAATCATCAAGAAAAAGTAATTAACGGATAGTAACAGACATAAATAACCTCCTAAAGGAAGTTATTTAAATGTGCTTTTTGAATTCATAGAGATCCTTCAGGTTTTAAAATCTGAAGGTTTTTTTATAAATAATTTATCTAAAAAATAAAAACCACACTATGTCTATACAATCAAATAGTTTAAAATTTTAATTTGTGAATTCATGGCATTTTTTCATAATTCAATTTTAATTCTGCATCTTTGTATTAATGACAGGAATCGTATATAAATCTACTGGAAGTTGGTATCAAGTAAAATCTGAAGATGGTAAGTTTCATCAATGTAGAATTAAAGGTAAATTTCGAATTAAAGGAATTAAAAGTACCAATCCTGTTGCTGTAGGTGATCGGGTAATCTTCGACTTAGAAAAAAAAGGAGATGAAGAGACAGGTGTTATAAAAAAGATTTTAGATCGAGAGAACTTTATTGTCAGAAAATCTGTAAATCTTTCGAAACAAACACATATTATAGCCGCAAATATTGATCAGGTTTTTTTACTTATAACCATTAATAATCCACCAACATTTTCAACATTTATAGATCGTTTTTTAGTCGCTGCAAGAGCCTACAGAATCGATACTGTTCTGGTCTTTAATAAAATAGATTCTTATGCAATTGAGGAACGTGCAGAGGTTTTATACCTCAAGGATATTTATGAGGCCATAGGGTATAGATGTGTAGAGGTTTCTGCCACCCAACATAAAAATGTAAGCATTATTAAAGAGATAATGAAAGGGAAGACATCGATGTTTGTGGGGCATTCTGGTGTTGGAAAAACAACGTTAGTAAATGCAATTGATGCAACTTTAGATCTAAAAACCAAAGAAATTTCAGACCAACATCGTCAAGGAAAACATACCACAACATTTGCAGAAATGTTCGATTTAAATTTTAATGCACGAATTATAGACACACCAGGAATCAAAGGTTTTGGAGTTGTAGATATCGATAAGTATGAATTAGGAGACTATTTTCCTGAGTTTTTTGCCTTAAAACAAGATTGTAAATTCAATAACTGTATCCATACAAAAGAACCAAATTGTGCCATTAAGACAGCTTTAGAAGAAGAACGGGTTTCTTGGTCTCGCTATAAAAGTTATCTTCAAATTTTAGAAGGAGAAGATGAAACAGCACATTTTAGAACAGATATTTGGAACGAAGATCAAGATACTCAATAGCCTATGAGAATTGTTGTTCAAAGAGTAACAAAAGCAAGTGTTACGATACATGGAGATAAAGTTGCAAACATACAAGCAGGATTGCTGATTCTTTTGGGTATTGAGCATGATGATACAGAAGAAGATATTCATTGGTTGGTTAAAAAAGTTTCACATCTTCGTATCTTTAATGATGAGAATGGGGTGATGAATTTATCTTTAATGGATCTCAATGCAGCTGCATTAGTGGTGAGTCAATTTACTTTGCATGCCTCTACAAAAAAAGGAAGCAGACCCAGTTATATAAAAGCAGCAAAACCTGAAGTAGCAATTCCTTTGTATCAACAATTTGTTACCTCTTTAGAAAACCTACTTGGTAAAAAAGTACCTACTGGAGTATTTGGTGCAGATATGAAAGTGGAGTTGTTAAATGATGGACCCGTGACCATTATTATAGATTCCAAAAGAAAAGAATAGCTTTTCTTTATCACCGACAATTGTTAAAATTATCAAAAAAAATACTTTTTTATTTTCCTTGGAAAATAAAAAACATATATTTGCCATGGAAAATAAATTTAAAATCAATATTAAAATGAAAAAAATAGTTTTATCAATACTTGTTGTCGCATCACTTTTAACAGCATGTAAAGGAGAGAAGAAAGAAAAAGTAGTAGTAAATGAAGCTGTAAAAGTTGAAACGAATATTGCTGAATTAAACAACGTAGATACTTCCGTTTCTGTGTTGACATGGAAAGGGAGTAAGCCTACAGGTTCACACAATGGGACCGTCGCTCTAAAAAGCGGAGGGATGTTGCTTGAAAAAGGAGTTTTAAAGGGAGGTGAGTTTGTCATAGATATGAGTACCATTACAAACCTTGACATGGCTGGAAGTGCTGGTGCAGCAAATATAGAAGGTCATTTAAAAGCGCCCGATTTTTTTGATATCGCTGTATATCCCACTTCTAAATTTGTGATTACCAAAGTAGAAGAAGCGGAAGGGAAATTAGCAGTAACAGGAAATCTTCAAATTAAAGATGTTACAAAGAGCATTACAATTCCTGCAATGATTGCTACAGAAGCTGGGGTCACTACTTTTAAGAGTGATGTTTTTAATGTGGATAGAGCAGATTTTAATGTAAAATATGGTTCCAAAAGATGGATTGAAGGACTAAAAGATAAATTTATTAACGACTTAATGGAAATGTCTTTTGTAGTCGTTCTCAGATAACTAATATTAATTTTAAACTATAAAAAATATGAATTCAACTAAAATCGATAGACCAACGTGTGGTTGTGGGAATACGTCAAACCCAGATGGATATTGCGACGGATCGCATTTAAGCAAATAGCTTGCTATCAAACGAAAGAATAATTTAAAAACCCAAAACACAACTGTTTTGGGTTTTTTTATACCTGAATTTCAGTGGTATTTTTTACTTCTTCAATGGCAAAAGTACTATGCGTACTTCCAATATATT